>SDBT01000230.1_pt1 | contig 81842 bp, 85 predicted proteins | sample 2277101 | NCBI WGS metagenome assembly SDBT01 (sample SAMN10404973, study PRJNA504765) | marine sediment metagenome | isolation source: marine sediment core GS10_PC15, 103 cmbsf | place: Arctic Ocean: Southern Knipovich Ridge | collected 2010
TCTTTGTAAGTCATCTTATTTGCCCATATATCATTGAGGTTGAACATCTTTTCCTTAGTGAGGTTAATGGATGTGTCTTGCCATGTTGAACCACAGAGAACATCTATACCGAAGTCTCTAAAAACAATTTTCTCTCTTATCTTCTCATCGTTAGATACTCTTTTGTGAAATTTAGATAGAATTTCTACTCTTGAGATCTCCTTGATCGTCAAGAAAGTTATTGTAGAATAGAAGCAATCAGTCAAAACCATATCATTTTTATATCCTCCTGAGTGTAAGCTGTCTTGTGAATTCAACGTTTTTAGTATCTATCCTGGAACGAAAGAGAGTACATCTCCTAAATAGTTTTTAAAGAATTATCTACATGTATATTTCAAGAAATCTCTTACATTGAAATATACAATCACACATGTCCTCTTTTTGTTTATATTTTTGGGATGTTACTATTTCCAATGTACCATCATTTCTTTCTCTAAGCAACTTTAATGTTCTCTCTATCACCCAAGGTTTAGCTTTTTCTCCACGTTTTTTACCAACTAATCTCAGTTTGGGGCTTAGTTCAATTACTACACCTTGCCTAAGCATTGTAAGATAAGATAAAATGTGAGCTCCTACTCTTATCATTTTCATACCCATTGATTGGCGTTCAACAATAAAAATACTACATTTCTTAATAATGTCTAAATGTTCGTCTAGCTTCTTAGTAATGTCTCTAGTGATGATTGATATATCTTTTGATGCTGGACCGCAATCAAAAATGGATAGGTATAAGCATGACACATACTTTTTTTCCTTCCACTTTTCAATACATATGGCGAGGGATGTTATACCAGGATCTATCGACAGGATATTGAACTCTTCTGGTAGTTTACATTCATCAGTGTGAAGATAATATGTCATTTCTTATAAGGAGAATTGGTTTTAAATGCCTATACTTTTTAAACATTGGTCTTGGAGAATCATGAAAAATAAGACGAGCCAGTAAGTTAGACGACTTTTAAAACATTAAACACCCATTCTCTCCTTACACTTCTCGAGACAAAATGATGAATATTTAACCCACTTAGGATCTTCATTGTTCAATTTAGAAGAAACCTCTATGAAGTGCTTCAAACCTCTCCTCATCTTCTTTCCACGACGTGTATGTTTATCTAGAGCATAGTCAGGTACTCCAAGTATTTCACCGTTCTTCACATCTTCAATGAGAGGAAGAAGAGTCTTATCCGCTGTCACCTCGTCGTTGTATCCATATTCAACATGAAACGTATGAAGATTAGCGAAATAGATGAAGAACAATAAACCCTCTCCACCACGACAAGGCTTCTTCATATTCTTACTAGGACTTTTGATTTTATCGATGGCCCTATCAAGAACATCATTCATGTAATTCTGTTTGTCAGAGGTAAGTTCTATCTTTTTTCTGATCAAAGTGATAGCAATTTTGATAGGAATAGTATATCTAATCCCTTTCATCTTCACTTCCTCTGACGTACCCATTAACATTGATGTATATCGAAGAATTTCTCCCTTCTTGTTATCAAAGAAGTTCTTAACCAAACCATTTATCAACTTCTCAGGATCATAATTCTTAACATCAGACTGTGAGTGTCGAAATACATGACAAGACCAATCTGACGCACGAGTTTTCATAGCTTTAGCAAGAGATACAGCAGCTGTAACAGCATAGATAGGATTATCCTTATCCTCCAAATAAAGCTTATGAAGTTCATTAACATCATAAAACTGTTTTGGATCTGCGATTCCAACATCTTCAACACTAATAGTGTACAATCTATTAAATAAATTTGACTTTCCTTGAATGGGAACGTGAAACATTTCTACTGCCCACTGCAAAGCATCCTTCCAATGGCCTCTTCTAATAGCCTTCTGCAACGATGAAGAGGCTTCTGAAAAGTCAAAACCATGGAGTGTCTTCAGAGAGAATATACTTCTTTTTCCTTGATCCAAAGATTTAAACTTTTCGTCCACCTCTGGAAGTTCACATCTATCAACATTTAGATCAGACATTGTTTACTCTCAAGTTTTGATCTTATATTGATATCAGTTTTAGAGAATTTTGCGTATGTGTTAGATGTATACTTGAATGAAATTATCAGACACTACGATGACACATTCAGGTTCACATTCAAGTCCAGTGGATATTTCAGTAAATTTCTTTCCTTTTGGAATATCAACTATTTCATAGTCTTCCTGATCAGTATCATTAACATAAGCGATGAAATCTGTATGAGTGCGAAGATATAAATAATTCACTTCTGCAATATCCACAAAATAATCACCACCAACATTGTATGGTGTATTTCTGCGCATTATATTGTTGCTCATTATATATTGTGCATTTTTGTCCCATGTTTTGCGAGATGTTAAATTTCGTTCAAAAAGACGATAAGATGGAGCACTTTTTTGAACTCTAACGCTGAGTGGAGATTTGCGTTTGTCGAGGAATATAAGAAAGTCAGAACCAACTTCACCTAGTTCTCCAAAACTTCCATTGTATTTTCGACAAACAAGACGTGTCATTTTGAGGACTATGTTTCTGATTGCGGGATTAAATTTCAAATTAAATCAGTTTTAGAAAATTTATTATATTCATCATCTCTATAGATATTTATTACATCCTTCCAATTACCTCTTATAATATTCTTCTGCAACGACGAAGAAGCTTCTGAAAGGTCAAACTCATGGAGTTTCTTCAGCGAGAATATACTTTTCTCTCGATGTTTTAAAGAATTTTAGGTATGTGTTAGCGATATACTTGAATGAAATTATCAGACGCTGTAATAACACATTCAAATCCAAAGCATATTTCAGTTAATTTTTTTTCTTCCGGAATATTGATTATTTCGTATTCTTCTTGATCAGTATCATCTACATAAGCGATGAAATCTAGATGAGTGCGAAGATGTAAATAATCTACTTCTGCAATATCCACAAAATAATCGCCATCAACATTGTAATGTATACCATCATTACACACTATGTATTGTGCATTTTTGTGCCACGGTTTATGATTTTTTAAATCTTGAACAAGAAAATCATAAACCTCATTGTCTTTTTGAATCCTAACACTGAGTGGAGAATTGCGTTTATCGAGGAATATAAGGAAGTCAGAACCAACTTCACACAATTCTCTAAAATCTTCACCATCTTTGCGACAAACAAGACGCGTCATTTTGAGACATCTTTACCTTCGAACTTTGATTTTATATTGATATCAGTTTTTAAGTTACAACGAGAGTATAGCTGCCTTAATAGCATCTTCTTTCTTACCGAATTCAGCTATGAATCTCTCTTTGTGTACGAATACGAAAGACGATAGAGTGATAATCTCTTCATTATTAAGAGATCTTCTTCTATGAGGACCGATTGTAATAGTACCCGTTTTCCACTTATCTTTGGACTGAAAGATGACGAACTGTACATTCTCGTTTTGTACATCTTTTCTGAATTTCTTGAATGATGCAGTCCAAGTTGGACATTTACCCTTTAATACGAGTATTCTTCCCTCAGAATCATGTTCATACCTATCTTTGTATGCCTCTTTGATCTTGATTATATCATCTTGTGATGTCCTTATTGATATATCAAGTGATCTTATAGTAATCTTCATTACATTGGTTACATAGTCAACTGCTTCTTTAAACCTTTCCATTTGCATCTTATCATTAGTAGAATCAGGATAATTTAACATGCGTACTACACTTGATACACCTGTTTTGATGTAAAAATCCTGCTCAATATGAACACCATTATCGATGATATCTATCTCTTTGATGAATTTCTCGTAGAAGAGCTCAAGTAGCTCTTGATTGAATTCAGATTGAAGTTTAGCTAGAAGAAGAGGACCATAGTGTTTATACACCATTCCTGCAGAGCTCATAGGAATCTTCTCGTCTGAGTAAAATTCTTGACAACCATCTTGATGATGATCGAATTTCAATAAGTTCGGATCATACACTCCTCCTACATCTACGAGTATATCACAGAATGATAGCTTGAGTTCATCTCTAGTTCTTATTAGTTTGTTGTTAGGATAGATTAAAGAGATTATAGCGAAAGCTGTCACCTCATCACAATGGAAGCGGCCACTATGAGTCCCACACAAAATGAACTTGTCCATTTTGTACTATCTGACAAATTTTTAAATATACATCATTTTTAAGTGTAATCACATGAATGATTAAACTTTACATTAGCACGTCACATCTTATCAATCTATTATTCGGATACAGCTCTTCACTCGTATACTTCATCAGTATGAAATTAAAATGACTTAATCTTAAAATGCAAATAAATAAATCAAAAGATGGCTATCTGCACAGGTACCAGTATTCGTACTGGTAAAAGGTGTGCCAAGATAGCAAAGGGAAATCAAACAACTTGTAGTGATCATGAGCCTAATAAGGTAGAAAAACCTACCTGTGAAGGTATCTCCAAAAACAGTGGGAAGAGATGTAAAAGGAAACCAAGAAAAGGTAAAACAACTTGCGGTTATCACGATCCCAACAAGGTTAAGAAATTTACCTGTAATAGTGTTAAGACGCGTGGAGGAAGATGTACGCGAGAAGTTAAATTTGATGGAGAAAGATGTAGTGATCATCAAGAAAGTGATAAGTATATTAAACCTCCTGATACTATCTTGAAAGATGGACAATGTGAAGGATTCATTCAAGATGATACTCGATGCAAATGGAAACCCACAAATGGAGAAACAACATGTCGCATGCATAAACCGAATAAGACAAAAGGACCTACATGTACAGAATCAAAGTCTAGAGGTGGTAAATGTACTCATTCAGTTGGGTTCATTGGTGATAAATGTTTAGATCATAGAAATGATGGTCTTAAATGTGGTGAGCTTACCACATCTAATGTACCATGTCTACGTGTGGTTACTAAAGAAGGAGATAAGTGTCAAATCCATGGAGGACCAGGAAAGATTGAAAAAGAGGTTCGTAAAGATGAAAGAACTGTTATGTTTTGTCCGAAATGTGATACAAAAGAACGATGGATATCACTGAAAGAACATGGATTTGGGAATTATGTAATATCATCAATAGGAAGAATTTACAACATCAAAACATACAAACTCTCTAAAGATGATCCCATGCTAGATTCAGGAGGTTACGTACGCGTTTTATTAACCAACGATGACGGAAACAGAAAAGGTAAACGTATAGCAACATGGCAGGGTGCTGCATTCTTTGATCTTAAACTCGTTTATGGTAAAGAAAGGAATCCTATCACCATAGATCATATCAATAGGAATAGAGCTGATAATTATGTCTGTTGTAATTTACGCCCTTATACAAATAGAGAACAGGGTTTAAATCAAACAAGACCAAAATATTATCATGGAAAGACAGTATACAAAACATCTCTTGATAGTAAGACAATTCTCGAAAAGTACATCAGCATTAATCAAGCTTCTGATTTGTTAAAGATGGACGTAAACAGAATTAAGAAATTTTGTAACTCTGAAGAAGAAGTAGATGGATATAAATTACGTTTTATGACTAGAGAAGATACTGGTAATGAGAAATGGTATTCGAGCGAGGTTTTGTATCCTGAATATCAACCTAGTTTTTGGGTATCTGCTGGAGGATGGATAGAGAGACGTAACGGAGTATTTACTAAGGGTTCATTTTCAGGTAAATACTACTCATTTGGATTTTCTGTTAATAACGATAGAGTGTATCACTTTGTTCATGATGTTGTATGGGAAATCATAACAGGGAGAAAAATACGAGATGGATATGAGATATCTCACATAAATGATAAATGTAAAGATAATCGCTATGTTAATTTAGAGGAAGATACTCATCCTAATAATATGATGAATGCAGTTAAATTAGGTAATCATGGTTCTGCTATTAAAGTTAGACAGATATTTCATGATGAAACACCTTCGAGAATTTATCTCAGCATCAGGCAAGCATGTGAGATGACTGGTACTACACGTTGGGCTCTAAAGGAAGTTCTTAAAGGTGAACAAAGTGGAGCAGGGGATTGTAAGTGTGGATTGAGATATCACTGGGAAATAGTCACTAAATGAAATCATTTTAAAAGTATAAGATGGCTACATAGGTACATTACCACATCAAGTTTTAAAGCCAGATATCGATACGTCTTAGATTTTTCACACTCATTAAACAGTAAGTAATGACATATAACATAGGATCAATAAGTCTAGCCAATCTTCTATTCATTCTCTCTTGCCCTAGATCAGACTTGATAATCAGGAAAGGTTCTCCTGTATCTTCATCCATCAAATTGCGCTGAGACATATCTGATGCTCTCTGTGCTAGACCAAAATCATTATCCAAATTAAGTCCTCTGATTTCAGAAACAGCATGAGCTACTACAGAAAACTCTCTAGTCATCGCAGTTATTTGTATATTGAGCATATCTTCATGTTGAAGGATATTGTTGTATTCCTGATTAAATGCGATATATCTTTCTTCCTCAGGCATTTCATCCCATTCTATGTCTAAATCAGATTCAGATTTATAATCATTAGCCACGTACTTTTTAGCAGTTTCAATGTTATGAACATAGTTAGGAAATACTATTGGCAACAATCCAATATTATTATATAAATCATAAAAGTACTGATCATTCTTACTCTCTAGTCCTTCTTCAAACAACTCTCTGTATGTTTTATTATTAACCCAATTAGCATTAAGATTTATCATGTTGGACTCGAATAGTAAACGAGCTGTTTCTTTCCAAGTTGAATACAATATCTTTGTTATTCCATAATCGTTCTTTACCTTCTGCTTCCACATTGATTCCTTATTGCATATGATGTTGAATTGTCTATTCACTCTGCATAGTTTCATTACCTCTTTATACGAGATATCATCAAAGAATTCACGTATAATATCGGATCCAAGTTGAGAAATGTTCTTGACATCAAATAGTTCGAGTAATTCTTCAACACTCCTATCAGTATTCATTTTAAAGTGTGTTTACTTATCTATGAATTAATATCAATTTTAATTATGACCAGATATCGATGAGTGATAATCTTTTCCTACTTACTAAGCAGTAAGATATAACATATAGCATAGGATCAATAAGTTTGGACAATCTCTGATTCATTGTATTCTGAATCCAATCTGAATTGGAAATTAAACCTTCATCATCAATAGGAAGACTCTGTGATAGTTGTGAATCCAGTTGTGCTAAACCAAAGTTATGATACAAATAAGTTCCTTCGATCTCAGCGACAGCATGGGCAATTACAGAGAATTCTCTAGTCATTGTAGTTATTTGTAACTTAATCCTGTTTTCATCATCAAGAATACCATTATAGGTATGGTTAAACTGAGCAAGGGCATATTTCTTTTCCAAATCTGACATACCTACATGAATTAATGACGCTGCTGTTTCAGGATCATTAATAACATATTCTTTAGCAGTTTCAATATCATAAACATAGTCAGGAAACACTATTGAACCTACATCAAAATCGAAACCATAATATAAATCATAGAAGTAGCTATTACTCTTACTTTCCAATCCCTCTTCAAATAGCTTCTTGTATGTTTTCCCGTTAACCCAATTAGCATTAAGATTTATCATGTTTGCTTCGAATAGTAAACGTGCTGTTTCTTTCCAAGTTGAATCCAATATCTTCGTTATTCCATAATCGTTCTTTACCTTCTGCTTCCACATTGATTCTTTATTGCATGCAATGTTGAATTGTTTACTCACTCTACAGAGTTTCATTATCTCTTTGTACGAGATATCATCAAAGAATTCACGTATAATATCGGATCCAAGTTGAGAAATGTTCTTGACATCAAACAGTTCGAGTAATTCTTCAACACTCCTATCAGTATTCATTTTAAGTGAGTTTACTTATTTATGAATTAAATATCATTTTTAAATTGATATATACAGAGATATTATAATAGTCAATAATGATTTCTATTATGCTAGCAGATTCTGTCAATGTGATCTGTGTTAGAATACAAATATCTCATACTCTTCAGGTATCCCTGGAGCATTAAATAATTGAAAGATGACTATCTGCAAAAGGGGTCTAACAACCTATAATGATCATGAACTTAATAAAGTCACATCTTCATAGAAAGCTAAAATATGGTGGAAATATTCAAACAACAAATATTTGGATTTAAAATGGGTCAACCTCAATCAATTCCTTACGATATCTTATACCAAGAATGGTTAAATAAAAAATGTGTTCATACATTACCTATATATAAAGATGCATTTAGTGTTGGAGTATTACATGTGAAGCCAGAAACAAATTTCGATACATTTCCCGAAATGAATGATAATGACACATCATTTATCACAGTAAAGTATAGTCTTCCATTTCCTCATGTTGCATTGTTATTATATCGTAAAAATCATCCGACATATAATGAACCAGTTATGGAATATATCGATTCTATGGCATCATTATCTAACGGTCCTCAAGCGTTCTTAGAATTCAATATGTCAAAAATTCTTGACGAAAGAGGTATTATTTTCTTGGACAGTGCTCACATGTATAATGGAGATAAAATGAGTTATAATGGAGTTAATTATGTATGGGAGCCTCCTCAGTCTTTGGAGAATTTATTGGTAAATAATCCTAATCGTACCGACCTGGAAACTTATAGAAAATCTATAGAGCCTTATGAAGCAAAAACTATGCCTGATTTAGGACGTGTCAAAAAATATCTCAAATCATTACAATATTTTGATGGTGGGGATTGTGTGCGTTGGTGTCATCAAATGGCTGAAGATATGATACAAAATAATATCGATTCCAGAGAATGGATGAAAAATTTCATGGAAGAAACAATACAAAGTCCAGAATCTGTCACAATGTATAGTATAAGAAAACTACTTGAATCTCTCGCTAAATGTGTATTAGCAAAAAAAAGATATCAATTGGAACGTGATAAAATCATGTTATCTTTTGATAAAAGTGTTCACGAGAATATTCATACTGCAAAGAAAATGAATATTTAAAATTGATATATCTATTCATTCATCCTCGTCCTGAAAAGATGAACAGATGCGAAGGAACAAAGAAAGATGGATCACAGTGCAAAAGAATGCTAAAGTATGGAAATCTCTGTCATAATCATAAAGAAAAAGAAGAGAAGGTAGAGTATACTAATATCCCTCAACATCTATTCAGAAATGGATCTTTAATCGTGAGAGTAGGTACATGTGGTTATTGCTTCGATTGGTGGAAAACATGGTATAATTCTCCTCAAAGAGAATGGTTTGATAAATATTCTTCATACTTTAGTAGTGTTGAAATCAATTCAACTCATTACGGAGCTCAATCATTAGAGACATACAAAAGATGGAATGGAATGGCGAAGAAAAAAGGAATAACCTTCTCGGTTAAATTGAATAGATATGCAAGTCAATATGAAATGGCTGAAGTTTCCGGAATCTTGGTGGGATAAAGCCTATAATGAGTATTCTCATTCAACTGCCTCCAAGATTCAAAAGATACAGTGTTAAAGGTGAAGATAGATTAGAAATCCTCAGAAAGTTATCTCAAGTCGTTCCTAAAGGTGTAAGACTAGTTTTTGAATTCAGATCTACGGATTGGTACAAAGAAGACGTCTATGATGTATTGAGAGAAAATAACTGGTGTTTAGCTATTATTCATCTTGTAAATCATTTGAATACTAAAGGCAAAATGTGGATGGGAGACATGCCTTGTGGTTGGACACCTAGAGTGTACACTGCTGATTTTACTTATTATCGTCTTCATTGAAATGTATCACAATACAAAGGAAAGTATGGAAAGGAATTCTTACTCTCTGAAGTTGTGAATCATATCAATATTTCCGGTAGAAAAGACAATTTCGTGATGTTTAACAATACTGACGATTGGGGACCAACTGATATTCCTTCAGCAGTGTCAGATGGAATAATCATTCAAGAAATGTTCAAATAGTTTTTAAAAAGTCCACACAAATCATTAATCTCTGTATTTTTCTACATTCATATTTACCGGGCAAATTTACATTCAGATCATTAAAACTTAATCATTGAATGCAACCTTCATTTGTTGCAAATTGCAGTTGTGTATTCCAAAATAAAGTTGTTTTCTTGCATTTCTCTCTCTGTAAGAATGTTACTTTTGCTTCTTCTCTCCAGGTTTCTTTAATTTTTTCTCCCACTTCATAATCATTCTGGACTTTGTTTTTCCACAGTGATTCTTTTTCACAGATAGAATTAAAAGAATGATTCACATGACATAATTTCGATATTTCCACTACAGTGAGATTTTCAAATATTTTTTGAGTTATCTCTGAACCTATGTCATTAAAACTCATTTTCTTTAATGTTTAATTAGGCATATCAACCGTGAGGAATGATTTCTTAGTTTATAAATTGATATGAACCTCATATTTTAATCGCTTTTGGAATTCCCTTCCTATGTCAATATGATGATTTTTAAATTTCTCAACTATTTAGAGTATAACTAGTTTTTAAATATTGATAATTGTTTAAGATACAGGGATCCTTTTTTTCAATCAATCAAGAAGATTGTGCTTGTCGGATTCATATTTCATCACATATCGATAGACAGAATAAGTTGAAACATAATCTAATTAAAGTTGCTTATTTTATTGTTGATCTTGACTTTCTCGAAATCATCGTACCAATTCACACATCATATTAGTACTTCTGATCGAAAAGGCAATTTCGTGATGTTTAACAACACTGACGATTGAGGACCAACTGATATTCCTTCAGCAGTGTCAGATGGAATAATCATTCAAGAAATGTTCAAATAGTTTTTAAAAGTATAAGCGTTCCCACTGGTTTAATATTAATACTATATCTTTTTGATCGGCTGTTGTGTCATCTATGAACAGATCTTTATGATTCATGTAAATTGAAGCTAAAGACCCCATACTAGAAAATAAGTCTCTATTGTACACCTGCCATTCCATCCCGTATTCTTCTGTATCATGTTCAATGGTGGTCAAATCTACATACAAATCATCGGGATCCACTTTAGTAAGTTTGACCTCTTGAATGTGATTTAAACTCAGCACCCATTTCAAGGATATCTTCCCTCTAGGAGATAATTCAGCCACTTTTTCAAACAGGGGTATGAAGTTTACATAATGGTAAATTTCCTCTAGACTATCAATCTCACGATCGGTATTAAAGAAAGATCTGAAAATGAGTTCTGTAGCATAAAACTCCTTTTCTTCTCTTAGAGCATGATCAGCAAAGTTCTTTTCGAATTTGCTTATAGCTTCTTCAGCTTCATCAACATTGGGAATATCGCTAAGTATTACTTGACTATTTTGATCAGCTGCGTCTGTCATGAAATAATTAATATTTTCATTGATCGTTTTCCAGAATTGCTCACTCTCTAGAAACACTACTTTTGCCTCTTCTCTCCAGGTCCTTTTATTCTTTATTTCCACTCCATAATCATTCCAAAGTTTGTCTTTCCATAATGATTCTCCTCTGCAAACAGAGTTAAAAGAACGTCTTGTTTGACATAATCGCGATATTTGCCCAACGCTAAGATTGCTGAATATCTTCTGAATTATCTGTGGGGTAACATTTTTTAGATTACTGGGTTGTAGATGAATTCTCTCTAATATTTTATCAATAGAATCAGTCATTTTGATCGAAAGAAATGATTTCTTAATTAGTCAATTTTACTTAGTTCACATCAATACTTCTGGTAGAAAAGACAATACTAATGGAATAATCATTCAAGAAATGTTCAAATAGCTTTTAATAGCCAAGATCTTCCCAATTGTTCAACATCATTACTATATCCTTTTGATCTGCGTTTGTATCATCCACAAACAGATCATAATGTTTAAAATAAAGTGAAGCTAAAGATCCCATGCCTCGATATAGATCACGATTCCATACTCTCCATTGTTCTATATAATCTTCTGTATTATATTCTCGGGTAAAATCAATATTCGGATATTTAGGATCTATTTCAGTCAGTTTGATCTCTTTAATGTCATTTAAATTCAATACCCATTTCAAAGATATCTTTCTTTCTGTAGATAATTCAGCAACTTTCTCGAACAGGGGTATGAAGTTTACATAATGTCCATCATCTTCTAGACTATCAATGTAACGAGCGGTATTATAGAAAGATCTGAAGACGAGTTCTGTAGCATAAAACTCTTTTTCTTCTCTTAGAGCATGATCAGCAAAGTTCTTTTCGAATTTGTTTATAGCTTCTCCAGCTTCATCACCAAGATCATTCTCTATTTTTGAATCTTCCATATAGTTTATTCCATCTGTCATGAAATAATTAATATTTTCATTGATCGTTTTCCAGAATTGCTCACTCTCTAGAAACACTACTTTTGCCTCTTCTCTCCAGGTTCTTTTATTCTTTATTTCCACTCCATAATCATTCCAAAGTTTGTCTTTCCATAATGATTCTCCTCTGCAAACAGAGTTAAAAGAATGACTTATTTGACATAATCGTGATATTTGCCCAACGCTAAGATTGCTGAATATCTTCTGAATTATCTGTGGAGTAGCATTTCTTAGATTACTGGGTTGTAGATGAATTCTCTCTAATATTTTATCAATAGAATCAGTCATTTTGATCGAAAGAAATGATTTCTTAATTAGTCAATTTTACTTAACTTATAAATTGATGTGAATCTGTTGTCTATGGTTATTTTCGGAATTCATATATTTAACAACATGAATTGTATCAGACAGAATAATCATACTTAAATTGAAGGTATGATTGAGATAGCCTGTTAATTTGAGTATCAAGTTTTAATATGTCAGTTTTTAATTCCATACATCAATTCTAAATGATAAATTCTCTATATCACGCATAGAATAAAATATGATATAGAGCATAGGATCGAATTGTTTTTCCAATAGTTTTGCCAATTCCTTATCAATTTTACCTCGAATATCTATATTTTCTTCTTCAGTATCCTTATATCGATCATTCCGTTTCATCTGTGCAATCATTCTTGATAAACCATATCTACTATACAATTGTCTGATCTCAGCAACAGCATAAGCTACTACAGAAAATTCTCTAGTCATTGAATCTAATTGTAGATATAACACATCTTCATCATTAAGAATATCTCTGTTATCTCTGTTAAAATCTTCTAAGGCAACTTCTTGTTCATCATCTGTCTCCGCGTCAATTAAAGTGTTAATGACATATTCTTCGGCAGTTTCAATGTCATATACATAATCAGGGAACACTACTGGCAACAACTCAAGATCTTCATATAGGTCGTGAAAGTAAGAATCATTACCTAAGCCTTCTTCAAGTAATTCTCTATACGTTTTTCCATTAACCCAATTAGCATTAAGATTTATCATGTTTGCCTCGAATAGTAAACGTGCTGTCTCTTTCCAAGTCGAGTCTAATATTTTCATTATTCCATAATCGTTTTTTTTACTTTCTTCTTCCACATTGATTCCTTATTGCATGCGATGTTGAATTGTCTATTCACTCTGCATAGTTTCATTACCTCTTTATACGAGATATCATCAAAGAATTCACGTATAACATCGGACCCAAGTTGAGATATGTCCTTGACTTTAACCAGTTCGAGTAACTCTTCAACACTTCTGTCGGTATTCATTTTATGATGTGTTTACTTACCCACTAACATTTTTTAATAGATATCATTTTTGAATCTATCTTATTTTTATATGTATAGAGATATTATAATAGCACATTGTCAATAGAGCAAGAATAAGTGCTATTAAGACGGTAGTTTTTTCGAAGTGACCAGTATTGGGATACCAACATCTTATGTTCTTCAAATATCCCTGAAGCAAGAGATAATATCCTCCATATAATACTGTATAAACTATTAAAGAAAGTAGAGTATCATACGCATGAAAAGACATCAGATTCGTGGATTCCTCTATCTGACGATTTTTTTAATACACATCATTTTTATGCGTGATCAAACCTTCCACTATTAATCTGCTACACATCTTAGAGGATCTCTTGTCCTTATCAATTTGCTACTTAGATACAACTCTGCTTAACATCTCATCTTAAAACGCAAGTACAGAAAGGTAAAACCTCTTGAATAATATCTATTTTTAATCCTCAGTTTCACGTATCTAATAAATCGGTCGTGCCAGTTTCTATTCTAAAATTAGCTACTATTGCTAAAGTTATAGCTAATGAAGCAAAAAAGCTTGTAACAAAGTCGATGAAGAAGGGTTTAAAAGATCCTTTAAATCTCCTTAATACTAATGAAGCTATTATAGCTGAGAAGAGAGCTATAACCATCGCTAGAATTACAGCCTCTAACTCTATCATTTTAATACAATTTATTTCGTCATTCTAAGAAATTAGTTTTAAAAGTGTGGTCCCTTTGGAGTGTTTGATACTTGATTATAATCATTTCTTCCCCAGGAATGTATAGTTCCATCGTCTCTAAGAGCAACACAATGATATCTACCTGAATGTAAGAATACAAATCCTGACCCTTTTGGAGTGTTTGATATTATATCATAGATATTATCCCAAGAATGTAGGGTACCATCATTATGTAGAGCAACAGAATGAAACATACCTGAGACAATACATGTAAATCCTGATCTTTTTGGGATCTTCGATACTTGACGATAAGTATTATTTCCCCAAGAATGCAAAGTTCCATCATCCTTGATGGCATAACAATGGGAATCGGTTAAATATATAGATGCAAATCCCGTCTCTTTTGGGACGTCTGATATTGTATTATAAGAATCATATCCCCAAGAATATATAGTGCCATCATCATTAATAGCAGCAGAGATAAAACCATCTGCAGATATATACATAAATTCTGACCCCTTCGGAGTGTTTGATACTAGATTAGAATCATTATCTCCCCAAGAATGTAAAGTGCCATCACCATGTAGAGCAATAGAGTGAAAATAACCTGTAGATACAGATATGAACCCTGATCTTTTTGGAGTGTTTGACACTTGTTTATTGGTATTTCTTCCCCAGGAATGTAAAGTACCATCATTCTTAAGAGCTGAAGAGTGATGCCCACCTACAGATACGAACACAAATCCTGATCCTTTCGGGGTGTCTGATATTATACCACAACTATTATTATCTCCCCAAGAATGTAGGGTACCTTGATTATGTAGAGCAACGCAATAAAAATTGCTTGAATATACAGATACAAATCCTACTCCTTTTGGGGTGTTTGATATTAGACCATTTTTATCATCTCCCCAGGAATGTAGAGTTCCATTATTATCAATCGCGGTAGAATGAGAGAAACTACTACATATTCTATTACTGATCACAAGATATCCATATAGAACTTCTAATATGTCTAATGGATACTTAGAGTTAAAAATCTCATCCACTGATTCTTGTATAGCATTAGAGATTACTTTCAGAATAGACATGGTGTGTTTAGAGTATTTTTACCATGTTCATCGTTTTCAGGAATATCTCAATTTTGTCAATACTATAATTTAATAATTGTCTATAAACGATGAGAAAGACAGATAAAGTAATAGTCCTTGATATCGACGAAACACTTTACACTGAAAAAATGATTTTGTTAAATTAACTATTTGTCAATAAACTACTATGAATAAATTTACTGTAGTTGATGGAGGTAACAAATGTATTGATCATAGAAAAGAAGAACGTTATCTGTGTGGAGTAATAACAGAAAAGACTGGAAAACCGTGTAAACACAGATTTAACAAGAAAGGTGATAGATGTATTGAGCATGGTGGTTTTAGAACAAAGAAAAATAATGGATTTATATGTTCAGCTATAATCGCAAGCGGATCTAATAAAGGAAAAAAATGTACCTGCTCTGTAGATAATAAGGGAAATTACTGTGGAAGACATGGGGAGAGTGCAAACTAAGAAAGAAAAAGAGTAAATTTATATGTGGATTCGTACTTAAGAGAGGATCTAACAAAGGTAAAAAATGTATCTGCTCTGTAGATAATGAGGAAAATTACTGTGGAAGACATGGTGGTGTATCGAGAAAAGATAAAGATAAGTTTACATGTAAAGCCATAATCAAAGGGGAATTTAGAAAAGGAATGAAATGTACTTTTGTCGTAGAAAGTGAAAAAGATCTCTGTGAAAGACATACTCAAGAAGAAATACATCTAGTAAAGCATGAGGAGGTATTTTGCTCGAAATGTGGAGAAAAAGAGAAATGGATATGGTTAAAGATTTTTGATTTCATGAACTATGAGATTTCTTCTCTCGGGAGAGTATATAGTTACAAAATTGGTAAATACACAAAAGAAAATCCAATTCTTACTTCTAACAGTTATGTTGGGATTAATTTAACAAACGATAATCATGTTACATGTAGTAGACATATTAATACATGGCAAGGAATAGCATTTTTCAATTTACCATTTGTTAACGATGGTATCACTACAGTAGATCATATTGATCGTAATAGATCAAATAACAGAGTATGTTGTAATCTTAGACCATTTAACAAAAGTGAACAGGCTAAAAACAGAAAAACTAGAGCGATTATAAAAGGAAAAATAGTGTTGAAATTTTCATTGGATGAAGTTCTTGTCGAAGAGTATATTAGTGCAATTGAAGCCAGCAGAGATAAAGATGTTACCATAAATTATAAATCTTTTGTAGTATTATATATGGGGATATAAACAGAAGAGTGATTTTGGAGATATCGAGTGGAGATCATCAGTTGCAGTATTCAAAGAACTTGAAACATTTGAAGCTTCTGAGGAAGGACATATCTTAACAAGAGATGGAAAAATCACTAAAGGAAGCAAAATAATGGCATGATGTATGTGAAGATGAAGAGAAAAATCTCGGGAGTTCATTTTCTTATTAACACCATTTTTCATGGTCCACAGCCATCCGTCAAACACAGGACGAGTCACAAAAATTCTATTGGAACAGACAATAGAGCTTGTAACCTTGAATGGGCTACACATTCAGAAAATATATTGACTACTGTGCACAATGGACTAAATAGTAATTGTAAACCTGTTAGAATGAAATTGACAAATGGTATTTACAAAGATTTCGTCTCTATTACTGAAGCTGCTAGAATAACAAGTATTAATTTTAACATTATCAGAGATTCGGCTCATGGGAAAGCGGAATATTCAGGTATAGATTCTGAAAATAATGAAGTATTATCATGGGAGTTTGTTTAAAACATGTTTAATAAGTTATATAAACAATGAAGAAGCTGTTTGGAGACATCCCAAAAACAGATAAAGTAATAGTCCTCGATATAGATGAAACGGCGTTAAATACGAAAAATTGTAAGAATGGGTACATAAATATGAAACTATTTACCGGAAAAGAATCTCTATCGTATAGAGATAGGGTTTATCGTTTTGTGCTTGAAGATTATGATGATGTAGGATCGGGTAAGAATGAACAGTGTTGGGGAATAGAAAGGCCTTATATTCACGAGTTCATCGCCTTCTGTTTCAACTATTTTAAATATGTAGTTGTATGGTCAGCAGGACAGAGATCATACGTTCATACTGTGGTGGATATACTATTCAGACATCATCAACGACCTCACCTTATACTCACTTATGATGATTTAGTAGTCATTAACGGAGAAAAAACTAAACCACTGTCTCTTGTTTCTAGGCTGACAGGTGTAAGTCTGAGTAAAATATGGTTACTGGATGATAGAGCAGAAAACTTTATTGATAATCCGCAGAATGGTATATTAATTTTGGAATACAATCCTCCTGGGACTCATGAAAGTTTTATAAAGGATGATCAGGCACTTCCTTCTTTAATGAAATGGTTAAATCGGCCTGAAGTTATGAAAGCAGAAGATATAAAAACACTCGATACTAGTAACATTTTCTAAAACATAATCTAATATTCTAAAAGATGAGCTCCGTTCGTATCTTGACATGGCATATTCTAGCTCCAGAGATGATGATGTTCTTTTGGAGGTCGAGTTTCGGTTTACGAACAGCGAGTCTTGAACACAAAGACTATGACAAGATTCAGGAGAAAAGAATAGAAAAGATCATAGAATACATCGAAGATGTTAATCCAGACATTCTATGCCTCCAGAATACCACTGATACTAAACATGAGTATCTTGGATGTAAGACTGTTCAGGAATACATAGCAACTAAGTTAAACTTTAGAATAGTGTCAGAAGAGACCATGAAATTTATCAATTACTATAATTATCCTCCTGAGGAACAAGCAGAGATCTTGAAAATGAAATTAGGAATAACAGCACTTATCTCTAATAACTCTAACTGTTCTCATGTAGATACTGTGATGACAGGAGACGATTTTAAGTCGGACTCAGTGTTTACGTATGATATATTCGACTGTGATGATAATTCTTTCAGTATAGTTAACCTTCAGACAGAAAAATATATGAATGAGATATACTCGAAGATAAAAGATGAAACCAAAGATATGAAGAATTTGATACTCCTCGGTGAATCAAATCGTGTATCTTTTGGAAATAATTTCCTCAACATGGTCGTGAAAGTTAAACATGATTCTAATATTCCCCTCCTTAAGACGGGGACTAATAAACCTTTAATTGGAAACCAATGGAGCCAAAGAAACGCAAGATTCTGTCTGAACAGGACAAATAACAGACTTGTATCAAAAAGTCTTATTACGTCGTGCTGTTATCCTGTTTTGATTAGTCTTATGTTCGGCTCTGGATCAGGTGAAATAGAAAGTAAGTTGATAGAAGACTCTACTACTGGATTACGTGTATACAAGTTTTAAAACTATTCTTTCATCTTGAGATTAAGCAATTCTCTGTATAATTCCTTGACACAAACATATAGTACTCCAATAGTATCGTTTACGTTACTCTCAAGATCAAATTTTGAAAAATCATCTGAGAAGATACCAACATGTTCTTTATCTTGCTCCTCTCCACTCTTCCACCTCGAAAAGTTTATTGTGTCAATCGTCTTAAGCATCTTACTTCCATCGATCTCCTTCTCAATAATTTTATTTTCTTCTCTATTGTTCGAATATTTCCAGGAACTTTCGTTCAAGGTCATTTTGCCGGTAGATGTGATGAAAGTAAAACCTCCTGGTGCACATACCATGTATGATTCATTTACATTGTTGACTATATGTTTCACACCACCATTCCATGTGAAGGAGTTAGAAGATGCTGTAGTAGCATTTCTTCCACAACAGTATGAATTCTTTCCTATAGATGTAGTATTAGATCCTTCTACATGAGAGTTATCTCCTAGTGCAACTGTTCTTAAACCCTCAGCGTGTGAGTTAGATCCTATAGCTGATGTTCCTAATCCTTCAGAATGAGAGTTAACTCCCTCTGAAAGAGTAGAAGTACCTTCCGCATGAGCATTGATTCCAAGGGCCATTGTACCTGCTCCCTCAGAATGTGATGAGAGTCCAAAAGCACTAGTAGTTAAACCTTCTGCATGAGACTGTTTTCCAAGTGCAATAGTATTCTTACCCTCTGAGTGAGATGAGTCTCCTTTAGCCAAAGTACTATAACCTTCTGCATGTGAGCTATCTCCCAGAGATTCTGTGTTTGTTCCCTCCGCATGTGATGAGAATCCAACTGCACTTGTTAGTGTTCCTTCTGTATGAGATTGATTTCCAGATGCAAAGGTACTTAAACCCTCTGCATGAGCGTTAGTTCCTTCACCATAACAATGAGACATATCTTTATAACACTATAAAATTTCTTTTATAAGACATCAGCAGTTATCAATCTCACACTTACAGATCTTTTGAGAGTATAATCATATATGGTTTTATCTATCATTGAGGTAATCAAAAATACCAAACCTGGATAAGTCAAAACCTCTGTTTCCTTTAAGAATCCTATTTCCTCTATGAAGAGAACTTTCATACCCTTCCTAATGTTAAACATAAAGATACAACACCCCTCTTTTCCCGATACATAAGATGGTTTCCATGATGTGCTAAAATATTCTAAGTCTGTAAACTCATCACCAGGTTTCAAGTCAGAAAGTTTTGATATATTATCTATTCCGAAATTTGACACATTCTTGAATACTGTAAATTCTCTATCGTTGACAGGTGAGTAATTAAGAGCTTCGATTATACTTGATGTTCCTTCTCCCAGTATAGAAAAGTTTGTATTAGCGTGCATTGATATATCATCTGTAATTTCAGACGATAATTTAGAAACATATTTCTTCCCCTCATTGTATACTGCTTGAGATACTATTTTTCTCTCTACAGACTCACACATGCATTCAATGCTTGTCTTTTCAATATTGAGATATTTACATCCATAGTAGAGATCATCAACAGATAGCCAAGAATTCATACACCCGTTAGATATGTTAAGTCTAAAAATATCTTGATATTCTTTATTCTCTTTCCATACAATATCAGATTTATCTAAGATGACTTTACCTCTAGAGTCAAGACCTATCATTAGTTCATCCATTTCTTAGTAAAAGTAATTTGCAACTAAAACCTTTTGTTTATATAATAAAGATAAAAATGAATATTAAGATCAGTATTCTTGGAGGTGGCATTTCAGGCTTAAGTGTAGCTCATAATTTATCTATCAAAGGATTCAAAGATATAACTATTTATGAGAAAAATGCCAACACAGGGGGTATGGCAAGGTCAAATCGATTGATGAAAAATGAGCTAGATAAGAGGCCATTCAACTATTCATGGAGAGTTTTAGGAAAGGGATATTATAATCTTAGAGCTATTTTAAGAAAAATTCTCACTAAAGGTGGAACAGTAGAAGATCTATTCGTTGATATGAGTAAGCATTGGGTTATCATCAACAATGAAATAGTAAAGATGGATACATCTATATCTACTATCTTGAAATTTTACGGACACTTGAAATCTTTTTGCTTTGATGATTTTCTAAAGATCTCGAACGCATATCTCTATAGCGTAACAGCATGTGATGAAAGAATAGATACTCATGACAACGAGACATGGAGTAGTTTTATTGGATCTCTGAGCCAGGATGCCAGAATGATGATGGTTGATTCATGTGGTCCTATATTTGGTGTTGATTATCATAAGGTTAATGCAACATCTATTCTTACTACTCTGAACACAGTGTCAGCTTTTATTCCTGGACATAATCAAATTTTAAGTACAACCTGGGATACTGGAGTATTTCAACCTTGGGAAGATGCTCTCAAGAAGAGAGGTGTTAAGATACGACTAAAAACCTCTGTTGATAAAATAGACGTTAAAGATGATGAAATAGAAGGATTTATCGCGGATGGAGAAAGAATAAAGTCAGATATCTACTTTATATGTCTTCCTGTTGAACAGGCTCACAACTTACTCAAACAAAGCAGATTAGAAAGGTCATTAAGTCTTCTTAGAATCAATGGTAAACAACTAATGACTAATCTCACAGTTTATTTTGAAGAGAGAATATACATGAAAGGAGAGGGAACGGGTATATACCTTCCTCAATCACCTTGGAAACTTATCATACAACCATGCGGAGAAGTATGGAAAGAGAATATTTATCGTAAGTATGGAGTGGGAGATATATGGTTTATTGGTATTTGCTGCAGTGAATGTTTAGGCATTCTACACGAGAAGAGTTTCTCAAACTGTTCTATTGAAGAGGCTACTAGTGAAGTTTTATGCCAGATAAGATCTTATGGTTTAGATAAACATCTTACTACATCATCTGGTAAAAAATTTTCAGAAGTTGAGATCTTGGAAACTAAGATGTGGGAAACCTTCTACGATGATGCGTTGAATCGCATCTCCACAACTGAACCAAAATTTTCTACCAATGTGAATACTTTAAAGTATTCACCTATACCTAGATGTCCTGAAATAAGCAATGCATACTTCGCAACTGCTTACTGTAAGACATCAAGAAGAACATTCCTAATGGATAACTGTGCTGAAGCAGCTGGAATAGCATGCAATGCTTTTTTTGACGACCTTAACAGTGATGTTGAGAGAGTTAAGATATATGAAACTAAACCTCGATTTTCGATACTTAAACCTCTTCGTGCGCTTGATAGAGTACTCTTTACAAACAACATATCTCATATAAGAAAAATATGTCATCCACTTGTTATTCTTCTGATCTACTTCTATATTCTTGGATATATTTTCGTTTGGATCATTTTATGATTTTAAAATGGATTTAGTGTTTACGATCGCATTTGGGATCGTAATAGGTTTCCTTATCCTTCTCTTCATATTCTTCATCTTTAGCATACTAGTTCATGCATTCTTCAAGGATAGTATGCTTTCAACTGTTCCACTTGTAGAAATTGAGCCTTCGACGTTTTAAAACCTACAATGCCCAGTCGATAGGATTTTTGCCCAGAGCAGTTAAGCGATCATTAACCTTAGAATAGATCTTAGAATTATAAAAACCACGAGATGCACTTATTGGCGAAGGATGTGTCGCTTCAATGGAATAAAAACTAGTTCTGAGATCATTTTTAATACTTTGAGCAGTCCTTCCTAACAAAACAAACACTACATCAGGATTCACTTCTAGAATCCTATCAAACACCTTTAGCATGAATCCTTTCCATATTTTTCCATGACTTTTGCCCTTACCTTTTGGATCAACAGTTAAACACATATTTGGTAAAAATACTCCTTGGATAGCCCAGTATCTAATATCTCCCGATGTCGATATAGGAATTTTGAGATCTGAACTTAGTTCCTTTAGCATCGAATTCAGAGACGCTGGGATTTTATCGTAAGGATCACATCCAAATGAATAACCTTGTGCCACTGGTTTTCCATTCTTCTGTGTAGTATGATAAGGGTCTTGTCCAAGTATGACAACATTGATGCTTTCAAACGGAGTGAGTTCGAAAGCTTTGAATACATTCTTCTTTTTAGGATAATAGGGTGACATTTTACTTAATTTCCTATCTAAAGACTTCAGTTCAAGTAGTACATCCTCTTGATGAAAGAGATCTTCCCATCCAATAGGTGGACGTTCTTTAGCCATTTTGACTAAAGACCATGAAGAATCTATAGATTCATCCACCAGTGTCATTCTATTTTTCTCTTTTTCATCCATATCTTGAACGCGCCTTTGTTTTGATTATCGCACGAAGATATTAAATAGTTCAATTTTTTCATTAAGTGTAAATGATACTCATAGCGTTGATTTTTGTGATAGCATTAATCATAGGTTTGTGTATTTTAATCGGACGCACGCATGACTGTAAATCTAAGCTTTGTTCTCATAAGATTGATCCTCCTGAAAAGGATTGGCCTATGGATGCCAAGATAGAAAGATTAGTCATGATGACAAAAGAATGTGACTCTGCAACAATATGGAATCTTAATCTGTTGGCTGGTTTTGTGATACCTTTTCCAATTTCATACTATCTTAATGATAGATTACCTACCTTCAAAGAGTGGTTCTTTATGGCTTTCATTGTCTTCATTATCTCATACTTTTTTATTCTTTGGCTCCAAATTAACTTTCTTCGTCCAAATCTCATTCTTGTTCAAGATGCTCTTCACGAGCTTGGTAAACATGAATTAACCGAATCTTAAAAGTAAATAATTATTTCCACTACCTTAAAGATAGATCACAATGGGTCGAGATCATGACAAGTGTGACAAGTGTCACAAGAAGCATTGTATTTGTGATGAATCATGCGAGGAACGAAGAAAACAAATGATCACAGCTGGTATCTCATTTTCAGGAATATGTGTAAAGGATTCACCACCTACCACAGTTGAACCTAACGGAACTTTTGCACTTGTGAAAGAATGGGGAGTAGTACTTCAATCTGATGGTGCTCAATGGCACAGCGTCACCGTTACGGATCCTTTCTTTTTCTTCTGCGAACCCGATAAATCAATCTGGTTCACTAAACCAGGAAAAAGATCAATCAATTCCATCGAAAAGTTCTGTGCTAGAAAGGGAGATACCCTTCTTGACTGTCAAAATGGAAAGATATATGTTCTAACCCGCCAAGAAGTCATTTTACCTTCCTGTGATGATCCATGTAAACCCAAACGTAAACACAAGTTTTTTGGATGTGATTTAATTTGGGTATTAGAATGTAATATTGGAGGCACTGGATTCTTCTGTGAGAATATATTATCTGGAATAGTAGCCGACAACTTGGCAGCACTTCAACTAATAGTTGGATCTGATGGTGATCTTGCTTTCCTTCTTGATACCGGTGAGATCTACTTATGGGATGGAAATGAATGGATTCTAAACGAGCTCATTAATCAAACTTCTGTCTATAGAGATGACAGCAAAGAAGGTGAAAACTGTATGTGGTATGCCCCTTTCCCTTTTGTTGGACCAGCAGTTACATATAGTATGTTTAAAGGTCTATCACCTGGAGATCTTCTATTCGATACAAATCTAGGCGGATTATGGAAGTTTATCTCAGAGTGTGTTTGGGAGTTTGATTGTCAGATAAGGACTGATCCTAACATTTTGTCTGTAACAGGGGATGCCATCGATCAACCAGTTCCAGATGTAGGTATTATAATAGTTGGGTTGAATATTCCTGTTCAACCCAACACTTGGGTTGCTGGAATTCCAGGAGTATGGGAAGCTACCTCTGAAGGACTTTACTTTGTTTCATACACGATAGTTGCTTCAACTACAGATGGAGGCTCTGAGCTAGGTACGCTTCGATCTTTTATCGCAAGAAATAATTTGTTTCTTACTGGAGAGGTTTATCAGAGTGTTTTTCCCACTCCGGGTGAAAATGCTGTCTATATGTCGTTCTCATCATCTGGTTACATTCCGTTAACGGTTGGAGCTACTGTCAGCATTAACCTAGAAAAGATTATTCCTGGAGGCCTTACTATAGTTCTCGATACTGTTCGTTCCATCATGAATGTACATAAAGTTCAGGGATAATAAGTTCTAAAACATATTATATATTTATTGTTGATGTCGCGAGATAATTTGTTGATGTCTTAAAAGTTAATAATTATTTTTGCTACTTTAAAGGAAAACCATAATGGGACGTGATCGCTGTAAGCATAAGGATTACGAACGTGACGACTGCTGTGAAAAACGCAGGAAGCATTGTGGCAAAAGAAAGAAATGTAAACGTGTTGATAACAATTTCTACACCATAGACGTCAAGTTTCGTGGTCTTTGCTCATGTAACTGTTTGCCCCTCGCTCCGTCAACAGATGGAGTCTTTCTTCTAATTGAAAAATCGGCTCAACTCTTCGTCTCTGAATCAAATGTGTGGGTTGCTGTTCCTCAAACTGAACCTTACTTCTACATGTGCGAAACTGATGGTTCATTCTGGAAAGTTAAACCTGAGAAATTTGTTGTAAACGTGATTCAATTTTTTTGTGCCAAAAAGTTTGATAAGCTCCTTGACTGCTCTGCTAAGATTATCTATACTCTTACCAAATGTGGATGCAAAGAGAAATGGGTTGAGGACTGCAAATTAATCTTTGCCCCAAATCCATTATATGTTGGAGGATCAGGTGAAACTGTTCCATTGGCATTTGAAGTACTTACTACTGTTATCTTCGATACTGTTGTTACTAACAAAGGATGGTTAACAACAGCACCTGGTATCTGGACTCCCCCTACTCTAGGACTTTATGAACTTGATTTTAGTATCAATCTTCTGACTGTTAGTCAGGGTATTAGTCTGTTTAATGGTATTCTGGTTCAATATTATGTTAATAATGTAGCTGTTGGTGTAGCTTCATTTCAGAAACTTACCACCTTAGACTTGGGTGAGGCGAATATATTTGATGATCAAGAAGTAGTATCTGCATCTGCTATTCTTCCCCTCGTTGTAGGAGATTCACTCAAGCTCACCGTATTTAGAACAACTGATAATGATGGCGTTGTAGAATTAGCTCCTCTTTTGTCCTCGATGACTGCCGCAAAAGTAGATGAAATTTAAAAGTTTTATTCTCTGTGTGAGTAAATGGGTTGTGATAAAGATTGCCGCAAAGACTGCCATAAGTGTAAGAAAAGATGTAAAAGGGTTGACAACAATTTTTACTCTGTCGATGGAAAATTTAGTGGTGAATGTTCAAGAAAAAGCTTACCTATTCCACCATCTACAGATGGAGTCCACCTTCTAGTTAAAGAATGGGCTCAGTTGTTCGTTTCTGACAATAGTACATGGGTAACAGTACCTCAAACAGAGACCTATGTTTTCCTGTGTGTCGAAGAAGAATCTTTCTGGGAAGTTCACCCTGATAAATTTAGCAAGAATATCATTGATGTATTCTGTGCTAAGAAGTTTGATAAGCTTCTGGACTGTGGTAATGATACTCTCTATACTCTCACGAAGGATAAGTGTGGTCTCAGGTGGGTTAAAGATTGCACTTTGGCAATCGAGCCATTTCCAATGTATGTTAATGGAACATCAGCAGGTATTTTGCTTCCATTTGATACACTTGTTACTGTTGAGTTTGACACTATTATTCTGGTAAATGGGTGGACCTTAGATACTCCTGGAGTCTGGATAGTTAATAATGGTGGAACCTATAAGGTCGATTACAGTATCAACCTTAGATCTATTTCAAGTCCTGAAGGTGTTGATGAGAATGTTGAGATAAGTACTCAATACTATGTTAACGATCTTCCTGTAGGTATTCCATTAGACCAAGGAGTTTATGTGAGTGGTGTGAGTGGTGTTCAACGTCCATCAGAGACTATGTCTGGTTCTGCTATCCTAGCTCTCACTGCATCTGATAAACTTAAACTTATGTGTAAGAGGCTTGATGTTGATAACCAGTCTGTCATAAATGTGATCCCTGCCAAGTCCACTATGACCGGTCTCAGGATCAAAGAAGAATAACGTGTTTTAAAAGACTACTATTTAACTATCTAACACCTATTCTTAATCATCGAACTTTTCAAATCCACTCTGTTGGACCTCGACAGGATCACTTTCCTCTTCAGCATTCGCTTTCTTCTCTTTCTCATCATTGATAATCTTTTTCTCATGATTAAGTCGATCCATGATGAGATCATAGTTATCAATAGTAACAGTATCGATACCAGTGTTCATGATTTCATTAAGAAGCTTCATCATCTCAACAAGTTTCCCTTCATAGTTCTTCTTCTTCGATGTTGCTCGACCTGGACCTCCATGAACTTTGCAGTGAAGACCTTTCTTGGCAACACTAAAGGTACATGGACTACCTTTATTCGTCGGATAACCACAACAAATCTTGGTACCATCATCAGGAGCATGAGTTCGACAGAATCCAATGCCATTCTTGAGAGGCAAAGAACGACAATTAGCACCATCCTTGGTTTCACCTTTACACTTCTTAGTATCAGGATCATGGATGCGACAAAGTTTCTTACCTACAGCCGCAGAGGCTTTACAGGTTATGTTGGTTTTCTCATCCATAACATGAGCACATTTCGGTTTTTCTGTTTTCGATGTCATCCTTGGTTACACTTCAACCTTTTCTGATGCGAGATATATGTAACGAAGGTCAATTTTTCTGATTAATACTATTTACTGTCAGTTAAGTAAGTTTACTCTTCTTATCAGTTTTATCCATTTTGACTTGTGAAAAATTTTAGACAATGTGCAGTTCCTTGATTTAATCAGGTTTTAAAACATGATCGATTTTTAACAACGCTATATTTAATCGTCGACTTCATCCAAATAGGTTGTTTCCTGGCAAAGTTTCATCATCATCTCGTTAAAGTCATCAACACATACATTTTCAAGTTTATACTCTAGTAAATTATTCAGAATTTTCATTGCCTTAACAAGCTTTTCTTCACAACTTTTTTGATAAGGAACTTTGCTCAATGAAATATTATACTCAACATTCTCGATCATTATTTTACTCTCAATATCATCAGAATTAATGAAATGATAAAATTTCTTACCCAGATTAGCAAAGTTTTTGTCTATGTTCTTAATCTCTTCGTTCATTCTTAACACACTTTAATTCTTTCTCATAACGGAACAAGATATAACAAAGGTCATTTTTGGGCTATAATATCATCTAATATTGGTTAAGGAAATTCACTCTTCTTATCAAGTTTTATCCATTTTGACTTGTGAAAAATTTTAGACAATGTACGTTTCTTAATTTAGACAGGTTTTAAAACATGATCTATTTTTAACAATACCAATATATCATATGTAAAAACTCCGCTATTCCCTCATAATCCTCACCATCAAGCAAATTTTCATGGAGAACTTTTACAATTATCTTTTCAAGCTCATCAACACCGATATCTCTAAGTTTAGCCTTGAGGACGCGATCTAAAATTTCCATCATCTCAGCAATTTTTTCTTCACAACTTTTTTGACCAAGAAATTCGAAGGGGAATTTTCTCAATGAAATATTATACTCAACATTCTTGATCGTTATTTTACCTTCAACATCACCAGAATCAATAAAATAATAAAACTTCCTACCCAGATCTGCAAAAGCTTTATCCAAATTTTCAATGGCTTTAGATGTGTTCTTAATCTCTTCGTCCATTCTTGATGCGCTTAATTCTTTCTCATAACGAGACATATTATTATAAAGATCATTTTTGGCGATAATACCATCTAGTATTGGTTAAGGAAATTCACTCTTCTAATCTATTTTGACAGTTTTAAAACATATCTAACGATCATCATTATGCATTTCTGCATCGATTATGTTCTTTTCATGGTTAAGCCTTATCATTATTTCATCAAAGTCTCTCATATTAACTTCTTTAATTCCAATCTTGAGGATATCATTCATAACTTTCATCATCGAGATAAGCTTTTCTTCAGTGTCTATATTCGTCGTACCGGAAGAATAATAATATTTCTTACCCAGATCTGCAAAAGCTTTATCCAAATTTTCAATGGCTTTAGATGCGTTCTTAACTTCTTCGTCCATTCTTAACACACTTCAATTATTTCTCATCACGAAACATATTATAATAAAGATCATTTTTAGGCGATAATATCATCTAATATTTGTTAAGAAAATTCACTCTTCTTATCAGTTAATCCACTTTTGCAAGAAACAAAAAATACTTACTAAATGAATACTGCGTTCATAGTTACCTTTGTTCTTCTTGCAACATTTTTATTAACATTTATTATAGTTCATGTCACTCTAGATATAGTCATCTTTAAAGAGTCTAGTATTGTGTATGAAATAGAACTACCATCAGAGGAGTTATACATTACTGAAGAAGGAATTAGCACAGATCGGGAAACAGGCATACATGTTATGAGATATCACATCGATGACAATAGTTTCGTAGTACTACATTGTCATGGTAACAACGCAAATTTAACTGCAAGACAGTATATGGTATCTTTGACGAAGATATTCAGACTTAATCTAATTATTTTTGATTATCATGGTTATGGTCAAAGTTCAGACTCTGTTTCTACTAAACATCTGAGAAAAGACACTCTTGCTGCTTACAGATATGCTGTAACTCTATATTCGCCTGATAATATTGTAATATGGGGTGAATCGTTAGGAGGATCGTTAGCGTCATGGTTAGCATCCGAGAATGAGTGTTCTAAGCTCGTACTAGTAAGTGCTTTTTCAAGTTTAGATGATATGATGATGTGCTCAGATGTATCATGCTTTATCACTATACCTTTCTCAGTGATAGTAAGATTGACTGCAGATCCACTACCAACCAAAAAGTATCTCAAAAATGTTACAGCACCCACCTTGATCATTCATAGTCCAACAGATAGAATAGTAAACTCCAAAAATGCTATGATCAACTTCAAAAGTTGTAAGTCTCATACTAAGAAGTTTGTTAAGATTCGTGGTGATCACTGCTCTCCAAAATTCAACTACAATAATGTGGAGACATTATTGAGATTCATTGATGTTGATGCATCTCTGATAACTTCTAAGAGAATAAACAAAGCTATAGAAGTGTTGAACTCTATAGACATGAGTCAATATTAAAACTGATTTAATAAATAAGTCTTCATATCTCCAAAATGTCACTCTTTATCATTACCAATATATCTTTCAAAAATAGAACAACAAATACCATCTATATCCATGGAGTTGATCTCCTTAGAAAGTATTTTTTGAAGGTAATGGATGAATGTGTAGTTACGATGAAGAAACAAGTGTCAACATGTGGAAGTGATACTGCAAAAAATATTGCAATAAAGTTGGAAGCAGTTAGACCAACTATCGATACGGTCTCGATAAAAGGACTATTTAAGCTTATGATGGATATAATGATGATGGAAGGCAGTAAATGGATTATGATAGAAATAGATTTCAAAACAGGGAAGGTGACAGAATTTTAAAACTTAGATACAGTAGTGATCCCATCTAACTAAAAAATGCATCATAATAGATTGATCTTGAGTAATGTCATTGACAAACAGATCAGGATGATTTCTATATAGGGAAGCTAGAGGTCCAAGACTATGAAATAAATCGTTGTTATATTCTATCCATTGATTATCTTGGTTACATTCGTTATAGTTACTGAATTTAATTTCTTCGCATGGGTTAAGATCTAGAACCCATTTGAGGGATATTTTTTTAGATGGGGATAATTCTGCGATCTTTATAAACAAAGGGAGGAAATTTTCATAGTACCACTGATCTTCCAGAGTGTCTGTAAATATACTCCCATTACTATAAAGAGATATGAAAATAAGCTTAGCTGAGAAAAATTCCTTTCTTTCCATTAAAGCATATTTGACCATCTTTTTTTCAAACATACCTACAGATATAAGTTTATTAGTAATATCTATCATGTAGTAATCAATGTTTTTGTGGAGTTCATTCCAAAATTTTTCACTCTTGACAAACACTTCTTTAGCCATACTTCTCCAGGTTTCTTCAGTATTTTCCACAACTCCATGATTTTCCACAACTAAGCATTTCCAAAGAGATTCATTCTTACAGACAAGATTAAAAGAGCAGTCAGTTCTACACACCTTTGATACATCCTTAATGGTAAGATTGGTGAGTATCTTTTGAATGATGTCTGAACTGATATTCATATTTTGTTACGGAGTATTATAGCATAAATATATCATTTTTGAGTTTTTATACTGACTATATTCTCAAAGTTGTAAGATTTCCAAACAAGGGGGTGACAGAATTTTAAAACTCAGATACAGTAGTAATTCCATTTCTCATCAGAAAATAGTTTATTGTTTCATCTGATCTCACCTCTATTCGAGATATAGACACAACCCTCAACCTACTGCGACGGCGAGAACTCATGTTTTAACACACTTATTTAAATCTATACAATAACTCTTAAATATCAATTTTGTTACTGTAAATTCTAATCATTTGTGATTAAAATGGAAGATGTGAAATGCACAATCGTATCTGCTTTTATCGTCATCGACAATGAAAGGAGAGATAGTCTAGATTATGATAAGCAGGGTAGAATATTTCTGGAGATAGATGTACCTAAGATAGTCTTTATGGATCGGGAAATGATTGAACACTTCCAAAAGTTCAGCAACGAGAAGACAGTTCTCATACCTTTCGATAAAGAGGAGATGTTAATGTGGAGTTCTGTTGATGAAAAGATCGAAATGCCTACAAATCGTTGCGTTAAAAAGGATTCTAAAGAGTACATGATGTGCATGAATACCAAAACAGAATGGATAAGACGAGCAATTGAACTCGATCTATTTCACACTGAATATTTTGCTTGGATTGATTTTGGTATATCTTATATCTGTTCTGATATTGACAGATATAAATCGTCTCTCGAGAAGATATCCAAAACAGAGATTAAAAATGGCAAGATAAGAGCACCTCAAATTTCAACTAATATCGATGTTACTTTATTTTACGATAGAATCTTTTGGTTCTTTGCAGGAGGTTTGTTTGGAGGATGTAAGAAAGTGCTACTTGAATTTGATAAATTAGCAAGCAGAAAGTTCAAAGAAACAGTGGAAAGTGGTCGTATATGTTGGGAGGTCAATATTTGGTTCAAGATTTATCTTGACAACAAAGATGTATTTGACATGTATAAAGCTGATCACAATTTGTCTATGTTAGAAAACTTTTAAACAGATATGACAAGAACTGCTGAATCGTGTTGTACCCAGTCATGTACAACATAGCATGAGGTATCTTCTCCTATGATTTCTTTAATTATTTTTCGAGGTGGATGAAACTTCCTACAACTTTTGTAGCCAAGATTTCTAGAGTCACCTCCTATGTCTTCAGTAATCCATATTCCATTTTTTCGAAGCATAGGAAAAAAGTGTCTCAGAGTTTTGATCTGAGAATTTTGAAGATGACTTCCATCATCTATAATCAGATCAAATACGGATTGATCTTCAAGAATATCGAGAGTTTTTCGTACCTCATTCATAAAATCAGCTACCTGTTTAAGATCAGTCGAATCACAGTAATGAGTTGTTACTCTTCCATCCATCATTGTCAAGTTCGTCACCTCATATGCTACATCCGTTCCAAATATTCTCGCTCTAGGAAAGTAATCTCCCCAAGCCATCAGCGAAGCACCTGGTGAGTACTCTCTACCCATTATGATCTTACATCCTACTCCTATTTCAAGTATTACAAGGTCTCTATCACGTATGTTCTTGAATAGTGATTCATAGAGATCAGTGTATCCATTACGATGTTTGTCAGATCCGTGCTTTTCAAAGAGTTTAGACAGCATTTTAGTTATTTTAAACTCGTTTTAAGATTAATGTTCATATCTTATAACCATGTTACCTCACCGGAGAGTTTCTTTCCGAGTTTAGTTGTGATTTCAACAGTTCTTTCAAGCTTCATCTCTTCAGGATTCATAGTCTTCGTAGAATAAACACCAGCATTAACAGAATAGTAAAACTCTTTGTTCTCAATAACTCCATGATTTTGCATAACTAAGAATTTCCAAAGAGATTCGTTCTTACAGATAAGATTAAAAGAACAGTCAGTTCTACACACCTTTGATACATCCTTAATGGTAAGATTGGTGAGTATCTTTTGAATGATGTCTGAACTGATATCCATATTTTGTTACGAAATATTGTGGTATAAATATATCATTTTGAGTTTTATAACAATAACAGAGGAAGTAACTCCATAGTTTCTGGATCTTTGTTATTAATCATACTTTCGAAATTGTCCACATCACAGAAGATAAACAACTTCTTCTTTGCTCTAGTCACTGATGTGTAAATGAGATTGTTGGTCAAAAAATCTCTATACTTTTTTGGATCTCTTTTGATGTATATGATCACATTATCATGCTCACTCCCTTCACTTTTGTGAGCCGTGACGCAATATGCAGTGACTAGATTTCTTGTATTAGACTTTCCTTTAACCTCTTCAGTTGTGAACTTAACGAATCTTTTCCCAAATTTGACAGTTAAGGTTGCCTGTCTATATCCCATTATCATACCTGTTTCTCCATTCATAATCATAGTATTGTAGTCGTTAGAAGTCATCATCACTAACTGATCCTTCTGCCACTCATTACCCCATTGATCCATGACTAAGACTTTACCACTTAAGAAGATCTTCTTAAGTATTTCATTAAATAAGATTCTATCTTCATTGAACGGGGTAATAAGACTAATGTCAGTAGGTTTAACACCTTTTGATACAAGGGTTTTGATAATTACAAGCATTTTGGGTATATTTGCATCACACATGTATACATCTTTTCCCGAGTTCACTATGCTATTTAGAGGTTTTCCACCTCGAAGTATGTAATCAGCGAGTTCAAGTATACCTTCACAATCAGTTCTGTGGACTGTAGTTAGCTTCATGTGGTTTTCGTTATCATGTCTTGTAAGGTGTTTAAATAGTTTGCCATGTTCGATAGGAGTTAATTGATTACTATCACCGACGAAGATAATTTTATACTCGTGTGTGAAGCATCTAAGAAAGGTGTACATTAGAGTTGTCGAAACCATACTTGCCTCATCGATGACAAGATGTTTAAATCCTCCTCTTTTTTGAGCCATTAACAGATGCATAGTATACGCGTTTTTAACACCTACTTCTTTGATTCTCGATACTGCTTTTCCTGTGAAAGATGCTACTACATAAGGAACCTTTTTGGTATCGAACTTTTTAGTAATCTCATTAATCAAAGTTGTTTTTCCAGTTCCCGCGCTCCCTGATATTATCTTGTGATTCTTAAGTTTTTCACTAACATGATTCTCCATATCATACATATAATCGAAGGTAATGAAATTGCTAACCACTACTAGATGATATTTTGATGCCTCTTTTATAATAAGTTCTTTATCTTTAAATGAGTCAAGAGACATACATGTGTTATTGCCGTTGGTAATTAATTTATGTAGTATCACTATCATTCTATTCATAGTAATGTCAGTCTTAGTGGGAGTAATATGAAGACATTTACATATTCTAACGAGATAGTTTAATCCTATTGGTAGAGAGAAAGGATTATTAAAAAGTCTCTTGTACAAGATTTGAGAGTTCATACCTGTACATATTTTCTTTAAATTATACATTTTTAACCTTTTGTCGTTAACGAACATGATCCACTTCTTGAAAAAGGTTGATGCTTTGTGAGAAGGTATAAGATCATCCGGAAAAGGAGATATAAGATAATACCTTTGAACATCCCAGGCTAATTCTGACATATGATTAACGAAATCGTCAGGATAATTTTTTTTGAGATACTCTAAAAAAGCTCTAGGATTGTATACTTTTGCTTGTCTGATAATGAACATAACATATCCAAATGTGACTTGGAAAATATACATTGGTTCTATATCAGAGACATACTCATTTTCTTTATCTGTAGGGGTTGCATGAGCAAAAACTTTCACTCCGATATCAGGATATGATTTATCCTTAAGAACAAGATTATAGATGTTATTTCCATCTAGGATAGTAAGAATATTACCTTCAACTTTTGATATTGTACCTGAAAGATATGAAGACATCTTTTTTTTCTTCGATAATGTAAATAATCAAATATCAATTTTAGCCTAAATCCATACTATCTTAAAATAAAGATGTCGAGCAGACCCCACAAGCAAAATGTTACATTTGGGGAAATCTTCAATGAGATATTCTCATTATGTGATAGCATAGAGAAACACTATAATAGACGTAACGTTGGAGAATCTAAAGACTCTATTGAATACAAAAATCTATTGTCATACAAAGAAATTTGGAATCATTCTGACAATAATCCTGATTTACATCAAAGATGGATTAAAGAGCTTTTTATCTCGAACAAGAAGGCCATTTTGAAAAATAAGGATATATGGTTGCGAGACCAGGACAAAGAAAATGTTATTATTTATGGAGGAAAATCCAATATACGTGAACTATACAAGATTAATCTCTTCTACTTCTATAAAAAAGCTAATAATATTGCTCAGAAGGTTAAAAAAGAGGAGGAAGAAGAGAATGAAGCATCAGGGTTTGAAGAGGTAAAACTTCCAATGAGACACTGTAATGTTAAGATTAAATATTGGATCTACAGGTGTTTTATGTTTGTTGCTGAAGGCAAAGATCAAAAGAAAATTAAACAGCAAATAGTACAGTTAACGTCTATCTTAGGCATTAAGAGTGCCAGAAGTATTAAAGCTGAATCGATGGCTGGCATTCTCAAAATGGCTAAGAGTATTGCTGGAACTAATAATCTTAGTGGTATTAGTAGAAGTGTTTTGAAAGATTTGAAAGAGAAGAATATAGATGCTAGTAATCCAGAGCATATTGGGGATGCTATCACATCTGCTGTCAAGTGTGAAGGTTTTAGCAACATGGTGAAAAAAATAGCTAGGAATGCTAAAGATTCAGATATGATGGATCAAGTTGAACAGATTACAAAAGAATTCGCACCTGAAGATATTGAGGAAAGTGGTATCATTGAATTCGATGATAATGAATCGAGTAATAATACTGAAATTTCCAAGGATGTCGATGAAGATGGACCAAAAGGTGTTACTGAGGACGAACCGAAAAGTGTTACTGAAGATGGACCAAAAAGTGTTACTGAAGATGGATCAAAAAGTACTACTGAAGATGGACCAAAAGATGTTGAAATCCCTAATAAGAATGAATTTGAACTCATCGAGATAACCACCAAAGATGGTCCAAAAGGTGCTACTGAGATAGAGTCTAACTAGATTTTTAAAATTCTAAAGACTTCTATGTATATACTTCCTGATGTTTTCATAGAAGAGAGATCCATCTGACTTGATGTCTATGAACTGAAGTATCTCAATTTTGTGATCTCTTGATAAGCCATCTAATCGGGTCATATTAGTGGTCAAATAAAAGGTAGTTTTATCATCAAACTCAAGAGAGTGTTTCTTACTTCTAGATCCTATCGTTAAAACACCATGATATGAACCTAGATCTAATGATGGAAACTCTCTTTTAACTCCAAAAATATCACCGAAATGATGCAAAGAATCTAATAGAGTATCTATCTTAATATGTTTGACGTCAGCTTTGATATCTATGCTATCAAAACCTTGTTCTATCTTACTTTGAAGATTAAAATCCCTTCCAATGTTCTCGGTAACTGATCTCGGTATATCTTTTTATCTGAGTAGAAGGATAAGATCTTAATACTTTGACCAAATATATCATCTCTTTCTTCATACTCCTTGATGGAAGAACAGTCGAAGGTGAAGTTAGGATGTAATCTACAGAATAGATCATTGATAGCCTCAACACCAACTTGTTCGTTTGATATCAATGTTGTAACAACATGGACAAAATCATTTCTCTTAGTTAACAGACCTTCAAAGTCTAGTTTTCCATCGTATGGTGACGTTAGATTACACTTCTTAATATAGATAGCATGTATATCTTCTGAAGACATTTCATAGAGCTCCTTAATATGATTAACATAGTATGTTCTAGGTTCTATCAAAAGATATGGGTTAATTAGTGTTACAACATAGTTATGGTCAGTGTGTAAATATACTCCTATGTATGAGTATTCACAGAAGATCCTTGTAAAAAGACCTATGCTATCAGAAGAGGAAGCGAATATAATACCTGATTCCATTTTAACTAAAGAAAGAAGGTTTTGTGAGATATCTTGATTCATTAAAACTGGAATACATTTTTCTTTTTTAATAAAAAATAGTTACAATGGACGCTGGAAAAAGGTTTCAAATTAACGCTACCCATCTGGTTGATTATATACTGTCTATTGATACAGCTGATTTACCAAAGACACATATCAAGCTTGTTAGAGTATTCATAAATGGTTCTGATTCTAACAGACTTGTTGAATTATTCATAGATCACTCTAGACACATATGGGAACAGATCAAAGAGGCAGATGAAAAGTATTTTCTCGATAACGCAAAGGTTATTTTTGGTATATTCTCTGACGATAAGATAAACTCAATAATGGAGTTAATAGAGGGTAATTGCTTAACTCAAAAATCCAAGATTGTTATATGGAAGTATTTTGCAAGTTTTGTTAAGATAAGCATTAAATGGATCTATGAAAATAGATCTAATGATCTTAAGGTGCACGAAGAAGCGAAATTGTGGCAGATCAAGGTTAAGTGATATATGCTCACCTCGATGAAAGACATATTATCCACCTTAAAAGTTCAAATTCAGCATCATCTTCAACCTGACTGTGCTGCTTCTCTTTTCTTTTTGTGTACAAACTTCTTGTAAGCTTCCCTAGGTGGTTCCTCAGATTCAGTCCATTCCCTAGGCTTCTGTTTCTCGAAAGCATAAAGTTCAATAATGTTGTATGAGTCTACAGGATTATGGTCTATTTCGATACACTTAGCGATAAAAGCATCAAAATCTCCCACACGATCCATGTGTATCTTAAGTCCATATCTCATTTCGTAGTCAAGTCCACATACCTTTCTTTTGAATGGACTAGTATAATGAAGAAATGGCTGAACTGTTTCAAATGGAATTTCACAATACTCGATGTCACTTTCTTCTCTATGTTGATTGTAAGTCCCCAATGGATAATCATCTCTTAATGTCAATTCATTATCCTTATCATGCTCAACAAGACCTCGATCTCTATCGGGATTTAGCATGATAGTATCATCAGGATGAAAGTTAAATTTCTTATTATTAGTCTTCCATTCTGATTTCGGTTGATAGGTGACTTTAGGACATTCACCAATATCATCATCAATCTGGGTGATTTCGAAATACTCTTTAGAGAACTCCCTCTCTATTCCTATATCACCACTGTATTTAAGCTTCCTTGGTTTAGGAATATTATACTTCTTCCTGAGATATACTCGTAGTTCATCTCGTCTCTTAACCTTTTTTGCCGCTATCTCCTCTTTGGTTGTGATTCCTGAAAGAATCTGTTCTTTCTCCTTTTTCTTCCTCTCTTCACTTTCTATTTTCCTTTTTTCTTTCCTATCAATGAGTATCTTATTGTATACATCATGAATGCTGGGAATTTTATGTTTTCTAAACTTTTTCATCTTCTTCATCTTCTTGTATCTAGTTCGAAAATCATTAAATGCTAATAGATATACTGTATTATACATATCCTCTCCTTTAGAGGATTTTTGATTTCCAAACAGATCAACAAGTATAGAAATCATAGCATCACGTTGATACTCTATACTCTTTTTCTCGATACCTTTAAAAGAGGTTCCTTTGACCTCACGGTATCCCTTATTAAAGATCATTTCAAATATTTCATCTTTAGCTCTACTAGGGAAAGATGTTTGTGTTGATAGTCTAATCATATTAAGTAATGCATCTCTCTCTAAGTTTATCTTATAGAGTTTAGCACTCTCTTCTGATAACCTTAAAGCCTTCTTATCCAGAGTTGCTTTATGAGCCTTTATAGTTCTATCTTTTTCCTCTTGATGAATCTCTTTCAAAATCTTCTCAACCTCCTTATCGCGATGAGTATAACAGTACCCATCTCCATATTTATAAGGTAAAGATTTGCAGTATTTACCTGTCTTTGTTTCTGCCATGCAGATTCCATGTGCATATAGATAATGAAGATAACAGTATTTTTCACCATTTCGAGTTTCCTGCTTCCCTTTATACAAAGGATTTTTGCAGTATAATCCTGTATTAGTAACACCTTCACATACCTCACTAGTAATTCTATGAACTCTACATACATAATCACCTTGTCTATCCTTCTCAATAGCATAGCCTTTGCAAACATTTCCCCTGTTAGTAAAAGTATTACATTGAGGTTTCTCTTTGGTGTATGTTCTTCCTCCCGGGGAATGTTGATGACATGGAAGTCCTTTCCTACTCAAGTGTTTGCAAGGTGTACCCTTGCGTGTGAGTTGTGCGCAAAATTTGTTCATCTTCGAGATAAATTAGATATTGTTTATAAATTTTTTAAACTGAAAAGTTGAGATCAATTTTCACACATGAACAAGAAGGGATGGATATAAAAATTAAAATATCTTAAAAGAAACTCTATTTCATTAAAAGATGAAGTTATTAACCCTAATCATAATCATTGGATTCTCAAATGCTAAACCTACCCTAGAGGATAGAATTAGAATTCTGGAAGACAGAGAAAATATCAATGACATTATTGATGAGTGGATAGTAAGACTTGAATTCAAGATCAATAACAATTACACTGATGGAGATCTTCTTAATAATTACTATTTGAAACATTGGCTTCTTGAGTCTTATTTAAGATTTGATGGTATCGATATTGATGATCTTGAATGGATTAATGATATTTTGAAAGCAACCGAACCTGGAGGAGAGATAGAAAGATTATACTCATTTCATAAATCAGTCTGGAGTAGACCGTTAGTCGAAATATATGATGATGTAGCTTTTGCTATTTTTCATATGACTTCACACTACAATGAAGGAAAGCTTTCTTTCATAGGCTATTATTCAACCATGACTGTTAAATGTAGATTCATCAAAGTTTATGAAGAATGGAAGATGCAAGAAGTGATATTTATCCTTGACTTCGAGTGGTTGGAAACATATCAAGGTTACCAAGTCGTAGATAGAATGTTTTAAAAGGGTAATCACATCATTACTTAGACTTTCTACTCAATTTGACTAAACGGATTTTTAGTTTCTGAGTTCATTAAATGAAAATACCATTTATCTGCAGGTTTCAATGCAATTTTCATAAAATTATCATAATACCAAAACTTACCATAACAGAACTTAAGTTCAATTTTTTGAGTCTTCATATCAATTAGTTTTTCGTCAATTATTGCCTGAAATTTGGGTTTATCAATGTCAGTCATATTGGTAAATTTTCTTCCTGAGAGACTGTCAAAAATAGATCATTTTATTTTTGATGTTTCCTAATCTTTACATCAGATCATACCTATTTTATTAATCTGTATTGAAGATAACTCCTATTCATGTCTAAACCCCCCCCCATCATATCATTTCTTCAATACATTTTAAGAGTGTTTTAAAAGGGTAATCACATCATTGGTAGCATTGCTCCATATCTTTCATAGGAGTACTCTATAACCTGAAGATATGAGTCAGATTCATCAAAGTTGGTCTTGATCACTTCATCCCTCGAGTTATATACTGCGTAATCAACATCTGTAACTTTCTTGTCTGATGTACGTATATTAACAACATATCTGTTCCAATGCAAAGCAACTGCCAAAGCCTCATCTAAACTGTCTACGTTCTGCACCATATAAGTCTTGTAAATATAGGGTTCTAAAGATTTAGAATTTACCTTATCCTTTATTATTAAACTGTTTCTACCGTCTCTTAATTCATCTTTTACCCAATTACGGAGGTTCTTATCCCCAATAATTAATACTGTGTTAACTTCATGTTTAAAGGATGACCATAACCCTATTATTCTTTCAGGTAATTCCTTCTGCATAATCATAGAAAAGGTCTCCTTGAGATGATATCTTATCCTCATATCGAATGGTTTAGAATACATCCATAGTCTTCTGTCCTTAATTAGACCGGGAACAGCAACATTAGCGAATTCGATTGCTCTATCTATATTCACATTACGGGGAAGAATATTATAATAGCTGATATCACTGATATCATATGGATGTATCTTATCGTTACCGTGAGAAACATGTAGATTGAAGAACATATCAATAGTGCCTTGAGGAGCCTCGAGGAGGAATATCGTATATATCCAATCAATTACTTGAAGCACAACATTCAATATCATGTGTCTAGTGTCCTCAGTAGAGGATGAAGACTCATAAAATCCGAGAGGTTCAGAGGGGCCAAACAACTTATACAACTCAGACACTCCAGAAGCATAAACAAATATTCCATACTGGATGTCTAAAATAGGATACCATACTCCATGAACATTCACTCCTGTAGGTCTAAATTGAGGGAATATATCAAGAACTATCTTTATATCGGGCTGAGGTGGTTTAAAGCTATCTAATATGGTTATTATATTTTCGGGTTGAGATGGCATGACAGCTATAAACACCTCGACATCATTGATTGTAGTTAGATATCCTCTCACCTTCCCGTAGCTGTCTATATACTGATGAGTAGCTAATGATTGTAATACATGGCCATAGAAGTAAATAGACGAATAAAGATCTACTCTAAGATATAATCCTTGAGGTGCTCTTGACCATGTATACGTACCGTGTACCTTGAGAAATGATTGATACAGATGAGTGTTTGAGAATATTGTTGTTATCTTTTTGGTAGGAGATTCAGAGTATATTAACTCACATTGATCTATGTTCTTGTAGATCAAAATTGCATTCCTATTTTTGAAAACCTTAATATGATGAATTCTGAATCTCGGTATCAACATTCCATTTTTGGTAAAGATGTAGATAGCAACTTCAAATAGTTCTTCGAGAGCTCTAAAGTACAGACATGGATCAAGAAAGATTTCTGTATTCTCGATGTTACTAGTTATCTCCTTCTCATCTAAGTCATACAATTCTTGTTTCATAACTCCTGGATTGATTTGCTGACTTAACTTGACTCTCAAATCATTTACATAGTCAAGTTTATTCTTAGCACGGCTGTATTCACCTCCGATAACTTCAAGAACACATTGAAGAAAGCTAGATGGGGATCTAATCATTCCTCGTCTTCTGTACTCCGCTTTATCCTGTCCTATCGATATAATTCTATCCACATTTAGGGGAAGAACTCCAATACTCTTGAAAGTAAGTATCCTATCTGTTCTGATTAACTTTTGACTAGGCTTCTTTTTAAGCACTATACCAGCTCTCCAATTTTTGATTGATTTTGTCTGTGAGGTGGCATAAAGACAAGGTACGTAAGGGTAAATGTTTATCTTTTCGGTAGGATTAGGTATCACTCCTACAAAGGGAAATTCGTTATTACCTCTGAAGTAGTATGTATTTCCATCGACGGTTGGAAAACTTAATACATCAATACCATCTGATATAAGTTGTTTAGCCTCCTCTTCAGATACATGTTCAGGTTGTTTATCTACTTCGCATTTTCGAGCATACCCTACGAAGAATAGTGTAGGATCTAACTTATTAAGAGCTTGTAATTTAGATTTTCCCTGTCGTCTCTTTCTTTCATGACTTGTCTTCTCTTGAACGTACTTCTCGGGGATTTTTGTTTTGGTAGGGAGTAGAAGGAGCTTGTACTCTCTTTGTAATCCATAAGTATCATACCTATCAATTATTCTTTTCATCGTAGAGATGAAAGAGATTATCACATCAATATTGTCACTGTTCACAAGTGTGAGTTTGATAAAGTCCTTTTCAGTTTCACTTTCGTGATTAACCACTTCAGTAGTAACTTTTCCAGATATAATATCAACATCTCTAGTCACGATTTTATATACGTCACCTTGGTGTACAATTTTTGGCTCTACGTTACACGTTAAAACACTCTTTTTTCCTTCTGTTGATGTATTATCATGCATTATGTAACCTGATGATAATCCCATGGTAGATGTAAACTTAATTTGAAGAGTAGATTTTGAACTTTGAAGTCCACTAGATTCATCGATATAAAGGTATTTACTAACTATTGAATCATTTAATATAACATCCAGAAATGAGGCTCTGTGAAACTTGGCGCTGTAGATAGAAAAACTTCCTTTGATCTTAGTTTTGTTCGTCTGAATGAGCATAGATCCAAAGGCTGCTTCGAGAAGAGATTGAATTTCGGCTTTCCAGATCTCCTGAATTACAAGTTCGAGTTCATTTGTTCTTATAGTGTAGATAGCAGTGGAATATGCTAATTTTCCTGTCCAGATAGTAATATATATCTTTCCAGGAATAGAGGTATCAGACTCTGACAGAACTACACTTTTCAGATTTTCAGTACCTTTGTAGATCTTACTGTAAACGTTTTTACTAGATTCACGATAGTATATGAATGGTATTCCTCTAGAAATCTTCATCCTGTTAAATATCTTTGTCCCATCTCTATCATAGTTTTCTAAAGAGTATGTCGAGATGAAAGATTTGATGATGAAAAAAGTAGAGCTGAGAGGTTTACAGTTCTCAAGCAGTACATATTGATGCCATAGTAAATTATTCAACATTTCCATATTCTTTTCGCGAATTATTTTCTCCTGATCTAACCAATTTTTGTACTTCTCATCCACTCCAAAAGACATATCATTAAGGAATTTTTGAATTTCTATAATTATTGCATTAGTTCTTTCACTCACCATATAGTAAAGCATTGCTACATCGATCTTTAAAGGCCATGATATTCTGAGTTGTTCATATATTTCAACAAGTAATAATTCTTCATTGAACACTAAACGCCACATAACGTCACGTATATTTCTCCACTCAGAGTACAAGACAGAAGGACATACTACCTCTTTCTCTTTATGTTCTACTCTCCAATCGTTTATTTCATCGAGTCTTGTTTCAACAGACCAACCTTCTCCTTCGAGTGTTTTTGCAAACAATGATGTTATGTCAGGTTTCTCAGTCATTTTTGAAGATAGATCTGCTAGTGAGTATCCTTCATCTATGATTAACTCTTTTAGTCTTTGTTTGTTTCTGTCATATGAAGCTGTCTGTTTCACCAAAAATCTGATGTTAAGTGAGTCTGTTAGAAAAATGAGTTTATACTTTAGTGATGTTTTGTCATCTAGAGAGTTTTTACATATTGTCTTCAGCACATTATCATAAAAATTTCTCAGTTTTTCTTCATGTTCTTCAATTTCCTTTACTCTTTTATCTCCTAACAGAGAATAAAAAGCTGAGATGTATTCACTTGGACTTAAAGATTTTATCTCAAGAAATAACTCCCATCCTGCTCTTTTAGGACCAATGTCAACTCCTCTCTTAAAAAAGCTGTACAAATCACCTTCGAACCCTTTTTGTTTTAGTGATTCAAATGTGTCCATTTTGTTCGATGAGAAGTTTAAAATGTATTTACATCAATTTTGAACATGATGATAGATGTGTTGAAATTTAAATTTTAATTAACTTCGAAGTTAAAGATGCCTTCATCTCTTAATAAGTCCTTTAATCCAAACCTATACGATGATTACACCAAAAAGCGTAGTCTTCGTAACAGCAGATTGACTGTAAAAGGTAATCACGATGACGCCATCAAAGTCAATATGCATGAGATTAGATCCACTCTCAAGAAGTTGTATGAATACGCTGGAGATAAGATCTCATCTCTTCCAAAGGATCTATCTTTAGATTTCAAATCTATAGTTGCACAAGCAGAGATGCTGAGAAACTCTGACTATTATACTCAGTTGTGGGATATATGTCAGGAAGTGTTCACTCACCACAATAAAGAACTAGAACCTTTCACAGTTGCTTGTTATTTTCTTGGATGTATGACTAAATCTCCTGATGGTATGGAGGAAGGATGTACACTACTCTGCGCAGGTGCTATGTCTCCTCCATCGTGTGAAGATGAGTTTTCATACTGTAGTAAAAACACTTACTGGCTTAAGAAGACTAGAAATGGTAACGTCCTTCAGATCATGGGAGAATGTCAGGGATCATCACAAGCTTACATCTATGTAAACTACAATTGCTTAGAGTCTTTTCCTGGATTTCAGAAGAGGGATATAGCTATTTTGACAGACTTTGGTATAACTGAAGTCCACCTTTATGGTTATTACAACAACAGATACTATGAACTTACAGGAGGCTTTATATCCATCAAAGTTTTACCTATATGTGATAAAGATTCTTCTTCAGAACGCAATAGAGGCTTTTGGTTAGCATTGTGCGTTCTAGTAATAATAATAATCTTCCTCATAATTTGGTACATATGGAGAAATGGGTTAGATAAATCAGATGTAGAGTATCTGTCTTATGATCCCAAACCTTCGCATGCTGAAATGAGAAGCGTTCGTTAAACTAAGTTTTAAAAGTAGTACGTATAGGGTACACTTTCTCTTTGAACATACTAATCTGGTTTGTTTTAAATGTAGAATATTACTACTTAGAATAGAAGTCTTGAACATAGAAGAGATTTTTCCTATTATCATGAACAAATTTTTTCACAGTGAGGAGCTTTACTTGAATACTGAATTTAGTATCAGGTTCTCCTGGCTTCTTATCTCTAATTTTTAATTTCAATTTTGCATTGTTCTGAAGATAAATGATACTGGTGTCCTGTTCAGTGGAGAATATTTCAAACGAATTGTTGAGGCATATATAACCTTTATCGATAGGATCATTTGGCATCTCTTCAGAAGTTAACATAGCAAAGTCTAAATTATCCAACTTAACTTCTCTATCAACACTACCATACGAGATAGATAGATATTCAATCGGATTCTCTCCAATAGTATGATCATTAGCATTTGTAGTATAGTTTGCATAATAGTTCAAATCTCTTGCAGTGATGTTTTGAGCGGTACAGAAGATACCTCGACATGGATTAGGGCATTCAAGTTCTATTTCAATTGATTTACCGAAATCGACATCATTGATTGACTTAATAGTAACCACATCGAGAAGATGAAGAATTCTGGTGTCGGCCTGATCATAGTAGTAATCTCTAATCGTTTCATTCTGGAGAGCATACCTACATCTGATTTCGGGTTTAGGAATCTCAGATAACGCGTTCATTCTGGCAAGATATTTCGGATCAACCTCTATGTTAATCCAAACATCATCAATTAACTCTCTCATTCTAAGAAGTTTACATATTCTTGGTTGAAATTCAAACTTAAACTGAATGTTATTAACGATCTTGTACACAGGAAGAGAATGGGCAAGACTGGAAGAAAATTCAAAAGGTATCTTAACCGCAATAGGTTTACCATGGAGAACAGTACCAAAATTCTCAAGATCAGGAGTGATACCTGCATTACTGCAGTAATCTCTAGAAATATGACTAACAAAGTATTGACAATAGACATCAAACCAGTTACTATCAATAGTCAAAGCATCCTCATCATCGATGTATAAGTATACACCTTTACTTATATGATGAATTACGTTATGAGTCCATGCAATCTCAATAACTCCCTTAAATTTCTCCTCCACCTCCACTGTGGGTAGATTAATTTTCTCATATAGGTAGAGTACATAATCCATTTTTGAATCAAGATTAAAGATTGCACCATGCTCCTCTGTTGAAGAAGATGTTTTCATCTTAGATAGAACCTTAACATCTAGAGAGTACTTTTTAGTGTCAAACTGGAATCTATTGTAGACACTATCATCCTTGTCACTCTTGTCCGCGTTATGTAGTTCAGATTGTACTACACTTTTGATTTGGTCTAGGTCTATCTTTGCTGTTTTGTGTTGTGCCATTTGTTTTATAATATTCAAGATTTAAGTTTAATCAAAAGTCAAGTTGAAACATATCTTAAAAAATAATCTTCTCATACAAAATGGCTAATCTACCACCACGAGTGAGAACAAAAGGAAGACCTCTCGAATCATTTGAGGTATTTAACATAAGAACCTCTTTTATCAAGAAGTTAGTCTCTAACCTCTTCATTGCTTTTGGTCAACTATGTAGGTTTCCTCCAAAGACAGTGTTTGACCTAGGAGGAGGGTACTCGTTTTCTAAGAGTGATGTTACTCGATTGAGATCAGAAGCTACCAAACTTCTCGATCAACAAAATAAAGAGTATTCTCACGCTCATTTCTTTGCTAAGAAGGAACATGAGAAGAAGAAACGAGTAGGTGGAGGATCATTCAACAGACCAGTCACTGTAAGTGAAAACGCAATGAACTTTTTCAGACAAATTTCCTCAGATAATAGTACTTCATCAAGAGTTCTAAGGGACTTAAATTATAAGTTCTGGGAAAATAATGAACCTGCAACGACTGCCCATTTAAGTAGATTGTTTAACAATTATGTTCAAGTTGAACAATTGAGTACAGATGAAAATGGTCAGATTATTATCTATGCTGAAGACGGTCCCTATGGAAACAGCTTTGCCACTGAGATCGGTAAGATCCTAAACATCCACGGTGAGATGAGGACTGGACTGACAAGTCTACTTATAGAAAAGAACTCCAGTGATCTTAGAGGTGAAAGCGTCGAATATAAATCTACCAGTGGACAACAAACCAGCAAGCCTATGAAGGATAACAGTGATAAGATCTTTGCATTTTTAGTCAAGTGGAATCCTGGCGAACTTGATGCCGATGCTAGAGCTCTTGGCTTTGATAATGCTGAATCTATTTTAGGGAATTCAGCCAAGAAAGCTAAACTCAAAGCGAGAGTCCTTCCAAGATTGAGGTCTAGACTTAGTGATTATATGTCTGAGAAAGATATCGACGACTATATCTCTACTAAATATGTTTCTGGTTACGAAGAGGGACTAGATGGAGGTCCAGGACAGTTTACCCTTGCCCGTTTTGACATCCCTAGTCTTATTGCTCAAGTTACAACTAAGTCTGATACTGACTTCTCAGTTGGTCAGTTGACAAGGATCAATACTGATATTGCTACACTTCACAGATACTCGGCTGCGGCTGAAGCGTTTGATAAAGCAAATAAGAGACGTATGGTCAAAGCTGATTTGAAAGCTGGAAAGAATAGAGCTGGTTTGACAGCTCTTGGTATCTAGTGTGGGTTTTAAAAGTGGTTCAGAGATAAAGCACAGTTAACTATTGTATCAAATTTCATCTCACCATTATATTGTCTTAGCACACCATCTTCACATATTGATATGTAAGATGGTTTATCTTTAATTTTGACCGCGGTGAATATAGGTCCAGGCGTTTGAGATGCAATAGCACCCCACAACTTAGTCATAGTAGTATCTGAGAAGAATAAAGTCATCATACATTTACATGTACCATATTGTTTATCAAATTCCTCTTGAGTAAAAAGTGTGACAGAGTTCTGAGAAAAAGTCATCTGGAGAGATTCTTTATAGTAAAGTTTTAAAACTTCAAGCTTATTACAAGGAAGCATATAATTTCTTCTTCTTCTCTATCTGTTTATCGATAGAGTACCTGATGAGCATCTCTCTTCTACCTTCTGTCATCTTGATATGAGGATGAAGACCATGAGGAGGATAATCTAAACTTCCAGTATCATTTATCAATTTCTCCACTTTTTTCTGATCTATTTCTTCATCCCTGGACTTTAGAAATATTTCCCAAAAGAATATTTCGACGTAGCAATCATGACAGTAGTCCATACCTTTAATAGTTTGATCGTTGATTAGCCATTGCCATTCTCTAACCACATTGTTTATATAGTTTAAAACTTTTTGGTAATGCTCTACATCATAAGCCTTTTGTCTTTCTGATTTAGCGGTATTCTTTAGAACAATATTGGTGTTTAATCCCCACGGTGAAAAGAATATCTCCTCCCCTGCCATATTGGCCAACTTTGGATCAAAGTCTAACATCGCAGAGACCATACTTGAATTGTCCTTCAATATATTATACCACTGATAAGCATCGTGGGCAATGAATAGAAAAATCCCTACTCGCGTTGACCATTCCTCTAAATCATCTTCGAAGGAAGTATCATGAACTATTACTCTCTCATCATCAATCTTTATCTCATCTTCAGAATAGATGTGTATCTTAACTACCTCTTTAAATAAGTTAAAAATAGCAGTACTGTCTATATGAGGGATGTTCACGAACAGTAGGTCTATGTCCTTAGCTCCATACTTAGTTATAAAGTAGACCACACTTAGAAATGCAGATCTATCATCTAACTGAAGTGCCATTTTATGTCCTTTTGGATAAGTGTATGTTTCAATACCATAATCATCATCATCTTCGTAGTTAATGATATACTCATTGTCTGTAGGAAGCTCTTTAATAGATTCTAACATAAAGTCAGGGAGATGCTCACCATGGAAGGATGTATCGCTAGACACATATTGATCTGGTGTAATATAAGGTATTTCAATAATAGGATTTTGAGATATGAATATGAATCGATGATCATCTGTTTCTATCTCATCAGTATTATCAAATCTGTCTCTGTCGAATGTGTAACTTCTTTCTACTTTCGCTATGACTAGATCGACTTCTTTGAGTACCTCTTCGGTCATCTTATCTACGTTCTCTGTAAGTAATACAACATTAGCAGTAGAACTGCTCTTCATTACCTCTGAAGGATGGAATTCAGAAAACACTGTAAGCTTTCTGATCGTGTTAAATATTTCTTCGAAAGTATAGGCTCTCATACTAACGATTCTGTCATCTTCTCCAAGGTATTTGATATCATCACAGTCGTACGCTTGAATGGTTAGAGTCATCTTGGTCATATTTCTTTCTTTTTTGGGCATCATAACAAGAAGATCAAAAGCATGATCCATTGCCCTTATAATATCACTCTTTAATGGTTCAGTAGATTGAAGAACTATCTCAGGTGTGAACTCAGGTACAATCTCAGGAGTAATTACTTCCTCTTCCTTGACTTCCTTGACTTTGGGAATCCATTTTTTCTTCTCACCCTTAGGTGGCCGCACTTTGATACCTTTCATAGATCCAATGTTAGGTCTTCTTTTTGACATAAAGATATAGTTATTCCCGCTATCAGATTCATCAAAGTGTATGATAATAAAGATGTAATATTGACCATATTTATCGGGATAAAACCTGACTGTCTTTCCTATCTTAATAACAAAAAGATCAGTATTATCACCAACCATCTTAACAATTTCATTGTGATTGAATGAATTGATGTAGACGACATCTTGAAACTCATTAACATACTTACCAAAGTTAACAACTTTATCTTGGTTAGATAGAGTATTGATGTAACCTTTGACTGTGTTAACGTCTTTGGTGTACACATTGAAGGTCTTAATCTTGTTGCTCTCCCAAAACACACACACATCTATCATGTTAGCTGATAGGTCAATCATAGACAAGATTATAGGTTCTTGCACCGACATGAACATAGTATTTAAAACCTTCTTCATTATATTACTTTCGTTGATCTGAAAGTATCTATTGGTGGTTTTGTATACTGCTGGTGTGTAGAGTGAAGTTTCTTCCTTCTGAATAAATGTTTCGATCTTCTTCTCTTCAAAGAATTTATCTCTTTCTCTGCTGAATATGATCATTTCGCTTATAGTCTTAACTATGTAAGGATAATCCAAAGGTGGCAAGATTATTCTTTTCTTAATACTCAGAACGTCTGTAGCAGTGTCAACAAGGAAGGTGGCAAAGATGGGGCTATTTTTCTCTAAAAGTACACTAACTTCGATAGGTAATATGTGTCTATCCCGCCGAGGTGTTACAGCTGTAAGCTGGTGAATAACATTAGGATAAGTGTGAGGATACTCTATGGCGTCCACAGAAGGGAGATTTCCATTTCTTATAAGTGTGGAAAGAACAGATGTTATATCGGAAAGAAGAGGAGTATGATTATATGGATATGACCATCCAATAATTAGTTCACTAGGTCCTTCCCTTATGTATCGATATGACCATTCAAGACCATAGATATACTCTATGCACATCTTTATCACCATATTCTCATCTATGAAGAAATTAAGATCACAATCCTCCAACATTACTATCTCTTTTGTTGGACCAAGAGCATACTTGTACCATTTTTCTCTAAACGTAGAAGAGTCAGATTCATCAGGAAAGATAAGTCTGTCTTCTGGTTCCTTGAAAACACGAAGAAACTCTAAAACATTCTGCCATCTTATTTGACCATCTGATCCTGTTAGAGGATATTTAAGTTCCTTATAAGTATCAAAAAAAGCTGTCATGAATTTGCTCACATCCTCCGCTATAGGATATGTTGGTAGATAGTTTACTCCAGTGAAAAGGTTGAGAAATGTGAAATCTTCCAGAGTGGTAGGATTGTTACCCATAGCCTCGTATATGATATCATTAAATGATTCAACGGAGACGTATATACCAGTAGGCTTACCTGGTTTGTATATGTAAACACCTTCTTTTCGAGATTGAAGCATAAGAAATATTTCGTTACTCTTGGTGTATATCACATGAGTGTCTCTTTTCCCAAATAACGGTTTCTTTGAATATCTTTTCATCAGTTGAACTATCTTTTGAGTTGAACTTCCAGGTATCATCTGTCCCATCAGATACACCTTAGCAGGATAAGGATCTTTATCAATCCACTTGACCAGTTTCTTTTCGAGCTTTATCATAAATGATGTTCCCGCTGTTAGCTTAGACATTCCTTCAACAGTATATCTTTCTCTTTTGAGAGACCCTACCTCAGCTGTTGGAACTACTCCTGAAATAGAAAAGACCAAAAGATCATGAGGTTGTATTTCTTGAACGATCTTAACTATAGTAGCGTGTATCTCTTTGATTAACTCTTTTTCATCATTTATTCCACTCGATGCTAGTTTAATAATACAGTCCAAATCGATAGACAAAGTATGAGGTCGTTTTGTTATGATACTCTCTTTAATCTTACCAGCATAGTAATCCATGGCATTTAATAGTGGGATATACTCTTCAAAGAAAATCAATTTACTGAACGAAATAACATAAAAACAAGATAAGTAAAGATAAAGAAATCATTGTGTGAAATGAGTGATAGAGAAAGCGATGATGGAATAAAGGATGGAACTGTTGAAAACAAAATAATAGTGCAAGCCGAATTTTATGATGGTTATAGCTTCAAGAAACTTATTGAAACTCTTTCAACCGTCATAAGTAACGGTAATCTAATCTTCACTCAAGACACTTGGTATCTTTGCGAATTGAATCCAAATAAAACAACCATGGTATTTGTAGCTATCAGAACTAACGAACTTATAGACTATAAGTTTGATCATCATAAGGATGAACTAAAGATGGGAATCGATTTCCAGACTCTTCATAAGCATTCCAAGACGATAGGAAAAAAGAACTCTGTCATATTTAGAGTGGAGGAGAATGGTTCACCTGATAACCTTCTAATTGTTCTTTCTTCAGAAAATGCATCAAATTCTGCTGTTTCACCTATCACTGTGGCTGATGATAATGTTGGAATGCCTGCTTATCCTAATGAAAAACCTATCTTAGTCAAAGGAGGACCTTTCTCCAAAATATGTGCTTCTATGGGTCAGTTACCTAATCTCCTTGAAGATACTGTGATCATATCAGCCTATCAAAATGGTTTTAGAATGGAAGCTTTAGAAAGCTCTAAAGAGTCCATTCGTACCATGGATTTTGGTGATCTCTATACAGATGATAATCAAAAACTTAAAGAGAATCCTGTTACAGAGGAATTTAGTGCAGTGTTAGATAAAAAACATCCTGCCTATATCACAAAAGCTGATGCAAGTTCTGGAGTGATAGTTAGATTCGGCATTGAGAAGAACAAAATTAAGATGTTGTCAAGACTCGATAGTCTCTCCCATATGGGTATTATTAAATTCTCTTTTTCTAAAGACAGTCCTATGAAGGTATCATGTCGAATTGGATCTTACGGTACTTTTGTTATGTATGTGAAGGAGTAGTTTAGACTTTTAAAATACATTATGCGATATACCATCTAGGCCTCTTCAGATCTTTATCGCATGTCTTACTGAGAGTACCATTGTTAAGCATAGTGTATAGATAAGGATTAATTTGTTTCTTCTTAGCATTGTTTCCAAAAATATGTTGTGCTACGTCTTGAGGAGGAACTCCTTTACTCTTTGATTCCGCTCCCTTGTCGTTAAGATAAGTCAATATACGTCCGGGAATTGATGGGTCTGCCATATTGATTTAAATTTCATTTTGTTAATCTAAAAGAAATTAAGATCAATTTTTCAAATGGAACTCATTAAGTGTAACGAGTCTAGAAAGAAAAAGAGTGAACCTATCATAGCATTTGAATATCTTCCTGTGACAACTAGTACAGTGATCATTCCTATTAATGGAGAGATAACCTCTGGTATAAACCTTTTTTCTTTATTTAGCATAACTTACATGTCTATTCCAAATCATTACAGAATGAAAGTGCGAAGCAGGAAAAAGTTCTCAATACCTTTTTGTCCTGTCCCAGGTTCTATACTATCGGTGAGATATCAAGGTAATACACGTGGTATCATTACATCTCTTAGTTCTACTCACTTTAAGAACTCTATTACAATGGATATATCTACTAAGATAAAGAATGTTAACATCAAACTCTCGTCAGATAATATTCAGCTGTGTGGTGCGAAGACCTTAGATGTTGCTATAGAAGGTGCTAGTCATGTTATTGATCATGCTAATAGAATACAATCAGATCTTGACTTCATGAGAAACAATCCTGATCTCGTGGAAAAAGCCATCAAATGGATGGATAAGAAAACAGTCGGAAAGTTATGTGAAAAACAGTGTGAAGGTGAAAAACAGTGTGAAGATAGTGAGATAATATTACCTTGGTTCGATGTAAATAACATTGAAGAAGGAAGGATAGTGGAATTTTTGTACTCTTTGGCTGCTGATTGCGTTCACCATGGTAAAATGATGAATGCAGTTAGAAACTACTATACTAAAGTTACATCAGTGTGTAAGAACCTTAGTATCAGGTACAATGATATTAGAAGAGAAATGACTAACTACAACTATGATACTGGATTTACTATTGATAGAAGAAAGTTGTACACTGCTATCAATCAATTGAATGATATGGGAAAGGTTCCCTGTATTGCTAGCTATTGGAATCTTGTTTTCTCGTATGTTTCTGTCTATCTACCTGTTGAAACCGAATTTAATAGACCAAGGAACAAGAAGAGAAAATCAACTATCATGATATACCGAAGTGGAAGAGTAACATGTTCGAGCAAAGATCCTACCGAAGGAGAAAGATTTTACACAATGTTCAGTAAGATCATTATGAAACTTGAAGCTTATGTTCGGGTTCCAGAAATAAGAGATTACACCATTAAGAGGAAGATAGAAGAGTTTTAAAACCCTTCTATCTTCCATAACACTACAATATTCATAGATTCAGTATAGAAAATTATCTTCTCGTTCATAGTTTGAATTTGACTTCTTAGGTCTCTTAGAGATATCTTGATACGATCCTCATTGCCATCCATTTCTACTATGACGTAATCTTGATACCATTCCGAGGGCTTCCACATCGATAGATCTGATAATGAAGGTTCTCTGAAATTGTATTCCTGATGTGTAAAGCTATCTACACCCAAACGTTTGCCTGGTATTCTTTCAACTTTACATTGAATCATAAGGGGTTTGAAATCTCGTATGATCTGTATAGAGAAATTTCCTCCAATAAAACCAAATAGCTCTTCGAAAGATATACGTCTCTTAGAGATTAACTTAAATTCTCCATAGTTATAAGTGTAAAGTTTAGCCTTTTTAAGCACCCTGACAATGTTAGTATACCCATATCTGTCAAAAAACGCTACATTATCGCCGAAGACAATATGTGTAATTATATCTTCACTCTTAACATTCTTGAGATAGCTATCTGGCAAAACTTGCTTAACAAAGATACCATAGTTGTTCTCACTATCTGTTTTATACCTCATTATGCTGCGACTGCCATAACCCCATATTAAGGAGGGAGTAGGATATTCAACATCACTTAAATTACTATTATTCATATATTTGAATACAGAAAGAACGTTCTGAATGTGTATCATTCCTTTTTCACCCAAAACCCCTATCAATTCTGAATCTGTGGTAAATACTGGAGAACCTATCATTCCAGACTCGAAGGTAGACGCAAGAATTGCTTGACATGGTTCCTCTGTATCAGTATCTATTGTAAAACTTTGAATTGGTGGGAACATCTTAATAGAGGTTCTAAGTACAGTCATTACTTTATTATCCTTTTCAAATCCTCCTACTAACACAGGAATCCCTTCTTCGAGTTGAAATGAATTCTTATAGGCTGGCCTAGGTATTTTGGAGAGATTATCAACACTGACACAATAGATAGCAAAGTTCATGTTTCTACACATAGTTTTCATTGATGCATAATAGGGTTTGTAAGGTGTTTTACCATTGTAGATAGTAACATTCTCTGACAGTATAGGCCCTAATATTAAACTTTGCTTTGCTTCTATGAGAAATCCTGTAGCAGGTGGATGATCATTAGAAACGAGTTTGAACACGATATCTTTTATCATCTTTCTACACATACGTGTATGTTTTAACAGGTTTTAAAACCATGATAAGTAATACTTTCTAAGGTCGTTTTGCAAAAGGACTCTTGCTTGATCGAGGGAAACGAGGAGATCTAGAGCTAGGGGTTTTGGATGGGCTTCGAGAAGTAAACTGGCTAGTAATGTTACCACTTTCTTTCATTTCTTCCAATCGAGATTGAGATATACCTCGAGTAATAGAGGGACTCCTGTTTCTCATGACCTTAAGTTCAAGTTGGTCAAGATCCCGACGAAGTCTTTCAGCTTGATTCTTCTCTGTTTGATCAAACTCATCACTGGTGAGAATCTCATCTATAGCAGTTCTGACATGCTTGAAACCTTCAATATCACTTCCAGCTGGGACAGCTAATTTACCTTGCATAATATAGTCCTCACTCCTAACTCCTTTGGCTTGCATATCAACTCTCTTATTACCTTTATATTCATCAGTAACTTTTGATGGATCATAGTAATAGTCATCTGATCGTAAAGCATCATTATACTTTCGAAGTATTTGTGCACGATTACGCTTCTTGTTGGATTCAGCAGTTCTAGGTCCTGTAGGACCTCCTCTAGGTCCTCTAGATGTTTTCGTTTGTGCATCAACTGCTGCATAGAGTCTAGCGAGGAAGTTGAATCCATTTTCCTTATCATCAACAACCTGTTCTGCGCTCACTCTTGAAGGATCTTTCGCTTTCATCTTTTTCTGATCATTTATAGCTTTAGTGTAATTTCTGGTAGCATCAATCTCATTCTCGAGTCTTTGCATATCTTTTTCATAATTGGTTCTGGTCCATGCAACTCTAACATTATTAAAATCTTTATCCCCTTCACCAACATTAGGATATCCCGCCTTGATGAGAATATCAATGAAACCCAGAACTGCCGCAGGTGAACCTGCAACTCTAAGGCGATGATATATAAAATCCGTCGATGCAGGTTTAGACCACATACCATTAGCACCTGTAATTTTCACCTTTCTCCCTGATTGAAAGAAAACATCAGGAAATTTTGCATCAGGTTCCTCACGTGAAACGTTTCGAGCCTTTGACTTTGCTCTCAACACGCTTTGCTCTTCTCGAGTGATTATTTTGTTATAAGCATGCTCTCGTTCTGCCGCTAAGCGTCTACTTTCGTAAGCATTGGGATCACCTTTGTCTCTAATAGCCTTCACAGAGGCAAAGTTCTTTCGTACTGACGCCATTTTGAATCATCGGATTATTTTTTATGTTTCTCCACTTCAAAATAACTCTTCGATTTTGACCCTATCTATTTTTCATTTTTCACCGTCATTTTAAAGATGTCATCAATCATTCTGAAATCAGTATTATTTGTAACTATATTAATAGGGATCATTTACCTTATCTTTGCCATATGGATACATAACAAGCAGTCAAATAACGAACCTGTAAGCGATAGTGTGACTCAAACAGCTTTTTGGCTGGCGATAGTACTTCTCATCTGGTTCATAGGGATGCTCGTGTGGATAATAACAACATTTTTGAACAAGAAGGTAGTAGGTAAGCTTGCTGATGTTGGTAACGCTATTATGGACGATGGTGAAGAATCTTATGATATTTTGAATTAAAACATGTTAACAAAGCTTTTAAGACACTTTACACACTACATACTTGCCAATTAGAATCAAGAGTTGTTTGGGAAGCTTTTCAACAGAGAAGATAGCCCCACCTTGTCCATTATTGTCTTGACCTGGGTAGGTTGACATATTCATATTACCATACAGAAGCATAATGAGATATACATGTTCAATCCTTTCCTTAGAGAGAGTATTGATAAGTTTACATAGATGTGAGTTTGAAATAGGTTCAACATCAAGAGTTTCAAGGTCTCGATAGAACGACGGTATTTCAGTATTATTCATACTAATTATTTCTATCTCTACTATATGGAGAATTTGACTTTGATCGGTTTTGCCTTTCAAGTGAATATCGATTTTCTTTCTTTTTTAACGATGCAACAGTAGTATGGTCTTGCTTTGGTTGACGGCTAGAGAATATAGGATTAGTCTTCAACTGTTCGTCGACAAACTTATTGATTCCTTCTCTGCTATTAGCGTGATTAAATGAGCCATTGTTCATAATCTCATACTTTAGATTTCCGTTTATCAATACCGGAGATATCAGTATCACAAATGGCGTCCAGCTTGTGAGATTAGCTATGCTAGGATAGATTCTACCAACCTCCTTCACTACACTTTCTTTTTGTTCATGAATAAATATAAGCTTAATATCGTCTCGTTTAGAGTATTCACCTATGATTTTATGTTTCTCACTATCTATCATTTCACACGCCCCACATGACTGAGCAGTTACAATTACGAGATCAGCTCTACGTGTGTTCATTTTTTTTAATCTTCTCGGAAATAAATGAATCACTCTTTTGTGTATGTGCTGAATGTTTTAAATGATCTGAACCGGATGAAAATCATCGTACTAGAGCATTTGAAGACTCTGTATCCTTCTGTTACTGATCTAATCAGTTACACTTTTGATGATGGAGTTATGTTTATTCCTCTATGTGATATGAACTATCTATACGAAGATCTAGATTATGTTAACTATGAACAGTACAGAGGTATGACACCTGTAGTAGACTGTGGCTTAATGAGATACATACTTGAGAGACTCAACCTTGATGGTAAGTTCCTAGGAAAGATAGTGTTGTTTGAAGGATCTGATATTAGTAAAATAGAGGAGGTTAAAGAGTTAGATAGTTACTTGAGGGATGAAGGCTATTTTGCACCTAATGTAGGTTCACCTCAACATGTGAAATTATATTCAGAATTAGCAGATCTATGGGGTTCTGAAGTAGTCATGAAAGAAAATGACTATATATGTTTCAAAGGTGGAAAGAAACTACTAAACTATGTTTCCTCTTTTAAAGAGTTTTTTGAACGATCGAGAGATATATTTCCTGACATACCCACACTATTGATAGAAGAGTACTCCATAGAGTTTACATCACTATACCAACTAGAACAGTACATTGAAATGAATAAATACTATGACATTGAAACTCCTATCATACCTGAAGAGGTAGAAATAGAAGTCTATGAAGCTGAAGATGGAGGATTGATCAGAATAGATGTACGACAAGATGACATATTCGACTATGCATATTACAAAAGTACAGTAGAACAGGTTACACTTGATTGGAACAGTGGAAAACTTTTAACGGATCACTGTAAAGTTATGTTATCAGAATCGGAAAAGATATCATTCTATTGTTTGAAGAGAGAAACCTAAAACATCAGATATCTATATAACTATCAAACATACTTTATTATAAGATCTATTAGGACATTTCTTCTAATTGGAGTAAAAAAGATAATATCATAAAAAGACAGAACTGTACATCCCTCAATCATTTATTAAGACCATTTAGTAGATAAAAATGATTTTTATTAAACATGTCACGAGATAAGTAAATTTAGTGAGTAATCAAAGATGGGATCGAATTCTTCCTTGTGTCAAAAAATTCTTGAAGAAAAGACCATAAAGTTGATGACGGTTATCAATGAAGTATGTGAGCTTTACATCGAGACTGTTACAATTGATAGTCTTGATGATGTTATATACTATTTTACTTGTAAACAGACGACAAAGAAAACTCTTGAAGAAAAGACTATAGAGTTGATGACGGCTGTCAACGAAGTATGTGAACTTTACATCGAGACTGTTACAATTGATAGTCTTGATGACGTTCTACACTACTTCACCGGCTAGTGAAGATGATCGTAAAATTTTAAAACAGTACAGTAGAACAGGTAATATTTGATTGGAACAGTGGCAATCTTTTAACGGACCGCTGTAAAGAGAAACTTAAAACTTAAACTGTCTCAAAACAATCGCTATGATGAATACGTTAAGGTATATAACTTTACAGATCACGTAAATCTCGAAACAATCTGGACTTTGTTTAATTAACAAGAATAATAACATATTATACGGAAAGAGTATCATAAAACCTACTATTGTTACCATGATAATTCTCACTAACTTGGATATGTTTTCAATCAACTGTTTATTCCATAACATGTCTAACAATGTTAAAGATATCCCAAGTGAATGTTGAAATATCATTGAAAAGACTAATAATATACTATCAAATATGAGGATAGGAGTGAGATAGACATATTTATCCTTACACATCATATAATGATTCAAGAGGATAAATATGAAGTTACCAACATTGTAAACAATTGTTAGACGAAGATACTTACTTTTCTCCATTTTTAAGTATTAAGTAATTAGAATATACATCAATTTTTCCATCGTTGTAACATGATTGAATGAATATGAGAGTTTTAACACAAACGTTTTAAAGTGTTCTCTGCGACAGGCACGTTCAACAGCTCGTACAAGTCTGAATCGTCAGATTCTCTACTAATATCATCAGGTACACATATATCTAGATTCATCTCAAGAAGATCTCCATCATCCTCTGGCTTATATTGACACATATGCGATATTCGGGCTTCACATTCGTCGTACCACATAACTCTGTCACTCGGAATGAGAAACAGAGGATAGAGAAAATCCACTCCAACACCTATACCCAGATATCTAATCGATATCGATAAGATTCAGTACTGGGCCTTCTGTTTCTCTAAGAACAACAGATCTTATCAATCTTATGCTTTTCCTGTTCATCTTGGGATTATTAATAACGTACTCTGAAGCATCTCTGTCTCCTTCGTACATTAATCTCGGCATCGAATCCATCGTCCAATTTTTAGGATCTGTTACTAACGATATTTTGTTGATGATAAACAGTCTCTTTTTTGATTCTTGTGTTGTTGACATAGACGCAAAGTGTCTGAGACCGAAATGGGTGATCGAAAAATCAGTGCTTATACTCTTTCTTTCTTTTATCACATTAATCTCTCTTGAACTTGTATATCAATTTTAATTTTCATAGAATATTCCTGGAGAGTTCACAAGATGGAAGAGTTTTAAAACTTATGTATTAAAGTGTTCGCTGCGATAGTACTTTCAATAGTTCGTAAATGTCTGAATATTCAGACTCTTGATTAACGAATGCAAAGAGATCGACACCTGCAGGACCGACATCGTCAGGTATATCTATTTCCTCTATGCAAGTGTATTGTCCATAGAAAGCAGTTTTTACCTGATGAAGAATAGTAGGTGACTCGAAATTCAATAATTCTATCTTGGGAAAAAGTGGAATGTAAGTAAGGTTCTCAGTGATATAGTTTTCTTTGTATTTGCGTGTAGCTGTAATTCTGAATTCTTGTCCATCCTGATTCAGGACGTCTCCAAAGATAACCTCAGACCTGTGTGGATCTTCATAGATTGAACGAATCAACGAATGTGTAGTTACACGCGAGTGTTCCATCGCAATTTCAGAGTCACTGTACCTGTTGTGATGATAGGTAGACACATTTATGTGAATTATTTGTGTTAGCAGCAGAACTAAGCCTGATAATTTCATGTGATCCAATTGCTGTTCTACACTGATACATGGTCTAATTGATCGACGAATGTATTTTCTCTGTTTCTCGAATAATCTTACAAATCTCGCAAAATTCAGTATCTTGAATATTTTGTCAGAACAGAAAAGTGTATCTATATCATCTATGTTAAAACCTGGAATCGCAATATCAAATCCCATTCTACTAACGGCGTTGAGTGTTCGTAAATACTTTATACCATTGCGTGTTGGATCAACTACGTTCGTCATGGTATCTAGAGATCGATACGTCCTAGAAAGGCCGTAAAACATATTTGGATCCTTTGGATCGAACCCTATGGAAAAACAGTCTAGAGGTATCTTGGTAAGTATATCATGTTTGCTGTGTAGTCTAACGAGTGGAAACACAACGTCCAAAATGACAGATCTACCCCCAGTCTTGCTCATCACGGGAACTTTTATCCTATGACGTGTCCTGCTTGGTGTTAGTCGCTCTTTAACGTCCATAAATGTTATCTCTTTAGATTCAATAAGATCTGTAATTTCTTCTGTATCAGATTCAATAAGATTGGGAAATTCTTCTGTATAAATATGATAAAACTCTCTGAAGTTCTTTTTCGATAGCTCTAAACATAGCTTTACAGACTCGATTATACGTTCGAGTGCACCCTGACCGTAAGCAAATACATCCATATTTGTCACATGTTGTATGGTTTGAGATCTTACTTTTCTTCCATGTTGTCGTTTATGTATTTTTTCGGTTAGATATTTGATTCCTCTGAATCTAGCAAGGGCAACATCCCTAACTATTAACAGATCTGGCACACTTGAAAGAGTCTGTACTATTTCATCGATCAAATCGCTCATATCTCGATCTCTATCTGTTATTTCTTCTTTTTCTTCGGGCTGACGCATCATTTCTAACTCTTTGGGGTGTAAGTTTAGATTGTTTAGCGTGGTGTACGGAGGGTCAGTTGCAAGTACATCATCTAGATCCATATTAAAAAGATCTCCATCATCCTCTGGCCTGTATTGACACGTATGTGATATTCGGGCTTCACATTCGTCGTACCACATAACTCTGTCATCTGGAACCAGAAACAGAGGATAGAGAAAATCCACTCCAACACCTATACCCAGATATCTAATCGTTAATTCGATGTTGTCCCAATCAATATCTATAAGATACAACATTGGACCTTCCGTGTCTTTAAGAACAACAGATCTTATCAACTCTATACTTTCTCTATTTATCTTGGAATTATTAATAACGTACTCTGAAGCATCTTTATCTCCCTCGTACATCAATCTCGGCATCGAATCTATCGGCCAATTTTTAGGATCAGTTACTAATGATATTTTGTTGATGATAAACAGTCTCTGCTTTGATTCATTTAACTCAGGAACGTCGAGTTTTTCCTCACTTATTGATTCTTGTGTTGTTGACATAGACATTTTGCGTCTGAGCCTCGAAGGTGTGATCGAAAAAAATCAGTACTTATACTCTTTCTTTTATCACATTAACCTCTTTTGAACTTATATATCAATTTTAATTTTCATAGGGATATCCCTGGAAAGTTCACAAGACAGAAGTGTTCGCTGCGATAATACTTCCAAGATCCCTGAGTTTGATTAACTTTGTCAGGTACATATATATCCTCGACACATGTATACTGTCCATAGAATGCAGTTTTCACCTGATGAAGGGCTGTTGATGAATCGAAACTCAATAACTCTATTTTCGGAAAAAGTGGAATATATGTGAGGTGCTTAATATCGTCATTTGGCAGTCTACGTTGTATAATCGTAATTCTGAACGTTTTCATAGATAATTTTACCCTTGTTCATATCTTCTTCGGTTGGGCTAATTAATTGAGATGATGTAATTATACTCTCGTATTCCATCGCAGTTTCGTAGTCATTGTAAGCCTGATAACTTCATCTCTTTCAGTTGATTGTCTATTTTTGTAGTTTCTTGATACATTTGCTGGTACGTTCGAGTTACGGAAGCGATTAACGAATCATTCTTCAAGATCTCGTTTTTCCCAAACAGTATTAATCTCCCTCGTACATCAATCTCGGCATCGAATCTATCGGCCAATTTTCAGGATCACTTATTAATGATAACATCGAAACCCACTTTTAGTACATTAATTTCTCTTTATTCATAACTTTAGTTCTCTCTCGCATCATTTATAGACATAAAATTCAAACAGGTATCTTCTTCCTTACATTTTTTAAGTGAAGTATTAAGTAATTAGAATATACATCAATTTTTCCATCGTTGAACTTACCTAAAACATTGAAATAGAAGTATAAATGAGTTACACAGTTTGTATTGAATCTTCTGACAGAGCCCAAACATCTTTTATTCAATCTCTTCTTACCAATTTGACCTTTACTGATGATCGTAGCAAAGCAGACACGATCATATTCATAGGAAAATTTGAAAGAGTTAGAAGACCAAGACCTCAGATCATTGGTATCAACATCAATGTTGAGAACTCTATTGATGTACACAAAGGAAAGTTTGATATGTTCGATCACATCTTCATTAATAGTAGAAAATATCTTATACGATTGCAGCGTAAGCTTGGAACTAGATATGTTCATTATCTTCCCGAGTTAGATGTGTTGAAAAGAAAGGGGTCAACCCTTGAAGCATCAAATAAGATAGCTGTTCCAGATGACTTTAAGCACAGTGATAGCAATACTATATCTTTCAGTGAGTTCAGGAAAGAGTTACCACGATGCGCAGTGTGTTATACAAAAGATCAAGTGATTTATTGTATTAACACATTAACTCCATTCGTGTACACTGGAACAAGACCTTCATTTGTTAAAGAGATGTTAAGTGATGATTTTATTCTTAGTCCGGATGAGGATGCTATATCCTATCTTATGACTAGGGAGAAAGATCTTAGATCTATTCTTACACAGGTACATTCTAACTGTAGACAGTGTTGGAATACTAAACAACTAGTTGGGATTGTCCAGAGTATGGAAAGGAGAAAAGTTATTATCGATCATGTTGATCTGGTTCAGATAGATACTATCCACAATTCGTATATTAAGCTTCTGGATCATTTAACAAATAAATCTAAACTAACGAATACCTCTCTCAAGAGACTTTCATCATTCATAAGCATGAAGATCAACTGTGAACCAAATAATAGTATTTTTATGAAGGTTATTAAGGATAATCCAAAAGAAATATACAATTATATGGTGGAGTTCAAACGACAGTATGCAAGAGAGAGTATTAGTGTATGCAACAGACTTACACCAGTTCACTATGGAAAGCTTAGACTAGGGTGGGATAGGATAATGAAGTATCTTAACTGCATTATGTGCGATAATGGTATCCTCTTTGATCCTTGTTTAAATGACACTTTTAATGCTGCTGATGTACTTGAACCTGAAGGTATTATTCCATATACTGTACCTTGGATAGGTATAGTACATGATCCTATAAGCATAAATACACTTTTCATTAAGTCAATTGTTACATGTCAAGCATTAATATGCTTCACTGATGTTATCTATGATGAGTTACAAAGCGATTTGAACACTTTAAAGACCTTTAAATATATTAATCATAGTGTTAACCTTATCAAACTGGTTCACCCAACACATCTTCCTGATAGGCTTTACACTAAATCACCTAAGAGAATTTTATCGTTCCCTAACTCGAAAGGAGAGAACTCATTTGCTTTCTGTCGATTAAGAGCAGGTGGTATGAAGAAAGTACTTGTAGGTAATAAATCAGATTTTGATGTTCTCTCTATAATATCTCGAGATGAAATTGAGATCAGTAAAGTTAATGATACTTTTAAATCAGGCATTCTAAGATATATTCATGATGAAGACTTTCTTTGTAAGGAATTTGGAATGACTCAGTCAGACATACCTGATAAGTTCGAACCTGATAATGATTATGTAATTAAATTGAAGAATCATGTTGAATCTTTCATATCGTCGTGTGATTATACAAAGGAAAGTGATTTCAAGAATGCTATGGTGTTTATGGATTTTCCTATCAACTCCGGTGTTCAATATCCTTTAATAGAGTGTATAATGACTAATATCCCCATTCTGGTCAAGAAAACTTCTACTACCGTAGAATACCTTGGTGAGACGTATCCTTTGTTCTTCAAAAATCTAAATCACGCATCATCATTGATGGCAAACAGTAATATAAACGAAGCTCATCTCTATCTTAAGAACAAAAATAAACATCAGTTCATGATTGAGAATTTAGTTGATAAGCTAACTAAAGCTGACTTCTATGATAAATTGTTTGCATAAAAGTTGTATCACTTTCATTATAAGAAACTGTTTGAGGGAAAACTAAACAATTTATTTTCATCCTTATGAAATGAAGTACCTTATTCTAGGAGTGGTAATAGTGGTGATCATCATCATAATAGGAATAATTGTCTTTGGAGTTAACTCGAACAAGAATTCAAACAACAAAGAACATGATCTTCCTCCAGATATCAAAAAGAATAAAGGTCTAATAGAGTTAGCAGCAACAGGTGATAAGTGTTTTTGTTCTAAGTCGTATGGCAAAAACACTGTCGATCTGGGGTTCAAATTCTGTGTGAAAGAACGTTATCCAGCTGAATACTATGTCAGAAATGTTAACTTAGACGAACACTCATGGAAAGGTCATACAACATCATTGCACCCAGAAAACAACAAAAATGTGAAATCCTACATTGAATATGATGCAGATGATTGTAAGTATATACTTACATTGGTTGACAAAAATGGGAACACAATTATCTTCGATAATCCATCTCGGTGTATTACCGTAACTGTGAAACTGAGAAAAGTTTGTGATAGAGACTCATCATCAGGATCATCTTCAAGAGGAAGCAGCAGAACTAGTAGCAGTGGAAGAAGCTCAAGTGGGAGATCTAGCAAAAGTTGTGCTTGTTCCAGCGAATGTGAATGTGGAAAATCAAGCAGCAAGGATAGCCGTAGATCGAGCCGTGGAAAGAGAAGCGAGAGGGGTGAAAGTGAAAGTGATTGTACTAGTGACAAGAGCAGCAAAAGTAGCCGTAGATCGAGCCGTGGAAAGAGAAGTGAGAGAGGTGAAAGTGATTGTACTAGTGACAAGAGCAGCGATTACAAAAGCGATCATGAAAGCTCCAATGATTCTGTTGATCCTTATTCAAATGCTTCCCACTGTGAGTCAAATAAATCGGTATCTTTCTTTCCGGATAGCAGTTCATGTGACTCATCAAAGAAGTAAATACCAAAGTTTTAAAACGTTTGCCTTAAAATTGAACTAAAGTAATGTTACTATAAACACAAAAAAAAATGGCTAAATGTACTGGTACTGTTACCAGACGTAGAATTCAGTGCAATTATAAAGCTAAGAATGATGATAGATGTAATAAACATAGAAAGAGTGGTGAAAACATATGCAATTTCTTAAACGAAAATGGTATTATCTGTGGATCAGATATCAGTAAAAATTTAACAAGATGCTACTCTCACTACGAAGACAGTAGATGTAAAGCTAAGACAAAAAATGAAGTTTCATGTGACAAGATAGTACATGAAAAAGATAAAACCTTTTGTAAGTTTCATGAGGAAAAGGAGGTGATCCTCATTGAACATGAAAAAGATTCTTGTCCTGAATGCAAAACATCTGAGACTTGGAGATGGATGAAAGATTTTGGTTTCACATACTATGAGATATCATCCCTTGGAAAGGTCTATAGCTACAAGAGAAATCTGTTCATGGATATAAATCCTGATCCCTCTGACTATGTTAACACTAATCTAATCAACGATGATGGTAAAACTAAGAGGAAAAGTGTTCATACTTGGCAAGGTGTAGTCTTCTTTGGACTTCCTATGGAAAATAAAGGTATTACCATAGATCACATTGACAGGATAAAAACACACAATAGAGTATGTTGTAATTTGAGAAGAGCTACTAGAAGCGAACAATGCTTAAATAAAGAAAAAAGAAAGTTCATGAGAGGAAGAGCAGTTTTACAACTTTCACCAAATGGAGATCTTGTCAGGAAGTATGTTAGCTCGATTGAAGCGTCCGATAAATTAGATTTTTGCGATGTAAGACAGATGCGTCACTTGTGTCAAAATGAATCTGAATATATGGGGTTTATCTGGAGATATGAACAGAAAGAAGACTATGGTAATATCAAATGGAAATCATCTACTAAGGAATTTCCGAATCTTCCTCCATTCGAAGCATCAGAAAAAGGAGATATCTTTCTCTCATGTGGAAGAATTACTAAAGGTCATCTTAGAAATCTATACTACAGAGTAAACATGGGAGGTAAAATGTTATCAGTAGATATTCTAATCTGTACTATATATCATGGACCTAAACCAAGTGAAAAACATCAAGTCAGTCATCTAGACACTGATAGCACTAATAACAGTGCTTCAAATTTGAGTTGGATGATTCGTCGAGATAACATGTTAGTCACTCATAAGAAGCAAAAAGAAGAAATGGACAGAAAATATAAGCCAACTAGACATGTAGAAATTGAAAAGGGTACAAATAAGTCGATAAGAATGATAAGAATAGATGGAACATATACTGATTTTAGTTCAGCTGTAGAAGCGGAAAAATTAGTTCCAAGAGTTAAATCTACTAATATAAGAATGGCAGCACGAGGAAAAACAAAATGGTCAGGCAAGGATGAAAACGGTAATAAGCTTAAATGGGAGTTTATTGAAAATCCTGAAAGTACTATTCTTTGATCATAGTTTTAAAACACTTACTCAGCATCTCTTCTATCCTGTATTCCTATCTTATTCATCAGATCTTCGAGATCATCAACGAGTTGCATCAAGAGCCAATTTTCGCTTTCAAAATCATCTCTCATACATTGAAAGCCACAGTATGATCCAATCCATCCACCTCCTACTTGAGGTCTTCTTACTGCATGCCATCTTCGTTTAATTCTAAAGAGACATGAATCACATGAGTTATTAAACCAATCATACGACATCATTTCATCATCTTCATAATCGTTTTGATCACAGATAAACATTCTTGGTCCATCAAATACTGTGTTACGTTCTACAAGAGGAACACTGAATCTTAGAGAAGGGTTTGGAGGTCCTAGTACTCTAAACAGATCTATATCATGTTCAGTCCCATCAACATCCTGCTTTCTCAGTTTCTCATTGACCATATCAATGTAAATATTTGATGACTTAGCTAGTTTATCATATATCCATGGTATATAGAACTCGTTTTCAATAGGAAGCTCCTTTTCATCAGAGAAATTCTTAACCCAGTCAGGTATATCAGCATGTGGGCTTAATTCAGCTACTCTGCCAGCAAAGTATTCTGCCATAAAATCATTCTCACCTTCAAAAGCAGTTACATAGAGAATTTCATACGTTTGTAAGTTTTGATCTCCGAGTACTTCATCAAGTCTCTTTATTCCAACTACATTTCTACTTGAGTCAGCATTTTCTATGTATTGGTGAGCTAAATCCAAAAATGACTCTTTTGGATGACTTTGCATTACAAAAGATAAAACCCTTTTGCTGAACTTCATAGATGTGAATATCTGACAAAATGTAGAAAAATGAGTTTCATTTGGATTAAGTTTAATGAAACGTTTCATCACAGCTCTACAACATTTTTGCCTAGTTAGGTTCAAACATTGAAGCAGAAGATTATTCAGGAACTGATCTGTTCTTTCTGAATTCATCTTTTCGAGGGGAAGTTTATCGAGATATTTAGTAACATCTTTAGGTTTATCGTCAACGATTGATCTAGCTATCAGCTTGAACACTATTACAGCCGAGTTAGACATTTTAGAAGAGTGTATTAATTAACATCATTATCAGTTTTAACAAGTTTTAAAATATGCATCAGAGTAAACATATTATGAATAAGGATCTAATAGTAACATACATAGTGCTAGTTGTGGTAATTATAGTTGCTGTTATAGCCGAGCTTAACAGAACTCATGAATATGAGGAGGAATGTAAAGGGCTGAAAATGATAAGAGCACTTAATAGACGAAACTGGAACGCATCTACCGAGAGAGTTAGCCTTTTGTCTTCAATAGTGAGTGGAGTGATAATAGCAAGCATTTTTGGAGTTACCCATTGGTTTAAGCTTTTAATGATTATCCTGATAATTTTCATAGTTGTGTATTTCACATCAGCTTGGTTGTCATCGCATTGGTTCAGGAGAACTCATGAGAAGATAGATAATGCTCTTGTTAGATTGGGGAGAGATTTTTAAAAAACTAACATCATTATTACCAATTAAACATACCGTTAGAAAAGTATCCCAATGACTTAAACATCCTATAAAGATTTACACCTCTCTCCTCAGTCACCATTTTCATTGCCGCAGTTCTGATATCTTTACACTTTCTCATTTTCACCAACTCTTTAGATTTCTTTACAATAAACGCAAGTATGTCATTGTACCTGTACACTCCTTCATTCGAAATGTGTTCAACAGCATCAACGGTACTTTCAACACACTGTACATACTCATCGTAGATATTAATGAGTTTAACGTGATCATAGCCGTTACTACAACATAACATAATCATCAAGTTATTGAAAATTCTTCTCTGTTCAACTAATTGAGAAAACACTTTCTTATCAAATTTAAGAAAAATATCACGTTCGTCGTCATGAAAAAGATTAATATACCCCTTAACGAGAATACTTTCTCTTACATCTGAATAGTTGAGTGAACCGATGAGATTTGGATATAAAGAAAGATATTTTTCATTACCATACTTGATATCTTTAAGAAGGTGATAGAATCTTAATTTCAAGTCATTCTTCTCTCCTAGAACGTTCATTCTCCATGTGTAGTTTTCCGGGATCAATTTAATGAATCTATCATTGTGTTTGTACATAACTATCTCACCTTGTCCAAAGTTATCTTCAGGAAATAGATATTTTTCAGCTTCTTCTTTGCACAAAACAGAAGATTGATACAAAATTTTTTCTCTACTTGCTGTGTTAATATCATTGGTAATCTTAAGCTTCTTTATTTCGAAATCAACTTCATCTTCGGGGAACTTGTTACTCTTTCTGTCAAACAGTTTGATAGTATCAATGTAAGATAAAACCCCAATGTCAGATATCCTTATTTTACTTACATACATTCTGTCTGGTTGACTAAGAGTGAATATGTAACAGTAGGATGAGTATTTTTTCTTCTCATCAAAAGGATCTTTGGGACCTCCCAACTTCCTATACATATCTAAAATTTTATCTGGACAGTTAACATAATTAGTCGAACTGTATTTAACCTCACCATTGTGTTTAAATACCCTGATCTGTTCTCCTTCCAAATAAAGTCTGTATGGATGAGATTCTTTAATTTCTGACACCATAATCGATGTAATTATAGGAGGTTTACACATCACGCTCATAGTATCCTTGTCTATGATTTCTATCGACTTAACTAGGAATAGATTCTCCATGTTTTTAAAACACGAAGATGCTTATGAAAAATCAGTTTGTATCATTTTAAATCTTCTCAGTATAAGCATACTCACATATTTCATCTCCGTTGAGAAAGCGTGAAATATCGTAATCATCCACGAATACAGTTTTAGTACCTTTAGTAAGGTCAATTAACTCAACATAAATACAACCTAGAGAGTCACAAGAAAATTCAGGATACAAGATACCAGGTTGAGTAGTTATTTCAACCCTTTTACCGGTCTTCAAAATACAATATACTCTTCTTGCACCATTAAGGTTATCAGGTACTTTAGCAGGATCAAAGCGTGATATGACAGAGTATACATTGTTTTCTATCTTGTAGTAGAAGATATGATAATCTCCTAACTTATACGATTCAATGCGAAAGAATGAACGTACCCATTCCAAAAAATGCTTATAGAAGCCTGTTAGAAAGACACCCAAGGAAAACATTTTATATGTGATAAAAATCTATTAGGTCATTCTTGATCTGATAAAGATACTTAATTTCTCACTAATTAGATTAGCATCACATATTTTAGATATTCTATCCTTTAAACTCTTTAAAACCTCATCTTTGTTTTTCATATCTAGTAGCTCTTCAATCTTTATCAATAGATCATCCATGATAGGAATAGAACATATTCCATTTCGAGAAGTAATCTTGTTAGTCAACTCTTCAAAAGTACACATATAAATATCTATTTTTGATCTAATATACATACTCTTCCATAATTGTTTTGCTCTAGTCTCGTCACCTAGTATGTCCATTCCCAGCTGCGATGATACAAACTCTTGAGTATCATACATGAGTACCTGGAAGTATGGATATTTTTCTATCATGACATCAACATTAAAATCTTTAATATTCTTGAGATGGATGGTGTCAATAGGATGATACGAATTGAAGGTTATGTCGGATTCAGGTCCTACGATAATCATGGGATTGAGCTGAGATATAGTGAGAGATTGATATTTCATCGATAGTTTTGAAGATTTATAACACTTCATAATGCATCTATATGCTGGAGAAGTTTGACTGTAGAAATAAGGTTGTTTTTTACACTCTACTAAACCGAAATAGTCTTTACCAAACAGATAAGGCATTGAAGTGTTGTTTGACACTATAGGAATACAGTTACCTTTAATCACAGCCTCGAGTGGTGTTAATCCAAAACCTTCCCCAGACGATGCGTGAATGAAAACATCTATCTTTGAATACACATCCTTTAACTCTTCATCTGTAAGTACACTAGTAATAAACTCAACAGTTGACATATTAATATCTCTACAGTTATTCTTGATAATAGTCTTTAGATTCTCTATATTGAATGATTTGTTGTAGTGGGTACCAAACTTCTCGTTATTCTCAGGAGTGGTCTTAATCAGTAGATTTACCTTACCATCAAGCTTCTTGTACATATTAATAAAAGCTCCTACTACTATATCAAGTCTCTTTCTCATATGATTTGCATTGACAGTACCAACTGTGATGATCTCATTTTTCTCATCTTTCTCATCCTGTTTACACTCTTCATCTGAAAGTATGATGTGAGGGAGAACTATAACATCTTTAATATCCTGATCTATCATCATTTTTCTGCTATGCTCCGACATAGTAAGTATGGTACGAGATTTAAAAATATCATCGAAGGTTGTCATTTCTGAATCGACAGGAAAGTATGGAATAAAGCGAACATTCATACCTTCTATACATCTCAGCTGTTTAATTAGAGGTCCACTGTCATATAATGAGATCACTAATCTTGGTTTCAGATAAATTATCAATTCAGGAATAGTGAACATTCCTACAAGAAAGTTTTGGAACCATTCTTTGTCGATGTCAGTGAATCCTAGTGAATTTTTTGTTAATATCGGAAGATTGAAGTAGTTCTTTGGAAAGGTGTCATTTTCGTATGTTTTGCCGAGACAGAGAACTTTGATCTTAAGATCAGGATCTACCTTAGAGAGATTGGAAAGTATAAGCTTAGAAACATAACAAAAACTGTTTGAATATCCATAGGGTGTAACCCAGAGAAGATCTGTCTCTCTATCTAAACACGTCGTTGGATGAATAAGATTTGGATTCATTCCTTTACTGTGATGTATCAAGCTTTTATGTTACGTTTCTAAGTTGAATTATATAGTCTCTCTTTACATTCAAGTTCTATCTACAGCGATGTTGTCATAAGATAAAGATATATGCGTAAATAAATGACATTTTAAGTTATCTTGGAGAGTAGATCATTTAAATACTCTATGCCATTGTCAATGAGATCACCTTTCGATCTACCTAATGATAAGATGTAAGTGTAATCATCATAGTGATATTTTCCTTCTCCTATCGCTAAAGCTTGTAAAGCGTTGTTAATTAGGATAATAGCATTAGTCTTCGTTTGACTAGGATCGCAGTTAGTTAAATTGTGTATTGTGATATCATATTCCCCTGCGAAGTTAAAAACACTAACCCCAGTTAACTTTTCCCAAGAATATGAATTAGGGAAATTCAAGAATTCATCAATCATCTCCGAGATATCAACCTTATCCATCTTAGTTTGCTTTAAAGTGTATTCTGCGGCGTATGAGTGATACATATACCCTTCTGAGTACAAAAATGTATGTGTTGGAGAATCTTTTTCCTCACATTCTAATTCTACAACACAATTATCAGACAGTTCAGATATGATTGATCCTTTCTTCACTCCAAATAAATGTATGAGGGTCTTAACCGTCAGAACGCATCTAGTAGTTAACATACAGTTTTCTGATATTCCCATCTTAGTAGCAAAATGGCAACATCCCATGATATTATACTCATCAAGAGTGTAGTATGTCAAAACTTTATTTAATTCTCCCACAAGTTTGAGTGCTGACGCCGACATTATTCTTTATGTATCACAAGAACAGCGCAATAAATATATCATTTTTGTAACATTTATTCATCAAATACTGTACTCATATTACTGTTTATGTATTACTCGCGTGTACAATATCATCAATCATTTCAACATCTTCACTCTCAATGAGTTGACAAGAGGCTTATGTATAATAGTAAGGACGTCATGATGTTATATTAATCGTCTTCGCTTATTATTCACAAATTTAATCATATCCTTTCTCTCAGTCTTTTTTATTCTTTCATAACAACTACCCCAAGCGTCTGCACCATTCTTCTCTGCATAATGAATCATATTGTCATTATTATGAAATACTCCCTCAATTAAAACATGATTGATATTGTACGCACCTTTCTTATGACAATATTCAATTATATCCATAGGATCTTCATAGTAGTCATGATCACTCCAGTGTTCTGACGCGATTACCATACAATCATTCCATATGTTTGTTCCGATGGACATATTTTTCAGTGCAATTTCCTTTTCAAGAAACTTGAGAGCATCTAAATGCCACAATTTAGCTGTTTCAATTATGAATAAACTCCAGTTAGAAACGCCATGATAAATAGCGTGTTTCATCATACTGTGATTATCTGATATTATTGCTCCTAGCATTACTTTATTCCATTGTATGATACTGTATTTCATAGCTTCATTGAGTATTTTCCTGTTCCCTCCTAGACCGATGTAATAACTGTCCAAATGACTCAGATCTATACCTTTTTTAGTACAGTGTTGAAATATTTCATAGTCCCCTTTCATGCAGGACTCTTCTAAAATTAAATCGAAGTCAAGAGAAAACGTGATGCACTTCTGAGCTTTAAGTAATATCTTCATACTACCACCAGAGACGATATTATGACATAGATAATCGTGATTTAAAAAAGATATTTTACTCGCATGTTTAAGAAATAAAGTATAATGACCACCCCTAGCTGCTCCTTGAGCTATATCACTCTCAATGTTTATCCATTCTTTTGAGATCTCCGAGATAATCTTTTTGTCATTCCCTTCTCCGCTAGCTACCATCACTACACTATCTATATTATGGTTGAGAAGATTGTAGAACACCATGAAACAATCATATCTTCCATATTTGGCTGCCTCTTTGATGCAGAATAGTTGAAGATTTCTGTCCTTTGTTTGAAAGTTCATCACAATATTCATTCTTCCTTGTTTTGATGCCCATATGAGAAGTTTATCTCGATTGATTATTTTATTCTCAAAAGACATGATGTCATCATCATTGAAGGGAGTATAGTCATTTCCATTAATAAAATATTCGTAGATAATAACAGCAACATCTCTAGGAGCTGGTATGTACTCCATTTTACTCTTTTAAAACATTTACTTTACATCAATTTTTTATCGGTATCTAGTTACACTTCGCCCGAAGTTTACAAAGATCTCTACGCATGTCATTTACTTCATCTATCATACTCTTTAATATCATCTCTTTGACTTCAAGTTTTTCTTTGATCTCTTTCATTTCGATTTCGTTAAGAGCTCTTATCTTCTCAGCTTCAATATCTTCTCTTTTCTTCTTAATATCCTCTTCAGATAGATATTCCACTTTAAACTTTCCTTTGAAAGATCCATTGAATAAGAAAGTTCCTGTGATCTTATCGTTATCTACAGAGCTACACACTATGACCATAGATTGCGAAAACATATTACTAATAAAATTGTATGCAGTTTCCATCATGTATAATTTTGATTTCTCGTTGTAATGTTTTGTTAAGGAGAATATAATAATTTCACCAGATCGATAAAAGTTGACTTCGGTTAAAGCTTCTTTATCATCTGATAAGTGAAACTCGAGTATACCTGTTTCACCACCGTCGTCTGAAGTCCACTTTCCTTGATGGTTAAAATCGCTTACTTCCGACATTATACCCTTTATCATATTCTTTTTATTTTTTAAAAGATTTAATATGGCTTCAATGTGCCAGTGAATATTCTAAAGGTATTTTTTCATGCGGGAATAGATTTCACTATAGGTCATTTCAACATCTAAGATCATCTTAGACCAACTATCGAAGATATGTTTAGAGTCACTTGTTTTCTCACAATCACAGAGTTCATATAAAGTTTGCTTATATATGTCAAAGGATAATACCTCCAAAATAGCTCTATTAAGTTTAATAGATACTCCATCAAAATAACTATGTGATATCTCAACACATCGATGTATAAGATTACTGTCATTTAGACCGCATTCTCTACATCTGTCATAAAGACTAAGAGATTGAAATATTACTCTATCAGAGTGAATATTGTAAAGATTATTGAGGAATCTAATAGCCTCATATCGTCTATTATCATTGAATATGAGATTCTTTTTCTCACAACATGGCACAGGAGGATATAATATCCTATTCTCACTGATCATTATTTTGTAAGGTATGAAGAATGGATGATTTAATGCCTCTGATGCTGTTATCCTCCTAAGAGGATCTGGATCTAACATCTGTGACAGTAAATCACATACCAATGTTGATTTACCCATGTAATCACTTTCGAACATTTTTCTCTTCTTTGTAGTCTTAAATGTGTTTTTCATGCTTGTTCTCCATTTATCTGAGAAGTTCTCTTCTGATATTAACTCGAAGATAGTAGCTCCCATGGACCATATATCTAGATGAGTTCCCACTGTCTGATCGGGAGCTACATATCTCTGCGTATATCTTCCTTTTCGGAAAGAAGTGATCATTGAGGATGATCCGAAGTCAGCTATCTTCATTCTTCCTAACTTGGAGAACCATAGTAGATTACTAGGTTTAATATCACCGTGAATTATTCCCTTAGAGTGTATATACTCTAATGCCATAATAAGTTGAAGTATTACTCTCTTTCTCTCCTTCATGTTGTAATTGGATATGAAATCAATACCATCCATATCAGCTTTTTCTAGTATTACCTCTAGTTCATTAGATTTAAATGAAGATTCACTAATACCCAATATCTGAACAACGAATGGATAATGTCTTAGTTTAACCAATATGTCAAGCTCTTCTATTCCAACTGGTTTCTTGATCACAAAATCACTTCCAATGTATACCGTGCTATGTCCACCTTCTATGATATCATTACTTGGTTTAACATCGAGGACGAACGTCATCTTTTAATAAGATAATTTCCTTGAAGAATTCTCAATAACGGAACAGTTCAGAGTAAACTTGGAAAGGATGGACAAAATTACATCAACAGGTGGAGATTCATTATATATTCTGATTATCCTCATAATTTCAGAAAATTCTGACTTTCTCCACATACTCTCCCACATATCGTCAATGTTAACTGTGTCTCTAAACTCTTTAGATGTCATGAAAGATACTATCAACGAATAAAAATCATACTGAATTGCGTTTTTACCTTTAGTTACTCTGAAGGATTCACAGTTCCTAATCCTAAATGAACCTTTAGTATTCGATGTTGGAGAACCAATAGAACATAAAGATTCATAAGACTGCTCACCTGAATACACAATACCATCTATAACTATTGACGATCTAGAGTGCTCAACTAGGACTACTTCTGAACCTTTAGTGTATAGATTTGTGATATGAGGATTTCCCCAAGAGAAGTTGTATCTCTTTAAGATCATAAATATATTTATGATCTTAACTATCTGTTCTCTACTTGGGTATACTAATCGTTCAACTCTTTCGGTAACCTTATATCCATGATTGGAACAAACATAGGCATAGTAAGTTATCAAAGAAGATTTTTGAAGTATCGATTCTAGGAACCACCCTATCACGATATCTGAAGTAAATGGATTCATTGTCACAAAATTTTCTACTTCGTTAGAATATTGTGATTTTACTTTAGTTTTCCATACCATAATATCTGAATTTTTGATAGTTTTACCAAATCCCTTGAACTTACCATAAGGTATTATACTCTTTGTCATCTGACATCCTCTACATACAAAATAGATCTTTGCTCCATCCATGATTCTATCATCAGAAAACCTTACTGAATGATCATCCACAATACGGTCTAAGAATACCGATTGACATAACTCAGATATCTCGAACGGTATTATAGAAGGATCCTTTTCAAACATATCTAAGGCTTTTACATTACGCTTTCCATAGAATGACATTATTGCTTTCTTATCACCAGAGAGTTCCATCATATTTTGATAGAAGTAAACTATTTATTCATATTTTAAGAAATACAATTTTTGACATATTCAATAGCTTTCTCTTCTTCTGGAAAGAACTTTAACATGCTTGTCAGAAGTGCTTTCCAATCTTTCACTTTAGACTCCACATATCTTAGAATCTCTTCATTTCTTCCACTTCTAAATCCTAGTATCATACACACCTCCCAGCGGAAATATGCGTCTCTAGAACTCATAGAAGAATATACAATCTCAGAAATTTCATAATTTCCGCTATTAATCGCTTCTTCAAAGATCATTTGACACATCCCATCCCAATCTTCAAATGTTTCCTCATATTCTGGAAAATCTTCTATCTCTTCATCTTCAATGATGTAGGTACATCTAGGATCTTCACAATTGAATGTACTACACTTCACGCAAGTTTGCATCCATATAAATTTTGATTTAGAGTAATTGATCGTATCTTTGTTATTGATTTCAAGAGACCAAAGAAGAACCATATCCCAGTTATATATCTTCTCGTTGAACTCTACAATATCCTTGAGAACGAATGAGTTATAATTCTCTCCATTGATTAAAAATTCGAAAATTATCAGAGAGACATCTTTGCAGAGAAAGTGTCTAATAGACTCCATATCTTTCGTGTCGTTAATAGGGATTTTATTTTATCATTTTTAATAAAATAATAGGAATATTTGAACTTTGAGAGATAGAAAATGAATATAGGATTCCTGTGATATAAGATTGACAAATTTTTGGGGAGAAGATTTTCACATTCTTCTAGCTATCATGTTATTTCTCCCCAAAAATTGATCATTTTTTAACTTAGTCCTTCTTCGTCAAAATGTCAGGCAAGAAAGTCTCCACAATGGAGGATATTCTACGACAGCGTCGTGTGAACATTGCAGATTTTGGACTCTTTGATGATACCGCGATTAGAGAAATACTAATCTTGATCAATCCTGCAGAGATATCTAGACTCTGTGTGACGAGTCAGAGGTTCAATCGTATCTGCACAGATGTATCTTTTTGGAAAATGAAAGTGAAACGAGATTACGGAATAGAGAAGAAATATGGATTCACTTGGAAGGAAACATGTATTAATCTGTTCAAGGTGAATATGATAAATTTGAACAAGGAATGGATTAATGGAAGCACTTATGCTGAGATAGTGAAAGATGCATTGGAACAGAAAGACTCTGTTAAATATCTAGAGAGATTACAATATAAACATCATCCAGAACATCTTCCCTGGACACCTGTTTACAATGGAAAGATTTTCATTCTAAATGGGGAAATGCAAGATCAGATAGTTAATCAACTACAAAGAGATCTCACTGATGAGGAAATTGAAACATTGAAGAATACGTTCACCTTAGAGTCCGCAGTAATCTATCGTGCTTTTTTCGAAATCAAAGAGAGTTGTGTTTTACCGTTGTCTCGCCAAGCGTATTTAGATGATACCATTCAATTCGATGGAGATTTAGCCCAAATCTTACAACCTTTCATTGATGTTTATCCATACATCATGCTTTTCAGTTCTTTACCAAATCATGAGCTGAATAACATACTCGATTATGGGTTTTAAAATTGTCTAATCATATCTATTTTTGTGAATCATCCTGATCTAGGCTTGTATGAATCATCTCCCATTAAGACAAAGAATATGTGAAAAAGTAAGATTAATAAAATGAAGTTATTGTGTGGAATTAATAATATCCACGTTAGAATTAACCAAATAATTGAAAGTAGATGAATTGTATAAAATAAGTGATAGAATGTGACCAGTGAGCCTATTGAGAAGATCAAAATAGGTAGAGAGAACGAAGTAGGTAAGAAAAGAATAGTGCATGGAATGAGAGGTATAAGTAGAAAGAGCATATACGAAATCATAGTTTATCTGTCTTGTATGGAATCATTTAAATCATCATTTTTTGAATAAGGCTAGCATCTTAAAAGCTTTCATAAAAATATTCAATTCTAGAGTAAATGGGAGGTAATATTACCAAAGATGGAAGAATAGATGATTCTTTGGAGAACATAGCTGATCGAGTGATAGGTGATGACAGAACATTCAATCTTCATGCAACCAGAAAAAGATATGATGTAATTGAGGTTAAGCAGGATCCTGAAGACATTACAAAACCTCTGAAAGGAATAGCAACAGATTTAGTGGTTGAAGAATTCTTTCTAACCGAAGATACACTTTATAAATTCTTGCAGTATGTTTACACAACATTTTCAGATGCTCTTGCGATCTACCGCGAGAAACGTGAACTAAAGGAGTTTGATGTATTCTTCCTGTATAAGGGAGGAAGTATCTTAAGAATCATATCAAAAGAATTTCTTCTAGAGCTTCCAGGAGAATCTATGAGAGAGATATCTAAATTCTATGCTAAGTACTTTAAGAGAAGTGATGCCGATTTTTCGATATATGTTAATCCTGATCTTTCAGATTATGATAATGTGTATTATGAGTTAGGATTACTCTCGTATCTAGTTCAGGATAAAATACGAGATTGGTTCTGCAGTCATATTATGAAGTACTTCAACTTCTTTCGCTATAACGTACGATATCAAAAATATGTTCTTAAGTCCTATCTTGACAAGATGAATGAGGTTGAAGCTTACAAGAACCAGTTTGTCGATCTAAAGATTGGTAATGTGTCAGCAATGGGATACAAACAATTTTCCTATTCAAACAACGCCGATGCAACTTTAGAGTTTCTTGATAGTAAAGAGGATTGGTTTGCTCCAACAAGAACGGCAGCAAGAGCTACTATTAAAGAGACGAGAAACATAATGACTGTCACTCATAACAATGCACTTGATTTTAAAGGTGAAACTAAGGATGTTAGGATTAAATTCAACCTAACTCGTACCAAAATCATCTTCACACTTTTGAAAAAGGATGGTAGTACTGAGAATGTAGGAGGTGAACTTATAGATGTGAGTATTGGACATCGCAATGATGCCAATATATTACACTTTTGGGATAATTTGAGCGATAATATTATAACCTACAATTTAACCTTCGATGTTGATTGTAAACTCACTTTCTATTCATATTCTCTTCTATACTTAGTGTATGATCTAGAGTATATCCTTTTCGAGCAACGCATGAAGCCATGGCATGATCCTAAGTATGTTAAACGACTTAACAGACTGTTCTACCTTTATTTTGTAGATATCTTCATAACATTGGAGAGTGGTAAAGAGAAGTTAAATGTGTTGAGAGACCTTACAAATATGGTATTCAGTCCTCTCAAGGATCCAATACGGAGAAGATTATCTAAACAATCTATCGGCAGCTTCAAACGCAAGTATTTAAATAAAGGGTTGATGGTCATGGATTTAATGGATAGGCTTGAAAAGTTGATTTCTAAACTGACAAGAGATGATAAAGATGCCTTTGCAGAGATGATAGATGTACTCATCAATAACGCTAATATAATCATCAACTCTATCTCAAATATTCGCTCATATTGCGCTACAGATGGGAATGTAAGGGAAGGAAATCTCTACAAAGTGGATGTTAAGCAACTTTTATGAAGTTTTAAAAGTATTTAGAACACATCTCTAAGAGGATTATGATCCTTGCAAGAAGATCTTCATCTCTATCACCATAGCAGTATACTACAGGCGATTTACAATCTGACACAACATTATTATCTCCATAACATCTGAATGCTATTATCCCATGATATTCTTCAATATCTGAGTCACAGATTATTAAGTTGTCCATTATGATGGTATTCCTACCATCTTGCCTGTAAAAACTCATGAAAGTCTCCTTGAGAAATGGATCTCCACGCAAAGCAATAACATACATCTTTAATACTTCTCTCGAGCAAAGATTATTTTAGATCATTTTTGCCGATATTAACTGGAGATAATGATTACCTTTGAAAATGTGAAACTGATCATATCTCTCAATATTTTATTGATAAAAAATGGAGGAACCTCCTACTGAGTGATATTGGTTCATTTATCTACATCATGTAAAACTTTATCATTGTGTGGAGATAACTGTAAAGCGTACTTGATGGGTTTTACAGTTATGTATCCTGAGAAGTATAAAAATGAATATACCAAATTTCTCAATTCACTCAACTGTGGTAGTAGTAACTTATCCAAATCTTGTAAGTATTCCATCCATGATATTAGATTAATTTTAAATATCACATTATTTACATATCAGTTACACATAAACTATTCTCCTCAAAGATAGTTTCAGATAGAGAATCAGACAGATGATCTCTCTTCCAATCATTTATATCTCTGTCCACATCGGAATTGGCCTTAGCTCTAAATCTACTTGGAAGAGGAGTAGAAACATCTCCTAGAGTTTGATATTTAGTATAAGTAGTTTCGTTGATTATCTTAAATGCATATGGTGATTTTTTCTTCTGATTCAAAAAATGAGCTATATCGTTCGAAAGGTTTGTGAACTCTACTGAATAATAATGATTATCTTTAATTTTATCCGAAAGGGTTGCAGCTTTAACTACACCTGCGAGAATAAAAGTTAAAGCTGCAAATAAC
>SDBT01000231.1_pt1 | contig 81742 bp, 63 predicted proteins | sample 2277101 | NCBI WGS metagenome assembly SDBT01 (sample SAMN10404973, study PRJNA504765) | marine sediment metagenome | isolation source: marine sediment core GS10_PC15, 103 cmbsf | place: Arctic Ocean: Southern Knipovich Ridge | collected 2010
CAGCGTCGTTGTTCGTCGTCACGATAGCCACTGCTATCCTTCCTCCTCTTGCCTTGCTGGCCGAACGCCTCGGCGCTCTCGGTGCAGCACCGCAATTACGGAACGGTGCACTTAGGCGAGGAGGCGGAACGCAGCAGGTCGGGATTCGGCGCCGCTCGAATGCGACGTTTGTTGCGTGACAGGGCATTAGTACCCCGCTCCGTAATTGCGGAACAGTAAACTGATTGCGGAATGGTGTACCATGAGTGGGAGATCTGTAGCGTCTCGAACCGGGAAGCATATGGCAAGCAGGGGTGGCACTATGCGGAAAGACGATCGACTCAATACCGGACCGGTTCGTCCCGGGGAATACGTGGCAAAGGTACCGATCCGTGTCAGGTACGCTGAGACCGACGCCCAGGCGGTGGTGTACCATTCAAATTATTTCGTCTATTTCGAGGTTGGCCGTACCGACTGGATGGCTCAGACAGGCATTCCCTATTCAGCAGTCGAGGAACGCGGATTCGGCCTCTTTATCGCCGAGGGACACATCAGATACCTCAAGTCGGCCCGGTACGATGATGAGCTCATTGTTGAGACACGACTCGCCGAGCTGAGAACACGCTCCTGCACCTTCAACTACCGTATCCACAAAGATGGTGAGAACGAGACGCTCGTTGAGGGATGGACGGCGCTGGTGTGCATAGGATCTGAAGGCAAGGTCACGCCTCTCCCATCCGACCTGACGGATGCCATGCGCTCCACCGCGGCTCTCTGAGCGGAACAGTGCCTGATGTCCTCGAACTGAGAGGGGTCCGGGTTCACAACCTCAAGAACCTTGATCTCACGCTTCCCCATCATCGCGTGATCGTTATCACCGGTCCCTCCGGATCGGGCAAATCGAGCCTGGCCTTCGATACGATCTACACTGAGGGACAGCGCCGGTACGCTGAATCCCTCAATCCCTATATCCGGCAGTTCCTCGAGAGGATGGAGAAACCCGATCTCGACACCGCCGCCGGCATCACGCCGGCCATTGCGGTCGGCCGCGTTCCTCCTCCGAAGAGCAGTCGCTCTACGGTGGCCACCATGACCGAGGTCGCGGATGTGTTCCGGCTTCTTTTCAGCCGCCTCGGTACCGTTCTCTGTCCTGACTGTGGCGAAGTGATCCGGCCTGATCCGCCGGGGAGGGTCGCCGAACTTATCCGGGCGGAGCTGGATACCAGAGGGGGACCGGTGATGGTCTCGGCGCCTCTGCCGGCCACCGATTCCCTTGAAAGGGTTGTGTCCCGGCTCAGGCAGTACCCGGCGGAGGGGTATCTCAAAGTGGCAGTACAGGGAGAGGTTGCCCGGATTGATGTGCCTGATGAAGATCTGGAAAGGGTGGCCCGATCGATCATCGCCGCTGACCTCAAGGCGGGCGAAGCATCTCTTATCATCGATCGCCTCACTCCTTCATCTCCGAGGAGCCGTATCCGCGAAGCGACCGAAAATGCTTACCGGGAGGGAGGGGGTACTCTCATCCTCCATCACCCCGATGGGAGCAGGGAACGATTTTCAGATGGGTACTCCTGCTCTTCGTGCGGCAGAGAGGTACCGGAACCGCATCCGCACCTCTTCTCGTTCAACAGTCCGTACGGGGCGTGTCCCGTCTGCGAGGGATTCGGCGCCGAAATCGCCTACCTCCCCGAACTCGTGGTACCCGACCCCACCACCACTCTCGCTGCCGGGGCGATAGAACCATGGAGCAAGCCGGCATACAAGCGATGGCAGACTCGTCTCGAGGAGGTTGCCGTCGAACGGGAGATCCGGCTCGATGTGCCGTGGGATGGCCTGACTCCGGGGGAGCAGGCTGACGTATGGAGCGGTTTTGGACGATTCAAAGGCGTGGAAGGTTTCTTCAGGAAGCTTGAGTCGAAGAAGTACAAGATGCACGTGCGGGTTTTTCTGGCGCGGTATCGCTCCTATGTGACCTGTGCTGAGTGCGGCGGTTCGAGATTGAGACCTGAGGCACGACAGGTCGTTCTGGGTGGGGAAGACATTGCTTCAATCTCCTCCAGGTCGATAGCCGATGTGAGAGAGTGGTTCGCTTCCCTCGATTTCTCCGGTGAACGTGGCGTGATCTACGAACCGATACTGCGGGAAGCCGAATCACGCCTGGCGTACCTCGATGAGGTGGGCGTTGGATACCTGACGCTCGACCGGCTTTCCAGGACACTCTCGGGCGGCGAGTCGCAGCGGATAGCGCTGGCCTCTGTCATGGGGACCTCACTGGTCGATATCACCTACGTGCTGGATGAGCCGAGTGTCGGACTCCATCCGAGGGATGTGGGCAAACTGATCCGGATTGTGCGATCCCTGAGGAATCGGGGCAATACCGTGATCGTGGTCGAGCACGACCGGGACCTCATCGAATCAGCCGACCTGATCGTTGATCTGGGACCGGGAAGTGGTGAGAAGGGAGGGCAGGTGGTGTACCAGGGGGCGCTCCACGGACTGCTCACCGAGGCCGACACGCTGACGAGTCGTTACCTGCGGGGCAAGATGGGTCCGTCCAGACCGCTTCGCCGGCGGCAACCGAAGGCCGGATGGATACGTATCACCGGTGCGGGGGAGCACAACCTCAAGGAGATCGACGTTGAGATTCCCCGCGGCATGCTCACCTGCGTCACCGGGGTGTCGGGTTCGGGCAAATCGACCCTGCTCTACGATGTATTGAAACCGGCGCTCGAAGTCGAACTCGGAGGTAGGCCCTCCCGGAGACCGGGCAGATACAGGAAGCTGGAGGGATGGGCGGGGCTGGGAGGGGTCGAATCGCTCGATCAGGGCCCCCTCACCGCGAACAGACGAAGCAATCCGGCTACGTATACCAAGGCGTGGGATGGGATCAGGAATGTGTTCGCCGCAACCGAAGATGCCCGGACACGCGGTTATACACCCGGCACGTTCTCATTCAACACACCGGTTGGCAGGTGCCCGGAATGTGATGGGGTCGGAACGGTTACGATGGACATGCAGTTCATGGCCGACGTTGTACTCAGGTGTGAGCAGTGCAACGGGAGACGATTCACGCCGCGCGTACTGGAAGTCAGGTACCGCGGGAAGAACATCGCTGACGTGCTCGATATTACGGTGGATCAGGCGATGCGGTTCTTCTCGTCCAGCCGGAGCGTGGTGCGGGCCCTGGAACCGCTCCATCGGGTGGGTCTGGGATACCTGAGGCTCGGACAGCCGGCTCCCACGCTCTCGGCAGGCGAGGCCCAGCGACTGGCGCTGGCCGCGCACCTGCGAAAACGCCATTCCCGACCGATGCTTTACCTGTTCGATGAGCCCACGACGGGATTGCATGGCATGGAGGTCATGCGCCTGCTAGGCTGTATAGAGGATCTGGTCGAGAAGGGTCACACCATCGTCGTTATCGAGCATAATATTGATTTCGTGAGTCGTGCCGACTGGGTGATCGATCTCGGTCCGGAGGGAGGTGAGGAGGGCGGCAGAGTGGTGGTCGCCGGACGCCCCGAGGAGATTGCAGCTGAACCGGCCTCATATACCGGTCGCGCACTCAGCTTCGCCCTGGACCGGATCAAAACGGAAAATACCATGAAGGACGGGAATCCGGCATGAAAAAGCCTCGTATACCGGCCATGGATGATATCGGCACGCGACTTGATCGCCTGCTGGCTCCTTCCCTGGGCGATCAGCCGGAAAACCTGGAAGAAGTAGATCGCCTCGACTGGGAGCTCTGGCTTCTCCTCACGCTGGTACTGATATGTCTCCTCATCGCATTCATCCTGAATCACGTGCCGGGGCTCTTTCCTCCGGTGGAGATGGTCTTCCAGCCGGCGGAACTTGAAATCTACGTCGATGGGCTCACCGTTCTGGTGCTCCTCTTCTGCCTCTACGTCATTCAGAAACACAAGCAGCTACGATCGATCCGCATTGAGCTGGTGCAGGCCGAGGTCGCCAGGGAACGATTCTCGCAGCGACTCTCGATCATCGAAGTCCTCTATGGCATCTCGGAAGGGATGACATCCGGAGAGGCCTCAACAGCAGCCTATTCCAGTCTCCTTGATACCGTCCGGAAGACCATGGATGCCGACGTCGCTTCGCTCTACCTGATCGATCCCGACAGTGGAGATCTGGCGCTCACCGGTTTTGCCGGGGAGGAGTCGCAGAGGCCGAAGGAACTGGTCGAGGCCGGCCTGGAAATCGTCGGACGGGTAGCTCAGCTCACCGAACCTATCCTTCTCACCCGCCCGTTCGATGCTGAAACAGACTCCGTCATTTCGACCCCGGAACGCGAACTGATATCAGCGCTCTACGTGCCGCTGATCATTGACGATCAGGTCTGGGGTGTACTGGGAGTCGGGACCCTGCGGGCGGATACCCGGTACGTTGATATCGATCTGAAGCTCCTGCAGGTATTTGGAAACAACATGGCGCTCGCCCTGCGCAAGAACAATCTGATTGCCCGACTGCAGGAGAGTCTGACCAGGAACGAAGAGACCGGCATCCAGCTGATCCAGGCTGAGAAACTGGCGGGCCTCGGAGAACTCATGGCCGGTATCAGCCACGAGTTGAACAATCCCCTGAGTGTAGTCGTGGGCAATACCGACCTCATGCTGCGGTGGGAGCTGGATGAAGAGGTGCGGGAGCGTCTCGAGAAAATGAACCAGGAGGCACTGAGGGCGAAGCGCCTGGTTGAAAACCTCCTGAAGGCGGCCCGCGGTGAGGAAGCGATCGGGAAAGAGATGAACCTCAACGAGATTGTTGAGCAGTCTCTCTCCCTCCTGCGGTATCAGGTGAGTCTGGATGACGTCCGGATCGAAACGGTCCTCTCCGACGACCTGCTGCCGAGCGTGCTCGATTCCTTCCAGATCCAGCAGCTCATCTTCAATCTGGTGAATAATGCCCGACAGGCGATGCTTTCCACCGACAGGGAATCACGGCTCATCGTTGTCACAACTGAACTCCTGGAAGAAGGACCACCCGGGGGGGATGAGAGTGGATCCGGGCTCACGGTTCACCTGCAGGTGCGCGATTCAGGCCCCGGGATCAGTGAGCAGAACATGGGACGCGTGTTCGACCCCTTCTTTACTACGAAGGAGATCGGCAGCGGTACCGGTCTCGGACTCTCCATCTGTTACCGGATCGTTCAACAGTTCGGTGGCACGATCACCGTGGGCAACCACCCGGACGGGGGGGCCATCTTCGATATATATCTTCCCGCGATGTTCAGTCAGCCGCAACCTCCAGTTGAAGCTTCCGTCGAAGACAGATCGCCCCCCCGGCCATCGAAGCCGGGAACGATCCTGCTGGTAGATGATGAACAGAACATACTCGATCTCATGGAAGAGGTATTCATGCAGGCCGGTCATGAGATCATGGTCGCGCTGAACGGGCAGGAGGCTCTCGATCAGCTTGAGAAAACCGATCCTCCGAACGCGATCGTTCTCGACCTGAAGATGCCGGTAATGGGAGGTCGGGAGTTCTATTCCCAACTGGTGAAGGAGCAACCGGATCTTGCCGGGAGAGTGGTGTTCCTCACTGGTGACATACTGAGTGATAGCGCCAGATTATTTCTGGAGAGTGTGAACCGCCCCTTTCTGAGCAAGCCCTTCGCGCTGGATGAACTCCTTGAGAAGGTTGAATCGGCCATGGAGTGGTAACCCTGGAAGCCCCAACCTGGCAACTGATCCTGCTCGTCGCTCTGCTTCTCCTCTCAGGTTTCTTCTCCTCCTCGGAAACAGCGCTCTTCTCTCTCGGGAAGGGACAGATCTCGGAGATGGAGCGTTCCGATCGCGGAGCAAGAAGAAGAGTCGCCCACCTGCTGTTGAGACCGCGTCGCCTCCTCATCAGCATCCTGGTCGGAAACACGGTGGTGAACATCGCGGCCGCCTCTCTGGGGACCGTTGTAGCGATCGACATGCTCACGCCGCCGGGGAGCGGACATGCGGTCGGCGAGGGGATCCTGTGGGCAACGATCATCATGACCGTTCTCATCCTGTTCGTGGGCGAGATAGCGCCGAAGTCGTTCGCGCTGGAGAACGCCGTCCGGTTCTCACCCCTGGTCTCACGCCCGCTGTTCCTCCTCATCACCTTCTTAAAGCCGCTGCGGGTGATCCTCGAATGGATAAACGATCTCCTCATCGCCCTCCTCCGACCGTCTCGGCTCGAAGGTCCCGGCCTGTCGAGCGATGAACTGACCACGGCCGTTGAGGAGGGGTACGACGCGGGGATCCTCGATACGTTCGAGCGGGAGGTGATCAACAACATCCTCGACATGGAGCGGAGAACGGTTGGGGACATCATGACACCCCGGGTTGAGATCGTGAGCATGGAGCGTGATACACCGCCCGAGGAGTGGATGGATATCTTCCACTCCAGCGGTTTCTCACGAGTGCCTGTCACTGTGGGCGATCTCGATACCGTGGACGGCATCTTTTACGCCAGGGACTATCTTGCCGGCCGGGCTGGAGTTGCGGTACATACCGACATTGCCAGCCTGGTACGCCCCCCCTGGTTCATTCCGGAAAGCATGAAGGCGATGGATCTGCTCGGGGAGTTCCGCAGCCGTCAGGTTCACCTCGCCCTGGTGATCGATGAATACGGTTCGGTCTCGGGACTCGTCACCATGGAGGACGTGCTGGAGGAAATCGTCGGCGACATCGCCGATCCGAGGCGTGAAGAAGCGCCATTCCGTCTGATCGAGGACGGTGTTGCCGTCGTCTTCGCGGGATGGGAGCTGGATGAGTTCTCCCGGGCAATCGGGATCGAACTGCGGGACAGATATTCCGAGACCGTCGGGGGCTGGCTCGTCAACCGCCTGGGCCGGATTCCGGTATCCGGTGAGACGCTCGACCTCGGTCCCTTCCGGTTCCAGGTTCTGGCGGCGAGCCCGACCCGGGTGCTCTGGCTCCGGGTCGAGTGGGGGACGTGATGGGACTCCCCCTTCTGGCGGTACTGGTATTCGTGGGCCTTCTCGGGAGCGCGTTCTTCTCCGGCGCAGAGATCGCTGTCATCTCCTGCAGTCGATTGAAGATGCGGCACCTGGCCCGGGAAGGGGACCGGGCGGCCATGGCGGTTGAACGGATTCTGGATGACCTCCGCAGGATGGTAACCACGACCCTGCTCGGCACCAATTTCTGCAACGTGGCGACCGCGGCGGCCGCCACCGGTTTCTTCATCACCATAATGCCCGGCCACGAGGCACTCGTCTCGACACTTGTGGTTACTCCGGTGATCCTCGTCTTCGGGGAAATTCTGCCGAAGACCATCTTCAGGCAGTACGCCGACGGAATCTGTCTGCGGATCGCGCCGGTGCTCACGCTCATGCGGCTCATTCTCCATCCACTGGTCTGGATCGCCGATACTTCTCTCTCCACGCTGCTCAGGTTCCTCGGGTCACGCGATCCGTCACGCGACCCCACCCTGACGCGGGATGAACTTCTGCGATTAATGATCGAGGGAGAGCAGAAGGGTGTCCTCCGCTCGGAGGGGCGTCAGATGATCCACCGGGCCTTCCGGTTCTCCGGGATGCTGGTTGAGGACATCATGGTCCCTCTCGTGGAGGTCTCTGCCGTTGAGGAGCATATTCTCCTGGATGAAGTCCTCTCCCGGATGACCGGTCATGGCTACTCAAGGATCCCGGTCTACCGTGACAGGATCGACAATATCGTCGGCTCACTCTTCGTGTTCGATCTTCTGGGAATCACGGACGAGAGGACCGTCGGGGACATCATGCATCCGGCCTACTACGTGCCGAAGACGAAACGCCTGGAACAACTGATCCTCGAGATGAAAGAGAGCCGGACGCACCAGGCCATCGTGGTCGACGAGTTTGGCGGCGCGACAGGGCTTGTAACGCTCGAAGACGCTCTCGAACGGATCGTCGGAGAGATCAGGGATGAGTTCGACAGGGCCTCAACGCCGGTCGCGGTGCAGTCGGAGGAATGGACCATCCTCGACGCCGGTATCTCTCTTACGGAACTGCGGCGTACGCTGGGAACAACACTTCCGGAGGGCGGGTACAAGACTATGGGTGGATTCCTCACCTCGACCCTGGGCCAGATTCCCGCACCCGGTGAACTGCTGGCAATCGGCGAATGGGAGATCGAGGTTCTGGACGCTACGCCACGCAAGGTTCTCAAGGTCAGGATCAGACGATCCGTCGATATCGGAGATTGAGGAAACGGAGCTATGTGCACCAGGTTGCGGTCATGACCTTGCCAACAGGGACACTACTCCGTAAACTGCGCAACCCGGCCCCCGTGCAGGTCCGGGTTTGAGGTTCTGGACATGAGAGATACGGGAATGAAGCGAGACAATGATCACTCCGGAGCCGCCCTGGGCGGAAGGTTCGGTCTACTCATCCTCATTCTGACACTCGTTGCCATCGGATGCGGTGGAAACCGTGATGATCGGGACAATATCAGAAGCAGTAGAGGGGAACCCGATGATATCCAGTTCACCGAGGGTCCCGTCTCGGACTGGGAGATCTGGACGTATTTTGATTATCCCGACGTCGGCTGGAATCACGAATACATGTTCGAGAAGGTAAGGAATGCCTGTGGAGGCAGCGGTAACTGGGTCCTCACAAGGGAGCATTCTTACCAACCTTCTCTGGGAGGACGGGGCCAGGGTATCACCGTGGTTCCGGGTGTGACAGACCCATCGAATCCGATCAAACCGTGACATGACACTAGTGCACCGCTCCGTAATTACGGAATAGTGTACGGATCACAGAGCAGGAGGATACACAGGTGGAAGTACTCATCGTCCACCCCCGCAGCGACAGCATGTTTGAGAAGATCATCCTTCGGAGCGACAAGCCGTGTGTGTGCGCATTTGTGGACAAATCGCTGGTGAGCCTCCAGGATTACATGCAGATAGAAGAGACATTCCGCGCGACAGGCTCGGAATGGTGCATGTTCGGTCTGTCCTACATGGAGGATGTGCCGAAGATAATCAGGAACTTCTTCGATGAAGAGAGTATCGGGAGCATCATGTACCTCTTCATGAAGCCCCGCGGCAAGATGCTCCCCCCCGCGATCGAAGGGTTCATCCCCGGGGAACTCCTCAAGGACCAGATCGAAAGACTGAAGGAATTCTCAGATGATGAGGGAGAGGGAAAAGGAGAAGGGAACAAGAAGGGGACCCCGGAGTGAAGCGGAGATCTCGCCGCTTCACTGAATCAGCCCGCATCGCCTCGATCCTGCTGCTCGCCGGTATCCTGCTGCAGCTCCATCCGACCCTTACATCGGCCGATCTCCTGCCTGCGACAGGATCGATAGACGGCCTCTCCCCGGAACCGCTGTCGATCGTCCGATATCGCCTCAATGAGCGAGAGGTGCCCCTCTCCTCGGGAGATTGGGTTCCATCAAACGCCGATATCTTCATCTCGGTCGAGGGAGCGGACCGTGGCCGCGTCCGGGCCATGCGAGTGGAGATCTTCACGCTTGAGGAGGGAGAACGTGTCCTGATCGAGGTTCCCGGTCTGCAGGAGTGGGATAAACAGACCCGTAAATGGATCCACACCGACCTCGAGCCGGATGAGGCGGCCTCTGGAAGGTGGATCTGGAGCGGCACCTTCCGCCCGGGAGATCGGATCGTGATCCAGTGGCGGGATGCTGACAGCGGACGCGTTGTTCCTCACCCCGTCGCCCTCAGGATCGTGGATTCCTTTGGCGCGAAACTGGCGTTTGCCACTCCCGTTTCTATCGTCTTCCCGGTCACTGGTGATGCAACAGTGACCGCTTCAGCAGGGTTCTCAATGCGGTACTACCGGATCAGCAACAAACCCTTCTGGAAAATACTCGAACGGATCGGATTCCCCGCGATCGCCTTCTCCTATGCGACGATCGGAGGGCGTAAAAGCGTACTCTACTCGATAGGCATCTCCGCCATCGACGATCAGCTGTTTCTCTCATACGGCGGATTCAGGAATAATCTGACCGCCAACAATTTCTGGATGATCGGGCTCTCCCTGAAAACGAGTGATCTGATGGCGGCCGCCAAACGGGCTCTCAAGTGAAGGACCGGGTATTCGGGCGGGGGATTAATCCGACATATTTACTCCGATAATACGTTGACATACCGCCTTGCCTGTCTACGTTGAATATCCGGGGAGCGTTTCTCCAACAGGCTCCTTGAGAATCACTCGGCCCATGATGGGACTCCCGATATGAGGATCCGTGGTATTCAGAGAGAGGATGCCGACCGTATCCGCCGGATCATGAAGGTGGCCTTCGAGGACGAGTATCGGCGGATGGGCCAGAAGCAGACCCGGCTGCCCACCATGACCGACCAGCTGCTCGGACTCTATCTCGATCGCACACCGGAGTACTCCTTCGTAGCCGAAAAGAAGGGAGGTCCGGTCGGTTTCTGTCTGGCGTGTCGATGGGGTACGACGGCCTGGATGGGTCCGATTGCGGTCCTGCCGCCGGCTCAGGGCACCGGAATCGGGCGCGCGATGGTCGATGCTTCGATAACCGTCCTGAGGGATGCCGGTGTCACGACGCTCGGCCTCGAGACGATGCCCCGTTCCTACCGGAACCTTCAGTTCTACAGTCAGCTCGGGATGCGCTTTGAGCAGATGACACTCGATATGAGCCGGATCTATCGAAATGGGCAACCTGATGAGGGGGCGCAGGGATCGGGGCCCGAACTCAAGCTGGAGCAGGTGACCGGGACCACTGGAGCAGAGCGCGAGTCAGCCCTTCAGACCATCACAGCCATATCGGAACAGATCTCTGAGGGCCTCGATTACCGCCTCGAAGTTGAATTGGCGGAACGGCATCAGATGGGTGAGGCGGTGCTGGCGCTCCTTGATGGTCAACCCGTCGGATTTGCGGTAATACACACCGAGCCGTACGCGAAGGAAGAGGCTCATGGAGCCGCCAGGATCAACACCCTCCTGCTGGCTCCGCCACCCGGATCAGAAGGATACCTGGATCAGCTGCTTGAGAGCATGATCATCGGCATCGAGAGACGGTACGTTGCCGGGGGGTATGACACCATGATCTTCCGCGTTCCGGTGCGCTATCACTCTGCGAGGGACATCCTCCTGAGCCGGAATTTCACGATCAGCCATTCAGATGTCAGAATGACGTGTCACGACCTTCCCGAATCGGAGAGCAGCGGCGTGATCCACCTCAGCAAGTGGGAGTAGAGGCTCGATCGTGACCATCGATCTGCAAAAGGGAGCAATTTCCATTTCCTCGGAGAGGAAGTCCGGACGGCTGCTCCTCGTGGGAAACCCGAATGTGGGAAAGAGTGCCATTTTCGGAGAACTCACCGGACGGTATGTCACGGTCTCCAACTATCCCGGTACCACCGTTGAGGTCACCAATGGATCAGCCATACTCGACGGACGTCGCTGGGAGGTGCTGGATACACCGGGGATCAACACCCTGATCCCCCAGTCGGAGGACGAGCAGGTCTCCCGCGATATCATGCTGGAGAACGGCCACGACGTGGTCCTCCAGGTGGGGGACATGAAGAACCTGCGTCGTGTCCTTCTCGTGACCCTGCAACTGGCCGAGATGCAGGTTCCCTTCCTGCTCGACCTCAATATGCTGGACGAGGCGAGAACCGCCGGGATCGCGGTCGATACCGGGAAGCTCTCTTCCATTATCGGTGTGCCGGTGGTGGCTACGATCGCGACGAGGAAGAAGGGAATCTCTGCCTTGGTCGATGCCATTTCGTCCGCGGACCGGAGTGACTGGCGGTGTACCTATTCCCCCAGTATCGAGCGTGCGGTGAAGGTAGTGGAGCGGATGCTCCCCGATAACCTGCTGATCAGCGGGAGATCGGTAGCACTGATGCTCCTGGCAGGTGATGAAACACTCCTCCCCTGGCTTAGGGAACATGTCGCGAGCGCAGAAATCAAACGCCTCGACGAGATCATCATCCGTCTGAATCATGAGTTCGCCGCAGGACCGCGCATCGCGATCAATCGGGCCCGCATGGCGGTCGTGGATCGGGTCATGGCGGAGGTCTTCGATATCAGGGCTTCTTCAGCAGCTCCCGCCTGGCTCACTACCATCGGCGACCTGTCGACCCATCCGATCTGGGGAATACCCTTTCTGCTGGTGACCCTGGTGATCGCCTTTTTCGTGGTGGGGGTAATCGGTGCGGGGGTGCTGGTCGACTGGTTCGAGGGCGTGTTCTTCCAGGGGTGGCTGAATCCCCTTGTCACGAGGGTGGTGGATGCCGTTCTGCCCATACCCCTGGTACACGATCTTCTGGTAGGAGAATACGGCCTGATCACCATGGCTCTGACGTACGCGGTGGCCATCGTGCTGCCGATCGTGGGTACCTTCTTCCTCTTCTTTGCCGTGCTCGAGGATTCCGGATACATGCCCCGTCTCGCCGTCATGGCGAACCGGATCTTCCGTAAGATGGGTCTGAGCGGAAAAGCCGTACTGCCGATGGTGCTCGGCCTTGGCTGTGACACGATGGCAACGATGACCGCCAGGATCATGGAGACGAAGAAGGAACGGGTCATCGTCACCCTGCTGCTGGCTCTCGGTGTGCCCTGCTCGGCCCAGCTGGGAGTCATCCTCGGTATGCTCGGCGGATTGGGGCCGGTCGCCATGCTGATCTGGACAGGACTGGTGCTTGGAGTGCTCTTCCTCGTCGGCTGGCTCTTCAGCAAGCTCTACCCGGGGGATCAGAGTGACTTCCTCCTCGAACTCCCTCCCATCCGGATTCCCCAGTTCGGGAATATCATGGTCAAGACCATTGCCAGGATCGAGTGGTATCTGAAGGAGGCGGTTCCTCTCTTCATTATCGGGACCTTCATTCTCTTCATACTCGACAGGCTCAACCTTCTCACCGCCATCGAACGTATCGCCAGCCCGGTCATCCAGAGTGCCCTCGGACTGCCGGCTGAGGCAACCCAGGCGTTCCTCATCGGGTTCCTGAGACGCGATTACGGAGCCGCCGGCCTCTTTGACCTCTACCAGGGTGGAAACCTCGATCCGATCCAGGCGCTCGTGGCGCTTATTGTCATTACCCTTTTCATGCCCTGCATCGCGAATTTGCTTATGATCATCAAAGAACAGGGTCTGAAGACCGCGCTCTGGATGAGCGTGTTCATCCTGCCCTTCGCGCTGGCGGTCGGCATGGTGATGAATTTTCTTCTGCGGTTGCTTGGAGAAGGGTTCGTGGCATGACGACCTGTCCTCTGTGCGGCAACCACTTTGATGAAGAGGACAGCAGAGCCTGCGTTGCCTGTCCGTTGAACCGGAACTGCGGAACGATCTGCTGTCCCAATTGCGGGTACCAGTTCATTGAGCGTTCGTGGCTCGTGGACAGGTGGAGAGCCTTCAAACACACACTCACATCAGGTAGAAGCGGTAGAGGAAGCAAGGCCGATAATGCATAGATTCGGTTTCAATGCCTGGCAGACGCAGGAAGAGCGGGAGCGGGAGCATCTCCTCCATCTGCTCTGGAACCTCGAGGAGGAGGGTATTCAGCAGCTGGAGACCGTGAAAGATCGATGGGTCCACGATGATGATCCTGATCCGATCATCAACATGGCGGCTGAAGAAGGACTCGTGATTACTGATGACCGGGATCTGCTGCTTACCGACAGGGGGAGAGAGCAGGCTGAAGACCTCGTGCGCCGCTTTCGTCTGGCCGAATGCCTCTTCAGTGAAGTCTTCCTGCTCGAAGAGATGCAGTACGAGAAGAGTGCCTGCGAGTTCGAGCATATCCTCACGCCTGAGGTGACCGACAGTGTCTGCACCCTGCTGGGCCATCCCCCCATCTGCCCGCACGGGCGGCCGATACCGAGGGGAGCCTGCTGTGCGAAGTTCAGCTCTGACGTGAAACCGATCGTCGTAAGACTCTCAGACCTCAGTCCGGGTGATGTCGCCAAGGTGGTTTTCATTACCTTCACCCGCTCGAAGCATCTCGACAAGCTCGACACGATCGGTCTCACACCGGGTGCCATGGTGAAACTTCATCAGCGCAGACCCTCATTCATCCTCGATCTCGGTGAAACCCAGATCGCCATCGACAGGGAGATCGCTCAAGAGATATTCGTGAAGAAGATGGGGTGACCATACCTTCCATGGTATTATTGGGGCGCCGCTCGAATGCAACGGTTGTTGCATGACAGGGCACTGGTGATTGCATCGCTATCATTCCTGGAGGAGATCGAACCGGCAGCCATGACCGATTCCCGCAAAGATATCGACCACCCCGCGCCTGATCGTCCCGATCCGCCCCCGACCGACAACATTATCCGGACCGCCATTGATAAGGAGACTCGCCTCACCGAAGAATTCCGCGCGACATATGAGAAGATGGCCGGGAGAGTTATCGAGATACGCAAGAGTCAACGGCAGGTTCACCTGGGTGGTGGTGAGGCGAACATCGAGAAGCAGCACAGGAAGGGAAGACTGACGGCGCGGGAGAGAATCGATCTGCTGATCGATGAGGGAAGCCGCTTCCATGAACTGGGTGAGTTCGCTGCCTGGGACATGTACGAGGAGTGGGGGGGCGCTCCTGGCGCGGGCGTGATATGCGGTCTCGGCCGGGTTGAGGGACGGCTCGTGATGATCATCGCCAATGACGCCACCGTGAAGGCAGGAGCCTTCTTCCCCATGACGGCGAAGAAGACGATCCGCTGCCAGTACATCGCCGAACAGTGCCACCTGCCGACGATCTATCTGGTCGACTCCGCCGGGGTCTTCCTCCCGCTGCAGGAGGATGTCTTCCCCGACCAGGATGATTTCGGCCGTGTGTTCTACCTGAATGCGCGCATGACCTCGAAGGGGATTCCCCAGATTACCGCGATCATGGGTTACTGCGTTGCCGGCGGGGCATACCTGCCCATCATGACCGACAAGGTCCTGATGACAGAGGGATCGGGGCTCTATATCGGCGGACCGGCTCTGGTGAAAGCGGCAATCGGTCAGGAAGCCAGTCATGAGGAACTGGGGGGGGCCTGGGTCCATTCGGCGATCAGCGGTACGATCGACTATCGCGAGAAAGATGACCCTTCCTGCATCTCCCGCCTCCGGCGGCTGGTCGCGCAGATGGGCAATATGCAGCGTGCTCCCTTCGCGCGCTCAGAAGCGATTGAACCACGCTTCGATCCCGACGACCTCTACGGCATCTACGACGATGATCCGGTGCGGCAGTATGACATGAAGGAGATCATCGCGAGAATCGTGGACGACTCCGAGTTTGTGGAGTATCGGGCTGACATCGGCCGTACACTCCTCTGCGGTTATAGCCGCATCGGGGGGTGGTCGGTGGGGATCGTCGCCAACCAGCGGCAGCAGCAGAAAACGGCCATGGGTATGGTTGAAGTGGGAGGGGTGATCTATCCCGAGTCGGCGGAGAAGGCCGCACGGTTCATCATGGACTGTAACCAGAACCTCATACCGCTTCTCTTCCTCCACGATGTTTCGGGATTCATGGTGGGGCGTGAGGTGGAATACGAAGGGATCATCAAGGCGGGTTCGAAGATGGTGAACGTGGTATCGAACTCGGTGGTGCCGAAGATCACCGTGATCCTCGGGGGATCACATGGAGCGGGCAACTACGCGCTTGCGGGGAAGGCATACGATCCCCGGTTCATTATCGCGTGGCCGACCGCCCGGTATGCGGTGATGGGCGGGGCGCAGGCGGCGAATACGCTGGCCGACATAAAGGTAAGGTCGCTGGAACAGCAGGGGAAGAAAATCACCGACGAGGAGAAACAGGATATCATCGACACGATAGCCGGTGAGTACGAACGTCAGAGCGACGCCCGGTATGCCGCGGCCCGCCTCTGGGTGGATGCCATCATCGATCCGAAGGAGACGCGGTCATGGATCATCGCCGCGCTGGAAGCCGCGAGCCACCAGCCGGAATTCGCTCGGTTCAATCCAGGTATACTGCAGACCTGATTAACACCGGAACGGGGTATTTAAACGGGGTACTTAGCCTGCCGCTGATCGATCAGTGGTGGGATGAAGGGATGGGGAGATGAAAGCACTGGTCACCGGCGGGACGGGCTTTCTCGGTTCACATCTTGTAGAGCGGCTGGTGTCCGATGGTGTCGAGACGACCTGCTTCGTACTGCCTGAAGATGATCTGCGGTGGATAGAGTCTCTCGACGTAGATTTCATCTATGGTGACTGCACCGATCGGGATTCGATCCGTCCGGCCCTTGATACGTCCCCCGACCTCCTGTTCCACCTGGCCGGCATCGCGAACGCGAAATCAGACGACATATATCACCGCGTCAATGCCATGGGGACGAAGAATATCGTTGAGCTCTGTCTCGAGAGGGAAATACACCTGAAGCGGTTTGTCTTTTCATCGAGCGCGTCAGTGATGGGACCAAGCAACGGCGGACCTCCTCTGGATGAGCGTGATGACTGCAACCCCACAACCGAATACGGGCGGAGCAAGGTGGAAGCGGAGCAATACCTCCGGGAACTGGAGGGGCATATCCCTTACACCATCCTCAGGCTGGGACTGATATACGGCCCCCGGAATACCCACGGCTTTTTCCCGGTATTCAGGATGGCCTCGAGGGGACTGCTCCCCCTTGGCGGGAAGATGAACGGCAACATGATCCACGTTGAGGACGCCGCCAGATGCCTCCTCCATGTTGCCCGGCACGATGCGGCGATCAACCGTACCTACCTGATCGGAAGCGAATCTCCCTCCTCCCTTGAGGAAATTGTCGGCGAGATCATCACATCAGTCGACAGGCGTGTCATACGGCTGAGGATTCCTCTCCCCTTCCTCTATCCGGTGGCTCTGACTCTCCAGGTAGTAGGTGGGTTGCGGGGCCGCGTACCAATGCTCGACCTCCGCCGGCTCGATGACATGAGTCACCGCGACTGGCTTATCGATTCTTCCCTGATTCGGAGGGAGACGGGATTCACTCCCGAAATCGATCTCGAGACCGGTATCCGCCAGACCGTGGAATGGTACCGGGAGGCGGGCTGGATACGCTGAACATCAGGTGACGATTTGTTGCCCTTCGACGGTATATCCCCTACAGTCCTATCTGTTCTGATCACGTACCCTGGCCGGCGCGATGCCCGTCCCGACGGTCGGTCGGATTTTCATGCCCAGCAAGGAGGAGATCTCATGGGCCGCACCCTCATATCGCGCACTCTCAGCGCCCTGCTCATCGCTTCATTCGTGTTCGTAATCACCGATCTGCCGACGCTCGCGCAGACCGGCGAGGAGATCCTGACAGCCGAGGCGTTCCTGAGTCCGCCTGACGAGATCGCTCAGGTCGTTCTGGCTCCACGTCACGAGAACGTGAGCCTCAGCAACCGCAGCCCCGACGGGAAATATTTCCTCCGCACACTCAGTGGCGGTCTTCCACCGATGGCCAACTACGCGAAACCGTTTTACCGTCTTGCCGGGACCCAGATCGATCCGGTGGCCAACCGCAACCGCAGGTTCACCACCCGTTCTGATCTCGGATTCGAGCTGATAGAATGGGAAACGGGGAATCGCACGCGGGTCGATGCTCCGGATGGAGCCGGCATCAGCAATGCCGCATGGTCACCCGACGGCACAAAGATCGCGTACTATGTCCACTTCGATGACGCGACCCATATCTACGTCTACGACATCGCCTCGGGACGCGCCCGGGCCGTGACGCGTGCCACCGCGACCCTGACCGCTCTGGCCAGTTCGTTCTCATGGACCCAGGATTCGGCCGGCATTGTAGCGGTCCTTCTTCCCGCCGACCGGGGCCCGGAACCGGCGAAGCCCGCCGTGCCGTCCACCCCGATGGTGCGGCTGACCGAGGAGGGTGAGAACGCGCTGCGCATATACGCCAGCCTGCTCGAGACCCCGCACGACGCGGCTCTGCTCGAATACTACGCAACCGGACAGCTCTCGATAATCGACGTTCGCGCCCGGCGCGCCACGCCGATCGGGTCCCCCGATATGATCCGCAGTTTCAATATCTCTCCTGACGGGCAGTATCTGCGTGTCACCAGGATGGTGAAGCCGTTCTCCTACATCGTCCCGATGGGCAACTTCGGCACCGTGGAGGAGATCCGGGGCCTCGATGGGAATGTCCTGCATGAGATCCAGAAGCGGGAACTGCGCACCGGACTCTCGAACCAGGGAGGCGGCGGCGGCCGTCCGGGCGCCGGAGGTGGTGGAGGCGATGACAAGCGCGGTCTCTCCTGGCGTCCCGACGGCCAGGGAATGAGCTTCCTCCAGATGGAGCCGAGGAAGAAGTCGGAGAGTGATTCGACTGATGCGGGTGACGAACCCGCTGAAGAGCAGGCCGAGGAAGAGGATGAAGAGGAGCCGCGCAAGGACCGGGTGATGCAGTGGCTCGCGCCCTTCGATTCAACCAGCACCAGCGTGATCTTTGAGAGCGAAACCCGGATGAGCAGTGTCTCGTATTCGGCCGACTGCCGGACGCTCTACATCACCGAGAGCGAGGGTGGCACCCGGACCGTCTATGCCGTCTACCTGGATGACCCGGAGACCCGCTTTATCATCTCCGAGTACAAGACGGAGGATTACTACGCGAACCCGGGCAGCCTGCAGTCGAAGCGCGGCCCGATGGGCGGTTCGATCATCAGGACCTCCACCGACGGCAGTTTCGTCTACCTCTCCGGGTCACAGTCATTTGAGAACTGGAGTGAAGAAGCGCCCAAAGCATTCATCGATCAGGTAGAGATCAGGACGGGCGAGAAGGAACGCGTCTACGAGACCCCCGACGGATTCAGTGAACGTGTCCTGCAGGTCATGGATGACGACCTCACCCAGCTGATGATCTCCAGGGAATCCCCCACCCAGATCGGCGATTCATGGCTCTGGACACGGGCCACCGAAGACATGCGGAAGATGACGAACAACGTCGACCATTCGCCAGAGATCACGAACGCCGTGCGCAAGCGCTTCGAGGTGACACGCGCTGACGGGATCACCTTCTGGGTGACCGTTACGCTGCCGCCCGATTACGTCGAGGGAACCCGACTGCCGGCGATGTGGTGGTTCTATCCGCGGGAATACGCGACCCAGAAGGCGGTGGATGAATCGAAGCGGCGGACCAACATCAACCAGTTCCCGCGTGTCGGCACCCGCTCGATGGTGATCCTGACCAAGCTGGGGTACGCGGTGATCGAGCCCGATTGCCCGATCATGGGAAAATCGGGCGCGCTGAACGATTCTTACACCTCCGACCTGCGGATGAATCTCTATGCCGTGATCAGGGCGCTCGATGACAGGGCGCTCGTCGATGTCGACCGGATGGGGCTCGGGGGGCACAGCTACGGGGCATTCGGCACCGCCAACGCCATGATCCAGACTCCCTTCTTCCGGGCGGGGATCGCCGGGGACGGCAACTACAACCGGCTCCTCACACCGGCCGGGTTCCAGTCGGAGCGCCGGAAGTTGTGGGAGATGCGCGAGGTCTACCTCAGGATGTCACCGATCCTCTGGGCGAATGAACTGAGCGGCGCCCTGCTGATGTACCACGGTATGGATGACCAGAATACGGGAACCGCGCCCTTCCACGCGCCGAAGATGTTCCACGCCCTGAACGTTCTCGGCAAGACGGCGGCTCTCTACATGTACCCGTACGAAGACCACGGGCCGGCCACAATGGAGACCAACCTCGATCTGTGGGCGCGCTGGATCCAGTGGCTCGACCGGTATGTGATGAACTACGAGAAATATGAGGAAGCCGAGAAGGAGAAGGAGAAGGAGAAGGAAGGAGGGGGGCGGGGAAGACGCGGCGGCTGATAGCTGCTAAGGATCCTGTCACCGGATCATACAGGCGGGCGATACACCGATAGTGCTCCTCGATCATCCGGGTGGACTTTTAATCTTATATTCACGTATCCGGTGCTCGATCACGGTGGTCAGGGCCTCCCGCAGATCTTCTCCACTCCCATGGATCGGTCGCACCTCCTCGGCGAGCAGCGAATATCCCTTCCAGTCGAGCCAGGATGAGATGACATCGTTATCCGCCAGGTGCTGGATGACGCCGCGTGGTACTGACTTCAGAGTCTCGACGAGTTCGTGAAGGGTGAATACCTGATCTGGTCCAATGATGAGTGGAGTGGTGTCGAGGCGCTCGACCTCCTTCTCGATATGTTCCTTCAGGAAGGTGATTAACTGCAGACCCTGACTTCGGTCAGGGCGTATGGTGTCGCCGAGCTCCCGGTAGCTGTGCATGTAGAGCCAGGTGGAGAATGCATCCCGCCGCCCGTAGCTCTTGAAAATTTTTCTGAGTTCCAGACCCTCGGGATTCTCCTCCTCGGCATGACACAGTACTTCATGCAGTTCGCGGATGTTCGTGATCCGATAGAGCACTTCACCATGTTCGTTGATAACAATAAAATCGCCGATGCCGGAGTAATCATGGATGTGGTCTTTCAGCTCCTTCAGACTCCCCGGATCCCCCTTTGGCAGGATATAGAAATCGTCCCTGAAGGTGTCCGCTTCATCAGCCTTCGAAGCGATCACGATCGGTATCCGGGGGTAATGTCGTGAGATGAGTCGGATCAGGTCCCGCCCGGTGTCCCTGTCGAGTTCTTCACCCCTGGGGAATATGAGATCGGTGATCAGGAATACCACGTCATCACCCTGACCAGCGATCTCTGATACGGCATCTTCGATCATCGATTCATTCTCGACCCCGAAGAGGAAGGCCAGTGTCTCCTCGAATGTCCTGGCAATCATCACCGCTGCCCGCTGGCCGATGATATTGTAGAGGACGGGCAGGAACTGTGATACCCAGCGGGGTTCGTCATCGACCACAAGGATAACAAACCGACGTACGCGTCCCGGTTGCCGGATATTGATGAGGTCCTCAGCCGCTCTGACCGCCGCCGGGACGATCAGGGGGGGAGCGCAGGTATCGGAGTCGTACGCGAATACCAGGTCAGCCTGGGCGGAGAAAGGGAACCTCTCACGGGAAGGCTGGGGAGCGGAACTCTGGAGAAACGAGTTGGCGGTGACCAGGACGATCACACAGACGGGATTGTTCGACCGAACTGCTTCTGCGTCGATGAGGGGCAGGGCGGTGTCGTCGAGGATGAATACCAGGGGGAGATTGGCGATATACTCGTTCACCGATTGAGGATCATGCACGACATCAACGTCGATCCAGGGCATGTTCTCCATGAGTATCCCGGCGCTCTCACGGATCCGCTTCTCCGCGCTGAAGATGACAACCCGTCCGACCTTTATCGGGTTGATCGTCCGGGGCACGAACCGGTCGATGCTGTCGGCGGAGGTATCAGCCATGATCGGTGACAACCTTGCACTGCTGATTGAGAGAGTCTCCGTAAATCGCCACTGGTTCAGGGAACGTCAACACCGAGAGTGCCCTGGTGGGATCGGGCGCCGAGAAGAACCAGGGGTCAAGTGTGTCCTCGGTCGGGGCTATGAACCCGTAGATTACGTTATTGGCGATCAGGTTTGTCAGAAAATGGGTTCCCTGGGTGCCCTGCATACGGGTCTTGAGCCGTTTCTTCTCCTCGTCATGACCGCCCTGGATCATGTAGAGGAAGTGACTGCCGTAGATTCCCCCTGTACTGCTGCTCTCTTCCGGTAGTGGCTCGGCCCGTCCGACTATATCCACACCATACTCGAAAATGGCCGAAGCATGATTGAGTTCCCGGTAGTCGATATTGATTCCCCAGTCGCGATTGCTGCTGCCCAGCCGGCCCGGAACGATGAGGATATAGTGCTCACCCTGTTCTCGCATCGCGGTATTGACCTCCGAGATGCTTTCGCGCACCTCATCATGCATCTCCTTCTCGTAAAGGAAAGGTGAGATGACGACAGCGCGGGTGATCCCCCTGATGATCCCATGTCCCTGCACATTGTCGATCGCCAGATAGGTATGGTGGGGAGACTCAGGCATCTGAACTGACTCCCTTTTCAGTTCAGGCAGGGGTGTCAGCTGGACGATGTGAAAAACACCGTCCTCCTCCATGTCAGAGAAGTTGATGTTGAACACGAATTCGATCTGGAAGTGGGGGGTGATCTCAGACGAGATGGTGCCCATGATCTCATCGAGTCCCGTCCTGAACTGGAACCGGTCGTTCTGGATGAGTTCTTCTATGGTGATGAAGCTCTCCTCCATGCCGAGCACCCGGAGACGATGGGGATCGGCGAACCTGGTGTGCAGTTTGGCCATGGTGTCGAGTTCCCCGCCTCCAAGATCCCTGTTTCTGGTCATGTCAAGGGCGTAGAAATAACGCTGCCCTCTGCCGATCTGCAGCAGCTTGAGGGGGAGTGGGTCCCTGATCGTCGCCATCGAGATCACGGGGAAATCATCCAGGATGGTGGCGTAACCGTGGCCGAACGCGATCCGGGCAAAACCCTCCTTCGGATCCTGTCCCTTCAGGGCATGGGGAAAAAATGAATCCGCCACCCCCGAGATACAGGGGTAGTAGCAGGGCCCCGCTTCCGTTTCATCATACACCCCGTGAATAGGATTCAGGATGATGGCCATCTTCTCGGTGCTTGCCGGGGGTTGTTTCTCGACAAAATCCCGATAGATACTCGAGATCGCCTGCTGAACCATACTCAGACGGATCGCCGGGTCGGGATGGTTGTTCGGAAGCATGTAGGACTGGTATTCCCCGGCGTGGACCAGGTCCTTCTCATCGGTGGACATTCCCGATTCGTTGGTGGCCGAGGAGCGGACGCCGATCGGTCCCTCGCCGAGTTCATCGAGGATGGAGATGAACACGCTGTGATCTTCATCCCCGAACTCACCGTTGTTCTCGATGAACCGATCGAAGATGCTGGTGGTCAGGATCCGGGTCCTGATCTTTTTACTATGAGGGATCAGACATTCGTTGATCTTGGCAAGACCGGCACCTTTACCGCCTATCAAGCCGTCACCGTAAGCCTTAACATCCCCGGTGAGTTCGGTGATCTTCATCGCCGCTCCTGCATTGATTCCTCAGGCGCTCCTTCCTGTACCGGCTCCATGAAGAATTCGCCGCGAGTGTAGCAGGGCGCGCCCAGGGGGGTAAAGGTGCAGCATTACTCAGGGCTGACGAGCGGCAGGTTGCATGATCTGCCGTTCGTCTGTTACATGAACACTGGATAGCGCACTACCTGAACGGAAAGAGAGAGTCGATGACACTGCCTGGAGGGTTGGAAAGACCGGGAAAAATCGTCTGTGTGGGCAGGAATTACGCCGACCACGCGGCTGAGCTGGGAAATGTGCTCCCCGAGCGGCCGCTCCTCTTCCTCAAGCCTCCATCTTCGGTTATCGGAGATGGAGACACGATTATCCTCCCGCCCGAATCGGATCAGGTGGAGCACGAGGGTGAGATCGGCGTGGTTATCGCGCACAGGTTGTACCGGGTATCGGAGTCGGAGGCCCTGGAGGGGATCGCCGGATATACGTGTGTGAACGATGTTACCGCCCGTGACCTGCAGAAACAGGATGTTCAGTTCACCCGGGGGAAGGGATTCGATACCTTCTGTGCGGTTGGGCCGGCGGTCATCGAACTCCCCGATCAGCAGGGATACAGGGATCTCGAAGTGATCTGTCGGGTGAACGGCGAGATCAGGCAGCATGGGTATGCCCGGGACATGCATTTCCCCATCCCGATGGTCGTGGCATACATTTCCTCTATCATGACACTGATGCCGGGGGATCTGATCGCTACCGGTACTCCGGCAGGGGTTGGCCCGCTCCTTCCCGGTGACGCGGTCGAGGTGGAGATCCCGTCGGTCGGTATCCTCACCAATCGGGTCGAAGCGTACGAGGGAACGTGATCCGCACCTGCGCGCTCTGCGGCGTTTTCATTATTTCCTTCTCGGCCGTTTTCGTACGTCTCGCCGGGGTGTCGCCCTCCACCTCCGCGTTCTTCCGAATGGCATATGCCCTGCCGGTTCTCATCCTGCTGGCCTTCCTCTCGAGGCGTGAGGATACTCGAACGCTGAAGTTCCGGCTCATGGCCATCGGCAGCGGTCTGATGCTCTCGATCGATCTCAGTGTGTGGCACTGGTCGATCGAGCTGATCGGCGCCGGCCTGGCGACCGTTCTCGCGAACATCCAGGTCATTTTCGTGGGACTGCTCAGCTGGAAGTTGTTCAATGAGAGGCCGACCAGACTCTCTCTGATGATCATCCCGCTGGTGTTCATTGGCGCCGCCATTTCGTCAGGACTCGGAAGGGGAGACGCTTACGGCTCAGATCCGATCCTGGGTACGGCTCTCGCCTTTCTGACCGCGATCCTCTATGCGGGGTTCCTCGTGCTGTTCCGGGCATCGAACCGCGACAGGGTCAATCCCGCGGGACCCCTCCGGGACGCCACCCTCGGCGCCGCTGCGGGAGCACTGGTCGTAGGTCTGTTCGACCCCGGATTCAGTCTCGCACCCATCTGGCCCGGGCACGGCTGGCTCCTGGCGCTTGCGCTGCTGCCCAGTACTCTAGGATGGCTTCTGATATCGAAGGCTCTACCCAGACTCCCCGGCCTGGAGACCTCGGTCCTGCTTCTTATGCAGCCGGTTCTGACCGTGATATGGGGGGTGCTCATCTTCACCGAATTGCTCTCGCCCGTACAGTGGGCAGGTGTGATGATCGTACTGGGCGGTATCGGGATTCTTTCCATATCGAGAGATGTTGTACACCCGGTGCATGTTCCCACAGAATGATCAGTTAATCTCAACCTTTCAGGAGTTGATAACGTGATCAGAATATCCCGGCCTCTGCTTCTCACAATCCTCCTCATCGCAGGCGGCTGTGCTGTCGCTCACGGTCCTTCCGATCGGCCATCCGATGGCCTGCTTACCCGGCCTGATCTGCAGCGGATCGTGGATCTGCAGACGGCACGGGATGGCGCGGCCCTGGTCGAGTACCTGGATGATGGTGACCCGGTGGTGCGTGCCCGGGCGGCCTTTGCCCTCGGTTCGGTCCAGCATCCGCTTGAGGAGCAGATCCTGCGCGTACTCCTGGAAGACGGTGACGCGCGAGTGCGGGCTGACGCCATCTATGCCATCGGCCAGAGCACCGCGGATTCGTTCTTTGCCGAACACATACTGATCGAGCATTTCACATCCGAGCGGAACTCCGTCGTCCGTCGCCGGTATCTGGAGGCCTTCGGCAGGATCGGCGGGACCTCGATCCTGCGATCGCTCATCGATATGAACCTCGAACGAGAGCTCCTGCCCGATCTCGCGCTCTCGATAGCCAGGTTCGGGATGCGGGGGATCCATGCCGGGGAAGCGGTCCGGGTGCTGGCCGGATACCTCCAGTCGCACGATCCGCTCCTGCGTCGGAACGCGGCCTACTATTTCGGCAGAATGGGCGATACCGGATCGTGGGAGAGTGTCGCGGATGAGGTGCGGATCGCGCTCGACTCCTACGGATCCGATGATGAGGCAGCGATGCATCTCGCGCTCGGCCTGGGGAGGCTGGAAGATCCGGACGACGCCGAACGGCTCATCCGGAGGCTCGAAGGGGCCGATGACTGGCGTGTGAGGGCGCACGCCGGCCGCGCGCTCGGCGGTCTGGTCTCTGTGATTGAGGTCCGCGGGGCGCTCCTCTCGGGTCTCGACGATCCATCTATCCACGTATCGGTAAACTGCGCCGGTTCGCTGGCGCGGATCGACGACTTCACGCGGGGGGAACTGGACCGGATCAAGGAGTGGATCGGCGACCATGAGGGATCGTGGCAGACCGTCGTTGCTCTGCTGCCGGTTCTCGCCGGCGCCGGGGAGGGGGAATTCGTGATGGGGTGGGTCGAGGCGCTCTCCGAAGATCAGGTCCTCCACCGAAGCCGGGGACTTTCGGCGCTCGCGATGATCCCTGGTGACCGGGTATTCGAGTTCCTTGTTGAAACCGCCCGGTCGGATGACGCCAGGATCGCCGCCTCGGGGGTCGAGGCGCTCTCCCGTCGCTGGCGCCGTGAGCGTCGCCGCGGTGCAGATCCTCGCCCCTACTACACCGTGTTCGCACATGCGCTTGCCAGCCGAGATCTCGCCGCCGCGTTTGCTGCGGCACCCTCTCTGGCGGACTCACTCTTCGAACCGCTGGGGTCGGTCACCCTCCTCATCGATACCTGGCGGAAGATGGAGGCCCCCGTCGATGTCGAACCGATGACCGCTATACTGGGGGCGCTTGGACGGACGGGCGGTGATCGGGTGGAGCGGTTTCTGCGGGAAGTGGCCCGCGACCCCGCGCATCCTGTACTGGGAAGAAGGGCAGTAGATGCGCTCGTGGAGCGGGGAGTAGAGGATGTCACCACTCCGTTCATCGAGGATGAGCCCGCGCCGATCGGGATCGACTGGGAGTACCTGTCAGAAAAAGGCGTGGCTCCGCAGCTGCGGCTCGAGACTGAAAAGGGAGAGGTGGTTATCCAGCTCTCCACCGAAGAGGCTCCCCTCACGGTCCAGACGATCCTGTGCTTCGCTGAGGCGGGATCGTATGACGGTGTCGCCTTCCATCGGGTGGTACCGAACTTCGTCGTCCAGGGAGGGGATTTCGAGCGCCAGGACGGGATGGGGGGACCGGGCTTCGCCATCCGGAGTGAATTCACCCGGATCCCGTACGAACGTGGAGTGATCGGCATGGCCAGTGCCGGCAAGGACACCGAGGGCTCGCAGTACTTCATCACACACAGCATGCAGCCCCATCTTGACGGCAGGTACACCGCCTTCGGTCATGTGATCGCCGGTATGGATGTTGTAGATTCGATCCTTGAAGGGGATCGTGTCGTCAGGGCGACCGTTTACCCCTGATCTGTCCCGGACCGAACCGGGCATGAACCAGGTACCCGGAAGGGAGGGCGTACATCGATGTCTATCCTGAGGAATCATCTGTGGATCCCGATTCTGGTGGTACCGCTCATCGCTGGTTGCGGATCCCGGGCAGGGGAGGAGGGAGGCCTCATGAGTATCAGGGATCGTCTGGACCAGTACACCACTTTCAGACTCACGACCGACCTGAGTGTCCTCTCCGACAACCAGCGGGAAATGATCCCGCTCCTCATCCGGGCCGCCGAAGAGATGGACGAGATCTTCTGGATGCAGGCCTGGGGAGACAAACGGGAGCTGCTGCAGGATGCCGACCGTCTGACCGACAGATTGCTGGGGATCAACTACGGACCATGGGACCGGATCGAGGATAATGAACCGTTCCTGGAGGGGTTCGGTCCGAAACCGCCCGGCGCGCACTTCTATCCCGAGGATATGACGAAGGAAGAGCTTGAAGCGGCGGCTGAGACCGATCCCGCGCTGAAGAGCCTCTACACGGTCGTGCGGCGCAAGACGGACGGGGCTCTGGAAGCCGTGCCCTATCACATCGCCTATGGGGAATACGTCGAGCGCGCGGTCGAACTCCTGCGCGCCGCGGCACGCCTGGCCGAGGATCCGGGATTCAAACGATACCTGGAACTGCGGGCTGAGGCACTCCTGACCGATGAGTACCAGGAGAGTGATTTCGCCTGGATGGACATGAAGGAGAACCTGATAGAGCTGGTGATCGGACCCGTAGAGACGTATGAAGACCAGCTCTTCGGCGCCAAAGCGGCCCACGAGTGCTTCGTCCTCATCAAAGACATGGAGTGGAGTCGGAGACTCGCCCGGTATACCGCACTGCTCCCGGAACTGCAGCGGACCCTCCCCGTTCCCGACCGCTACAAGCAGGAAATCCCGGGGAGCGATTCCGATCTGAACGCCTACGACGCGATTTATTATTCCGGTGACGCCAACGCCGGTTCCAAGACGATCGCGATCAATCTGCCGAACGATCCGGTGGTTCAGCTCCAGAAGGGCGCGCGCAGGCTGCAGCTGAAGAACGCCATGCTGGCGAAATTCGACATGATCCTGAGGCCGATCGTTGATGTGGTCATCGCTGCGGACCAGCGCACCCACGTCACGTTCGACGCCTTCTTCGGCAACACCATGTTCCATGAGGTCGCCCACGGTCTCGGGATCAAGAACACCCTCACCGGGCAGGGTACGGTCAGGGAGGCCCTCAGCGATCTGGCGTCGTCGATCGAGGAGGGCAAGGCCGATATCCTCGGGCTCTACGCGATCACGAGGCTGGAAGAGATGGGTGAGCTGGGGGACGTGGACCTGATGGACAACTACGTGACCTTCATCGCCGGTATCTTCCGCTCCATCCGGTTCGGCTCATCGAGCGCGCACGGGCGCGCCAACCTGGCCCGTTTCTCGTACTTCAGAAAAGCCGGGGCCTTCACACGTGACGGGGCAACCGGGACATACCGGATCGACCTTGAACGGGCGAAACGGGCAACCGAAGACCTCGCCCACGCCATCCTGATCATGCAGGGGGATGGTGATTATGATGCCGCCGCGGCATTCATGGCTGAGTATTCGATCATGGATGAACAGCTCACGGAGGATCTGGAGAGGATCGATCGGGCGGGGATACCCACCGATATCGTATTCGAACAGGGACTTGATGTACTCGGCCTGAAACGATAGAAACACCGCCGGCCGGACACGACCTGAAACTGCCCTGATGACACCCGAAAATGCGGGATTCCCGGAACCCCTCTGCTTGTTCCGGGAGTCCCCTTTTCGTATCATGTGAGCGCTCGCAACCGGACCGACATGCAGAAGCAGGAGAGATTCGAATGGAATTCAAGGAAGTAAAGATCCCCGAGGGAGACATCATCCAGTTCGCGGACGGTAAGCTGGTCATCGGCGACAACCCGGTCATCGGTGTCCTGCGCGGTGACGGTATCGGCCTCGACATCACTCCGGCGATGCAGCACGTCGTTGAATCGGCAGTCGAGAAGGCGTACGGCGGCGCGCGCAGGATCTCCTGGTGTCCGCTCTACGCCGGTCTGGAGGGCCTCCATCACTACGGGAACGAGTTTCCCGAAGAGACGGTGGAGGCGATCCGCTACCTCAGGATCGCCATCAAGGGTCCGTTCACCACGCCGATCGGTGAAGAGACCCACGTCTGTCTCTACTGCGCTCACCAGCAGTACCACGCCGGCGTCTGTGACAAGTGCGGTAAGGATGACGGCGTCTGCGAACGGTTCCGTTCCATCAACGTCAATCTGCGTCAGCACCTTGATCTCTTCGCCTGCGTGCGCCCCATCCGCTACTTTGAGGGTGTTCCATCCCCCAGCAAATACGCCGATAAGGTCAACTTCATCATCTTCCGTGAGAACACCGAGGACGTCTACGCCGGGCATGACTTCGAAGCCGGCAGTGACATGGCCCTGGCGATTATCGACCTGATCAGGAAGAAGACCGGTCGGACGATCCGTCCCGATTCCGGCATCGGTGTGAAACCGATGTCCGCGACCGGAACAAAACAGCTTGTCCGGATGGCCCTGCAATGGGCGGTCGACCACAATCTCCCGTCGGCGACCTTCGTTCACAAGGGCAACATCATGAAGTTCACCGAGGGTTCCTTCGCCAAATGGGGGTATGAACTGGCCGCCGATGAGTTCGGTGACGCCACCGTTACCGAGAAGGTGCTGTGGGACGAGCTGGATGGCGCGATGCCGGAGGGGAAGATCCTCGTGAAGGACCGGATCGCCGACTCGATCTTCCAGCAGATCCAGACCCGACCCGACGAATACAGCCTCCTCGTGGCTCCCAACCTTAACGGCGACTATCTCTCTGACGCCGCGATCGCCCTGGTGGGCGGCCTGGGACTGGGCCCCGGGGCGAACATGTCCAATGAGATAGCGCTCTTCGAGGCCACCCACGGCACCGCGCCGAAGTACACGGGGATGAACAAGGTGAACCCCGGTTCGATCATTCTCTCGGCGGTGATGATGCTCGAGCACATGGAGTGGCAGGAAGCGGCTGATCTGATCATCCAGGGTATGGAACAGTCGATCATCGACGGACACGTGACCTACGATCTGGCCAGAATGATGAAGAAGGAAGGCCGTGAGGACGTGACCGAAGTATCCTGCTCGGGATTCGGTGAGGCGATCGTCGAGCGGATGTAACGTTCGAGGTAATCGCCGAACGAGTGAACCCGCGGTAGCGGGAGAGAAGGGCGGTCCGGTTGACTGCCCTTCTTCGTTGTGAACTCCGGATCTGTGAGTGCGGTGGTATTATCCGGCCAGCCAGCCCGAAAGGAGTGCCAGCGTCACGCCGATCGGCACCACGAACCTGATCCAGAAAAGCCAGAGCCGACCGATAACGCTCTCCTCGGCCAGCCCGGCGGCTTCAAACGCTTTCGCACGATGGACGCACCAGCCAACGGTGATGAGGGCCATGAGGCTGCCCAGCGGCTGCATCGTGCTTCCCCATATCAGATCGCTCTTCATCAGGTAATCAATACTGAGCAGGCTCGGAATCCCAAGCAGAGCAGCGGCGGTGACGACCGTCCAGACCGCCTTCTTCCTCGACCATCCCCGGCGGATCACGAGCGGTGAAACGAGCACCTCGATCGCCGCGACCGCCGAGAGGAACGCGACGAGCGCCAGGGCGAAGAAGAATACGGTCGCGATGAGATCACCCGCCGGTATCGCAGCGAAAACAACCGGCAGTGTCTCGAAGAGCAGGGTCGGTCCCGAGGTTGGCTCAAGACCGGCCGCAAACACCGCCGGGATGACCAGGAACGCGGCAAGGAGCGCCGCCAGGAGGTCCCCCGTCGCCGTCTGCACCGCCAGGGGGACCGGTTTGACATCTTTTCTCAGGTAGGCGCCGTAGGTCACCATGAACGTGCCGCCCAGCGCCATGCTGAAGAATACCTGGCCGACTACGGCCAGAAGGGTGCGGCCGGTGAGCGCTCCTGCATCGAAGGTGATGAGATACCTGATACCGGCGGAGGCTCCTGGCAGGGTGAGGCTTCTGATCATCAGCATGATCATAAGCAAGAAAAAGATCGGGATGAAGATCCTGCTTACCCGTTCGATGCCCTTCTTCACACCGGCGAGGATGACAGACGCGCAACCCGCCAGAACGACCGAAGTCGCGATGGCCTGACCGGGGAACCCGCCGACAGTGGTCTCGAACACGGTGGCGGGATCGGCGTCCTGCAGGCCGGTGGTGATCGCTCTGACCAGGTAGAGAAGCACCCAGCCGATCACCACCACATAGTACGATGTCGCCATGAGTACGGTGAGGAAGAGCGCAGAGCCCGCATAGCGGCCACCGGGCAGTCCCGCGCTGATTAATGCTCCCGGCGGACCCTCGCCGGTCTCCCTGCCGAGGGCCCATTCGGCGATCAGCGCCGGGATACCGAAGAGCGCGAGCGCAAGGATATACAGGAAGAGGAAAGTGCCGCCCCCGTAGGTACCCATCATGTAGGGGAACCGCCAGACGTTGCCGAGTCCGACGGCAACGCCCACCATCACGAAGAGAGTCGCCAGGCGTCTCCCGAACTGTTCCTGGTTTGCACTCATGGCGGCCGAATCTATCAGTATCGGCACGACACGGCAAGTCCGCTTGAGGTTTCCGGGAAGTGCCGGAGGTGACTATACTCGCTGCCATGTCGAATCAATGGGAAACAATACGACTCGAATCACGGCCGCCATTGGCCGAACTCGTGCTCAACCGGCCCGAGACGCGGAATGCCATTTCCGCCCGGATGATGGAGGAGATGGGTGAAGCCCTCGATCAGGTGGAGCAGGACCCCGACCTGAAGGTCCTCATCATCAGAGGGGAGGGAAATGCCTTCTGCGCCGGTGCCGATCTGGGTGAACTGAAGAAGATCCAGAGCGCCGCGTTCGATGAGAACATGGAAGCCAGCCTGGCCCTGGTCGGCCTTTTCAGGCGGATCTACACGTTTCCGAAAGCGACGATCGCCGCGGTGCATGGTCCCTGTGTCGCCGGCGGCTGCGGGATCGCCACCGGCTGTGACCTCATCATTGCCGATGAGACCGCCCGCTTCCGGTACAGCGAGGCGTCGATCGGATTTGTTGCCGCGATTGTTACGATTTTTCTGCTGCGCAGCGTGGGTGAGAAGCACGCTCGTGAACTCCTGCTCACCGCGCGGTTCCTGCCGGCCGGTGAGGCGCACCGTATTGGATTGATCAATGAGGTGGTCGGCGACGGTGAGCACCTGAAGCGTGCCCGGGAGGTCGGCCGGGAGATAGCCCTGAACAGCGGCATCAGCATCAGGCTTTCGAAAGAGGTGCTGGAGAGGATACCCGTGCTGGAGCTCGATGAGGCCTTCGAGTACGCCGCCGACGTTAATGCCCGCGGTCGCCTGAACGAGGAATGTCTCGAGGGAATCGCTGCCTTTCTCGAGAAGCGGACTCCTGCCTGGCGGAAAAAAATCGAGGAGCTGTAATAAAAAGGGCCGGCCGACAGCCACCGGCAGGCCCTGTTCTCTGAATTATTCCCGGATCGAGATTAACCCAGGATTTCTTCGACCTCCCTGGCGTCCACCTCGGTGATGTAATCCAGCCCGGTGACGTCGGCGGATTCCCGCGTCAGGCAGGCCACATCATCACGCGTGATGACGTCCAGGTTGAACTTGCGCTCACCGGCCATGATCTGGCGCAGGCCCTGCGCCAGCCGGCTGAAGTAGGTGTAGACACCCATCGCGCCTGTCGGCATCTCTTTGAAGCGCTCGGCACCCACCAGCTCCTTCAGCTCGGGGGCCGTGATGAACACCTCTTCCGGCGTTGTGCCGAAGCGACCCACGAAGACAGGCATAGCGTTGTCGGCCATGTGCTTGCCAAGGGTCTTACCGACCATGGCGGCCGCCAGCGGTGAACGCGCCATCGCGATCAGTTTGGTGTACGGCGCGCCCATCGCGAGTCCCTTGAAGATCATGTCTTCGAAGGTGAATCCACCCGCGAAGGCGATATCGGGCACGAACTCACCCTTCTCGTCAAGGTGCTTTGCCATATTGTGAGTCAGGCTGTGCAGCTCCACGATCGGGACACCCCACTCGTTCATCATGCGCCAGGGGCTCATGCCGGTCCCGCCCCCGGCACCGTCGACCGTCAGCAGGTCGAGTCGTGCCTGGGAGGCCCATTTTACCGCTCTGGCCAGGTCGGCAGGACGGTAGGCGCCGGTTTTCAGGGTAACACGCTGTGCGCCTGCTGCCCTCAGTTCCTCGACCCGGGTCATGAAGTCTTCCTCGTTGACCATGCCGACACGGCTGTGCCGTTCGAACTCATGAAAGACGCCCGTCTTGAACGATTCGATGACATTGGGATCAGTGGGATTGGGCAGAACCACGTAACCCCGCTTGTAGAGCTCCTGCGCCTTCTCGAGGCTGGTGATCTTGACCTCACCACCGATATCCTTGGCGCCCTGTCCCCACTTCAGCTCGGCCGTCTTGATACCGAGTTTCTCGATCGCGTATTCCTGAACACCCAGGCGGGTGTCTTCAACATTCCCCTGCAGGATCACATCACCCTTACCGTCGATTTGCCACTCCTGGTAGGGCCTGATCCTGCTTTCCAGACCGGGTGATTTGACGACCCGACCGTTTTTGATCTCCGACTGCATGTCCATCCCTACCACGTTCTCACCGATGGTGATCGGCACGCCGTAGAGGGCGGATCCGATGGAGAGACCATCCCAGTTGTTGGCAGCGACATTCGTCGATCCCATACCGGCGATGACAAATGGCAATCCGGCCGTAAGCTTGTTTTTGTCACCAATCTCCCGTTCGAGATTCACGTTCGGGAAAATGGCCTTGTCACTGTCGGCTTCGATACCCTGCGCTCCGACGGCGGTACCCATGATGGTGAGATGACCGTAATCGATCGGGTAATCTTTCTCGGACGCGGCAGTGATAATGCCGAAAGGCTGCGGGTAGATCATCTCCGCCCCACGATATGCGGACTTGCCGATCTCACACATCCCGACACAACCATCTATACATGTTGCGCACATACCGGAGATGGTTGTGATTGCGTCTTCAGTGCGGTTCTTGGAAAGCGTGGCCGCACTTGCGTTGACCTTCGTGTACGACATGGTTCCTCCTCCTCAAATGCCCTCGAAATACCGGGCTCTATGCTTCAGTCTCTACTTTGATTATGCGCCCGGTAGCGGGCAGGTATTCTCCTTCAGGGCGAATGCAGGTGCCGCAATCCGGCGGCATCCAGCACTGCTGATGGTCGTATACTTCAACACAAGAGGGACTCAGATTCAGACAACTGCTGCAGAGCGTGGTGTCAGCATCCGGTCCCATGCAGCGTGACGAGCAGACAGGGCAGATGTACATGCAGCCCCCGCAATGCCTGCACACCGCCGATGATTCATCAAAGGGTGTAGTGATACGGCGATTGGGTCCACGTCCGGCGAAGTCGATGGCCGTGGCCATCATCTGTTCCCTGCACATGCGCACGCATAGCCCGCACAGGATGCAATCCTCATGTTCGGGCTTGAATCGGGCGGTGATGACGCCATGAGCTGCAGCCAGATCCTGGATCGTCTTCGAACCGGGAGTCGAACAGATCAGCAGTTCAAGGATCATCTTCCGGGTATCCAGGACCCGCTTGCTATGGGTCCGTATCTCCAGTCCCTCCTCGCACGGGTAGGTGCAGGAGGAGACCACTTTCGACCTGTCCGCGGATCCGATCTCGACAATGCAGAGGCGGCATGCTCCGTAACCGCTCAGACCCTCATCGTAGCAGAGGGTCGGAATATCAACACCGATGGAACGGGCTGCCTCAAGGATGCTGCTGCCCTCGTACACCTCCATCGGCAGACCGTTCATGGTAATGTTAAGCATCTTCGCGCTCATTCCCCACCTCCCGACGTAATGATTACAGCTCCTCGCGTACAGACATTGAAACAGGATCCGCACTTGATGCAATCTTCAGAGATAATGGTGTGCAGGGAATCCTTTTCACCCTCGATGCACTCGGATGGGCAGACCTTGCTGCAGGCGGCGCATCCGTCGCAGAACTCCTCCAGTATCCTGTATTCGATCAATTCTATACAGACACCGGCAGGGCATCGATGCTCGTTGATGTGTGCCTCGTATTCCTCACGGAAGTGCCTGAGTGTCGAGAGCATCGGAGTTGCGGCGTTCTGTCCAAGACCACACATGCTGGCTGTGTTCACCGCGTGTCCCAGTTCCTCGAGCAGGGCGAGGTGATCCAGCGTTCCCCGACCCTCGCAGATGTCGTCAAGAAGCTCTCTCATCCGCTGGGTCCCCTTGCGGCATGAGTAACACTTGCCGCACGATTCATCCTCGAGGAATTTGGTGAAGTATCTGGCCACATCCACCATACAGGTGTCTTCATCCATCACGATCAAGCCGCCTGATCCCATGATGGTGCCGGCCTGCTGAAGGGCGTGGAAGTCGACCGGAAGATCAAGCATGCTGGTCGGCAGGCAGCCTCCGGCGGGCCCTCCTGTCTGAACGGCCTTGAACTCCTTGCCGTTGGGGATTCCCCCGCCGATATCGAAGACGATCTTCCTGATCGTCACTCCCATCGGGACCTCGACCAGACCGGTGTTGTTGACCTTCCCAACCAGGGAGAAGATCTTGGTCCCCGCGCTGCTCTCGGTACCGAATCCGACGAACCATTCCGGCCCGTTGTTTATGATATGGGGTACGTTCGCCCAGGTCTCGACGTTGTTGATTACCGTCGGCTTGCCCTGGAATCCTTTCTCGACAGGGAAGGGGGGACGCTGTTTCGGTTCGCCCTTGAGTCCTTCGAGTGACCTCAGCAGGGCTGATTCCTCGCCGCAGACGAACGCGCCGGCTCCCCGGATCACCTTCAGGTCGAAGTTGAGGCCACTGCCCATGATGTCTTCACCCAGCATCCCGGCCGCCCGGGCATCTTCGATCGCCCTGGTGATCCGCTCTACCGCCAGCGGGTACTCATGGCGGACGTAGATGAATCCCTGAGAGGCTCCGATGGCGAACGCACCGATACACATTCCCTCAATGACCCGATGAGGGTTTCCCTCAAGGATGCTCCGGTCCATGTAGGCTCCGGGATCGCCTTCGTCGGCATTGCATACCAGAAACTTCGGCTCGTTCGGCTGTTTCCGGCAGATCTCCCACTTCTTGCCGGTCAGGAATCCGGCGCCCCCACGTCCGGAAAGCCTTGAGTCGATCAATTGAGTGATGACCTCATCCTGGTCCACCTCATCCAGGACATGTGCCAGACCCTTGTACCCGCCGATCGAGATGTAATCCTCGATATCGTTCGGATTCAGGTGTCCGTTCTCCGCCAGGATGATCCGCTTCTGGTGCTTATAGAACGGGACATCGGCTTCTTTGGCGATAGCTTCATCGGTCTGGGGATCGTGATAGAGAAGTTTCTCCACCACTTCATCGTTCAGCAGGGTCTTCTCGACGATCTCCCTGGCGTCGCGCGCATGAACATGCGGGTAGAAGTATCCCGATGGAGTGAGTGTGACCAGCGGACCCATCTCGCAGAATCCGTGGCAGCCCGTGGGCTTCACTTCTATCTTTTCTTCCAGCTCCATTTCGGAGACCACTTCACGGAACGCTTTCACGACACTCTCTGCGCCGCCGACCACGCACCCCGTTCCTGTACAGATGCTGATGCACAGGTGATCGTCGCTTCTTCGCTCCACCAGAACACCGTGGAGGTTCTCCAGTTCCTCGGAGGAGCGGATCGGGTTATCCAGACTCATTCCGCATCTCCTCCTGGCGCCTTTTTCGCTTTGCGGATCATGCTGCCGACCCTTGTCTGCTTGACCTGCCCCTTGAACACTCCATCCACGATCACAACCGGCCCCAGCGCGCAGGCTCCGATACAGTTTACCGTCTCCAGCCCGCATTCCATATCGGGGGTGGTGTTGGAGATCGATATGTCGAGATCGAGTTGCCGTTCGAATTCACGGAAGACCTGCATGGCTCCGCGAACATGGCAGGCGGTACCCGTGCAGACCGTGAACTGGTGTTTCGGGGGAGGTGTGAGCTTGAAGTGTTTGTAAAATGTCGTGATCCCGTAAATCTCAGTGATCGGGAACTCCAGCTTCTCGGAGATGTGCCTCAATGCGGGTATGGGCAGATACCCGAGAGCATCCTGACTGTCCAGCAGAATGGCGATCAGTTCGGTGGAGTCTGAATGGTGCTGCTCCAGGATTCGATCGACCTCGGTCAGGTCCGGGAGAGGAGGGTTGATCTCTTCGACGGCGGAAGCAGACGAGGCATCGGATGCTGCCATGGTATACGTCCTTGTACGGCATTATTCTTGAGTCGAAACAGAAAAGATGCCCTCGTGGGAAGGCACCCTCTGCAAGTTGCAGTAGAAGAATCGGAACTGAAAAAGGGAAAGTCAACCATTTCGGGCCTGTTTATCTGAAATATCCGGAAACGATGGTTTCAAAGCTTGTGAAAGAGACGATGAGTTGTTCCATGTCGGCAGATGGGTTACCATGAAATATTACTCTGGAACCTTACTGAGCAGTGAAACCGGTTTCGGAAAGCCGAAAGGATGCCGGCAAGATGCCCGACGGCGAACAGAAACATTCTTACGAAGAACTCGAGCTGGAGGTCGCCCGTTACCGGGCCGTCTACGAGGTCATGCAGGCGCTCGGTGGGACCCTGGACCTCGACGAACTGCTTGATCTGATCATCACCAGGATCACCGAGGTGATGGACGCCGACCGTTCCAGCCTCTTCCTCATCGACTGGGAGACAGAGGAACTCTGGTCGAAGGTCGCCCAGGGCGTACGGTTCATGGAGATCAGGTTCCCGATGGACCTCGGGCTCGCCGGTGCGGTCGCAACCTCAGGTGACTGTCTCAACATCCCCGACGCTTATGACGATCCACGCTTCAACCAGGAGTTCGACAGGAAGACCGGTTACCGGACCAGGTCGGTGCTCTGCGTCCCCATGACGAACAAGGAGGGGGAGCGGATCGGTGTGATCCAGGTCCTGAATAAAAGGGGCAATGAGCCCTTCAATGCGGAAGACCAGGAACTGCTGTGCGCCCTCGCCGGTCAGGCGGCGGTAGCGGTAGAGAACTCACAGCTGTATGAGGATCAGAAGAAGAGTTTCATTTCGTTCGTGGAAACGCTCTCAACCGCGATGGATGCCCGCGATCCGATAACAGCTGGTCACAGTTCGCGGGTCACCCAGTACTCATTGGCCATCGGCGAAGAGCTGGAGTACACCGAGAAACAGCTTGAGGTGCTGAACGCCGCGGCGCTGCTGCACGATATCGGAAAGATCGGTGTGCCGGAGGTGGTGCTCTTCAAAGATGGAAAGCTCACAGACGAAGAGTACAAGGTCATCCAGACCCACGCGCTCCATTCGCTCAACATCCTCGATAAGATCCACTTCGTCCGGGAGCAGAAAGACATTCCGATGATGTCGGCCACCCACCACGAGCGGCTGGATGGCTCGGGGTACCCGCTCGGCCTCACTGGTGATGATATCCCGGAGGCGGGCAGGGTGATAGCGGTAGGAGATATCTTCGACGCCATCACCAGCCGGCGGCACTACCGCGACCGGATGGAGTTCATTAAGGTACTGCGGGTCCTCGATGAAGAAGCTGAAAGAGGACTCATCCAGCCGGAATTCGTCAACGCCTTCAAACAGCTCAGACTCTCCCGGATCGTCAGGATCCTCGAGCAGGACAACACCGAACTGGTCCCTGAGGAGGATATTGAGCTGTTCGAGACGATCTCCCTCGGTGACATACATCTGCTGCTCGAAAAAGAAGCGGAAACCCTGTCGGCGGAAGAGCGTAACCTCGTGGAACGCTTCAAGGGCGCATACGATCGATGTGAGAGTGTCAATAATCCCGAAATGGATTGATTCCGATGATGAGTATTTCCACAAAGAAGGGTGATGGCGGCCGGACGCGGCTCCTCTCTGGTGAAGAGGTGCTCAAGAGCAGTTCCCGAACGTCGACCTACGGCGACCTGGATGAGGCCGTATCGATGATGGGGCTCGCCCGCGCGCTCACCGAAAATAAGCGGATAGGGGATCACCTGTTAACGATACAGAGGGTCTGCTTCCTCATCGGGGCGGAACTGGCCACGTCATCCCCGACTGCCGCCGGTCTCAAGGCACGACTCGGTGAGAACCACCTGAAATCTCTCGAGGATCTCGGTCACGAACTTGAAGAAGAAGTTGAACTCCCGCCGGTGTTCATCATCCCCGGCGGAACACCGGCCAGCGCGGCGCTGGATGTCGCCCGAACCGTGGTACGCCGTGTGGAACGGGGAGTGGTCTCGCTCGTTCAGGAAGAAGGAAACGCAATTTCCAATCCCGGCATCATGCCGTACCTCAACCGGCTCTCCGATGTTCTCTTCCTCCTCGCGCGACTGGAGGAAAAATCGCGGGGATTGGAATACGATCGTGTGAGATAATGAATGTTCAGCCAGCCAGCCACCGCAGCCCATGTTGGAGGAGGTTTGTATCATGAAATCGTTCGCGTCAGTTTCTGAATCCCGATGGTTCCGGGGTCTGCTGGCTCCTGCCATCCTGCTGGCGGGTCTCTCACTGCTCGTCGTAACCGGCTGTGAGGATGATCCGACCGGACCGGACAATGACAATGAAGACATCGAAGCCGCCCGGACCCTGATCGACGAGGGTTTTGTACTGCTCGCCGCGGCCTTCGAGAACGTGGATCCGCAGTCGGAGACACCGGCGGATTTCCTGATCCCGAAAGCGAAGTTCGAGGACGCCCTCGAACTCGATCCGGACAACAATGATGCCCGATTGGGTCTGGCGCTCTGCGAAATAGGGCTCCTGACACAGAATCAAACCCTGCTGGCGGCGATCGGGGATATCATTCCGATGGGACCCTTCGGAAAGGCGGCGCCCGGGAGTTCCGCGCCCGGATTCCGCCGCGCCCTCGGTGACATCACCGAGCCGGGAGGAGATATCCTGTCACCGGGCGGCTGGCTCACCTGGATGCAGGGCCGGATGACGAAGGTCGTGCAGGAGGGCCCGGCTCCGGACCTCGAACCGCTCCAGAACGCGGTCGAAACGATCATCATACCCGTGGTGGATGCCGTGATCGCCCTGTTCGCGGTGGTCGAGGCCGACGTTACCTGGACGTTCATACTGTCGCCGACGCTGCAGGGGTTCGAAGATCTGGAAGGTGACCTGGAGATCGATGTGACCGATATCCTGCTGATCGACGCCTTCATGCAGGTTCTGAAGTCCCAGCTCCATTTCTTCGTCTCCTACAACCTGAATCTCCCCGATTTTGAGGATGAGACGTCGGTCATAGCGGCGCTCAACCAGACGGATGGACCCTTCCTGGCGCTGCGAACCAACGGTGCGGCGAACATGGGAAGCGTCCGGACATCGCTCCTGGCCGCGATCACGAAGATGAAGCTGTTCGGCGTGAGCCTTGCGCTGGAGACCGACGACCAGACCGACGACCTGATCAAGATCGATCCGACGGGCGATGAAGGGCCAAATCCGGAGGACCTGGTCGAGATCGCCGAGGATCTGGACGATCTCGAAAAGATCCTGAACGGGCCACACGATGTGGAGGATGTCGACTTCAACGGGGACGGAACGGTGGATGCCCTCGACGTCCTCACCGTGGATCTGTCGAGCTTTTTCACCAGCCCGATCCAGGACCTGAAGCAGCTCCTGCCGCCCTATTCCTGGAACTCCCAGTACATGTACTTCCTCTGGGACGGCTACATGGAGGAGGACCTGAGTCAGTGGGTATTCCCTGATCCGACGATGGGCGGGATCTTCCCCGGTCTCACCACCGACGCGGCGTTCAAGGCGTTCTTCGGCATCCCCACCGATGTGTGGATCATGCCGGGACCCTTCTTATTCTTCTGAGGGGATGTCGGCAGGTAACCTGAAGAGATGGAACGACTGATGATCACGCGGCCGGGGCATTCGATTTCGTCCCGGCCGTTCCATTTCTGTTCCGGATCGGCTGTCCTTCTCTTCATCGGTCTCCTCCTTCCGGTACCGGAACCCGCCCGGGCACAGGTGCCAACCCTCTGGCCCGAAGTGGCCCGGCTCCTCGCGCCCGAGGTCGGGCTCACCGGAATCAGGGAAACCGATCTGCTGCCGGTGGCGGGATGGGGTCTGCCTGGAGCGGGACGGGCCGCCCGGCTGGGAGGGACTCCGGGGACCGACCCCTTCACCTGGCTGAAGGCCGATCTGCCGCTGGTGCGGTATGAGGCTACCGGCGAAATCATCTATCGGGCGAGCAGGGCCGGGCACCGCGCCGCCGATGTCGGGAGCAGGGGGTGGGGAGTAAGCGTCGCCGTGCCGCTGGATGATGATTCCTGGTCGATGCTGTGGGGTGGTTCCGGTGTCGCTCTGACGACCGATGTGACGGTCAGGGGAGAGGCGGGTTCGTTCCGCAGAAATCCGGAAATGCGGAATGTCTGGCTGGGCATCAGAAGGAGGAGCGCGGGAGTGGACCTCCTGGCGGCCGGTGGCCGGAGCGGGATATCAGGATCCCTGGATATCTATACTCTGGCAGTCCGGATGGAACCGGTACGGAACCTGAACCTGTCGGCCTGGGTAGCGGGAATGTCAGGGCGCGACGAGATGGTCATTACCTACAAGGACGCGCGGGCGGAGGTGGAGTCGCCGGCTGCCAGATCATCAGCGGGAGTACGCCTGGAGGGCAGGCTTGCGGGCTGGGATCTTCTCATTCGAATGGAGCAGACCAGACTTACATCAGGGCGTACATCAGACCTCAATCATCAACTGCGACCCCGGCCGCTGATCAGACTCGCGGAGCTTCGGGTCACCTCGGATGAGGGAACCTGGTGGGGCGCTCTCGGAGTGGAGGGGAGCCGGTATCGCGCCTCGCTCGATTCCAACGGTCTCAGGTACGGGCGGTTCCTGCTCGATGATACCCGCGGCTGGTTCCGCGTCGGGCGAGACATTTCACCGGGCAGCCACACCTGGCGATTGTGGGCCGGTGTGACGCGCGCGAAGTGGGATGGTGAGGGGGAGTTCGAGTTCTGGCCCTTCACGCCCACGATCGTCGACCTGCTCGGTCTCAAGCGCAGGGGGGATGCCGGAGCCGGGATGAGTCTCATCAGCGCCGGCACGCATTTTCTCGCAGGGAGTCAGGGAGGAGGAACAGAGGTTCACGTCGGTCTCGATATGCACGCCCTGTGGACTGACGGAGAGCTTGAATCGTGGGAGCCGTTCCTGCTCGGTCTTGGAAAGACGAATATCATCAGGGATCACCTTCCGATCCGCTCCGTGCAGATCGCTGATATCGGTGTGGTTCTCTCTCTGCCGGTCACCAGAGGCATCGGGATCCGGACCGGGGCGGCGCAGTTGATTCCGATCGCTTCCCAGAAACGGGCACTCCCGGGTGGAGGCGAGCCGGGCGACCCCGGTCGACCGGGCAGCCGGGTGGAGTGGGGTGGATTCAGATGGTGGTTCACCCTCCATCTGACGGAGGCATGGTTCGGAGGTCGGGACTCAGGTGGCGGGAGACAGGATTAACGGAATACAGGAAGAGAGGAAATATCAGAGGAGTGATTCCGCTTCGAGGGTGAGTGCCTCCAGAATCTCGCCCAGTTCCTTCGCCAACCGATCGAGTGTTCCAGAGTCGGTTCCAGACGGGATCGTGATACCCTTTCCATGGAGGAGGACCACCTTCGTGAAGGGCCAGGGCAGAATGTAGCGGTCCCATGCCTTCTCGAAGATCCTGGCTTTCCTGACCGCGATACCAAGAGGGACGATCGCCGCCCCGGTCTTCATGCCGACATAAAGTACTCCCGGCTTGACCTCGTGGTACGGCCCTTGCGGGCCATCCACCGCGAACACCGCATCGTGCCCTTTCTTCATGGCACGGATGATCCCGATCAGCCCCCTGACCGCGCCGCGGGAAGCGGAACCACGGATGCAATGGAAACCGAAGCCATCGAGTATGAGGGTCTGCAGGGAGCCGTCCCGGCTGAAACTGGTGAGCACCGCGTTCTTCTTCCGACGCCAGTGATTCACGAGCGGGAACTGATGGCCATGCCAGAAAGCGTAAGCAACACGACCGGAGGGCGACAGTGCTCTGGCCTGCTCGATCTGTTCGGAGGCGTGCAGGTGGATTCGCAGGGATGAACCGAGCAGCCGGACCATGCATCGAGCCAGCATCGCGGTGACCCGCTGGCCGAAGGTCGGTGGGACCGGCTGAAGGTCATCCGGACCGTTCCTGTGCGTCATCTCATCCATGAAGACCGTCTTTCAGAACCGTGCTTTCACTCCATCCGTCCTCCGGATGCCGGCACAGTGACCATATGCAATGACAGGCCCGTCAGCAACTCAGAAGCCGACCGAAGCAGACGGGAAGAAGAACTCTCGCGGCTGCCGCGTCAGGGGGCGTCATTACGATATCAGTGATGATGGTATCCGATGATGTCAGAAATGAAGCTCTGCGGGAATTCACCGTGGCCTATCGGTGCCAGCGCGCGGATGCACTCGATCAGGCCATCTTCCATTACAAGCGTTCCATCGAGCTGATCCCGACCGCTGAGGCGCACACCTTTCTCGGCTGGGCCTTTTCTTTTCAGGGAAGGCTTGAAGGGGCGATCGATGAGTGCATGAAGGCAATCGATCTTGATCCCTCCCTGGGAAATCCCTACAACGATATCGGGGCGTATCTGATCGAACTGGGGCGGCCGCAGGATGCCCTGGAATGGCTGTCGAGGGCTCTGAAGGCGACGCGGTATGAGAATTACAGCTATCCCCACTTCAACCTGGGCCGTGCGCACGAACTGCTCGGTCACATTGAAGAAGCGCGCACGCGGTATCAGAATTCGATCGATGAAGATCCGGCCTTTATACCGGCGCTGCTTGCCCTCAAGAACCTGTCAGAGAAACGCTCCTGCAGCGGTCACCGCTGACAGTTGACTGACTCCTCAGGAAGGTTCGAGACCTTTCCTCAGATACTCCTGAAGATTGAAGCGGAGCAAACAATACTCATAGAAAACCGTCATTGATGAAAGACCCCTGCAGGCTTTCCGGGTTGAAGGGGGTCTAAGAAACAGATATAGGCACACACCACCATCATTCACGAACCGGATGTTACCTGATGGCCAAAAAAATATCAGTGTTGATCATTGCCGGCATCCTGCTCCTCGCGGGTTGTGGTGAGGAAGTTGGAACGGTGCGGGTGGACATTCCCGGCGTATGGGAAGGCTATATCTCTCAGGGGACCATACCGGGGACACCCAACAAGGGTGATCTGAAGCTTACGATCAACAAAGACATGGAATGCACGATCGAAGGCTTCGTGGATGGAGACATCAGTGAGTGGGGGGGAGTGTTCCACCTCGAAATAACCGGATTCGGCTACGTCGACGGAAACAAGCGGCTCCTCGGGGCAGTGAAGGCTGTTCGAACCAGGGAGGGTTCGGCTCCCGATTCGATCACGGGAACGATATCCGGCGAGTTCAACCTGGTTTCCGCAGGGGCGTTCGGAGACTGGTTCGCTGACCAGGGCGAACTTTTCGCCGGTGTCGGTCTCTGGACCGTAATGAAGGATTATTAGGGATTCTGACTCGATTATTGTGAGTTCTGACTCAGGACACTAAAGAACCGAACCGTGCAACCCCGTCAGTTCATCCATCTGCAGGATGAAGGGATTCGTTCTCCGCTCCTCACCGACCGTTGTCGCCGGCCCGTGTCCGGTGTAGAGGATCACGTCGTCATCCAGGACCAGGAGTTTCTCACGGATACTCTTCATCAGTGTCGGGAAATCTCCGCCGGGAAAATCGGTCCGACCCACGCTTCCAGCGAACACGGTATCTCCCACGAACGCATGCCGCTCACCGATCAGGCAGATTCCGCCGGGTGAATGTCCCGGTGTCTCCACGACGGTGAAGGTGAAAGGACCGGCGGATACGGTATCGCCTTCCTCAAGAGTTCCATCATGAGTGGGTATCGGATCACCGGGGAGCCCGGTCCAGGTTGAAGCGGATTCATGGGCGTATTTCAGAACCGGCAGATCCTTCGGCGGTACCAGAAACGGTGTCTTCAGTTCCCGCACGAGAGGTCCGACAGCAAGAACGTGATCGAAGTGGGCATGGGTTATGGTGATGCAATTGATCGTCCACCCTCCGTCACTGACTCTTGCGAGAATCGTCTCCGGCTCGGCGCCGGGATCCACAATGAATGCTTCTCTGCTGTCGGGATCACCAACGAGATAGCAGTTCGTTTCCAGCGGGCCGACGGGAATGGTATCAATCGTTATGGACACGTTGTGGCCTCTCTCTGATCGTCAACGGAGTACTAAACCCTGGTGCCCTGTCACGCAACAACCGTCGCATTCGAGCGGCGCCGAATCCCGACCGGCTGCGTTGTGACTCCTCGCCTTGCCAGCCGAGCCCGGCATCACTCTCGGTGCCGACGTTTGTCACCTGACATGACACTAGCCTGGCGGATGGCCGCCACCCGCGAGTCGATTCCATCCAGGTATAATGCAGGGACTCTCAGATCTCCGGTCCCGGTGCCGAGACTGATATCCGGTTTCGTCCGGCCGTGAAAATCGGTGCCACCCGTCGGAACCAGATCGAATTCCCGGGCCAGTTTCCCGTAGAACATGATCTGCTCTCTGCTGTGCCGGGAGTAAAGCACCTCGATGCCTTCGAGTCCCTGCTCAGTGAGTTCCGCGACCAGCTGCCGGAGTTCTTCGCCCTCACGATGCGTCTGAAAGGGGTGTGCCATGACGGGAATGCCGCCCGCTCCCTTGATCATCTCGAAGGCGACGGCAGGTTCGTACCGGAACTTGTGCTCGTAGGCGGGTGAGTCGGAGGCCAGATAGCTGTCGAACGCTTCCTGAATAGTCTTGACGGCTCCGATATCCAGCAGGGTCTTCGCGATATGGGGGCGGCCCACAATGCCTCCACCGGAACGTTCCTCCACCTGATCCAGTGTAATCGGAAAGCCCATCTCCTGGAGGTTTCGGATGATCTTCGGGTTGCGTTCCTCCCGGGCGCGCTTCAGTCTCTCTACCCCCTCCGAGAAACGCGGTTCAGATGGATCGATTTCATATCCAAGAATGTGGAGGGTTCCGCCCTCGATCATGCACGAGATCTCGATCCCCGGTACAACCCGGATCCCGAGAGAGGCACCTGCCTTCAGCGCTTCGGGTACGCCGTCAGCCGTATCGTGATCGGTAACTCCGATGGCCGTCAGGCCCGCATTGAGGGCAGCCTCGACGAGTTGGCGCGGAGAGAGGGAGCCGTCACTCACGGTGGTATGAGTGTGCAGATCGATCCAGCTCAAGGGCTATTCTTCTTCGGGCGGACGCCGTCCCGAGATCAGGAGCGCTCCCTCTTCACGGAAGTTCTTCAACTGTTCGAGACTGGTAAACCACTTACCGTCGATCTCCTGGGGAAGATCGCCTTCTTCGCGGATCCTCTGGTCACCCACATCGATGAACCCGCATGCCCGGAAGAGGGTGTTGTACTGCTCACTCCCCTTACAGTGCATGCTGACATCCAGGTAGGTCCGCCATTGGTGCGACCATGGATTTTCCAGGTAAAAGTGCATCGCCACGAAGAACGTGCCGTCCGGTTTCAGCACGCGAAACATCTCATGCCCCGCGGCAACCTGGTTGGGGAAGTAGTAAAAGGATTCGATGGAGACGATGTGATCGACGCTCTTGTCTTCAAATGGCAGCTCTTCGGCATTCGCCACTTCGAATCGCACATTACCCGGATTGTCACTGTTCGCCATCGCCTCATTGATCATCCCGGGGGAGAGATCCAGACCGATCACATGACCATCGGGAACAACCTCTGTTGCCAGATGTCTTGTGAACCAGCCTTCACCGCATGAGAGGTCGAGAATCGTATCACTGCTGCCGGCGGGCATCTCGCTCGCGATCGTCAGACCGAGGTGGGAATGCCCTTCCCTCATGAGTGCCGCGGTGCCTTCCAGGGCCCATCCGTCGAACGTCTCCTGAAGTCGCTCCCAGGCTTGTGGATTGGGATCAGCTGGGGGTGTGGGGCTGGGTAAACGTGCCATGAAACCTCCGGTACACATCGTTTCTGCTGAGAGTGAAAGGGCGCCGCCACCGGTGGTCGGTCTTGCCCCGGTAGAGTGCCAAACTTATAGTGCCAACGACGACATGCCAATACCAGTTACGCAGAATGATCATCCCGGCCGCAAACCCGACTGGCTCAAGGTCAGGGCACCCGGAGGTGGAGAGTATGCCGGCCTGAAGCGTGCCATTCATGATCTGGGGCTCCACACGGTCTGTGAAGAGGCCGATTGCCCCAATCTGGGTGAATGCTGGGGCGGCGGAACCGCCACGGTGATGATACTCGGTGATGTGTGCACCCGGGCCTGTCGCTTCTGCAATGTTACGAGCGGGGATCCGGCAGGACTCCTCGATCATGACGAACCGGATCATGTCGCCGAGCTGCTGACGACGCAGGAACTGCTCTATGTGGTGATCACCAGCGTTGACCGGGATGATCTCCCCGATGGGGGCGCCGGGCAATTCGCCCGGACTGTCAGGGCGATCAGGGAGCGGTGCCCCGAAATGTTGATCGAGACACTGATTCCCGATTTCTCGGGGGATCACCATTCACTCCGGACCCTCCTTGCCGCAGGCCCCCTTGTCATCTCCCATAACGTCGAGACGACTGAAAGACTCACACGATCTGTGCGTGACGCGCGGGCATCGTATTCATTAAGCCTCAGGGTGCTGGCCGATCTGAAGGAACTGGCCTCAGAGGTCGCGGAGGGGAGGATCTGGACCAAGTCGGGCATCATGGTCGGAATGGGTGAGAGCGCTGACGAGGTGGAGGCGACCATGGATGACCTGCGTTCCTCAGGAGTGGACTTCCTTACCATCGGCCAGTACCTGCAGCCGACCCGGAAGCATCATCCCGTGCGTGAATACGTCATACCCGCTCAATTCGAATCGTACCGCGAAAGCGGCATGGAAAAGGGATTCACCTATGTGGCGAGTGGACCGCTGGTGCGCTCCTCTTACCGGGCCGGTGAGTTCTTCATCACGAACATCATTGAATCGTCAACAGAGAACGCTGACAGGATGGAGAGAGAGTAGATGGCCTCGAAGGAATACGACGTAGTCGTTATCGGCGCCGGACCGGGAGGATATGTCTGCGCCATCCGCCTGGCACAGCTGGGCAGAAAGGTACTCTGTGTGGAGAGTCATAAACTCGGCGGGGTCTGCCTCAATTATGGCTGTATCCCTTCGAAGGCGTTGATTTCGACCGCGGACCTCTACCATCGGATCGACAGTTCGAAATCCCTCGGTATCACGGTCGGTGAGAAGAACCTCGATTTTGGAACCACCCAGAAGTTCCGTGAACGGGTGGTCAAGCGGATGACCGGGGGGGTGAAGGTGCTCTTCGAGAGCAACGGCGTCGACATCCTCTTTGGTACGGCATCGTTTCAGGACGCTCACACCCTGAACGTCGCTGCCGAAGAGGGCGAGGAGACGATCTCGTTTACCAACGCGGTCATCGCGACCGGCTCGGTGCCCTTCTTCCTGAAGGGATTCGAACCCGATGGCGACCGGGTGGTGGGCAGTCAGAAGGCACTCGAGTTCGAAGAGGTACCGGAAAGCCTCCTCGTGATCGGCGGCGGATACATAGGGCTCGAACTCGGTATCGCCTATGCCAAGTTCGGAACGAAGGTAACCGTCATCGAGATGATGGACAGTCTCCTGCCTCTCACCCCGAAGAACCTCTCTGCGCTGGTGGCAAAGAGATGCCGCAAACTGAAGATTGACGTGCACCTGGGGACCGCCGCCCGGGAACTCGAAAAGCATGCCGATCATGTGACCCTGGTGGCGACCGGTCCGGGGGACGAAGAACTCCGCTTCGACGCCGACAGATTGCTGGTCACAATCGGTCGCAGACCGAATACCACCGGCCTCGATCTGGAAAATGCGGGGCTTGCGGCAAATTCACGTGGATTCATCGAAGTTGATGAGCGTCGCCGGACGGTGGTACCGAACATTTATGCCATCGGTGACGTGGCGGGAGAGCCGATGCTCGCGCACAAGGCGAGTAAGGAGGGACTGGTTGCGGCTGAGGATATCGCCGGGCACGATGTGACCTATTCTCCGAAGGCGGTGCCCGCGGTGATCTTCACCGATCCCGAGGTCGCGTATGTCGGTCTCTCCGAAGAGGAGGCGGGCGAAGCAGGATTAGAGGTTGTTGTGGGTGAGTTCCCCTTCATGGCGAGCGGACGCGCGGCGGCGATCAATTATACCGAAGGATTTGTCAAGGTCATCGGTGACGCGAAAACCGGTATGGTGCTTGGAGTACAGATCGTCGGTCCGGAGGCCTCTGATCTGATCAGTGAGGCGTGCCTGGCGATCGAGGCGGGTCTCACGCTGGAGGAGATCGGGCATACGATGCACCCGCATCCGACTCTGGGTGAGGTCATCATGGAGGCTGCCGAGACTGCCCTGGGCAAAGCGATTCACGGAGGAGTCTGATCCGACTTTCAGGCCCTGTCACGCAACAACCGTCGCATTCGAGCGGCGCCGTATCTCGGGTATTTCTGGTATCCAGAGTTCCGGTTTATTACATTCAGACGAAGGGAGATATCCGGGGGATGGATCCCCCTGTATCTCTGACCACTCTTTGAAACTGCCGATTACACTATATTGAGCTGAGGAACCCATCCGTCCGCAGGCTCTTTGAGCATGGAGAGCACAAATGGCGACGCTGAAAGACGCACTCGCATCAAGACTCCCGGCGCGCTTTGAGGAAATCAGAAATCTCGTCAAGGAGCACGGTGACACGGTCATCTCTGAAGTCACCATCGCGCAGACATATGGCGGGATGCGTGGGGTGAAGAGCCTCGTGTGTGATACCTCTCTGGTCGAGCCGGATAAGGGATTGATCGTCCGGGGGATCCCGATCATCGAACTCACCGACCGCACGCCCGAGGATATCTTCTATCTCCTCTGCGTTGGTGAGCTTCCCAGTGATAAAGATGTAGAAGGCATCAAGCAGGAATTCGCTGCGCATTGCGACGTGCCCGATCATCTCTACGATGTTCTGAGAGCGTTGCCCGCAGACGCCCATCCCATGGATATGTTCATCACCGGTATCCTGGCCCTCCAGAATGAGTCGGTTTTCGCTCAGCGCTACAATGAGGGGATGAAGAAGGATGTCTACTGGGAAGCAGCCCTGGAGGACAGTATCCGGCTTATGGCCAAGCTTCCCGCCATTGCTGCCGCGGTGTACCGGATCCGGTTCAACAAGGGGGACCTGATACCAGGTGATTCGAGTCTGGACATGTCCACCAACTTCGCGCGGATGCTCGGCAACAACGATCCCGAATTCGCCGATCTGGTGCGGCTCTACCTGGTGCTGCACTGCGACCATGAAGGCGGGAACGTGAGCGCGTTCACTTCCCACGTCGTTGCTTCGGCGCTTTCAGATCCCTACTACTCGGTGGCCGCGGGGCTCTGCGGTCTGGCCGGTCCGCTTCACGGTCTGGCGAACCAGGAGTGCCTGAAGTTCCTGATGGAGATCCTCGACCGGTTCGGCGGCAAAGCTCCGTCAGCGGACGAGTTGAAGGAATACACCTGGGAGGTGCTGAACAGCGGCCGGGTCGTGCCCGGTTTCGGTCACGCCGTTCTGCGCGAGACCGACCCGCGCTACACCGCGCAATACGAGTTCGGCAAGACGCACTTTCCCGACGACGAGCTCTTCAAGACGATGTCGATCGGGTTCGAGGTCATTCCGCACGTCCTGATCGAGCACGGCAAGGCGAAAAACCCGTGGCCGAACGTCGATGCCGCCTCCGGCACGATGCTCTACCACTACGGGATAGACGAGATGCTCTACTACACGGTGTTCTTCAGTGTGAGCCGGGCGATGGGAATCCTGTCACAGCTGATTACCAGTCGGGCGATGATGGAGCCGATCACACGGCCGAAGTCAGTCACAACGGAGTGGATGAAGGCACAGGTGTAAGGGCACCAGGGATGAATGGACTCCGGTGTATCTTCATCACCGGAGTCCATGGTATTTCAGATCACAGCCGCTCATCGATCAGGTCGGTGATCTCCTGGTGGCCGGGAAAGACGTTGGTTTTCAGTTTCGAATAGACCATCTCACCATCAAGTCTTATGTCGAACTCACCCGCTTCGGCGGCTATGAGAGTGATCGATTCGAGGCGCTGTTTGTAGTGCAGCATCAGATGTTCCGTCAACCTGACGGCCTGTGGTTCGAAGTTTCAAACAGCGCAGTAAGTGATTGATACCTTCACTGGTTCCCTCCCTGACAACCGGTAGTGGAGTGTCTCGGGACGCTGGCCATCGGAGCCGTCCTCTTCTATGTTATGGCAAGGTAGGTCAGAACCAGCTCAAACGGGAGTATCGATCATGGTTGCGATCAAAAAGATCCTGCTACCGACGGATTTCTCAGACTACAGCAACAGGGCTTTCGAACATGCCATGGCATGGGCGAAGAGGTTTGGCGCGGATATCCATATGCTGCATATCGTGACGGTCCACAATTTCGACCCGTTCAATCCCGAACTGGGCTTTCCCGAAACGGGGATGAACGACCAGCTGCAAAAGTCAGCTGAGAGAGAGATGGGCAGGATCGCGGGGAACATGCAGCAGGAAGAGGCCCCCACGATCACCATGGAGACGAAGACAGGATTCTCCTCATGGAGCGAGATCCTCGATACGGCTGCGAAGATCGACGCGGACCTCATCGTGATGGCGACCCACGGCCGGAAAGGACTGCAGAAACTCTTCCTCGGCAGTACTACCGAGAAGGTGGTGGAGCATGCATCCTGTCCCGTTCTGCTGCTCCGCCCGAGAGAAGGCGAAGAGATGCCTGAAGCGGGCGAGGTGGAGAGCATCCTGCTGCCGTCCGACTTCTCCGACGCGGCGGGTGATGCCGCTCCACTGGCGCTGGAACTCGCGCGATATTTCGGGGCGAAACTGAACCTCTTCCACTGTGTAGAACAGGACGTCCCGCCCCCTTATTACGCGGCAGGCATAACCAGCATCTTCGAACTGAACGATGATATCCTGGCGGTTTCGCGTAAGCACCTCGCCGAACTCCTCACTGATGAAGATGCGAATGTTATCGAACATGAATTCATTGTCCGGGAGGGACGCTCCCCATTTGAGATCGTGGCGTTTGCAAGGGAAGCCGCGGTGGATCTGATCGTGATGGCGACGCATGGATACTCAGGTCTGGAGCAGGCATTGCTGGGCAGTACTACCGACCGTGTGATCCGGAATACACCCTGCCCACTGCTTGTGATCAGGAGCGCGCGGTAGTTGCCTGACTCAGGGCAGCAAGTACCGTGCGCAGGAATTGATTCTTCAAGGAGGACCAGTAGATGAGCAGTAATGATATTCGGAATGTGATCATCATCGGATCCGGCCCCGCGGGCCTGACGGCGGCGCTCTATAACGCGCGGGCAAACCTGGCGCCGCTGGTACTGGCCGGACCCGAACCGGGCGGACAACTCATGATAACCACAGATGTCGATAACTATCCCGGTTTCCCGGAAGGGATCCAGGGACCGGAGCTGATGCAGCGATTCGAGGCTCAGGCCGAGCGGTTCGGCGCTGAGATCCGTCGTGAGATCGTGGAATCGGCCGATTTCTCCGCGAGTCCCTTCACGGTTGTCACCGAGGAGGGTACCTATCGTGGCAGGAGCGTCATCATCTCAACCGGAGCATCGGCACGATGGCTCGGGCTTGAGTCGGAAACACGATTCCGGGGCAGGGGTGTATCGGCCTGCGCGACGTGTGACGGATTTTTCTTCAAGGACAAGGTCATAACGGTCGTGGGCGGTGGAGACTCAGCGATCGAGGAGGCCACCTACCTCACCAGGTTCGGCTCGATGGTGTACATGGTGCACCGGCGGGATGAACTGCGAGCGAGCCGGATCATGCAGCAACGGGCCTTCGATAACGAGAAACTCGAGATCCTCTGGAACAGCGTGGTGATCGAAGTGCTGGGAGATGACCAGGCCGGTGTAACCGGTGTCATGCTGAAGGACACCAAGACGGGTGAAGAGCGGGAGCACGCGACTGACGGTCTCTTCCTCGGTATCGGTCATGATCCCAATACCGGGATATTCAAGGGGATCCTCGATATGCACGAGAATGGATATCTCATCACCAATGGTGTGAAGACAAATGTGGATGGCGTATTCGCCTGCGGTGACGTCACGGATCACGTCTATCAGCAGGCCATTACGGCAGCGGGGATGGGATGTCAGGCGGCGATCGAAGCTGAACACTGGCTGGAGGCACAGAAGTGACGGTTCGCGTTGGCAACTGGACGCTCACCACGATCGAGACGGGTGAATTCAAGCTCGATGGGGGGGCGATGTTCGGCGTTGTGCCGAAAACCCTCTGGAGCCGGGAACATCCGGCGGATGAGGATAACCGCATTGATATGGCGCTGCGTGCCCTGATGGTGCGGGGTGAGGTGGGTGGAGAGGAGAGGATCATACTCATCGATGTCGGCGCCGGAGACAAGCTCGGCGATAAGCTCAGATCGATCTATCAGATCGATTACAGCCGGAAAGATCTGCTCGGAAGCCTTGCCTCAGCCGGTGTGACACCCGCCCAGGTGACCGATGTGATCCTCACTCACCTCCACTTCGATCACTGCGGGGGTTCCACCATTGTCAGGGATCAGAGCGTGGTTCCGACCTTTCCCAACGCAGTGTACCATGTACAGAAGCGCCAGTGGGAGTGGGCCCAGGCCCAGAATGAGCGGGACAGGGCGAGTTACCTTCCTGAGAACTACCTGCCTGTCGAACAGAGCGGTCAACTCAATCTGATCGACGGGGAAGTGGAACTGCTGTCTGATATCTACCTCGTTGTGGTGGATGGTCACACACCCGGTCAGCATCTTCCACTGATCAGAACGGTCAAGAGGACCATTCTGTATTGTGGTGATCTCTTCCCCACACCCCGCCATATCCCTCTGCCGTATATCATGAGCTACGACCTCGAACCGCTGAAAACGCTCGATGACAAGAAGAGACTTCTTCCAAGAGCGGTTGAGGAAGAGTGGCTTCTGTTCTACGAACACGATCCCGGTGTGGAGTGTTCCTTTGTTGAGGATACCGGAAAGGGATACCAGGCCACAGAACAGACAATTCTGGAGGAATGTCTCTGAAATTTCCTATTGCGGTCGGGAAGTCTCAATCATACAGTGCGGTGGTCATTCAGGGCTGATTCAGATATGTAACCAGATGGAGGATGGTTTCCATGACGTACGTGATCGTTGAACCCTGTATCAACACGAAGGACACCGCCTGCGTGGACGTGTGCCCGGTCGATTGTATTCACCCGATGAAGGATGAGGATGGGTTCGAAGAAGCAGAGATGCTCTACATCGAGCCGGATGAGTGCATCGACTGTGGTGCCTGTGAGCCGGCCTGCCCGGTGGAAGCCATCTTCCCCGAGGAGGACGTCCCGGAGCAGTGGGAGTCGTACATCCAGAAGAACGCCGATTACTTCGATTGATTAGTCAGTAGTCTGTTTCAGCAGTACCCCTCTGAGGTGATGCCATGGTGTGGCGCGCCTCAGTATGGGCCGCGATTTCTTACGGCCTCCGGATCGATTCCGGAGGCCGTTTGTATGTGTGCCGGTTGTCTGATACTTCAAAAGACCTCAGAATCCGAGTGCGACGGCCATTGAGAAGTAGCGTTTTTCGACCGGTCCGTACACTCCTGTTGAGAGAAGTTCATAATCAGTGATGGTCGAAACCGCCGCGGAGATATCCACGATCAGGAAGCGGAACCCGGCCCCCATTGAGAGCTGGCCCCGGTTCAGACCCGCCCGGAGCTGGAAGAAGGGGATCCGTACCTCGGCGCCGATCTGGATCTTGTCCAGGATGTCCTCGTACGCTTCACCCCGCACGTTGGTGAGATCCTGAATGTTGGCCTCAAGGGTGATGTCCTTGATGATGATGAGGGGAAAACCCATCAGAAGTTCGAGCGGCTTGAACATGATCCCACCGGTGAGTTCCGGTTCCCAGCCCCCGGTCAGTTCTTCATCGCCGCCGCTCACCAGACCCCGGATTACCCCTCCGGCCGCGAAGGCCTTCGAAAGGGTCACCATGCCGCCCACATCCACCTGGAATCCCGACAGGGGATCGTCCAGCCAGTTCTTCTTGTCGGCCAGTTGCATCGTGAATCCACCCGTCTCGTCGAGGTCATCGGCACTCATGGTGAGCAGATTGCTGTGCTGCCGCTGCATGAACCGCACCCCGACACCACCGTGAAGCAATTTCCCCAACTGGATCCCGAGGGCCCCGTTCACAACCAGGTCGGCGGCGACCCGGGCCTGGATCTCGGGCGTGTCGGGGATGGCCGGGGGATTGATCGGCGGAACGAATGGTCTGATATCGGCGCGGGTGACCATGTATCCCGAAAAGGCGAGAGAACCGATCTGGACCCCCATCAGCGGATCCACGCTCAGCGTGTACCACCGGCTGGCGTAGTCAGTCAGGTCAGTCCGAAACGCTTCGGCTTCCGGTCGGGTGACCGGATTCACGTACTGACTCTGGAAATAAGAGGGGTCGAAATAATCACTGTTGCTGGTGATAAAATCCGCGAGATCGAGGAAATCCTGGTCGAAGGCTCCCTGGAACGCGAAGGTGACGTGGAGTCCCTTGTGCCGGGTAAGGGCAGCCGGATTGAAGTACCCCGCTTCTATCGGACCGGCCGAAAGCAGGTTGGCGCCTCCCATGGCCTGAGCCCGGGTACTCATCCGGAGAGGAACTGGTGGCTGCGCCAGCACCGGACCGGCAGTAAGAACGATGAAGACCGCCGAAAGTGAAATCAGCAGGGCGGCTCGTGTGCGCTTGTGCATGTCGGATCCTGTCAAAACAGACCCCTTCCTTATGGCCGGCGGCTGGCTGGCGGGTACCGCCTGGCGGACACGTGGTGATCAAATTCCGGAAAAACCGGTAGCAGACAGATAAAAAGTGTACGACGGAGAACCGACATACGCAAGATGGAGGAATTATCGGCGTTTTCGGTGCAAAACATCCAGCAGCGCGTCAGCCTCGAGGGTGTTGAGGATATCAGCGGGTCCAAGCCAGGCCCGTCTGGCCACGTTCACCCCGAAGCGCATGAAGTCGAGATGCCCGGAACGATGGGCATCGGTGCAGATCACGATCCCTGCGCCGGCCTGCCTGGCCATCCGGGTATAATGATCGTTCAGATCGAGCCGTTTCGGGTGAGCATTGATTTCCAGCGCCGTCCGGGTGCGCGCGGCGGTTTCGATCACCCGCTCCACATCCAGATCGTACGCGTCCCGCTCTCCCAGCATACGGCCGGTCAGATGGCCGATCGCGCAGACGTACGGATTCTCCATCGCGTCACATATCCGTTTCGTCTGATCCTCACCACTCATACCGAATCGGGAATGGATCGAGGCGATGACGATATCAAGTCCGGTAAGCACGTCATCGGGATAATCAAGGGTGCCGTCCTTCAGGATGTCCACCTCGGTACCGGTAAAGACGCGGATATCCCTGAATCGGGCATCCGCCTCCCGCACCCGGTCGACCTGCCACTTCATCCGATCCAGATCGAGTCCACCGGCGATGGTGAGGCTCTGTGAGTGATCGGTCACCGCGATGTAGGATAATCCCCGCTCCCGGGATGCCTCGATGAGTTCATCCAGCGTAAGATACCCGTCACTGGCGTCGGTGTGGGCGTGGATCTCTCCCCTGATGTCCTCCAGCTCGATCAGTTCGGGAAGCGTTCCATCGAGGGCGGCCTGGATCTCTCCGGTATCTTCTCTCAATTCAGGCGGGATCCACGGCAGGCCGAGTGCCTCGAAACATGATTCTTCAGTGGCAGCGCTCAGCCTGTTGCCGGCTCCAGGATCGCTACCCTTCTCCTCCAGAGTCAGGCCACTGACGTCGAAGACCCCATACTCATTGATCTCAACTTCTTTCCTCGCCGCTATCTCACGCAGCCGGATGTTGTGCGTCTTGCTGCCGGTGAAATGCATCAATGCCGCCCCGAATACATCAGGCGGCACAATGCGGAGGTCCACCTGCAGATCATCATGCGTGCGGACGCTTGACTTCGTAGTGCCGTGAGCCAGCACCTCTCCAACCAGCTGGTGAGACGTGAATGCCTCCATCACCGGTTCCGGAGTCCGGGAACCGACCACGATATCCACGTCTCCGACCGTCTCCTTCAAGCGGCGGAGACTTCCGGCGATGCTGATCTTCTCGACTTCATCGAGATCACGGAGTGATTCGAGAAAGGCGTCGGCGGCGGGAAGTGTCTGGCCAAGGGGCCAGGTTCCTGAAATGCGGCGAACGAAATCGATACCTTTCAGGATGTTCTGCTGACTCTTCTCACCGAAACCGGGCAATGCCGCGACGGCTCCTTCAGTACAGGCGGCCGCCAGTTCCTCGATGGTCTCCAGGCCGAGTTCATGATGCAGTTTCAGGGCCTTCTTCGGACCGAGGCCGGGGATTGCGGTCATCTGGACGAGTACCTGAGGAACGGTGGCGCGCAGTTCGAGCAGTTCGGTGATCGTGCCGGTCTCAAGAAACTCCTCAATCGTGGCTGAGAGGTCCTTCCCGACACCGGGAATGTCGAGCAGGGTTCCTTCCTCAGCGCGGAAGGCAATGTCCTCTTCCAGGGATTCAAGCACCTGTGCCACCCTCTGCCAGGCGCGTATCCTGAAGGGGTTGGCTTCCTGGAGTTCCAGAAGAAGGGCGATTTCGGAAAACTGAGCGGCAAGTTGGACGTTTACAGACATATGGTTAATATAGTCGTGACCGATACCATGCTCAGAAGCCTTAACCGCATATCGCTGATTCTCTCTCTTACGCTGCTCATCCCCGCGGCCGCCTCGGCGTCGGTTGTCTCCGACGTTTCCCAACAGGATGCCTGGCGGGTCTCCTACGTGGTCAGGCCGGTGCTGGAGGAGGGCGTTGTTGAGATCACCGCAGTCCTCATGGGTAACGTGGAGGGCGGCGTTGTGTGGCGGAACGTCGATTTCAGTAAGAGGAAGGCGAGCCAGTCACGTCCGGAAGCAGTCGATGGATTCGGCCAGACCCTTCGCGTCGCGACCCACCCCCTTGGATGGACGATCACCGGTGGGACAGGCGGCGGGATGCGGCTCTCATATCGGGTGATCGCCCCGGGCCCCGATCCGATCGGTGCTGATGGTGTGGGGATCGGGAGCGAATCACTCTACGCACCGGGTTATGAGCTCTTTCTCTATCCCGATCCGGTGCTGGCAGCCGTTCCGGTGGGAGATGCGGGTGGAGTGGAAGACGCCTTTGACGTCCAGATCGATGTTATCTTCGATATCCCGATCTCCTGGAGGATCATCGTCCCCTGGCAGGGGTACGGCCGAAGTTACGACCCCGGGGATCGGAACGGGCTGTGGAACGCGATTGTGGCGGCCGGCGATTTCCGACGCCTGACCGTGCGAGCCGCCGGAATCGATGTCATCGTCGGTATCCAGGGTCGCCGGCCCACGCTCGATTCGTCGGTAACAGAGATCGTGAGACGGATACTCCTCTTCGGTCAGCAGACCTTCGAGGTATCCACCGGCTCTCGAATGACGATTCTACTCCCCCGGATCGCGCGGGGAGGCAGGGAGGTCATTCGACTGGGGAGCTCGGTGTCATTCGGGTGGAATTCGACCGTCAATATTCCAGCTGACCCGAACGCGGTCCATCAGCTCGCGCGTGAACTCCTCCTGCTCTGGCAGGGAACGCCTTCCTTCGCGTCCGACTGGTACACAGAAGGGGCAACCGATTACCTTGCCTGGCTCCTGCTGTTGAGGGAGAACCTGATCCAGCGTCAGACCTTCCGGCAGCAGCTTCTGCTCACCGAGCAGCGATACCGGTCACATCCGAGAGCCGAAGAATGGTCATTCGCCCAGGAGGAGGCCCGCTACGCTGCCCGGCAACTGATCAGGAGAAACGCAGACTCTGCGGGTGATACTCTGGCGGCTCTTCCCTCAAGCACATCGGATCCCGAGAGCCTTGCCCGGAGCAAGGGAGCGCTCGTAGCCCTCGTCCTCGATGCTACGGTTGCCAACCTGACCGAGGGTCAGCGGAGGATAACCGATGTGATGGGGCTCTACTACCGTTGGAAGGCGTCTTCCGGGGCGGGAACAGCCATGCGCGATTCCGACCTTATGGCCGTCTGTGCCGCGGTCACCAACGGCGATTTCCTCGACGATTTTTTCGCTCTTCAGATCTCGTCTACCGACCCGCCTCCCACGGCTACCGCGCTCAACATTATCATGGGGTGGGAGAGCGGAGGATAGATAGGTCCTCATAAACGACCCGTCCGCCGACGATCGTTAGCGCCACCGCAGTCTCGAGCCACTGTCCCGGTTCCAGCTCGAAGAGATCACGTTCGAAAACCGTGATGTCGGCGAGATACCCTTCCGCCAGGATTCCCTTACGATCTTCCAACCCCTCAGCGAAGGCACTGCCGAGAGTGTAGGAGGTGATCGCCTCCTCAAGCGTGATCCGCTCCCCGGGGAACCACCCGCCTTCAGGTCCGCCGCCGGTGTACTCGCGGGTTACCGCAGCGTAGAGTCCCAGTCGGGGGTCGAGCGGTTCGACGAACCAGTCGGTGCCGAAGGCCACCGCGATACCGCTGTGGAGGAAACTCCCCACCCGATATCCGATAGCGCAGCGATCCCGGCCGATCCGTTTCTCCGCCCAGCGCATGTCATCGATGAGGTGGCTCGGCTGGATGGAAGCGATGATTCCGAGTGAACGGAACCGCTCCATATCCTCATCCCGCACAACCTGAGCGTGTTCGATGCGGTGACGTCGCGGATTTTCTCTGCCGGTGTTCACCTTAAAGGCTTTCTCGAATGCGTCCAGCGCGACCGTGTTGGCCCGGTCACCAATGGCATGACAGGCGATGTCGAATCCCAGGGCGTCCGCTTCAACGATCAACCTGTGCAGCTCTTCCACATCGTCCATGGCGAGACCGCTCGTGGTCGGGTCGTCAGAATACGGTTCGTAGAACCAGGCGCTTCCGGACCCCATTGCCCCGTCGATGAAGATCTTCATCGTCCCCCGTCGGATCCAGTCATCGCCCGATGGACCGCCAATACCCTCTGACGCCAGCGTATTCCGGTATGAGATCGGGTACCAGGCGTTCACCCGGGCCGTGAGCTCTCCATCTCTGCGCAACTCCTGATAGACCTCCCAGGTTCGGGGATCGGCGTTGTCCTGGATGCTGGTCACACCCAGCTCACTGGCGTGTTTGAGGGCCGCCTCGAGCCCCCTGCGGATCCGGGCCTTATCGGCTTCGGGGATGACGGCGTAGAGCAGGTCCTGAGCGGCGTCGATCAGGATGCCCGTCACTTCCCCCGTGACCGGGTCCCGCTCGATCTCACCCCCAACAGGATCGGGGGTCTCATCGGTAACGCCGGCGAGTTCGAGCGCGAATGAATTTGCCAGACTCATATGACCATCGAGTCGGGTAACGAACACGGGGTGGGAAGGGGTCACCGGATCGATAAGCCGACGCCCGGGATGTTCCTTGCTCGGCCACACTTCATGATCCCAGTTCCCGTACAGCACCCATGCTCCCTCAGGAAGCTCGCTGGCGAAGGCGCCGATCCGGTCACGGAACTCATTTTCATTGCGGGCGTCCCTGAGCTGAACGCTCGACAAACCTTCTCCTCCCTCGAACATATGCACGTGAGCGTCATTGAATCCGGGAACGGCCAGCATGCCGGGCAGTCGGATCACTTCGGTGTGATCGTCAATCAGGTCGGATATCTCTTCCTCCGTACCGGCACAGATGATGATGCCGTCCCTGACGGCCAGGGCATCCACCCACGGCTTCGCGCTGCTGGCTGTGAAAATCCTCTCCGGGATAAGGACAAGATCGGCACCCGCCGATCTGCTGCACCCGGCAGAATGGATCAAGGTCATGAGCGTGATTCCTGTAAGGAATAAACGAAACATGAAGCGTTCCCGTCTTTTCATGGTGCGGGGATCAAGCGCCCTGTCACGCAGCAACTGTGGCATTCGAGCGGCGCCGTATCCTGACCGGTTGCGTTGCGCCTCCTCGCCATAGCCACCGCTATGCCTCGTCGCCACGCCTTGCCGGTCAAGCACGGCGTCACTCTCGGTGCCGACACTTGTTACGTGACATGACACTAGACTATACTTGCATGAAAGGGGTCATTCCGGCAACTGCGTCCCCCCCGAAAGGAGTCAGGATCGATGACCGGGGTTTCGACGATAGTGGCTATGGAAGATTTCCGCAGGGGCCTCAGACCCTTCCTGCTCCTCCTCCTGACCATGATGGCGTTCATTCTCATTCCCGTTGTAGCGGAGGCCCAGTACCGTGGTGGCCGCAAGCCGCCTGAAAAAGTGCTCAAACGCGCCGGCCTCCTCTTCATCGAAGCGAGCATCTACCAGGCGATTCCGGGACGGGATTTCTCCGGCAGATCCGGTGGAGCGGCCGAAACCGGTACCGGATGGAGGATCAGCGTCGGAAGCTGGTTCGGGGACAGGTTCACCGGCGAGCTGGAATGGGGTGTCTTCAGCAATGACCGGTATGAATCCAGCGACCCCTGGAATCTCCGGACCTGGAGCAACATCACGGGAATGGATTTCCGCAATTCGTACCTGCTGCCGCTTCTGCGCTTCAACCTCCTGCCAGACCGGAGGGTGATGCCCTATATTCTGGGCGGGATAGGCAAAGTGAGATCGAGGTTTACCGTGCATTTCACCCAGGGCGACACAGACTATAAAGAACCGAAGGGCGCCAGATCGACCATTTTCTCCCTCGGTGTGGGCGTGAACCTGGTTATCGCCGACCACGCAACCGTTGTCGCCGAGTGGCGGGCCTTCGAATGGTTCAACAACTCGTTGATCCCCGGCATCAAGTACTGGGCGGTCAGACGGGTCGGACTCGGACTCAGCTGGCATTTCTGAACCCATGACACTTCTCACGGTGATCTGATCATGTTTGTGGATACCGCCACCATAGAGGTACGTGCCGGCATGGGCGGAAGCGGCTGCGCTTCCTTCCGGCGGGAACGCGGTGTGCCACGAGGTGGTCCGGATGGCGGGGATGGGGGCAGGGGTGGTGATGTAATCGTGCAGGTTGATGCTCACATGCGTACCCTCCTCGACTTCAAGAGATTCCCTCATCTGAAAGCCGGGAGGGGGATGCATGGACAGGGATCGAATAAGACCGGCGCGGCCGGCAAAGATGTCATCATCCAGGTGCCTGTCGGGACGGTGATCATCGACACCGGGAGCGGGAGGGTGATTGTTGATCTGATCGAACCTGACGCTTCAACCGTTGTCGCACAAGGTGGCCGGGGCGGCAGGGGCAATGCCCGGTTCGCCTCGAGTATCAATCAGGCGCCCCGTCAGTGGGAAGCCGGGGAGGAGGGGGAGGAACGATCCCTTACCCTCGAACTGAAACTGATCGCCGATGTGGGGCTCGTCGGGCATCCGAATGCGGGCAAGAGCACACTGCTCAGCAGGCTCTCGGCGGCGCGTCCGAAGATCGCCGATTACCCCTTTACAACCCTCGAACCGAATCTCGGCCTCGTCAGACTTGGGGAATGGGGAAGCTGTGTAATGGCGGACATTCCCGGATTGATCGAGGGGGCCAGTGAGGGAAAAGGGCTGGGAATCGAGTTCCTGAGGCATATCGAGCGCACGAGCGTTCTCTTCTATCTGGTCGATCTGCTCGAAGATGATCCCCTGGCGGACCTCGCCGCGCTGAAAAAGGAACTCGCGGCTTACTCCCCTGATCTGCCGGAGCGTCCCTCGACGCTGCTGCTGACCAAGCTCGATACGATCCCCCCCGATGAACGGGAGCTGCACCTCGAACTGCGCGGACTCCCTTCCGGCTCCCTCCCCGGGAAGGCCGGCGCCGATTCTCTTCCCGATGTCTCGGGGATGCGATGTCTGGCGATCTCGAGCCACAGCGGAGAGGGCCTGGAACGCGTGTCAGGTATTCTCGAAAAGATGCTCAAAGAGGTCGACGGAACCTGACGGAACGACACAGTCGCCCCCCGTTCATGCCATGGGAGGCGATAGTGAACACACTGCCCTGTAACAGCAGAGAAGCCCTCGCTCTCAGTCTTGCCGGAATGTATTCGGTGCCGAAGCTCCTCCTCATCGGGAAGAAATATGACAATCCGGGGGAGTTCATCCGTCTGGCTGAACGAGGACTGGCAGCCTGCAAGGGGATCGGGAAAACGACACTGGATAAGTTCCGTAAGGCCGCTCTGATCGATGTGGATAATGAACTGAAGAGGATGCGCGAAATGGGGGTCACCCCCCTTGTCTTCGGGCAGGAGGGGTACCCGACTCCGCTCACCGAGGGCGTCCACGACCCGCCGCTTGTGCTCTACGCCAGAGGCGATCACTCCGTGTTCTCGGAGCAGGCAGTCGCCGTTGTGGGAACACGGACTCCTTCAGGAGGCGGAAGACGCCTGGCGCGACGCGTGAGTGAGGATCTGGCCAGGTTCCCCTTTGTGGTCGTTTCCGGTCTCGCTTCAGGTGTCGACGCGATCGCGCACGAGGCATGTCTGAAGGCGGGAGGCAGGACGGTGGCCGTGCTCGCTCATGGACTCCACACGGTCTATCCCGCCGCTCATCAGAAACTGGCGGAGAGGATCATCGAGACGGGCGGGGCGCTCGTGAGTGAATACCCACCCGGAGAACCCGTCCGTAAAAGTACCTTTGTGCCCCGAAACCGGATCATAGCGGCCCTCTCGATCGCGACCGTTGTCGTAGAGGGCGGCGTGAAGAGCGGCGCCCGGCATACGGCCGATTTCGCGCTGGAATACGAGCGGCTCGTGCTGGCGGTACCGGGAAGCCCGATCGAACCGATGGCGGCGCTTCCCAACAGACTGATCAGGGAGAAGAGAGCCGAACTGTGCCGGGGGCTCGAGGACGTGCTGGCCAGCCTGCCCCACTATGCGGTCGACGGACTGCGCGATGCCCTCGATTTGAGGGCGAAGATCCTCGCGAAGAAGGCCGGGAAGGTGCTGGCCTCGCTCGGCCCCGATGCCGGCCTCCTGATGGAACAGGTCGGTACCGATCCACTCCATGTGGACGATTTCTGCCGTCTGACGTCTCTCGACACACCCCGGGTCCTCTCACTCCTGCTGCAGATGGAGATCGAGGGCCTGGTGGAACAGCTCCCCGGGATGCGGTACGTTGCCAACTACCGGCCGTGATCAGGGAGTGATGACGGGCGTTAACACTGCCCAGTCCCAGCCGAGCAGACCGCGGGCGTTCATAGCCTTCACGCGCACGACCGTTCCGATGGGCGCGTTCACCAGCGTTGCCCGTGGTTCGGTGACCACCATGTCATGACGAGGCGGTTCTCCCACAGAGCCCCAGACAATGTGGTATTCCGTGATATCGGCTTCCGGATTCGGATCCCAGCGGATCTCGGTAGAGTTCCCCCCGGACAAACTCACGATCTGCAGTCCCTCAACCCGTGAAGGGCATGAGGCCAGCAGCATCATCGAGGCAACGATACTGCGGCACGATTCAGTCACCAGTTCCTGGTTGATCGTCTCAAGGGCATCATGGGTCTGGTGGTAGTGGGGGTTGCCCAGCACGTGGTAGGAACCGAGACCGCCGATGACGTCACCAAAGGCGTCGAAAAGCGCGTGCGCGTCGGTGCTCTTGTAGTAGTGAGCGTCGTAGGTGATCAGGTCGGAGAAGAGGAACGCTCCCGCGTGCTGGACATCACGGATCCCGTAGTTGGAGAACCGGATAGTGTTGTCGAGCCGGTGGTCTCCCGACCAGCCGATCATGTCGTTGTTGAGGGCGCCCTTCACGATGAGTCCCCGGGCCACCGCCTGACGGGCGAACTCCCGGCTTCCCAGCAGTCCGGCCTCCTCACCGGTGAAGGCCGCGAAGATGATCGAACAGGGGAGGGGGTGTTCGGCCAGTATCCGGGCGGTTTCGAGGAGGACGGCGATAGCGGAACTGTTATCATCCGCGCCCGGTCCCCGCTGGTTCGAATCGAAGTGGCTGCTCAGCAGGTAATGGATCTCGGGATTCCCGGTTCCCCTGAGAACCGCGATCACGTTCGGCGTCCGGATGGTATCGGTCCCACCTCTTCTGGGCGCCACTTCGAACCACTGGTATTCCGGTTCATAGCCGAACGATTGCAGGGTCTGGAAAATGTAGTCGGCGGCCTTCTGGTTTCCCGGGGTCCCGATGTATTTTGTATCGAAGTCGAAGAGGGCCTTCTGGTAATCGTATATCTTCGTGATCGAGACCCGTGCCGTAAGTTCTTTTACCTCTTCGAAAATCGGGGCGAACATCTGCTCCCCCTTTCTTCTCAGAGTCCGCTCCGATGCCAGGTTCCCGCGGAGCCGATCGAGCACTTCCTCCTTCGTCACCCGCCGGTCGAGGTCGACCAGGTAGACACCCCGTTCGGGGGAAATCGTGTCACCGTCCCGCTCCGAGCTGATGAGGATGCGCCTGCCGTCGGCGCTCGGGATCCAGGCGTATTCGGGGCAGAAGGTCCGGACGGTGTTGTTATGGAAAAGCCGGGTGTGGACGAGGTCGTCGAGGTTGTACAGGTATGAGCGCCGGTGACGGCCTTCACCCCTGATGACCAGGAGCGTGCGGTCGTCGAGAAAGGCGGGATAGAGGTCGTGCTGGAGGTCCCTGGTTACACGGACCATGTCACCTCCGGTAAGGGGAAGTACGTATACCTCCCAGTCCTTGTCGGGCATCATCTGGAACGCGAGGTTCTCTCCGTTGGGGGAGATGGCCAGCGAGCGGATCGCGCCCCAGGTGGTCAATGCCTTCTCGTTGCCGCCGCCGGTAAGGGGTATTGCGTGGAACGAGTTCACGTCCTGACCCTCCACCGTCCGGCCGCCCGCGTTGATCACCAGCATCGACCCGTCAGCCGAGACGACCGCCTCCGATCCGGAATGCCGTTCGACATCCCCCGATAGAAGATCCATCAGGCAGACGGTTGTGGTCGCCGGACTCCTGCCCTGCTGCCGCTGGTTCCCGGTCGGCGTAGCGCCCCGAACCATGACCGAATAGACGAGGTATCGGCCGCCCCTGACCGGGATGAGATTTGAAATCGTTCCATCTTCACTGGTCAGCAGTTCAGGCTTGATCAGAGTACTGTTCATGTCGACCGGATACGTATAGATCCCGGTGCCGGAGGTAACTCCGATGGGAGAAGCAATTGTGTATAGCGTTTCTCCGTCGGATGAAAAGGAGAAACTCCTGATCCTGATGCCCTCCTCATCGAGTTCCATCAAGATCTCATTCTCAATATCAGAAAGGTCGTAGATGAAGGTCTTCCGGTTTTCCTCCTCCAGCGTCATGATCGCCTGCCGGGCGGCGAACCATGCCTGACGATCGGCAGCCCGGTCGACAGACGCGAGTTCCTCGCGGGCCCGTTGCAGTTCCCTCGTCTCCTCGACCTTGAAGTACGCCGCATGACCGTGAACGGGGGAGAACTCGAGTCCGCTCACGTTATCACTGATCCGATATGAATAATCTCCGGATAACGGTATTACCCTTGAAAATATCCGGCCGTTCAAGGTGACCATGTACGAGGCGAACATCCCGTCGGGGCTCAGATTAATCTGTGTTCCGTCCGTCGTGATCTCGGTCACCTGAAAGAGATCGCCGGTCAGCAGGGCTATCTGCGGCAGGAGCCGGTCACCACCGGGTGTTTCCAGGATATCCACCATCAGTTCCATCGAGTGGATGTACCGGCCCTCATCCCAGGCGATCAGGGCGCCCTCGAACCTCTGTTCCAGTCGATCCTGGCCCAGGGCAGCGGATGAAAGCAGAAGGAGCAGAGTGATCGAGATAGAGACGGGATGCTTCATTTCTGTTCTCCCGAATGCGAGTAAACGATTATTTCGAATCGACGAGTAGTGCCTCAACGGTAGTGAAATATCGCTTTCGGAACCAGAGGGCGACGTTCACGAGCCCGATCAGGACCGGCACCTCGACCAGCGGACCGATCACGGCGGCGAACGCCACACCCGATCCGATGCCGAAAACGGCAACGGCTACCGCAATGGCGAGCTCGAAGTTGTTGCTGGCCGCGGTAAACGAGAGGCTTGCTGTTTTCGGGTAATCGGCGCCGCTCTTCCGGCCGAGGAAGAAGCTCACCATGAACATAACCACGAAGTATATCAACAGCGGTACGGCGATATGGAGCACGTCGAGTGGGATGCGGACTATCTGGTCACCCTTCAGGCTGAACATAACCATGATCGTGAAGAGGAGCGCGATCAGGGTTATGGGACTGATCTTCGGGATGAAACTACCCTCATACCATTCCTTCCCCTTGATCCGGATGAGTGTAAAGCGGGTGATCATGCCGGCCAGGAAGGGGATCCCGAGGTAAATGAAGACGCTCCTGGCGATCTCGCCCATGCTGATCTGGACGATGTTGCCTTCAAGCCCGAAGAGGGGAGGCAGGAGCGTGATGAAGAACCAGGCATACACGCTGTAGAAGAGGACCTGGAAGATGCTGTTGAACGCCACCAGTCCGGCGGCGTACTCGGAATCGCCATCGGCCAGGTCGTTCCAGACGATCACCATGGCGATGCAGCGTGCCAGTCCGATCAGGATCAGGCCGACCATGTACTCGGGCGCGTTCCGAAGGAAGATGATCGCCAGAAAGAACATCAGGATCGGACCGATCACCCAGTTCAGCAGGAGCGACAGCCCCAGTACCCGCCAGTTCCTGAATACGTCTCCCAGCTCCTCATACCGCACCTTGGCCAGCGGGGGATACATCATCAGGATGAGTCCGATAGCGATGGGGATATTGGTCGTACCGACCTGGAATCGCTCAAGAAAGGGTTCGATCCCGCTTACGAAGTAACCGAGGCCGACCCCGATTGCCATCGACAGGAAAATCCAGAGAGTCAGATAGCGGTCGAGCGTCGAGAGGCGTCTGCCCACAGAAGCTGAATCAGGCATTATCGGAATATGGTGGCGATCCGCCCTCCTTCAGCATGCTCTCGATAATCGACTGGGACTCCCAGGCAAGTATCTTTCTGACCATATCCAGATTATCGGCATCCATCTGGCCGGATAGTCCATCATCGATCTTGTCGTGGAATTCGTTGAAGAATGCTCTCCAGCTCGCGACCTCCTCGAGCCTCTGTCCGATTTTCGGGTCATCAGTCTTTTCCGCTTCCTCACGGAGCTGACCCATGCTCGCCTCCCGTGCAGGTATTCCGTCTTCGCTTATTGGATAGTCACGCAGATCCATGGTAGGAGCACCTCCTTGTGCAGGCAGGTGACATACTGGTCTCTGAAGTAGATCAAGTGAGATGATTATGTGAGAGTGTAGCGTCCCGGCATCATATTTGGAAGCGAATGAAGGGCTGGTTCGTTGATTCTGTTTGCCAACCTGTACGGGTGATGGGGAAACTGTCCGGGACCGGGAGGGAGGCAGCGATGGTTCCAGACACAATCAGACGACGAAATCACCGCCGGCGTCACGCGGGGTTCCTGTTCTCTGTTCTCGGCGGCTGTGTGCTGACGGGGTTCCTCCTGCCGGCGTGCGCCGAGGACCCTCCCACAGGACCATCTCAGGACAACCCTCCGGTGCTTGACCGGACGATCGAAGTCTACCCTGTCTTCTTCATTCCCACCGATCAGGATCCGCCCGGTCCGGCGATGGAGGCAGATCTGATCGCTCACCTTGAAATCGCGCGCGACCGGTACGAGGTGCTTCTGAAGAAACGGGACACATTTCAGATCAGGTCGGGAGGTGCACTGAAATATCAGGCTGAGCACGACCTCCTGTTCTATCGTGCCCAGATGGAAGGTCTTGCCCCTCTGAATCACATCGCAGGTGAACTCCTCGATCACCTGGGCACCGACCGGCACCGCTGCAACTACGTGCTCCTTGTCATTGTCATGAATCCTGTGGATCAGTGGCCGGTGGGCGGGGGAATCCCGATCAACGCCGGGCTCAACACCGGCGGTGGTTACGTGGAGATGTCCAGTTACCTCCTCGATGGTGAGACGGTGTTCCAGAGCACGCTGCAGCATGAGCTGGGCCACGCCTTCGGCCTCCCACACTCTGATGTCTACGGATTCGACATGGAGAGTCATATTTCGATCATGTCCTACAACACCGATCACTGGTGGTCGGGCTTCACTCCTCCAGCGGATCCGGGTGTCCTCGCACCCGAGGATCTCAGGGCGCTTGCCCTCAACACCCTGGTGTTCCCTGAATTCACCTTCGATCCGGCCGTTGATGTGCTCCCCGGATACACTCTCCCCACCTCGTTTATCGTCCTCTACCCACCGATTTCCCTGCCTGGTGAACCGGAATACCGGGTGGCTGCCACCAGCATGAGCGGCAGCAGTGAGGGAACCGATCCTGAAAACGCGGTGAACAGGAGTATCTGGGCTCACAACACCTTCAACGATCAGACCATGTGGGTGTCGGGGGATGCCGGTGGGTCCGGGTGGGTGCCGCTTACGGTTGAGTTCCCGGTGGTTGAAACACTCGACTGGATCTCGATCCACTCCCAACATCAGGGAGGGACGAATCCGGTCGAAGCTGTCAGGGTGGAAGTACAACTGAACGGAGAGTTCATCGAACTGGCCGAGAAGGATGTCTCGAGTCCCGACGCCTGGGTGACATTCCCTGGCAGAACTTCCGATGTGTGGCGTTTCACCTTCAGGCCGGGATCGAGCGGGAGGGTCACGATCCGCGGGCTCCAGTTCTATGACAGCAATGTGCAGCTCTATCCGCCGCTCTTCCCTTACACCCCTTCCGGTTGATACAGTTTCCAGTAACGGTTCAGTTGGGCAATGCCACCTACGGGCGAGGGCGACACCTTCGGGAGGTATGCGATGATCGCGGTAATGGCTGCAAGCGGTGAACTGGGCAGCAGAACAGTAGCGTCGGTTCTCGACCGGGGATACCCACCTGACCCTTTATCACACGATCAGGGAGGGTCTGCTCGATATGGAGAGTGATGATGTGGAGAGGCTCACCGGCACTCCGGCGGAGAGCTTTGAATCATATCTCCGGAAACGATCGGACTCCTGAATATTCTGGGGCTTTCATTCTGGTTCCGCTAAGGTAGGAGTGAACCATCAGTTCAGAGGGGTATAGCGTGCGTACATCCGCATTCCAGGAAGCGGCCGATCTCTGTCTGCAGGCTCAGGCAGCGGTCGATGAGGACGAACTCGTTCTCCTCCGCTCGAAGGTTGAAGTAGATCTTCTGCTCGAATTCGCCCGCTCGGCAGTTCATGGGCTGCAACAGGACCCACCACGGCTCGAATGCCGCTTCCTCTACGATGCACGGGGATGCGAGCTTTTCGAAGAGATCTGCGGACTGGACGAGTATTACCTGACCAGGACCGAACGCTCCATCCTCGAGCGGCACAGCCGCGATATCCGGGACCTCACCGGCCCGGTCACGCTCATCGAACTCGGCTCAGGCAGTTCGATTAAAACCGACTGTCTGCTGCAGGCATATCTGGAGCGCGACGGAACGGTACCCTATGTGCCGGTCGATGTGAGCGCGAGCGCCCTCAGGTCGGCGCTTCTCGCGATCAGCGAGCGTTATGAAGCGGCCCAGCTGGTGGCGATCAACAGCACCTATGAAGAGGCGTTCCCGCTCGTGGGAGCGCTCTCACCTGCCATGGTACTTTTCCTCGGCAGCACGATCGGTAATCTCAATCGGGTGGAGTTCGACCGGTTTCTGGATGAACTGACGGGCTACCTGGTGCCGGGTGACTTTTTCTTCCTCGGCGTCGATCTGGTCAAGGACGCCGGGATCATCGAGCGCGCCTACAATGACGAACGGGGCGTCACGGCTGAGTTCATGAGTAACCTGTTCGTGCGTATGAACCGGGAGCTGGGCAGCGGTGTGGATCTCGATGCCGTGGAGCATGAGGCGATCTGGAACGAAGCCGAGGCGCAAGTCGAACTGTACGCCAGGTTCACCGCTCCTCAGGTGGTCCGGGTGGATCCACTCGATGAATCGTTCTCCTTCGATGCCGGTGACCGCGTATTGCTCGAGATCAGCCGCAAGTTCGTCCTCCCGGACCTGGAGCGATCTCTGGAGCGTTTCGGTCTCCGGAGTCACGCGGTCTTCACTGATGAGCGGAACTGGTTCGCGCTGCTGCTGCTCCAGAAGGTGAGACCAGGTGATTGAAGGGGACGAATCGGGTGATGTGAACCGCGAGATACGAGACGGTCTTTGCGGTATCTGTCCGGCCGGCTGCTGGGTTCGGATCACGCTTGAAGACGGCCGACTGGTGGATATCGAGCCGCAGCCCGACCACGCTCTCGGCATGATCTGCACCATCGGCCGGCACGCGCCGCAGATCGTCTACGATCCCGACCGGATCAAAACACCGTTGAGACGGACAGGACCGAAGGGATCGCTCGAGTTCGAGCCGATCGGTTGGGATGAAGCGTATGAGACCATCAGGGACCGATTCAATCAGCTCAAGGCGGATTACGGTCCCGAGGTAACCGCCATCTACACCGGTCGCGGCAGTTTCGACATGGCCATGTGCGACCTGCTGCAGCCGGCAGGGGCGGCGGTCTCAAGCGCATCGAACATTCTCTTCCCCTTCGGTTCACCCAACACCCTCGGTGTGGGTGCCCTCTGTTACGTCTCGTTCGCCATGATCGCCCCCCATGTAACCATGGGTGAGATGCTCATCACCATGGACACCGACGTCGACCAGTCGGAACTGATCGTGCTGTGGGGCGCCAATCCCGCTACCGACTCACCCCCATCTCTCCACCATCGCATCCTGCGAGCCCGCGAGCGGGGAGCGGAAGTAGTGACTATCGATCCCCGCCGGACGGCGACGGCAAGACAGGCAGAGGCCGAGTGGATCGGTATCCGACCGGGTACCGACGGCGCCCTGGCGCTGGGTATGATCAACGTCCTTATCGAGGAAGAACTTTACGACGAGGCCTTCGTGCGCGACTGGACGGTCGGGTTCGAGGAACTGAGTCAGATGGTGCAGCACTACCGGCCGGAAATAGTGGAATCGATAACCGGGGTGCCGGCCGGAACGGTTCAGGACCTGGCCCGCCGGTTGGCGGGCGCACGAGGCGCCTGTCCGGTCATGTACACCGGCCTTGAGTACTCCGACAGCGGTGTCCAGGCGATCCGGGCCGTCTTTGTGCTCTGGGCGCTGGCAGGACAGCTCGATGTTCCCGGGGGACTCATTTTCCAGATGAAGGAGAACCAGTTCCCGCAGAACAGGAACCATCTGGTTCCCAATCCTGATCCGCGCAAAGCGCCGGGGCGTGACCGCTTCCCCGTCTACAGCGAGTACCGGGGGGAGTCGCATGCGATAGCCCTGCCCGACTCCGTTCTGCGCGGAGAACCGTATCAGATCAGGGCGCTCATCATCCTGGGTGGTTCGATCATCACCTCGTGGCCGGAACCGGAGGTGTGGCGCGAAACACTCGGAGCGCTCGCCTTTCTGGTCACGATCGATCGCTACCTCACTGCTGACGCCGCCTATGCCGATATCGTGCTTCCGGCGACGACCATGTTCGAGACCACGTCGTTCATGCGGTACGGACCGTTGTTCAAGATCAGGGAGCGCCTGATCGAGCCGGTGGGTGAGGCCCGCAATGACTTCCTGATCCTGACCGAACTCGCGGAGCACCTCGGGTACGGTCATCTGTATCCACAGACTGAAGAGGCGATCCTGGAACGGGCGCTCGAAGACACCCCCTTCACCGTGAATGAGGTCCGGAGGGCAGGGGGGGCGGTCCAGATCCCCTCTGTCATGATGGAATACAGGAAGTGGGAAAAAGGGCGGCTCCGGCGGGATGGGAGGCCGGGATTTGACACACCGAGCGGGAAGTTCGAGATAGCCTCCTCGGTCCTGGCCGAACACGGCTACGATCCGCTCCCTGTCTATACAGAACCCGCGGAAGGGCCGCTGGCCAATCCGGAACTGGCGAAACGGTTTCCGCTGGTGCTTAACACCGGCGGACGTACTCCCTACGACTTCCGCAGCCAGCACCATGGTGTGTCGGATCTGAAGGAGAAACATCCTGAGCCGACCGTGAGTTTGAATCGCCTCGATGCCGCCGACCGCGGGATCGGGGACGGGGACCTGGTGGAAGTTGCATCACCCCGTGGTCGGATCCGCTACCGGGCCCGGGTGACGGAGAACATGGTCCGCGGAGCGGTGGACGCCAGCCAGGGGGGCGGGGGCCCTCTCGGTTCGAGCGGGTGGCAGGAGTGCAATGTCAACGAGTTGACGGATCTCCACCGCTACGATCCGATCAGCGGGTTCCCGGTCTACAAGGCTCTGCTCTGCGAGGTGGAAAAGGTGGAGGCAGGATCAACGTCACCCTCGAAGATCGTAGCCGAACACGACGAGGTGGAGCCGGCACCCGGGCCAGTCCCGGCCGGAGAGCCGCAGCGAATCGTGTACCTTGACCACAACTCCACGACCCCGGTCCATCCGGAGGTGCTGGAGGCCATGCTGCCCGCGCTCGCCGAGGAGAGCTGGGGGAATCCCTCGAGCATCTACCATCATGGCAGCCGGGCGAAGTCGGAGGTGGAAGGCGCTCGGCGCAGGATCGCTCAACTCATGGGCTGCACCGCCCGTCGGATCACGTTCACCGGATGCGGTTCGGAGGCGAACAATCTGGCGATCAAGGGAGTGGCGCTGGCCGCTCCCCGGGGACGGCACATCATCACCTCCACGGTGGAGCATCCCTCGGTACTGCAGACCTGTCACGCACTCGAATCCACCGGCTTCGAGATAACCCGGCTTCCGGTGAAAGGGGACGGGCTGGTCGATCCCGGTGTGTTCCGGGACGCGCTGCGCCCCGATACTACCCTGGCTACGATCATGTTCGCCAACAACGAGGTCGGATCGGTGCAGCCGATCGCCCAACTGGCCGCGATCGCCCGGGAGAAGGGTGTGCCTTTCCATACCGACGCCGTTCAGGCGCTGGGGAAGATCCCGCTCGATGTCGACGAACTGGGGGTGGATATGGCATCGATCTCCGCCCACAAGGTCCAGGGGCCGAAGGGTGTCGGAGCACTCTACATCAGAGCCGGCGTGGAACTGTCGCCGCTCGTCCATGGCGGCGGGCAGGAACGCGGAATGCGTGCCGGCACCGAGAATGTGGCCGGGATCATCGGCTTTGGAAAGGCCTGCGAACTCGCCCAGCGACGCCTCTACGCCGGCGCGATGGATGAGGTAGCAGAGCTGCGGGAGAGGCTTGAGGAGGGAATGCGAAAACTGGTACCCGGAGCGGAGCGGAACGGTTCAACGACCTCGTGCCTGCCGAACACCCTCAACATGACCCTGCCCGGCATACGGGGTGAATCGCTCGTTCTCGCCCTCGACCCGCAGAACGTCTTCTTCTCCTCCGGATCGGCCTGCAAGTCGGGCAATCCCGATCCCTCCCACGTCCTGCTTGCCATCGGCCTGCGCGAGGAGGACGCGCACTGCTCGGTTCGGTTCTCTCTTGGTCCCGACCTCACGGAAGAGGATATTGACGCCGCCATCTCACGCCTCGAGCGAACACTCTCCGACACGATGAGCGCTGTCCGCTTCGTGGGCTGCCGCTGACCTTCCGCCTGTTGTTCCGTATTACGACGAAACCACGATCCGGTTAATACCGTTTCAAGTATATCGCTCTGCAATCACCAGCTTGCCGGCCAGGGAGACATACATGCACGATCTTCTGCAGGACCTCAGGTTCGCGCTGAGGACACTTCGCAAACGCCCCGATTTCACCGCCGTGGCCCTCATCACCCTGGCCCTCGGTATCGGCGCCAATTCGGCCATCTTCAGCGTGGTCCACACCGTCCTGCTGCAGCCGCTCCCCTTCGAGGAACCCGATCACCTCGTGCAGATCTGGGAATCACGGCTCGATCGCGGCTGGGAACGTGCTTCGGTCGCGCCCGGGAACTTCTGGGATTTCAAGGACATGAACCGGTCCTTCGAGGATCTCGGTGTCTTTGCGGGGCAGAGCATGAACCTGACCGGCGGTGAATTCCCCGAACGCATCACCGCCGGACGCGTCTCGGCCGGTTTTTTCTCGATCCTGGGTGTCCAGCCCGTTCTGGGCCGTACCCTCATTGCTGGTGAGGATGATCCGGGCCGGAACAACCAGGTGGCCATGCTGGGCTACAGCTTCTGGCAGTCCCAATTTGGAGGAGACACGGGGGTCCTGAACGAATCGCTGATGGTGGATGGACGGAGCTTCACGATCATCGGCGTGCTCCCCCGGGGAGAGCCGTGGCTCAATATCAGCGATATCTACATCCCCTATGTCCGGGACCTGAACGCTACCCGGAGCAGCTTCGAAGTGGCCGTGATAGGCCGACTCCTGCCCGGTGTGACATTCGATACGGCCCTTGCCGACCTGAACGCGGTCGCGCAGCGGTTGGAGGAGACCTACCCGGAGGAGGACAAGGGCATCGGTGTCACGATGGGACCGGCGAGTGAGTGGGTGGCCGATGATGATCTGCGCCTGGCGCTGGTGGTGCTCTTTGCAGCAGTCGGATGCCTCCTGCTGATCGCCTGTGTGAACATCGCCAACTTGCTCATGGCCCGGGCCACGGCCCGTCACCGGGAGATGGCACTACGCGCCGCTCTGGGAGCACAGCGGTCACGAATCATCCGGCAGGTGATCACCGAGAGCCTGCTGTTGGGGATCATCGGATCCGTTCTCGGGCTCCTGCTCGCGGGTGGGATGATACGTCTCATCCAGGCTCTGAATCCTGATGGTATCCCCCGAATCGCCGATATCGGACTCAACGGAACGGTGCTCGGTTTCACGGTCGTAGTCGGTCTGCTGGCGGGGGTGCTTTCAGGACTTCTCCCGGCCCTGCAGATACCCTACGCCGGCTCTGCGGTGGCCCTGCGCGCGGGTGATCGTACTTCGACCGGATCACGGTCGGCCAAACGGTTACGTAACGTGCTGGTTGCCGCTGAAGTCGCTCTCTCCCTGATCCTGCTGGTCGGGGCCGGACTGCTGGTGCGCAGCTTCGGTGAACTCCTGGGAGTGGATCGGGGCTTCGCCACCGAGAACCGTCTCGTCTTCACAGTTAATATGCCCGATGACTGGGATAGAATGCATCATAGCGCGGTACGGAACGACTACCTTGAGCGAATCAAGACCATGCCGCAGGTGATCTCGGTCGCGGCGGTCAACATGCGGCCGCTCATCGATGGCAGCACCGGCCTGGGGATACTGCCTGAGGGACATCCTCCGGAGGCTGAGGCGAACATACCGTGGGCCAGCTGGCGGATGATAACGCCCGATTATTTCCAGTCGATCGGGATCCCGCTGCTCCGGGGGCGAATCTTCACCGAGGATGAAGAGATCGCCAATCCCTGGCGGGTCATCATCAGCCAGCGTCTGGCCGATGAACTCTGGCCGGGAGAGGATCCGATCGGCCGTACGGCGCTCCTCTGGAAGGGGCAGGGAGACCGGCCCGCCGAGGTCGTCGGGGTCGTCGGCAATATGGCGGAACGGGGACTCGATGCCGGACCCACGCTTGCCACCTACATCCCCTACCTCGGTGCTGACTGGTCACCCATGCACATCGTTGTCCATACCACCGTTGCCCCCGAAGCGATTGTGCCCGATCTGCGCGCGATCCTTGCCGACATCGACCCCGATCTGCCGATTTCGAACATAACCAACATGGATGAAATGGTCGGGATCTCGGTGGCCGCCCGCCGGTTCAACATGCTGCTGTTGACGATTTTTTCAGGCGTGGCGCTCTTCCTGGCACTGGCCGGGATCTTCGGAGTGCAGTCGTATTCCGTCACCCGTCAGACGGCTGAGATCGGTGTCCGTGTGGCGCTGGGCGCGAACAACAGACAGGTGCTCGATCATATCATCCGGGGCGGTATGCGGCCTGCCCTCATCGGAGTGGTAGTCGGGGTCCTGGGCGCTCTGCTCCTCTCCCGCCTGATGGCCGGTCTGCTCTTCGAAATCAGAGCCGGCGATCCGATCACCTATCTGGCAGTCGCAGTGCTGCTGACCATCACGGCGTACCTGTCATGCTATCTCCCTGCCCGGCGAGCCCTGCGGATCGATCCTGTCGTGGCACTGAGAGAGGAGTGAGCAAGGAAATCAGCCAGGGGCCTGATCGTGTTGTCTGTCGAGGCAGCTTCCAATGCGGCCAGGTATTGTTTTCGGTCTTCAACCCGGATGACAGTCCAGGGATATCCGCCGGATGCCAGGGCAAGGTTCATCAGGAACCGCCCGAGTCTTCCATTCCCATCCATATAAGGATGAATATATCCGAACAGGAAGTGTCCGAGGACCGCCCTGACAGACGATTCAGATTCCTCCTTCAGGAGATTGAACAGGAGCTCCATGCACTCTGTAACTCTCTGCCAGTGAGGAGGTATGTGCCTGGAACCTTCAATGTAGACCTGATTGTTGCGATACCCGGCGAGTTGTTCGGGCACCAGGATGCCTGCCTGGACCTGAGCACTGAACAGTGCCCGATACCAGTCCTGCAGCCTCCGTTCAAAGATCTCACCCGGAGGTGATCCGGAAAGAACCAGTTCGACATCTTCTCTCACTGATGTGAAGCACTCCAGATACCCCTTTACCGTCAGGGCATTCAGGTGATCCTGGTCATTACCGGTCGATTCCGGATTCCATTGCCCGGTCTTCACTCTCTCGATCATTTTTTCAGTGACCTGGTATCCTTCTATTGAAAGGGAATGGTACGTGTCGGTCGTTGAGATCATCTCCATTGTTGAGAGATATGATCCGGGTGACACCGGAAGGCCGGGAGCGACAGGAAACACATCGATCACGTCGTTCCGCATGCTCGACCAGAACGCCTCCAGTCTGGTAAGGAGAGGGGATCCGGATCTGGGGAGTTGGATATCCGTGGACACCGGTTTCTCAAAAGGATTCACCGGCACGATACGGTATCCGGCAGCCTCCATATCCTGCCGGATCCGATCAACAATATCCTGTCTGTTCAGCTTCTGATAGGCACCGACGATCCTCCCAGCGGCATTATTGAATCCACCTGCAAGGAGTTGGCGGGAGAGCGCGGTTGCATCCACGGTCTGGAGGGCCACTTCGACCTGGACCTGGCTGGATCTGAAGTACGTCGGGGATACTCTGGACAGTGCCAGGGGGAGCGACATCACCCGCAATCCCCTGATGTGTTCGCTCTCGTCCGGAATGGTATCTCGCCCGGCATACGGCAGTAATGATGTTCCCTGGGGAAGCTCGATCGATCTTCCCCCCCCCTTCTCGACAATGGCGACTACCTGGGTGGGAATCGTGGTGGAACCGATATGGAGTTCCAATGAACTTTCCGCTGAGAGGATGTATCCACTTCCGTACCGTTCTGAAAGGTAGACCTCTATGAAATCCCAGAAGCACGAGTACCAGACGGTCGAAGCACCCTCCTGACTCCCCGGTGTATTCAGCAGGTACCAACCGCGAATGACAGGCATGAGCCAGCCATTCCGGGCAAGCCTCTCGCGATCGAGTCGTCCGATATCTGACGATCTCACAACGCCCTTGCGGGCTGTTCGCTCCACCCGTCGCAGCGAATCTGATAGAAGTTCGTGCGGCCGCTTCTTGACCATGGTGATTCCTCGATGTTTACGTCTCACAATTGCTCGACTAACAGGTTGTGCTATTACTCGACGTTACAGTATAGCAATAACTCGATATACGTGCTAATAATATTCGATATCTGCATTGCCCTTTGAACCGGCTTCACTCTGCTGACATCTTCACCTTCGCACTTCGTGGATAGGAAGCCCTGCCCCCTCCTGCATCTGCTCGATCAGATCCTGCAGATGGTCGTGATAGACCTCCCTGGGGAGGGCATCGGCAACTGGTTCCCCCATTCCATGAGCCAGCAGGTAGGGAGAGCCCATCTGGTCAAGGAACTGTGCGTCGACCACCCAGCCGCCTTTTCCCCCGAATTCTTCCGCTGATGAGAAAAGGGCACCACTTAGAGGTGGGAGTATGTATTTTTCTGCGTGGTATGTGCGTGGCGCATTGATTGAAGAATTCTCTGTCGCACGCGAACCCGCATGGACATTGACGCGGAGGGCTAGTCCTAATTGGTAAGGCAGCGGTCTTGAAAACCGCCGGGCGCAAGCCCATCGGGGTTCGAGTCCCCGGCCCTCCGCCATTTTCTTGAATGAAGAGAACGTGATCCAGCCATGGCCTGAGCAGATAGTGTTTCGTGGCCTGGCCCGAGGAGGTACGTGATGGATGGAATCACCCTTTCCGGTATCGTCGACACGATCATCGAACAGGTTTCGATCTGGGGCCTGAAGGTGGTCGGAGCTCTTCTGGCGTTCATCGTCGGTCGGATGGCGGCCGGCTGGATCCGAAAGAGTATCCGGAAAGCACTTGAACGCTCCCGTCTCGATGAGACACTCATACCGTTCCTTTCCAGCCTCGTCTACTACGCGGCTCTTGCCTTCGTCATCATCTCCGTGCTGGGTATCGTGGGGATCGAGACCGCTTCCCTCGCCATCGTGCTCGGTGCGGCCGGTCTCGCGATCGGTCTCGCGTTGCAGGGTACCCTCTCCAACTTCGCTTCGGGTGTCATGCTCATGTTCTTCCGGCCGATCAGGATCGGTGATTTCGTTGAGGTAGGGGGAGTCTCTGGTACCGTTCATGAGATCGGGATCTTCTCGACGAGGCTGAACACGGCGGACAACGTCCGTATCGAAGTTCCCAACTCGAGTGTCTATGGTGAGACGATCAAAAACTACTCGGTCAACGATATCCGCCGGATCGACATGGTGATGGGAATCGGCTACGACGATGACATCGGCCTGGCCATAGAGACGATGCGTGGGATCATGAGGGCCGATTCACGTGTCCTCGAAGATCCAGAACCGGCCCTGGTGGTCGGGGAACTGGCCGATTCATCGGTGAACCTCCTGGTGAGGCCGTGGTGTGCCCGTGAGGATTACTGGGCGCTCAAATGTGACCTCACTCGTCAGTTCAAGGAGGAACTGGAGCGGGTGGGTGTCTCCATGCCTTTCCCTCAGCAGGATGTGCACCTTTTTCAGGAGTAATAGGGAGGGGCACCCTGCATGCTGAGCAGGAACGGGTAGAGCGGAGAGAGGTTCGTTCTACCTCTGGCCTGGATGGCCGTACGACGGGTCGTCGATGCGGGAGATGTGCTCGATATAGTCCTGGTCGGTCATTCCGCTCTCCCACATACCGGTCACTCTGCCGCCCACATAGCCGGCCATAAAGAGCAGAATAACGCCGAGGGCGTATCCCGCGACTCCCAGCCTGCGTTTCCTTGTACTCATCGAGAGCGTCTCAGGCACCGGGCAGACCGCGACACAATCCATGCAGCCGGTGCACTCCACTCCCTTGAGAGTTTCCTTCGTCATCACGGGCAGACTCGACATGCACACCTGGTCGCAGAGCCCGCAGTCTATACAGGTGTCGGCGTTGCGGCGGATCCTGAAGGGTGAGAGGAGCGCGCCGAAACCGACGAAGGCCCCGTACGGGCAGAGGTAACGACACCAGAACCCATTGATGAACACCGATCCCACCACGAGCAGTCCGATCGAGATGAGGCCCACCTTCCCGATCTCGGCGAAGAAGAGATACATCTTCACGTCGGAGATCTGGTTGTAGGGTGACTCGATGAATCCACGAAGATCGGCCGGGGTCATGGAAAGAATCGCGATCAGGAAGAATCCGAGAAGCAGATAGCGCAGACTGCGAAAAGGGATGTCGAGCCACCGGGGAACGCGAGCATTCTGTTTGAATATCTTCTGACCAAAACGGGCCAGTGATTCCGAGAGCAGTCCTACCGGACATATCCAGGAACAGAACGACCGGCGGAATATGAGCGACATCCCGATGAAGAGCAGGATCAGCGTCGTTGCAGCCGGGTGGATGGTGTTGAGCGTTCCCTGGTAGATCCAGTCGATCGCTCCCAGGAGGCCGCTGATCGGCAGATACCCTTCCAGACCCGGCGGGCGGTAGGGGAGCGGAACGACACCGGCCTCAGCCGCGTGGACGAAGCGGACGAACTGGATTCCCATCAGGATGGAGGCCAGCGCGAAGTACCCCTGGACCAGGAGCCGGACCCGGTACGATCTGAACTGCTTCACCCCCACAGTACCGGTGAGCCATATGGTGATGTCCGCGAGTCTCATCCGGAGAATCCCCTGAAGTCAGCCAGGGTAAGTTCCGCCAGGTAACTCGTGAACCGCTTGTGCATGTCATCGAACAGATCCTGGAAGACGCAGCTGCCAGGCTTGCACACCGGCTCTCCGAGCAGGCAGCTTGCCCAGGGTACCGGTCCATCGATCGCCTCAACGATCTCCAGGACCGTTGTGTTCTCAGGCGTGACCTGCAGCCGGTATCCGCCGGCGGCACCCAAACTCGATTTGAGGTATCCCTCCCGGGTCAGCTTCGCGAGGACCTTCGCCAGGTGGGTTCCGGAACACCCGAGATGATCCGTAATCCTTTTCAGGGTAACTGTTGATCCGGCATCCTGGGCCGCGATGAATGCCATCGCATGAACGCCGAGATTTGAGGCTTCTGTGAAATCGACCATCGCCGTGGTTCCTGGAGATATTCTTAATTCGGAATATGGAGTCAGAATACCAGATTAACCGGAATGCGGCAACGCGAACCTGACGGTGACTGAATCATGCAGAAACAGAGATCGGAACTACTGCTGGGCACACTTGATATGCTCGCCCTGAAGACCCTGCGATATGAATAGGGATATTCAGGAATGATCCCGATGGGACTCAGAGCCAGTGTCATGTCACGTAGCAAATGTCGGCACCGAGAGTGATGCCGTGCTTGGCCGGCAAGGCGTGGTGACGAGGCATAGCGGTGGCTTAGTACACCGTTCCGCAATTACGCTGGCATTCAAGCGTCGATGCATTCCGGCCAGCGTCGTTGTTCGTCGTCACGATAGCCACTGCTATCCTTCCTCCTCGTGCCTTGCTGGCCGAACGCCTCG
>SDBT01000232.1_pt1 | contig 81741 bp, 61 predicted proteins | sample 2277101 | NCBI WGS metagenome assembly SDBT01 (sample SAMN10404973, study PRJNA504765) | marine sediment metagenome | isolation source: marine sediment core GS10_PC15, 103 cmbsf | place: Arctic Ocean: Southern Knipovich Ridge | collected 2010
ATGCAATGCACTTCCTGCCACGAGATGCACGGCAAACATGCCCGCAACAAGAAGCTTCTGAAGATGGACAACACCCGCAGCCGGCTCTGCCTGACCTGTCATAATCTCTGATCCGGCCACGCGTCTGCGTCCGCCGTGGCGGGGCGGATCTTCGACCTCTGCGTCTCCGCGGCTACAACCTCCACGGGGCGAACTGCATCCTGGTGCGACTACTTGCTCGCCTTCGTCCCTGTCCATGGCGTATCCAAGTTCGCCTTGGGCTTGCCCCAGGTCTTCAGCAGGAACTTGGCAAGGATCGGGTCTCGCCGGCCCACGGCGTCGCGCTGTTCCTTTTTGCCGAAGTACCGCGTCGTTACGCCCGCGAAGAACTCCTTGTGGTTGGCCCGGACGACCCAATCCCCGGCCGGATACTTCCCTTCCTCGCGAGCTCGCTTGTGGGCCGCCAGCACTTCGGGATTGTCGAAGGAGAGAACCTGATCGTGGTACGCGTGGGCCAACTCGTGCAGCAGGACGGTGGCCGACCGCTCGGGGCTTCTGTTGGCCAGGGACGCGGCATTGCCGAACTCGACGCATTTGTGCTTGTCGGGGTTGAAGTCCATGTCTATCAGCCAATCGACCCCCGGGTGGTACTGGTAGGCCGACGTCCCGCCCCATGGGCCTTTCGTCGAGTTCAGCTCGAGCCATATCTTCACCTTCAGCAGCTTGGCCAGGGGGCGCGGGGGGATCCACGTCTTGAGGCGGACCATCGCGTCGGTCAGGCGCTTCATCGCCGCGTCCCCCGTTTTGGCATCTTGCCCGCCGCCCAGGAGGGCGTTATTGACGTAGACCTGCCAACCGGCCAGCGTCTTGACGGTGTAGCCGGTCGTCGGCCGGTAGAGCTTGGCGGCTCTGGGGGGCCGACGGGCCGTGCCCTCCGGCAGGATGCCGATCTCGCTTATCCAGTCGCCCAGGTGGGCCTTCCACGGATTGGGCTTCTTCGCGACGCCACCATGGCCGCCCTGGCGGTAGAGTTTCAGCGTCGTCGCCACGCCGGCTTTCTTGAGCGCCTCGTGGTACAGGATGCTGTTCTCCGGCGGGACCAGCTTGTCGTCCTTGGCGTGGGCCAGAAACGTCGGCGGGGTCTTGGCGTTGACCTGCAATTCGTTGGACAGGTCGTCGATCAGTTTGGCGGGGGGGTTGGGCCCCAGCAGGCGAGCCACCGACGGGCGGTGCGGGTGATTCTTCATGCTGACGACGGGGCTGAACAGCGCCATGTAGTCCGGCCGGGAGCTGAACCGCTCGACCGGGTCCTTCGCCTGCGGCTCGCCGAGGTCGTAGTGCGTCGCCAGCGTCGTCGCCACGTGCCCGCCCGACGAGAACGCCACCACCAGGACACGTTTGGGGTCTATGTTCCATTTCTTCGCGTTGGCGCGGATCGTCGCCACGGCCCGCTTGGCGTCCTGCAGCGGGGCCGGGTGACGGTAGCCATGCACGGGCAGGCGGTACTTCAGGCTGAAGATCCGCACCGGGCGCGTCTGGAAGAACTCCCAGAACGTCCCGTAGCCGGAGATGTGTTTGTATCCGCCCCCGGGTATCAGCAGCACGGCCGGGGCCGGACCCTTGGCATCCTTGGGCGGCGGGAAGATCCTCAGCGTCGGCGTGTCGTTCTTCTCGGTCCCCTTGGCCCCCGGTGCGCCCTGGGGCCAGAGCTTGATGTCCTCGCCCCACACCGGCCCGGCCGCGACCACAACCGCCAACACCGTCACGCACGTGGCCAAGAAGAGGCCGCTGGCTCCGCCTGCCGCGGGCGCCCTCTGGTTCTTGCCCGTCATCTGTACATCACTCCTGCTTCTATGCAACATAATCCAGCCTTTCTCCGTGGGGTTCGGCGCGGCCCTGGCGAACGCATCGAGGGGCGATGGCGATGATTATACGCCCAACACGCCGCAGCATAAACGGTGATTGTCAAGAGAGACGGCGGGGGAAAACGGCACGCGCGGATCTTACGATCCGCCGCAAAACACTACGATCACCCGCCAAACATTGCGAAGCGCCGCTAAACGACATATTCTCTCTGCGTTCTCCGCGTTCTCCGCGTTCTCCGCGGTTACATCCAGCGGTTAGAGTCTCCACGGCCGGCAAAGGTCCACGCATGGAAGTATGCCAATGAGTCAAGCTGAGATACCGAAGATCATTCATCAGGTTTGGACTGATGATGACATACCGGCAGAGTACAGGTCGTACTGCGAGTCGTGGCGGCGGCTGAACGTGGGGTGGGAGTATCGCTTGTGGACCGATGTGGAAGCAGACCGATTTGTAAGCCGGAACTTTCCAGACATCCTGCCAATTTACAGGGGATACCCACGCGACATCTATCGGGCAGATGCTGTGCGGTATATGATTCTCCACAAGCTGGGAGGGCTATATGTCGATCTGGACTTCCAATGTCTGATTCCAATTTCACCATTGTTGGCCGGTCACCAGGCGGTGGTCGGCGTGTGGGGCCAAAGCCCAACGTCACCTGAGCGGCCGCAAGTCTTTCCGTTCCGGGAAGTCCCCAACGCTTTTATGGCTTCGGTTCCAAACCACCCGCTGATGAGAGCTGCAATAGACCTCTTGCATGAACACAAGAAAGCCGGCGGTCCTGTCTCAGCGACAGGCCCACAACATCTTAGAACGGCACTGGCGAGGGTCAAAGATGATATGGGACGGCTCGGAATCGGGGTTTATTCAAAAGAGTTGTACCCACTGGAGCCATCACAGATGGCGACGCACAAAGGCCCCATCGAGCCCGGCGATTTAACAGCGGTCGCCCCGGAGGCGTATGCTGTCCATTGGTGGTACACAACGTGGCGACCCAAGAAAGGCAGCAGACTTGTCCCCCCTGGGGGCCTAGGGGCCTAGTTACTGATCACTGGTTACTGATCACTGATCACTGATTACCAACTCCTCCACTTCGCCCTTCCGCCGGCCGTAGCCCATTTCCTCGATCATCTCCCTTGCCGTAGCCAGGTGCTCCCGGGCTTGATCCTTCTCGCCTTCCGCCAATGACAGTCGGGCGGCTTCAAGGTGGTAGTCGGTCAGATAGAGCTTCATCTCGCCGCGTTCGGCGATCTCCCGCGCTTCAGTTAGATCCTTCCACGCCTCGGCAAAGGCACTTGTCACACGATGCAGCCCCGCCCGTGCCAGCAAGCCGAGAGCCAAAAACTCTTGAAGGTCCGCCTCGCGCAATGCCTGCACCGCCTGATTCAGGTGGCGCGCAGCCTCCTGAATTGTGCTGGGCTCTCCGCCCTGCGCCTGGCCCAAAGCGGCCCGGGCAAGGGAGAGGTACTCCACAGCCACTGTGAGCGAAGGAGCATGCGGATCGCTTGTCACCCATTCAAGCGTCTTCTTGGCGCGCTCTTGCACCTGCTGGAACCGGCCCTGACTCAGGAGCAGATCGCAGAATTGATACCCCTGGAGAGAATAGAGCAGCGGAAACTCCGGTTGGTCTTCTTGTTGGAGCCCTTCCGCTTCGCGAAAAAGCTTCTCCGCGCCCGGCAGGTCGCCCGCCTGATGCAGCGCATGCGCCAGGTCGGCGCGAAGGCTCAGTCGCTGGAAGGCAGCTCCGCTGCGGTCGGCTAACTCCACCCCCTGGCGGCCATACTTTACACCCGCCGTCACCTCCCCCAACGTGAGACAGATTTCGGTGAGGTTGCCGGCGACAACCGCCGCGCGTTTCCAATGCTCTCTTGCGATTTCGGCCTCCAAACTTGCCTTCATCGGTTGCCTCGCCTCCCGCAGCCGCCCCAGCCCCCGAAGAGAATATCCGGCCGAATTCAGAACCCAGCCCTTGTCGTCATCCGTCAGCCCAGGGACGGGTTGGCTCCAGGGAACCTCAAAAAAGCCGGACAGCGCCGCAAGCCCTGCGCCAAATGCACCAAGCTTATGTACCACGAACGCTTCGTTTCCTCTGCAAATCCGCTGCACAAAGACCTGATCCAACGTTTCCTGGTGCCGCCCCGCCTGACAGCCGTGCGCCACGGCGCGAAAAAGCGGCTCCATTTCTGCCAGTGTGTCGGGCAAGACTCTTCCGTAGAGCTTCTGTGGCTGGCCCTTGAAATAGAAGTAGAGTCTACCGTGTGCTTCTTGCCACGCCGTGGGACTGGCATCTTTGAGCGCAGCCCCAAAGTGTTCCCGCACCAACGGATGACAATCCAACATCTCCGGGCGGGTCTCATCCTTCGATGCGAGCAGGTGCAAGTCGCGCAGATACTCGACCGCGAACTTCCATTGGACATCGGTAAGGTAGCAGACATTGTCAGTCAGCCCTTTGATAATGGGCTCCCTGCGAAGCACCAGCATAGCGCCACCGCTTGCCGGACGGTCAAACAGCCCCAAGAGGTTGAGGACGTCCAGTTCGGGCTTACCCTTGAGCCAGACTTCGTAAGACTTCATCACGCGCCGGGCGTGTCGCCCCCTCTCCTCTGGAAGTTGTTCCAAGAGAGGGACCAAGTCTCGCTTGCGAATCTCACCATCGTGCACCACGGCCAGGTAGCGGCCAAGGAGGGTCAAGGCCAAGGCGTGACATTTGAACTCGCGAGCGGCTTCCTTCAATTCTTCATCCGTCCCCTTTGTCACGCCGAGGGTCCGCAGAAGTTTCGCACTATCCTGGTCTGATAGGTTCTCCAGCGCCACCTGTTTGACCGAGGTGTCTTTCATCTCCGTAAGCTCAGCCACGGCCAGGCGAGTAGAGATGACGCACAGGCCCCAGTCGGTCCCCGCGCGCGCCAGTTCCTTCAGGAGCCCCTGCACGCCTGGGTCGCGCAAGCGGCCCCTCATCTCGCTCGGCTCCTGAAGGGGCTCCAGGCCGTCGAGAATAAGCAGCGTCCGCTGTTTCTGGATCACGCCCGCCAACCGCACGCCCTTCTCCCAGGGCGCCCCCTCCTTCGGATCAGGATCCCCGAACCACTCAAGCGCGTGGGCGAGGAACGCATCACCGCTGGCCTGGCGGTCCTCCCGCGTGCCCTGGCTGTAAAAGCTCCAGCCGTAGACCCTTGCCGCCCCGGCGTAGTGTTCCCCCTCCATGCTATTGATCCAGTGGCTCACCAGCGCCGTCTTGCCCACCCCTCCCCAGGCTGAGAGCATGAGGATGTGCTTCTGCGGATCGCCCCAGGCCTCATCGAGCAACTCCAGCTCCGCCTCGCGGCCGAACAACTCCCCCGAGGTCGTGGGAAGTTTGGAGAGGAAAACCTGCGCCGGTGTTTCCAGGCCCGCCGCGCTCGACGCGGCTGTCTGCGACGGGCCTACTTGGGGTGGCCCTGCTCATCCTTCAATTGCACCCGTTGAAGAATCAATTCCGCGACGTCTTCCGGCGATCGGTCTGTTACCGAGATGTAGCCGTCAATTGAGAACAAGCCCGCAATGTGCGTATCATCGAAGCGGAACGGCATGATGGCCGAAGCATGCTTCTTCTTGAGCAAGTCGCGGATCGCTCGCCACTCCAATCCGCACCATTCCTTACGCTCGTAGTCCGCACACAAGAACATCACAATCAGGTCCGATTCATCGTGATATATCCCCTGCAGGTAAGTGTCGAGGTCGGGCCGGGCCAGTTCCGCCTCGTAGAACTTGTCGTAGAAGACTCGCTCTTGTCCAAGCTCCTTTGCCACCGATTTGGCAACCTTGCCGACAAATGGTCGATGTTCTCCGGGGAAGGACAAAGCCACGCTGAATCGCTTTCCTTCATCACTCATAACGGTCCTCTTGGGGGTAGCACGTTTCACTTTGATTCCCGCCTTCGCTCGTGGACGTTTGAGCGGGTATTCGGTGAGCACCCCTCCATCGAGGCGCTCCTGAAGTTCTTCGGTGTCTGTGATCTTTGCGTCCTTGATCTTCTTCCGCAGTTTCTGGGACTGCTTCAATTCCTTGCGGGCTTTCTCGATGAGGTCGCGCACTTTGGCGGGAAGCTTATCGAACTTGGCCGGGACGAAGTCGGGGCGGCCGAGGGTTTGGGCGGCCTGGAGGAGCAGGGCTTCGGCGCGGAGGTGGCGGCCTGCGACGATGCCCCAGGCGTAGCCGCACTGCTCATCCGTGGCGGCGAGCAATTCGGGATAGCCGGACTCCGCCGGCGGGTGCCGGCCTTCATCCAGAGCGATGTGCAGGTCGGCAAGTGCGGCTGCGGGATCGCCCCGCAGGAGGTGCAGCCGCGCGGATTCGGCCAGGAGGTCGATGTGGAAGATGCCGTAGCCGCACTCACCGGCGATGTGGAGGCCTTCGGCGAGGGTCTTCGCGGCTTCAGGCAGCAGTTCCTCTTTCTTGACCTTCGACTTCTTACTTTGGGCCTGGGCGATCTGAATCCTGGCCCGGACCACGGCGGACCAGCAGAGGAGCTGCTTCGCATCGCGGGCTATGGCCCACTCGTGGGCCTGTTCTTGCAGTTTCAACGCCTCGGTCAACTCACACCCCTCGCGCGCGAGATCCGCGAGGACGAGGTTGCATTTCGGTATCGAGAAGCTTGTGCCAATGACTTCCGCGAGTAGCTCCTTATTCCTCTCCGTCAGTCGCGTCGCTTCCTCGTGCCGCCCGAGTCGCCCAAGCAGGAGAGCCTGCCGGATTCCGCGCAGGCTGTAGAGCGGTCCGTCGGTCTCGCCCTCATCTTCATGCTGCCAGTGGAGTGCCTGGTCGAAGTCGGCCAGGGCGCCATCCGTCTCGCCCCGCAGGGCGTGGGCGTGGGCGCGACAGGAGTGGGAACCTCGCCGTTCCCGCGCCTCGTCGGCAAGTTCGGCCAGCCGCAGGGCTTCCTCCGCGGCCTTCAGGCCAGCAGTGAGGCGTCCGGCCAGGAGCCAAACGTGGGCCAAGTTCTGGTTCGCGAGGGACCCATTTCCCCAGTTCTCCCGCCGAATCGCCATGTGGTTCGACTGCTGGTAACAGTCTGCTGCGGCGTCGAGGCGTCCAAGGGGCGAAAGATAGACCCCCCACTCAATGATGAATATGGCTTGCTCGTCGTCAGACAGCGACTCGAATGGATAATCAGCTTCGCGCGTGGGCTTGCCCTCCGATCTCAGGGTGGAAAGGACGCTCTGGGGGGACTGATCATCTGCCAAGGCTCGGCAGATTCGCTCGCCCCGCTCGTAGGCGCCCAGGCGCCAGACCAGATTCCTGTAACCGCCGATCCGATGCTTGTGAATCTCCCAGGCCTCCTTTACGTGACCGGCTTTGAGTGTGTGGTGGATGATCTCCTCCAACAGATCGAGTATGGCGGGGTCGGAGGGATATTCTTCCCCGGGTCGATCCGCCAGCGCGCCTTCCAGCCCTTTGCGAGCGGCCTCATGTCCGCGTTGAGCGGTGCTTTCATCGAGGCCCGCGAGAAAGCCATCCCGGACGGCGGGATGAACCGAATACACGATTGCAGGCTTCGTATCTGCCTGCCCTGAGGGTCTCGAACGGGCGGATTTCACGGCGGGGCGCTTGGTGGGTTCGAGGAGGCGCATCCGGGCCAGCATCTGGAGCTTCTGTTCGACCTGGGGTTGCTTCAGGCGACAAAGGTGCCAGCCGGAGATTCTCTGTGTCCCCGACCCCGTGAAGATCGAAGCCAACGTCGCGGCATCCACGCCCAGGCGGAACAGGCACACTCGCTCCATCAGCGACAGGGCGGCTGGGTCGCGGCCGGCCAAGCCTTCGCGGTAGCGCAAGGCGATGCGGGCGAAACGGTGTTCCTGCTTGAGCACGGCGCGGCGGCGGGGGTCCTGCTCCCTGGCGATGGCGTCTTCGAGTTCCTCTGCGGTACCAAGCTCCAACGGCGCATCTGGATTACCATCGCAGAACTCGGCCAGATACCCACCGGCAAGGTCCACGGTCATCGCGTGACGGCCGCACTCGCGGACGATCCGGCGGCGGTCCTCATCCGTACCCCGCACCTTGAGCTTGCGGAGAAGAGCAATCCCCGTTTCTTCGGAGATCTCCTCCACCGGGATGGGGAGATAATGCGGCGCCTGGCCCGCGTGGAATGCCTGGTCCAACTCGGCGATGGCAAATCGCGTGGTGATGACGGCCCGCACGCCCGGCAGATACCCGCCCGCGAGGCGCAGGACCAAGTCGCTCAAGCGGCCATCGAGCAGTTGGCCGAACACACCCCCCCGCGCGCCGTCATCCTGCACCTTTTCCAGGCCGTCCAGGACAAGGAGAATTTGCTCGCCCTGCTTTTCTGCCGTCGAAGCAACGCGCGTGAGATCCTGGCGTGTCTGCTGGTAGGAGGGGACCTTGGCGGATTCATCGAAGGACGTGCCCGCAAGCCACGCGGAAAGCTGGGCGAAGAACGTGTCCGGATTCGGTACTTCGTAGAACGAGAAAACGAAGGCGCCGCCGGGCGGGGGGAGCGTCTCATCCTTGGGTATGCCGTCGGGCTCGGCCAACCCGCCGGGCAGGATGCGCAGGAAGCGCTCGGCGATGGCTGTCTTGCCCGCCCCGCCGATGCCAACCAGAGCGCAGACGCCCGCGGTGCCTTTGCGCCACCAGTCGCAGAGCCGGCCGAACTGCGGCCGGTCCTGCCAGTCGCGGGCCCGCAGGAGCATATGGATCAAACCCCTCCCCGGGCCGGATGGGTTTTCCGGTTCCCCACGTGGAGTCATAACTCCCATCTTATCGGCGATGAGGCCCCCAGACAAGCCTCCCGCCGCGAGGAAACTCTAAATCCCTGAAGAAGGTCGTAGGTCGTACTTGTCCCCAGGGGAGGTCATAGGGAGCTACCGGCTCCCGGCTCTCCCCCCACGGGGCCGAGGGCCTAGGGGCCCGAGGGGGAGGCATCCAGAACCTGCCTCACTGAAGTGAGCAGGCCTAACATCTAACCTCTGAACGACCCACGCTTATCCTAATCCGTGAAATCTGTGTCTAGTCGTTGTCTTTCCCAGCGAACTACCCCGGTGGATCCCGCTTGTTGGTTACCTCCTGCTGCTCCGCTTCACCCGTCGCTGTCGTCGTCGCCGGTTCCCCGCAATACGCATACTCATACTCGTCCTCGTCAACCGGGCCGCCAAGGGCGCGGATTACCTCCGTCTGAAGCGGTTCCGGCAGCTTCTTGAGGTCTGACGAAAACGGCCGCTGCTCATACTGCGGCTGTGGCTGAGGGGCCGCTTCCGGTTCGGGAGCCAGGAACCGGTCGAGCAGGTCCTGGCGGGCGCGGAGGCCGACCCATCCGTTGTTCTTGAGGCCGACCTGGATCTGCTTGGTCACGATCTGCGCGGCCCACTTCGTGCCGATGCGGCGCGCGCGGTCGCGGTAGTGCTGCTGGGCTTCGCGGATGAGCGGTTGGAGTTCGGGGTGCGAGCGGCCGGTCATGATGCGCCACGCGGCCGTCTTGTGGATGCCGAGGCGGTCGGCGATTTGCGAGAGCGTGAACTGGCCGGCCGCGATGAGCTCGACGGCAAGGTGGCGGTCGAAGGCGGTTTTTGCGGTGGCCGGCGCGGGCCTGGCCCTGGGGGCCGCGGTGTCGCTTTCGGCGTCGAGCCGCCCGCCGTTTTTCCAGGCTGCCTTGAGATTTTGGCGCATGGCCCCGAGGATTTTGGGCTGGAGGTCGGGCCGCTTTTCGCCGCGTGCGATGCGACCGACCTGGGAGGCGCTGAGGCCGAGGCGTTCGCCGATCTGGCGGTCGGACAGTTCGCCCCGCGCAAGCAGGCGCACAAGCTCATCGTCGTAGTCTTTTTCTTCAGGCATGATGGGCACCAGTAATCAGTGGTCAGTAATCAGTGGTCAGGGGTTAGGGGAATTCCGCCTGGCGGCGGAAGTAATCAGTAAGCAGTAATCAGTAATCAGGACTGGACCCTTCGAGTACCTCAGGGCAGGCAATCGACAATCGGCAATCGGAAACCTGTCCGCCGAAGCCTCGGCGGAGGCGGATCGGAAATCGGCAATCGACACTCCTTCCCCTCCGTATAATGTGTAGATTTGGGAAGTACTTTGTGTGGTATTTGGGGTTTCACGACCGCGCGCGTCCGGGGCCTTCGCGGGGGCCGCGCCGAAGCATTTGCCGCGCAGCCACTTGCGCGAGGCCGGGTGCGGAAAAAATTTTTCAAAAAATCGGCGGAAAACGTCCAACCGCCGACGTGTCTACTCACCCGGGGACAGGGACTTTCTTTCGCCCCGCCGGGGCTCAGATGAGTGGGGAGCCGCAAACCGTGGGCTTACGCCCCACGGCTAAGATCTGCCGGCCCTCCGGGCCTGCGCAGTCGCGCTGTGCCCGTTTGGAGCATTTGAGAATTAGAGCTTGGGATTTGTTTAGGGCTTAGTGCTTCGTGCTTAGAGATTCCGCTTTCCGCGTTCCGCTTTCGGCAATGTATTCGCACTCCTTGCTATCTGTATAACGTGTAGATTTAACAGCGCCTTTGGGCCGAAAATGGCGTTTTTGGGGCCCCTTCGCGCGCGTCCGCCCGAGGCCCTGATCGTAAGTCCCCATTCCGGCCGTGCTTCTAGCACCATGGACCAGCAGAGAAAATTTTCAAATCTCCGCATTTTCTTGGCGGGCGCGCTGTGCCCGTTTGGAGCATTCGAAGATTAGAATTTCGAATTTGTTTAGAGCTTAGAGCTTCGTGTTTAGAGTTTCCCGCCACGCGTCTGCGTCCGCCGTGGCGGGGCGGATGTTCGACCTCCCCTAGGCCCCCAGGCCCCCAGGGGGGACAGGTCCGCGTGCTCCGCGGTTGCATCCTGCCCGTCAGCGCAGCCCCATGCTCACGCCAATGACCAGCGCGATCAGGATGCCGACCAGATAGAACGACATCACGACGATGGTCATAATGCCCATGAACTTCCAGAACGATTTCTGGCTTTTCAGGGCGGCCTCTACGTCACCGCTCGCCGCGGAGTAGCGGTACCGCTTGATGGCACTGGCATAGCTGGAAAGAAGACAGGCCGGCACCATGTACAGGCCCGCCAGCACCAGATAGATCAGGCCCAGAACGGCCCCCGGGACCGGGAGTTCCGGGCCGCGGCCGCCCCTGCCGGCCAATCCGCCGACTGCCATCATGGCCAGGGCCGCCACGACCATCAGCCCGCACCCGATGAACCCCATGACGGACAGGAACCGCACCCAAGGGCCGGTGGCCAGCAGATACTTGGCCATCAGCGGCGTGACGGGCTGGACCGCGCCCTGCGAGGGGGAGCTGAGAGGGCTCGACGGGTTGCTTGGTACGGCGGGCAGGTTTGGCGCGGCGTTTGGCTGGACGGTGAACGTCTGGCCGCACAGCGAGCACTCGGCGGGTTGCCCAAGGTTCTCCGCAGAGACGCTCAACCGCTGCTGGCAGTGTGGACATGAGACACTGATCGGTTCGTCCATCTGTCACTCCTTTCGCTTCGTGAGACGATTGCATGGGCGTCAACTGGCGCCCCCGTGAAACTTCACCGATGTGCAACGATTATGATGGGGAGGCCAGGGGCGGGCAAGTGAATTGTGCGGGCCTGTACCTAAACCACTTCGACGTTCGTTCAATGCTTCGGACGTGCCTAATGTGATTTAGGTGCGGGACCGCTAAACCCCCTGTTCTCTCCGCGTCCTCAGCGGCTCCCCTGGGGACAAGTCTGCGGCTATGACCTCCACGACTGGCGGAATGCGGATTCAACGGTAACGGCCAACCCACCGACTGCAGTCACTGGGCTTGCCCCCCTAGGGGCCTGGGGGCCTGGGAATCGGGTCCGCCACTGGCTACTGGCCACTGATCACTGGCCACTGATCACTGGCCACTGATCACTGGTTACTGATCACTGATAACTGGTTACTGGTCACTGGCTACCGGCTACTAACGGGGCGGGTCGTGGGGGACCGTTTGGCGGGACCGTAGTCGCCGGTCCTCGATTTCCCGAAGGCGTAGACGCCGATCTTGTGCTTGCCGAACTGGTTGACCACGAACAGCAGATACTCGGGCTCGAAGTCCTTATGGACGAGGTGCCTGAAGGCCGGCAGGCTGGTGCGGTCGATTGCGATGCCCGCGGGCATGCCCATACCCTCGGGCTTGGCGCTGGCCCCGCCGAAGTCCATCAGGACCCGCCCGTCGGGGGCGAAGACTTGGACGAACTCCCAGTGGGCATCGGCTACGAACAGGATTCCCTTGGGATCGACGGCGATGCCCTTGGGACGCCAGAAGAATCCCGTGCGGTCGCCCGGCCCCCCCACCGAGCCGAGGTATTGGCCCCTGCGGCTGTAGATGTTGACGATGCTGGCCATCGTATCGGTCACGAAGATGCGGCCGCGGGGGTCGACGGCCAGATTCGTCGGCAGGCGCAATTCGCCCGGCTTGGTCCCTTTGCGGGCGATGTGCCTCAGGAACTTGCCCTTCTTGGACCAGGCCTCGACCTCGGCGCCGGCTATGTCGATTACGAAGAGCTCGTCGCCGTGAATCGCCAGGTCGCTCGGCACGCATTTGGCGGGGTCGCCGAGCTGGCCGGCGAATCGATCGTTGGCGTCGAAGAGGACCACCTTGGCAAGGCTGGTATCGCAGACGTACTTCGTGCCGTCCGGGCCGATGGTGATGTTGACCGGCCGCTTCAACGTATCGTCCTCGCCAAGGGTGCTGTAAGTCTTGGCGCCGATATCGACGACGTGGACGCGGCTGACGCCGATGTCGCAGATGTATATCTTGCCATATGTGGCCGCGATGCCGTAGGGGCTGCGGATGTGTGCCTTCTTTTTGGCCGGGCCCGTGCCAACGATGAACTCCGCGAAGGATGAACGCTTTGGGGGGGACCACGGGCGAGGATCGCTGAAGCTTGTGAGAAACTGGAGTCGCGGGGGATCGGGTGGGGGCGGATAGAAGATCGGTGCGCTGGGCTCGGCCGGCCGCGTGGGGGTGCAGCCGCCCGTGCAGGCAAGGATCGCGGCTGCAAGAACCGCGCCGCGGAGCAACGTGCTTCGCAGGTTGTTACGAAATCTCATCGTGGGCGCTCTTTGCCGTGACGGGCATAGGCAAGGGATGAATCATGGGGCCTGTCTTGGTGTATCGGCCAAATGCCCCGTGGCGGATTGACTGGATTGGGGTGATCGGCGGCCCAGCGACTGGAGTCGCTTCAACCCGCCTTCGCCCGCGGGGCTGGGGCGTGGCAGGCGGCCGATCCAGGGACTGGAGCCCCTGAGCTTGGCAACAAAACTGTGAAACGATTGAATGCCGAGTTTAGCGGGCGGAAGAAGCGGAGGCACATAAGTGCTGGCCATATAAGATGTTAGCGGGGGCTAATGGTGATGCAGCCGGGCGAGAGGGTGTTGCTCAGAGTTGCGTTAGTGTTGCCACCTGATTTGCGGCTGGCTGGCACCGCTGCAACTGTCTCACCAGATGCTGTTGTGGACAACAAAGACGACTATGAGCAGGACGAGCAGGGCCGCGACAAAGCGAGCGGTCCGCGCGTCGATATCAGGCAGGCGGATGCCGCGCCAGACGTTCGTCAGCGGCCTGTAGAGGAGGACGAGCAGGATCGGTGCGGCCATGACAGCGCGCGGAATTATCCCTGCTGCGGCCAGGCCGGCGAGGACCAGAACGCATCCAGCGAGCAACACAACGTAGAGAACACGCATGGCTTTGCCGCCCAAGATGTGGGTGAGGGTCTTGATTCCGGCGTCGTTGTCTTCTTGGGTGTCGCGGATATTGTTTCCCACGAGAACGGCGGTGGTGGCCAGTCCAACGGGAATTGACAGCCAGAGGGCGACCATCTCAAGGCGACCGGTCTGAGCGTAGGCTGCCCCGAGCATCAATATCGGCCCGAAGGTAAGGAATATGAGGGACTCTCCCATCGCCCTGTACTTCAATTTCAGGGGCGGCCCGGTATAGGAATAGAGCGCCACAGCCGCTGCGAATCCAAACCACAGGAGTCCTGGCCCGCATCGCCAAAGCAGGAATAGGCCCAAAGGCACGACGCCAAGTAGGCAGATGAGGGTCTGGGCCAGAACGTGGGCCGGACTAAGCAAGCCGCGAACCAGCAGCCTTCCCGGCCTGTCTTCATCACCGTCGATCTTCCTGTCCACGCCGCTGCTGAAGTCGAAGTAGTCGTTAAGCATGTTGCCGCCCACGTGCAGCAGGGCTACGCCGAGGACGGAGGCTATCAGCACGTACCAGTCCCAGTCGGCCGGCGGCCGTACGGCTGCCGTGGCAAGGACGACCGGCAGGACTGATACCGGCAGCGAGAAGGTGCGCATCGCAGCCCACCGCAGGGAAACCTTGCTGCGCAACGTTCGCGATCCGTTTTCGGCAATACTATTCAACGGCACTTGCATGGTCGTTCACCAAGTCCCTTGGGCGGCTTTGTGGGGCATCGCTGTGGATCTCGACCAGGACGAGGTGTTCATGCGGGCAGGTCCAGGCAGTTCCCCAGTGAGCGGTTCAGAACCGGCATCAGGTCTTCCTGAATGAACTGCATGAGGCCACGTTTGGCCTCGGGGCGATCTGCCACTTGGGCTATCGCCAAGGTACATAGACGTTGGATGTGCCCTCGTGTGAGGTCCCACCCGTCGCTGTCTGCACGGGCAAGCGTGTGCTTGCGTCGCAGCCGGTCGGTGCCAAGAGTCTTGCCCGTGACGGTCTCGCTGCCGACGACATCCAACAGGTCATCGGCCAGTTGATATGTGGTGCCAATACAGTAGCCGGCTTCCTCGACAGCGGCGAGGAAGGAAGCGTCATCGCCGGCGCAGATTCCTGCGGCAAAAGCAAACAGTGGGCCGGTCTTTCTCCGAGCCAGCCGCAGGTACGTTTCCTCGTCCTGCTCGCGACCCCGCCACAACAACTCCTGCTCCGCTTCGGCTTCGACGACCTCACTGACTTTCTCGATGCATCTGCGAAGATGCTGTTGCCCGGCTTCCATGGCCAGTTGTACAGCTTCACACAAGAGCATGTCGCCGATGAGAATGGCTGCGGGGGCGCCGTGGGCCCGCCACAACGCCGGCTGGCCTCGCCGAATCTGGGCATTGTCCAAAACGTCATCGTGACACAAACTTGCCGCATGGACCAACTCCATGGCGGCACAGGCCTCATGCAGCGACGCGACGTCACTGACGGCCGGCTGCTCGGCAAGCAGACGCGCCGCCAAACGTGTGCGGAGCATCTTCCCGCCGGTCAACATCATCACGTTGGCGTCACCGTTGCCACCAAAAGATAGGCTATTCCTCGCCCGATCGGTGACAAGGAGCCGAACGGAGGATATGAAGTCCGTAGCGCGTTCACTTATCGCTGAGGCTGACACAACATCCCATCTCCTTTCCGGGGTTTCAGGATATCATCTAGGCTGCGAGCCTTCCAGCATTGTTTGCAGCCCAGGTTGTTCCCGCTTTCCTGAGAGCATCACGGCTGTATGCGGGACTATTCGCTGTCACTGCCTGCCGTCGCGTCGTCGGATGCATCGGCGGCCTTGGCGTCCACGCCCGACCAGGACGCTTCCGGCAGCAACTCGGACTGCTGCTGCCGACGCAGACCGGATCTCCGGGCCAGGGCGACAATCAGTCCGATAGTGAGCAATGTTATCGGCACGAACCACGCGGCCAGGGTCAGTCGCATTGCCGGGGTCATCGATACCGAAGAGGGATGAACTTCCTTTATCAACCGGGCGGACAGATATACCAACGGAACGTCCAGGAAGGCCGCGACGGCGTACACGGCGCAGACCATGGCTCGACGCGTGGATGACTCGATGGATGGGCGGATTATCATGTAGACCACGTATAGCAGCCACAGAAGCAGGCTGAAGGTCAGCCGTGGAGTCCAGATCCACCATTTTCCCCAGGCCTCGTGGCCCCATATTACGCCAGTCACAAGCACCACCGTGCACATCAGGGCCGCCACCTTGGCGCCGGCGGCTGACAGGTCATCCCATTTCATCCGACGGTGCCAGAGATAGCCGACGCCGCCCACACAGGCCACCAGGCATGCCAGGAGGGTGTTGACGCCGGCCGGCATGTGCACATAGAAGATCTTCTGGATGGGCCCCATCTCCTGTTCGACGGGGGTATAGACAAACAGCATCACAGTTGTTGCGATGAACGCCGCCACGACCACGGCCCAGTAGATGACGAAGGCGAGCTTTGGTTTTCCCGGCATGCGACTATTCCTAAGGTTCGAGGACCAGTTCGAACGCCAGCCAACTGACCACCAAGTAGCCGGCGTCGAACGCGATGAGGATTCCCAGGCCGCTTCCCCCCAGTTGCTGCCCGTCGCGAAACACGCTGACAAGTATTTGAGTCGAAGCGAGCACCAGCGGCAGGCAGATCGGAAAGACCAGGATGGCCAAGAGCCCGCCCTGAAGCCGCGTGGAGCTGACGGCTGCCGCGAAGAGCGTTCCAACTGCGGCAAAGCCGACCATGCCCAGCAGGGCGACTATCAGAAAACTACCCGGCGCGGCCGATAGATCGAACGCGAAAAGGACAATCGCCACCGGTGTGACTACCGCCGCAAGCACAAGCATCAGCGCCAGGTTGGTCAGCAGTTTGGCGGCGAAGATAATCCCGCGATCGATCGGCGCCGCGAGCAGGCCAGCCAACGCGCCGTCTTGCCGTTCAACGGCCATGGTCTTCTCGAAGCACAGCACTCCCCCGAAGAAATACGCCACCCAGAGTATCGCGGCGGCACTGAAAGCCGGAACCTGACGTTGCACTCCCAGCCCCAAGCCAAGTACGACCATGATGAGGATGCCGAGGACGATCACGAGGCCCAGCGTCTGACGCGTCCGCGCTTCGATCCGCAGATCCTTGGCCATCAACAGAGCAATCTTTCGTATTGCTCGGATCATCACATCTTCTCGAGGACGGCGTCAACGTCCAACTGGTCGGCGGGGCGGTCGATCGCGATGCGGCCCTGGCGCAGCACGATTACCTTCTGTGCCAAGTCCAGGTTGCGCTGCACGTTATGGTCGGCCATTATCACAGTCTTGCCTTCGCCGTGGAGCCGGCCCAGCAGCCTCTCCAGGGTCCGGGCAGAATGGGCGTCCAGTCCGTCGAAGGGCTCATCAGCCAATAGTAGGTCCGGGGAATGCAGCAGGGCTCGCGCAAGGGCCACACGCTGGATCATGCCGCGGCTGAGCGTCTTTACCGGGTCCGTTGCACGCCCTTCCAGACCCACCAGCTCAAGGAGCTCCGCAGCCCGCGCGGCGGGCTCGTTCAAATCGTAGAGCTTGCCAAAGAACTCGAGGTTCTCTCTCGCCGAGAGGTCTCGGTAGAGGATGGGCTGATGGGCGATAATCCCGATTCGGGACCTGACCTGGGCCGCGTGCGATGCGACTGCCCGACCAAACAGATGCAAGCTGCCTCGGGTGGGACGCATCAGAGTCGCCAGTACCTTCAGCAATGTGCTCTTGCCGGCACCATTGGCACCGATCAGTCCCACGAACTGCCCTGGAGGGACATCCATGCAGATATCCTGAAGAATCAGCCTGTTGCCCAGTACCAGGGACAGCTCCCGGGCGGTCACAACCGTGGTCTTGTCGTCTGTGTCATCCGCGAGGGAATGACTGTCCGATTGTGCAGCAGCCGCAGTCACTGGGTATACACTTCCTTCAGTAGATCAGGTTGCATCGGCCTTGCGTTTCTTCGATGGCTTTATCACCAGGACCACAACGCACAGGATCAGGACCACTGCGCCCCCGATTATAGCCAGGATCTGCGGCAGGGTGGCGGAGCGGTCGACATAGTCCGCAGCCCCCTGATCTGCCGCGGGCAGATTACTGACGATCAGAACTGTCTGTTGGCCGGCCGGCAGCTCCGAGGGAGCCATGTAGGCACGCATGTTCTTCTGACCTGCGTCGGGATAGGAAGTCATCTGCAAGCCTTCGGCCTGGAAGTGGGTACCGTCGTCGGGCAGGAAGACCATCAGCCGCTTGATGGAGACTGGGGCTATCACTTGCACGCGAGCCTGCCCGTTCGTTACCGGAATCTTGTAGTTCAGGCTCAAGTGCGACACGCCGGGCACAAGCGGGCGCGTGTGATAGAGCCGCCCCGCAACGATCTTGGCCCAGTGCATGTGCAATGCACCTCCCAGAGAGATATCGCTTGCGTCGGCAGGGAGATCCAGGACCAGCGAAGCCCGGAAGCCGTGCTCGTTGAGCGGGCTAAGCCAGGACCTATCCGTGGGGTTGCGAACAACCACCATCTCCTCCACGCCCAGCACATCAGCGGAAGGTCGCAGCATGATGTGCCGCATGGCTATTTGCCAGTCAGGCGTCTGCTCGGCAACCTCGTAGACCTTGACGGTGATCGTCTGATGTGAATGTGCTGCATCCATGGCCTTGCCAACCACTTGGTAGAGAGCGCCCTGATACTCGATCGTAGCTCTCGGCTGGAAGGGCGCCTTGACCGGCAGGCCCTTCAGCTCTGCCTTGCCATTGGCATCAAGCCGGGTCTTTATCCTCTCGGGCTTCCCTTCCCCACGGAACAGCTCCACCGTTACGTCACCGCCGCTGATCTTGGGGCCGTCCTTGGTGCCCTGGACCGCGAGGATGGTAAGCACCGCGCCCGGGCCGTGGGCGGAATGGTCATGAGCGGGTGCGGTCTCGGCCCATCCCTGCTTGTCACCGGCGCTCGTGCTGAGTCCCTCTTGCGGCACGCAGCCGCGTCCCAAGCCGATCACCATCACCAAGGTACAAGTCCACAGCACGTACGGTAGAATTCTTGCTGTCATCGTGCCTCCTGAGCACTTGCGGCATCCGTTGGCCCGCCGGACGTGCCTGCGGGTGGCACGTCATGGGCCCGTGAAGTCTTGCTGCGCCTCGGCAGCAGGCATATCAATGGGCCAACCGTCATGGCGATTCCACCGATCCAAATCCACATGACCAGAGGATTGACGAACGCCTGGAGGACTATGGCGTGGCCTCCGGGCATCCACTTCTTCAGGGCCAGATACACGTCCTCTCGAAGATTCGTGCGTATTGCAATCTCGGAATTATTCTGCTCGGGGAACTTATTGTACCGTCGGACCTGTGGTCGAAGAACGGTTTCCGTGCCGTCGGGATCAACCAGGGTCAACCGGGCCTCTATGGCCTTGTAGTTGACCTTCTTGACGTTTGTGAATGTATCGAATATCAACTGGTACCGGCCCAGGTTGGCAACCTGGCCGCGTCTCATCGCCAGTTCGGTCTTGGTGCCATAGAGACCGGAGCCGGCGACCCCGATAACGGTCATGATCATGCCCAGGTGCACCAGTTGGCCGCCGTAGCGCCTCAGGTTCGCCCACATCACGCCGGCGACGAGCGTGTGACCAAAGTCGTCGACAATAGCGGCGATGCCAAAACCGCTGATATACGCCGATGCAACGGTCCAGAGAAGAAGCTGAAACGTGCGACTTTGGTGAGCGTGGTCACCAGGGGCGAGACCGCCTCCGCTCAGGGCCACCGCCACAAGTGCCGCGATGAGCCCTGTGACAGCCGGCGGAATGAGGCGCCGCAGGTGCCCGCTGCGGGCCCTGGCAAATCGCAGCAACGGGGCCGCGCCCATCAGTGCCGCCACCGCCAGGGCCATCGACAGGACGACCGTGTTGTAGAACCCCGCTGGCAGCGTCATGGGCTGCTTGTCGGAGAGGCTTGCGACCTTAATCACCAGTTTGCTGATCAACGGGAACATCGTGCCGACCAGTGTGGCCGCCATCATCAGCACAAGCAGTACATTGCCCGCCAGAACGCCGCCTTCCAGACTGATGAGCCGATCGAGGGGACGTTCGGTCTTGAGGAGCCCGCGCCGCCAGATCATCACGGCTATGGTGGCCGCCAGACTTACGATTATCAGCCCCAGAAAGGACCAGTCGGCGGTCGCTCCCTGGAAGGTGTGGACTGAGGCGATCACGCCACTTCGAGTCAGGTATGTGCCGAAGATGCAGAGCATGAATGTTATGGCCGCCATGGCGAAGGTCCATACCTTAAACATCCCACGGCGCCGTTGGATAATGAGGCAATGCATCAATGCCGTGGCCGTAAACCAGGGAAAGAGGGAAGCGTTCTCAACAGGATCCCACGCCCAGTATCCACCCCAGCCGAGCTCAACGTAAGCCCACCAGGCTCCCAGCACTATGCCAACGGTCAGGAACAGCCACGAGACAATCGTCCACCGTCGCAGCGAGCTGATCCACATATCGGTGGCCCGCCCGCTGATCAGGGCCCCAAGGCACAAGGCAAACGGAATGGTAAATCCCGCCCAACCCAGGAACAGTGTCGGCGGGTGGGCTATCATAGCCGGGTCCTGGAGCTGGGGGTTCATGCCTCGCCCGTCGGTCGGCACGACCTGACTGAGCTCAAACGGGTTCGACGCGAAGAGTATCAAGACCGCGAAGAACCCGCAGGCCACAGCCAGGATCCCCAGCACCGCTGCCTGCGATTCCGGCGGATCCTTGCGGTGCGCAAAGGCTACGATTGACGCCATGACGGCCAGCATCCAGGCCCACAGAAGCAGGCTGCCCGACCGACCGGCCCAGAACGCCGCAAGCTTGTAGCCCCAGGGAAGTGCCCGCTCTGAATACCCCGCAACGTAGGCCAGCCGAAAATCGTCCTTGAAGATTGCCACCAGCAGGGCTACAGAAGCCACCGTCAGCATTGCCGCTATCGTGTGGATTGCCAGTCGAGCCACGCGAAGCAGGTCGGACGAATCGAAGCGGGCCGCCGCAACAGCGCCAAGGATCGCCGCGGCTGCTCCCACAATTGCGATAGCAAGGCTGTAATTCCCAAAGGCTGCGGTCACTGTGGCTTCTCCGATTCTTTCGGCAACTCGGCGTACTTGCTCGGGCACTTGGTGAGCAGCTCCTGGGCTTTGAAAACGCCGTCCTTATCAACTTTTCCCCTAATGATGATCTCGCGGCCGGCCTCGAACAAGTTGGGAAGCACGCCGTCGTATGTTACCGTCAGATTGCCCTTTCTACCTACCAGGTCGAACCTGGCGGTCAGCTCGTTGGGGTCGATGTCCAAGTTCTCCTTCGCAACCGTACCCCACAGGCGGAGCTGCCGATCGCCGCGCTTGGACGCACCTGCAAGGAAGTCGTCCACGGACATGGTCGGCTCGGCCGCGCCGACGCCGACATACACCAGGTAGCTGACGACAGCGGCCAGGACTACACCGGCAACAGACAGCTTCACCTGCATCTGTGTCATCAGCGTCTCCTCGTATGACTATAGCGCCGCAATCGCCTGCCATACAGGTTTCTGCCACGGAAAATCAGAGGCCAGGAGATTATCTCTGACGGCCATGCCGAGGGCAATAGTCAGGCCTCTGTTCTCAGTCCTCGCTGCTTGCCTTCTGAGAGGTCGGCGAGGTCGCCGGCGATGAGGCCGGCGAGGTAGCGGGCTGTGTGCTGGCCTGGCCCTTCTCCGCGGCCTTGGCGCGTTCCACTTCGTCGGGCACGACGCCCTGATAGTTACCGAACCCGTACACGTTGATCTTGTTCGGGCCCATCTGGTTGGTGACGAGGATCAGGTACTCGACCTTGAAATCCGGCGAGGCGTTCTTGCTGAACAGTTCGATGCCTTCATAGCTGATGGCTACCTTTGCCGGCATCTGCACATCACCAGGACCAAAACCCAACTTGCCGAGCCTCATCAGCAGACGGCCTTCGCTGTTGTAGATCTGCACCGAGTCGGTTGCGGCATCGGCAACGTAAAGCCTTCCCGCGCGGTCGACCGCGATGCCCTTAGGCTTGACCATCTTGCCTATTTCGATCCCCAGCTCCCCAATTTGCTGGAGGAATCTGCCTTGTCGGTCCAGGACCTGAACACGGGCAGTCAGCATGTCGGAGACGAAGAGCCGCCCCTTGGGCCCGAACGCAAGATTCGTGGGCCAGCCAAACTGGCCGGGGCCACCCCCACGCTTGCCGATCTGTCGCAAGAGTCGCCCGCTGGTTGGGTCAAAGACAAAGATGCAGCTGTTCGTGAGACAACCGACGAAAAGCTCCCCCTTGTTGACAACAGCGTCGCACGCCTTCATTCTGGCGGGCCCCTTATCGGGCCCCTTGATCGTGCGGACCAGCGTATCATTGCGGTCGTAGACGTAGACACAACCAACCTTGGTATCAGTGATGTACTTCTGGCCGTTCGGGCCGATGCTTATGTTGATAGGCATGCCAAGGCGATCTTTTCCCTTATGACCGAACGCGTGGTACTTCTTCTGCTTAAAGTCGAAGACCGCCACCTTTCCCCCTGCCGAGTCGCAGACGTAGAGCTTGTCTTCCCACAAGGCCAACCCGTACGGCCGCAGCACGATGCGAGCCAGCTTCTCCTTGGGGTCCTCCTCCTCCTCTCCCACGACGAAGAGGGCAAAGCCCTTTTTCTTCGGCGGCTCGATGTCTTCGGCACAAGTCAGGGTACGAAGGAACTGTATGCGGGGCCTCTCAGGCAAAGGAGGATAGAACACCGTTACGCGGGGGCGAGGCTTGACTGGCTCGCCGCAGCCGAGCATGCTGATGCAGATTATGGGCCACAGAATACACAGAGCAGACATGGGTCGCGTCGCCGGGGGCCTTCTCAGCGGGCCTTCGCCGAATGCAGATCGTTCTGCCGCCCTGCCCCGACAACGCGCACCAAAAGCACTATGTCGCATCATAGCTGCTTGCCCTTCCTCACCCGGCCGAATGGATATCGTACTGCTTGGCGGCGACTCAACGCCAGGAATAGTAGTTCCCGGCAACGCCGCGGATAACGCGACATCACCGGGAACTCAGCCATCTGTTACCTCCTGTAACTGTCGTGCACTACTTCTTGTGGCACGTCAGGCACAAGGCGCTGCCGGCATTGCTTATGCGCAGGAGCTTGCCATTGTCCACTTTGTTGTGGACGTCATGGCAGGAGGCACACTCTATCTTGTCGCTGAAGAGCATGTCATCGTCAATCTCCGCGCCCAGGCCACTAGAGGTCGTGCTGGGAGGATTAAGTTCAGTGTCAGTGGTTGCCAGGGCATCGTCGTACGTGAATCCGAACGGGTGGTCGTTGCTCAGGTCAATCCCGAAGTTCGCAGAAGCATAGAGGTCGCCCATCTTGTTGGTATCGCTGTTATCGGCGCCGGTGAAAGATGACAGCGCTACCGTGCCATCGTGGCAACTCAGACACAGCTTGCTCAATCCGGCCGGCTGCGCCATGGTCGCATCCAGAGTACTGGTCGCGCTCGTGTAGAGCGTGTAGGTGGCGGTTGACGTCTCGGTGTGGGCCCAAAGCGGCGCAACGGTAACACTTGCGTCGCCGCCGTGCGGCGTGTGACATGGCGCGCAGATTTCGCCATCGCTCCAGGTGGCCGAAAAATCGTGCGCTGAACCCGTAATCACGCCGAAGACCGGAGCCAGCCCGATCGCCATCACCACCGCCCCTAAGGCAATCAGTTTTAGCGTGCATTTCATAATATGCGCTCCTTCCCAGTTTTTAGTTCGTCGCCTCATTAGGCAACCGGTTTTTTGCAGTCGCTGCTGCAACTGCGCCTTTCACCAATCCTTATAGCACGTGCCGTGCCAGAAACACCTGCCGGGGGCGGCTATCTCGCTGGTACGCATAACTACTGATAAGGACTATAGTTAGGCCATCTGATAGTCAGCAGGCCCCCGCAGGGGTTCTTGGGCGAAACGCCCATTTTCTCACTTTTGCGAGCAATCGGACCCCTCTGCCCCCGCTGGTGAAAATGGCTCATCACTGCGACTGGAGGTGCTGCTCCGGCGGGGAGGGATGGGCGGAAATCCGATCTTGGCCGGTCAGACGGGCCGGCCGAAACTTCAAGCAGATACAGGGCTTATGACGATAAGACACTCTACTGCCAACCGGGTTGGCGGGGCACGAGGTTTGCACGCAGATCTCGCAGATAGCCATTGCGCACGGTTAGAAACCGTGCGCGCGGTTAGAGAGTGCGCGCGGTCAGAGACTGCGCGCGCTTAGAGACTGCGCGCGCCTAGAGACTGCGCGCGCCTAGAGACTGCGCGCAGATAGAGACTGCGCGCAGATAGAGGTTGCGCATGCAATTGGTCACTGCGCGCACTGATGGAGCATGCTATGTATCGTCATGGACGACATAGGCGAGATTCGAGGCGCTCACGGGGGCGCTACGGGCTGAGCCTGCTGGCCTTTGCCGGCATTGGTCTGATCCTAAGCCTGATGCCACTGGGGTGTGCCAACCCCGTTGCAAGGTACAAGGTTCTGTCGTTCTTCTTCGACGGCGTTCCGCTGCCGCCGGAGTTGGCCACGACCAGGCCTGAGACAGGCGGCAAGGGCCCGAGGGATACCACGCGTCTCGGGAAGGAGCCGGAGCAATGGGTCTATCATGAGGCTTATCGGCGGCGAGCGCTTTGCATAGGGGCCAAGGGGTGCCATGGGGGCCAAGGAGGCTATGGGGTTGCGGTTGGACGTGACACGTGCCAGAAGTGTCATAAGCCCCATTACGACCTGCAGAGGGACGACTGGGCGCATGGCCCGGTCTCACTGGGCAAGTGCTCAACGTGCCATCTGCCCCACAGGTCCAAGCACGAGAACTTGTTGACTGATGCGACGCCGGCGCTGTGCTTTACCTGTCATAACGCTTCGGGGACCCTGGCCGCGCCCCACCACGTGGAAGCAACGGCCAAGCCGTGCACGCAGTGCCACGATCCGCACTTTGCCGGCAACCGGATGCTGCTTGTCGACTCCGGAACATACAAGCGACGCAAGATACCACTGGATCTCAAGAGCAAAGCTCACAGCCAGTGGCGCACGGAAGAAACCTGCGCGAAATGTCACGTGGGTAAGCGGTTCTCCAAGCCAGAAGGTCCGGCCGCCGACAGGATATGTCTTTCCTGTCATGAGAAGGTTAAGCAGGCCCCAACGGGTCAGCGACTTCACCAGCCTGTCCGTAAAGGCATGTGCAGCACCTGTCATGACCACAATTCGCCGCTGCCCCTGCTGATAAGGCCGCTGGCCGAGAAGATCTGTCTGGACTGTCACGATCTCGAAGAGATACAGACGGACACTCACCCGCGGATGCACCGCGCTGATTGTCTTCTGTGCCACAGCGGACACAGCTCGCCCCGGAAGCATCTGTTGAAGTCTGTTAAGCGGCCCCCGCGCCGGCGTTCGGATACGCAACCGGCAAGAGGCACTCCAGTGGAGCGAAGCCCTTGAGTGTGTCGCGGTTTAGATTAGTCGTTTTCATTCTACTTGCGATGTGCGTGTTCCAGACGGACGCGCAATCGCAAGGGCGTCGTCGTGCGCCAATTCAGCCCGTCGGCATACTGGACTACAGCGGAGAATGGTTCATCAAGGGCGAAGGCCATTCCGACACAACGGTGATCAAAGGCGAGACAGAGGCTGATGACACCACTACGCGGGAGGTCGAATGGCTTTTCGAGGAAGGCGTCGAGGGAAAGGTCGACGGCTACATCTATCACCCGAACTTCCTGGAATGGCGACTGGGAGGGCGGCTGACCAAGGCCCAGCAGAGAACCAAGATCGGCGATGACAAAACCGAAGACGTATTCAACGAGGAGGCGCTCCTGCGGGCATATGACGTGAACCTGCTGCTTCTCAAGGAAAAGCCGGTTTCGCTGCAGGTCTTCTTCAGCAAGGATGAGAATTTGCGTGATCGCGACGTTAGCAGCAGCCGCCAGGTTAATACGGAGCGGCGTGGGGCGGTAGTCAGGCTGAAGGGGAAGTTTCCGGTCATGTTCAGGATGGAGAGAATCGAGTCAATCGAGCAGGGCCAGCTGCGCTCCATAGACGAGAGGATAAAGCGATATGAATTTACCATTAAGGATGGCAGAAATCGCAACTGGCTGACGGAACTCAGCTATAAGCGTGAGGAGATCGAGAAGGTGTCAATCTTCACGCCGGCTTCGGGCACAGGGGGGGCAACTACGCAGATGTACCCACAGAAGAATCACGAGTTTAACCTTACGAATCTCTGGAGATTCGGGTCGGGCAAGGTAAAGAAGCATAGCCTCAGTGGAGGTACTCGTGTGCGTCGCCGACGACTCTTCTACCAGAGCGCCACCGTGACGGCCGACCAACACCTGAGGCTGGAGCACAGCAAGAGTCTCAGCAGTTTCTACTACGGCAAATATGAGACTGACGAGACCGAGGGTGACAAAGAGCGGAGGCTTGAGGTTGAAATGGGGGTTACGAAGAAGTTCTTCGACAGCCTTGACGTGACGCTCCGTGGGAGGGCCACGAGGCGCACTTTTGAGACCGGTTTGGAGAAGATCGCCGCCGGCTTTCTTGACGTGAACTACCGCAAGAAGACTCCGCTGGGTCTGTACAGTTCCTCGTTCAGGTTGGGTCGCCAGCGTGAGGAGGATCTTAACGAAGGGGACCGGCAGACGATTCGCGATGAGTCCGTCACCCTGGCGGGCCTGGACTGGTCGTCATTGGCCCAGAGCAACATTGTGGGCGGCATCACTGTTACCGACGATACCAACACCATTCCGTACTTTGAGGGAGTGGACTACATACTGCGCACCACCGGCAGCACCACTGAGATTTCTCGCCTGCTCGGTGGCGGAATCGTAGATGGTGAAACCGTGCTGGTTGACTACAGTACGGAGGTAGTCCCTGAGAGTACCGTTGTGACCAAATTTTTCACCTGGGGCCACCGCTTCAAGCCCAAGAAAGTGCCAATAGAGTTCTACGTGAGCTACGACACGCGCTATGAAAGGCTGATTTCCGGTGATGACCCCGGTGGTCTCGAGCAGGAGAAGACCATCCTGGTCGGGGCGGAGTTGGACTACAAGGGCTTCACGCTGGCAGTAGAGCACGAGGACCACGACCAGAGGCTTTCTCCACCGACGGTGGCCGACCGCGTGCGAATACGCTATCGCAAGGCTTTAGGCCGCCGCGTCAGCCTCTCGCTGGGCGCGAGTATGGAAAGAGCGCGGTTCCTGGAACCCGACAAGTTCGAGCTTGAAAGCAAGGCCAGGGCTCAGCATTCTGTAGGAGCCAACGGGAGTTTGATCATCAAGCTCACCAAGAACAGTTTGCTGCGGCTGTCGAGCGAGTATTCAAAGACCACCGGCCAGGACAACAGGACAATGTTCAGCAACGGCGTATCCTTTGAGTGGCATTACAGAAAGCTGGAATTCTCTATGGACGCGGATTATAATATAGAGACTCAAGAAGAAACCCAGCGGAACTCAGCCTCCCTGATGTTTTATCTCAAGCGGAAGTTTTGAGATGAAGGCGGATCAAGTGTATCCAGGTAGACGGGCGGCTGTGCTCCTCTTGGCATTGGCAGCGGCTTCTGCGTGCGCGGGATGCGGCGACCCGAGCACCAAGGAATTCCATCCGGTTTGGCCGCCCCCGCCGGCCCCGCGACGGATAGTGCACTTGAAGAACCTCGAGAAGCCGACAGATCTCGCCAAGGCGAACTTCTTCGAGGCACTTGCCGGCCTGATTGCCGGTAAGAGCAAGTTCCGCCTGATGCGGCCTAGCAGTGTGGCCGTGGTCGAGGGCAAGCGCCTCTACGTAACGGACCAGGAACAGCAGGCCGTTCTCATCTTTGACCTTAACTCGCCCAAGGCTGTGATGATTTCGCAGGCGGGCGATACTTTCTTTATCTCGCCGGTTGGGGTGGCCGCGTGCGGTGATTTGATAGCCGTGGCCGACAGCGCTCTGAATTCGGTATTCATACTGACTGCCAAGGGCAAGCTGGTCAAGACGGTGACAAAGCCGGGAGGATTCAAGCGGCCCACGGGTTTGGCTTACGACGGCAAGAATGGGTTGCTTTACGTTACGGACACGCTTGCCAATGAGGTCTGCGCGTTCTCGCTGGCCAGCGGTCGGTTGGTGCGACGATTCGGCTCTCACGGAAGGGGCAAAGGTCAGTTCAATTACCCGACGCATGTTTTTGTGGACGGCACCGGCAAGATCTACGTAACCGACTCGCTGAACTTCCGCATCCAGGCTTTCGACTCCCGGGGCAAATACTTATTCCAGGTCGGCAAGCTTGGTGACGCCTCAGGACATGTGGCTGTGCCCAAAGGCGTCGCCGTGGACAGCGAGGGGCACATCTACATTGTCGATTCCTACTTTGGCACGGTGCAGGTTTTTGACCAGAAGGGCAGGTTCCTTCTTAGCATCGGCGAGCCTGGTACCAAGAGCGGGGCGTTCCAGGTTCCGACCGGCATGACCATTGATTCCAACAACAGAATCTACGTATGCGACAGCTACAATAATCGCGTCCAGATTCTCCAGTATGTGGGAGAGAGCAGCGATGAAAGCAGCAAATTGTCTCCGTAACATCGCCCTGTGCGGTCTTGTTCTGTGGCCGCTTTCTGGGGCGTCAGGCAAGAGGGGCGATCGGGTCTTTATGACCAAGCACAATCTTTCGTCCTACGGCCCCGGAGTCGTGAAGATTGCCGGCCAGGAAGAGGTGTGCAAGTTCTGCCACACGCCGCACGTGGCCAACCCGGTGGCGCCGCTGTGGAATCGCCCCTCGCCGGGGCGGCACTACCAGACCTACGAGAGCCCGACCCTGGTCGCGCGCGTTGGTCAGCCGACAGGTTCGTCGAGGCTGTGCCTGAGCTGCCACGATGGAACGATTGCTCTGACGCAGACCCATAACCCGCGGAACGCGCCGCTCGGCACAGTCTTTATCTCGGCCAAAGATACGGGCTATATCGGCACCGATCTGAGGGATGATCATCCGATCTCCTTCGTGTACGACTCCTCGCTGGCTACACGAAAGGGAAACCTGCGGGACCCCTCGACGCTGCCCGATCAACTGGTTCTGGACAAGAACAGACAGCTCCAGTGCACTACCTGCCACGATGTACACTCCAACAGGTTCGGTAAATTCCTGACGATGAGCAATGAGTCCTCGCAGATGTGCCGCACCTGCCACACGATTACAGGATGGGATACCTCTGCGCATGCGAAGTCGGGGGCGTCGCTTCACGGTGCCAGGGGCAGATGGGACAACATCGAGGCCGGGACCGTCAGGCAGGCAGCCTGCGAGGCCTGCCACCGGCCCCACACAGCCGGCGGTCGATACTGGCTGATGCGTCATGAGGCGGAGGAGGACAACTGTCTGGCCTGTCACAACGGCAGCGTCGCGTCGAAGAATATGGTCTCTGAATTCAAGAAGTTCTCCAGGCATCCGGTGTCGCTGACGACGGGCGTGCACGATCCGACGGAGAAGCCATCCTCGATGGCCACGCACGTGGAATGTGGCGACTGTCACAATCCTCACATGGTGGCATCAGGGACGAAAGCCCAGGCCCCATTCATCAAGTCGACCATGAAGGGCGCCACGGGTGTCGCAGGTACGCGGGGCGGCACTGCGGTGGCTACATATGAATATCAGGTCTGCTACAAGTGTCACTCCCTCGGCCGTGTCGTTCGGTCGCCTCTGGTCGACAGGGTCATCGTCAATACCGACGTCGCCGAGGAATTCGACGCGAGCAACCCCAGCTATCATCCTGTTGAGACACGGGGCAGGAACAGTAACGTACCCAGTCTGCTGAATCCCTACACGACCAGTTCCATGATTTACTGCACCGATTGCCACAGCTCGAGCTCGTCCGTCAAAGGTCCGCACGGCTCGGTCTATCGGCCTCTGCTGGTCCGCCGCTACGTCACAACCGACACGACCAGTGAGACTCCCACTGCATATGCTCTGTGCTACGGCTGTCACGACCGCGCCAGCATTCTGGCTAATCGCAGCTTCCCGGAGCATAAGAGGCATATCACGACCGCCCGGACTCCCTGCGCGATTTGCCATGATCCCCACGGCGTCAGTGGCTCACAAGGCACGTCGACCAGTGCGACGCACCTGATAAACTTCGATCGCAGGGCCGTTCTGCAGTCGACCGCGGCCAAGACCGGTCCGAGCTTTACCGACCTGGGGTCGCAGCGAGGCTCGTGCACGCTGTTGTGCCACAAGCGAGACCACAACAACCAGACGTATCAGAGATAGCCGAGGATAATCGGCCCCAACACCGTCAGCCGATTTGCAGGTGCACGCCCCGATGGGTGATTGCGCGTTTGGATCAGTCCGGAGGATTCATCACTTGCGGCTTGGCCCGCCCTGGCCCCTGCCAAATATCCGCGACATCAGCCGCGAAAGTGCGCTTCTGAAGTGATGCTGCCTGGCGAACAGGAGGACCGTGGCCACGAGGGCAGCAGATGCTCCGATACCGGCTGCAATAGCCGCCACGAGGTGCGGGGCGGAACCTTCTCCGCCGCCCACCGAAGCAGCGATGGATTGCCGGCGTTGGCTTCCGGCTCGAGGCGCCGGCCTTGGAGTATCGTGCCGCTGAGGGGGCGTTTCATGGCGTTCTTCCGCCGCCTGCGGCAATTCCGGGGCGTTTTGCGGCGTCGAAGGTGTCATCACTGCCAGGGCAGGAGCCTTCTTGGACTCTGCAGCACGGCCTTTCTCTGCCTCGGCGTCGCCTTGGGGGGTGTCCTTGCCGTCTGATTCGCCGCGGCGCAGCTTGGCTTCGATGCGCATGACCTCTTCGTAGAGAGCCCGCTGCTCCTGGACCGACAGCTTCCCATCGCCGTCAGTGTCCCATTTGCTGAGGCGGTCTTTGCGCTGCTGTTCGCGGCGTTCCTGGTAGGCGGCCATTTTGACTTCGTCCTTGACCTGCTGAGCCGCAATGGCCGCACGCTCACTCTCGCTAAGCCTGCCGTCCTTGTCCTTGTCAAAGTCTTCAACCACACGCTGCTGCCGGGCCGCCTGCTCCCGGCTCAGAGTGATAAGGGACCGTTCAGCGTCTGAGAGCTTGCCGTCTCCGTCGGTGTCCCACCTTCTCATGTGCGCTTCGTGCTCAGCCGCGGCCTGTTGGCGGGCCTCGGCGAAGATTCTACGGTTGGCCTCTCGGTGCATGGCGGCGCGCTTGCGTCTTGCCAGTTCCGTGGGGCTGATGGGCTCCTTGCGTCTCTTCGCAAAGGCCTCCTGACGCTGTTGGGCTACTTTGCGAAGCTCAGCGGCCATGTGGTCTCGTTCCTGCTTGGACAACTGCCCGTCTCGGTCGAAATCCCATTGTTCGAGCATTCTCTGGCGGAATCGCTGGCGATAGGCTTTGTACAGCTCCTTGCGCTCTTTGTTGGAGAGTGCCCCGTCGCCATCCTTGTCGAACTCCCTTTCCATCTCCCGCCACGTCTGCTGCCAGGCAGCGCCCGGTGTGAGCTCTTGCGTGCCACCCTTGACGGCAGGTCCTTTGCCACCCTCATCAGTCCGTGGTTGGATGGGTACCACGCGGACGGTCGCAGGGGCCGGGCGCCTCGCGATGGGCTTGACGCCGCGGGCCAGCCAGCGATTGGCCGCATCTCTCTCGGGCCCTTTGAGCGTGCGATCTTTGTTCCGGTCGAACATCGACATCACCCGGGCTTGCAGGGACAGGCGGTACGCCTCGGCCTCGAACCAGTCCAGCGTTCCGTTGCTGTCCTTGTCAAAGGCAACCGCAGCCTGCCACCGGTCGTATCCGCGAATGAAGGAGCCGGCCTTACCCTTTGCGGCTGCGAACTCGGTCTTGGAGAGCTCAATATCGACGCCCGCGGCGGCAAAGAATCGCATCCGCTCGCTGCCCTCGTAGTAGTCGTCGACCAGTTCCTTCAGGTAGTCGACCTGCCCGGTCTTGATAGAGCGCGGCTGGGCGGCCTTGTCGGCCCCGGCGGCAAGAGACGACCCCAGTATCGCGATAAGCCCGATGAGACCTACACGGTTGGTTATCATAGTCTCGGCCTGCCCCTATCAGTATGGCGAGCGTCGATGGCCGGCCGACGCTCGCCCGTATCTTCCTATGTCACTAGAACTTGGTTACGCCGTGCTGGTGACACGAACCAAAACAGTTGGCCTTATTGCCGTCAGCATGCTTGGTTGCGTGGCAAGTGTTGCACCAAAACTGGCCATTGGTCGCTGACGTTTTGTTGCTGTTATCGGTGAGTTCATACGGCCCGTCATCCTCGGGCAGCGGGGTCGTCCCATCGACTCCATAGACGACGTCCTTCACCTGGAAGAGGTTGCGGTGTGTCGCCCGTTCCCAGTTGTGTGTGTTGTGGCAGGCGAGGCATGGCATTGTGGTGTTGTCTACCCAATAGTTGGCCCCCGTCTTAAGAATCGTTCCCTGGGGGGCGCCGTCCCCGTGCGTATCCACGCTGAACACGGTCTTGATGTCGGTCAGGACCGTCGAGGGCGGAGTTATGGTGGCCGGGAAGCTGGCGTCATGGCAGTCCATGCACCATTCAGTCATAGGATCAGTAATCCCGGTAAGATAATACGTGCCGGAATCACCGGGATCGTGGCCATCGCCAGGGTCGGGGTCGGCCTTGAGCCGCGACATCGGCGGCGAGCTGCTATTGGCCGTGTGGGAGTCATGGCAATCGGTGCATTCTATCTTGGCGCCACTGATGCCTTGGGCGGTATCCCCAATGTCGTGGCGGTCATTGAGGTTCATGTTGCCGTTAGGCCCGGCATCGTCGGTCACCCAGCGGATAGTGGCCGGGTCGAACGGTGTTTCGACATCATATGTGTCTCCTGAACCGTGACACGTGTAGCAGAACCCTTCCTCTTCCGTATTTGGGGGGGTCGTTGCCGCGGTACCGTACGGTGTAAGCATCTTGCGTTTCTTGGAGCCGTGGCCGCTGCCGTGGCAGCCGAAGGTGCCATCACCGTAACAGGTCAACGTCGCCTGGTGCGAGGAGGCGGCCCAGGCGGTCCCATCGACCACAGGTGGGTTGGCGCCGGCGGAGAACGGACCGGGACTCTCGTGGTCGCCGTCGTGGCAGGCCAGGCAGAACGGCTCGAGCTTTACCGCCTCCGCGGAGCTGCTGTTCGGGTCGCCGGTCAACGCTATGACGCCGCCGTCCACGTTGAACAGGCGAACGTTTCCGGCCTGGTGCAGGGTCTGCTCGTGACAGACCTCGCAGTCGGCATCGGTCACGGCGGCTGCGTGGTTACTTGCCTCGGCGAACTCGCCGGTCACGGCCCTGCGGCCGCCCTGGGCGGAGCCGTGGCAACCTATGCATGTGCCGCCGGTAGGAGCAAAGTCGCTGTCGTGGCCATGGCAGGAATCCGTACACGTCTCGCCGTTGTAGTGGTCGGAGCCGGTCCCGTCATTCTTGTGCTTCGAGGTGAGTGTGTGGCATACTTCGCAAACGCCGTCGAAGTCAAGGTCGCCGTCATCATCCTTGTCGGCGAACGAGTACCGAAAAGGCTCCGCGACGGTCGTACCGCGACTCTCGAAGACCACATCCTTGATCCCGCTGTTGGGCGTGAGGATCTGTGCCAACCCGGTGCCACCGCTGACCTTGTCCCCAACCTGCTTGATGTTCGTGCCGCCTTCCGCGTTCGCCCGATTACTGTGCGACGTATGGCAATCGACACACGTCATTGTGAAGGCCGCGTATGAACTGCCCGACTTGTTCGTGTGGACGGTGGCCTCCACCCCCGGGCCCACCCCGCCGTGGCACGTCAGGCAGGCTGTTTCCGCATCTGCGGCGATGCCCAGCGACGGGCCGGGCGCGTTGTGCCACATATGACACGAACTGCACTCGTGGAGCGACGCCCATGCCAAACGGGTAGCCGCGGGCGAAACAAGTGTCCCCACAACCACCAGCACGAGCCACAGGTGAGATCGTCTGCAAATCATGGGATCACACCGCCCTTCACGAACACTTCAATTCGACCAAGACGGTTATTGGTGACAAAGACGTCCTTCGTGCGGCTGTCGATCACAACGTCCAGAGGAAGCGCCATTTCACCCGGCGCTCCAGACCGCCCGTACGTTCCAAGGCTCTTGACAGTTGCCCCCGTGTTGCGATCCAGCACCAGGACCCTGCCAATAAAGCAGTCCACCAGGAAGATGTGGCCCTGACCGTCGACGGCCAGGCCTTGTGGCCTGGAGAACCGCTTGCTCATCATCCCGGCCTTGCCGGAGATCGATTTGAGATGATTGCCGGCGTAGTCGAATATCTGCACACGGGCATGACCTACGCCGAGTTGACCATAGTCGCTGACTATAACTTCCTGCCGAGTTGTGTCCACGGCTATTGCCGTGGGGTTGGTCAGCACGTCGGGATCCGCCCCACCGGCCGGGATCGTCCGAAGCAGCGTTCCGACCGGGTCCGTGCTGACGTCAAACACCTCCACAAGCTTTGTCCCGCCGTCGACCACGAAGACATAGCCGCGGGCCTTGTCGATGGCGATGTCGACGGGCCGCTGGAACTCGTAGCCCTCGCCGCCGAGGGTATAAAGCAACCGCCCGTTCTTCCTGTAGACTTCGACGCGATGTGTCTTGGTGTTGCCGACGTAGATCTTGGATCCGTCGGCTGCAACGGCTACGGGCTTGCCCTTCACCTCGAAACACCGCATGACCTGCAGGTCGCCCTTCTTCAACTCGACAATCCTGCGAGTGCGACTGTCGGAAACGAGAAGATTCCCGTTGTTGGCTTTGGCCAGCCGGATCGGCGAGATCAGAGCGGGGGCAGGATCCTTTTGGGGGCCGCCGGACTTTGCCTGCGGCTTTGCCGCAAAGGCCTCAATGCACCACACCACTGAAGCCACCCCGGGAATCATCAGCAGGGCGATGAACAGGAGTATGCATTTCTTGTTCATTTCACACCCTCAGCAGGCGCGTCCTCGTGGGCGTTTACGATAGGGACTGGCCCAAGACCTCAGGACCTCCAAGTCCATATCGCACGATCTCCACGTCGCCCGGACTAGGCAAGGTTCCTGTCAGAACTGCGGACACCTCCGAACCTTACTAAGGAGGCGTCCCTAATGTACCGGCAAACCCCATGCCACGAGGGCATTTATTCGGCAGGGGGAGCAGGTGCTGATAAGATGAGTATGAGCTACGACTTACGCGTTCGCCCGCCTGGCCTGCCGTTGCCACCGTGGCCCATGATCTCTCTCACTTTCAGGAAAGATGCGACGCGGGGGCTCTCAGGCTGTAAGTTTGGCTTGAGTTTTGCAGGGCAATAGCCAATGTGAGAGAGTATCGCACCCCAACGGGCATGGTAGAGCCGGCTGGCGGCTGGTACTGAGTATAAGATCGAGGTAGTGCATGGTATCGCCGAGCAATATGAACGCACAAGGCCGTCAGGGCAGCATGATGCTCAGCAAGATCTTCCGGGCGGTCGTATGCGCCGGCACCGTCCTGCTGTGGATCACGTTGCTGGGAGCACAGGAGCGAAAGGCCCCGACGAAGATCAAGCCCGGCACGTGCCTCGAGGCTAAGTGCCACGACGACTTAGCCAAGGGCAAGTCAGTCCACCGCCCCGTAAAGAAGAAAGAGTGCGACTCCTGTCACGAAGCGAAGGATGACGACGTCCACAAGTTTACTTTGTTGGATACCACGATCAAACTGTGCTACGAGTGCCACGACGACCTGATCGACAAGAAGAAGACTGTTGTGCACCGTCCGCTCAAGGAGAAGAAACATCCCTGCACGACTGCCTGCCATAATCCGCACAACGGCAAGAGCAAGGGTCTGATAGACGCCAAGACCATCACGGAACTGTGCCTGGACTGTCACGACGAGTTGAAGAAGGGCGATCGCTACCACACGCCCGACGACATCGACGGCTGCGAGGACTGCCACGATCCGCACGCCACCGTGGAGCCGAAGCTGATTAGACGCAAGCAGCCCAAACTGTGCACCACCTGCCATAGAGACATTTCCAAGGCGATAGCCAAGGGCCCGGAGGTTCACGGCCCGGTGGCCGCCGGCTGCACGAGTTGCCATAACCCGCATCTGAAAGGAGCCGGCAAGGGGCTGAAGAAAGCCGGCCCCGAATTGTGCGCGTCCTGCCACGATGACTTCGCCAAAACGTTATCCGCTATGTCAAAGCGCCACCCGCTCTTGCTGAAGGACAAGGGCTGCCAGCGATGCCACGAACCGCACGCGGGCAGCAAGAAGTGGATGCTGCGCGGTACGTCACAGGCTTTGTGCCTGACGTGCCATGCCAAGGACGTCAAGGCGAGCGACGGCCGCGTCATCGGAAACCTGAGCATCATCACCAGCCCCGCAGAGCAGAAGGTCCGGCTGCACGGTCCGCTGGCCAAGGGGGAATGTGGCGGCTGCCACGAGCCTCATGGGAACGAGCAGTCTCACTTCCTGCGTAAGGCGTACCCCGAGGGTCTCTACAGCGCCTACAGCCCGGAAGCCTACGGCCTCTGTTTCACTTGCCACAAGGCGTCGTTGGCGGCCGATAAGTACACGACCGCAGCCACGAATTTCCGTAACGGCAAGGTGAACCTGCACTTCGTTCACGTGAATAAGCCCAGGAAGGGGCGCACGTGCGCCCTGTGCCATTCCTCCCACGCGACCAAGAACCCGCATTTTCTGCGTGATACGGTGCGCTTTGGCACGTGGGAATTACCCATTGGCTTTGCGAAGACAGAGACGGGCGGCTCGTGTACCTCGGGCTGCCATAAGAAGCTGAGTTACGATCGCAGCAAAGCGGTCAAGCTGGGGCAAACCGGCACGCCGGCGAGTCGACCCGCTGCCGCCACGTTGCGGGCTTCCAGCAGGCCCGCCACCAGCGCTCCAGATCCGGCAAAGGGATCGGCAAGGCCGACCACGACTCCGGCGGGAGTGACGCAGCCGAAGAGTGCGAGGTAAACTCCCGTTTAGCCCTCTTATGGGTTGGCATTTTCTCATTTTAGAGAATCGCCAACCTTGTTGTTTACCAACTTCTTGGAACGGTCCATCCACAGGTCCTGCCTGAGCAACTATGTAATTGGTTCTATTACAGGATGATACAACGTTCGCCCGGCCCCCTCGTCTTGGCCAGCCCACAAACTCACCGTGCGACGGCATGGAATTTGCTAGCAAGTGATTAGGATGTGTTGCGCGCGTCGTCGCCACGGCGTGACACGCAGCCGGGATCCACTTCGTATCGTGGCGATGGGTGTGCTGCTGGTTTGGTGTGGTGCTGATCTTAGGTTGGTTTTGGCCGGCCTTTGGGACACTGCCGCCCTGCTCGGACAAGACCGTATTACTTGAGGAAGGGTGCTGGATTGACTACAGAAGACGAGCAAAGCCGTCAAGAGCAGTCGGAGTATAAGCGGGGCCCCATTGCCAGGGTCCTGTCGATCTTCGGTATTCTGTTTCCCCGCCGGGCCAAGCAGTGGATCATTCTCACGCGCCGGTTCCGCATCCTGACGCTGGTATTGGTGGTGGTCCTGCTCGGCTTTATCGGGTCGTTCTTCTTCTACTTCAGTTCCACGCCGTCCTTCTGCCGGTCCTGTCACATCATGGAGGAATACGTAGATAGCTGGGAGGGCTCCACCCACAATAAGAACGGCTGCAACGACTGTCACTTCCCTCCCGGCTGGCGAAACGTGCTGCGGGCTAAACTCGCCAGCACCAGTCAGGTGATCAAGACGTTGACGGGGACCCAGAGCTCCAAGCCGCACGCAGAGATTGAGGATGCGGCCTGCCTGAGACCGGGGTGCCACGAAACTCGCCTGCTTGAAGGCGCGGTGATATTCAAGAAGAAATACAAGTTCGACCATAAGCCGCATCTGACGAAGCTGCGCCGCGGCAAGAAACTGCGATGCACATCATGCCATTCACAGATTGTCCAGGGCTCACACATATCCGTTACCGAGAGCGTGTGCTTCACCTGCCATTTCAAGGGCAAGATGCACGAGCGGTCGATTGATCCGATTGCGGGGTGCCCCTCCTGCCACGAGCCCCCGGACAAGGAGATCGCTGTGACCAAGGACTTTACCTTTGACCACAAGCCTTTTCTGAAAAGGGAGGTCGCCTGCTGGAAGTGCCATTTCGACGCGATCCAGGGCGACGGTGACGTCCCGCAGCAGATATGCCTGACCTGTCACGCCGAGCCCGAGAAGCTGGCCAAGCGGTCCGATTCGACGGCCCTTCATGACTGGCACGTAACGCAGCGGAAGGTCGAGTGTTTCCACTGCCACGAAGAGATTCGCCACGGGCTTCATCCGGAGCCATATAAGCGCAAGGGTACTTGCGCCACCTGCCACGTCTCCGGACATGATCCGTCGACGCAGATATTCGCCGGACAGGGGGCACTGGAAGTGAAACCGAGCCGCGGCAGTCATTCCCTGTCCAATGTGGATTGTGTCGCCTGTCATGAAATGAAGGTCCCGAGCAAGGGCATCGCCGGCATAGCCACGCATAAGGCGACCGAACAGGCGTGTCTGGCCTGTCATGGTAAGCGATACAAGGGCAAACTCGCGGAGTGGCAGTCGCTCGGCAAGGAAACGCTCGACGAGGTCAAAGAGAAGCTCGCCCAGGCGCAGAAAGCTTGCGATGCTTTGCCGGCTGATCTTCCCGCCAAGGCCGACGCACTGGTCCCGCTCAACCGGGCCAGGCACAACTACGACCTCGTGGCCAAGGGCAAGGTAGTGCACAACCTGGACTATTCGCTGGACGTCCTGGAAAAGGCCGCCAAAGACGCTGATGAGGCGGCCCGTATCGCCAAACAGGCCGCACCGAAAGCGACGACGAATCCGAACTAGATGTGATATGCGCGAGCCGGGAATGTTCCCGGCCGTGGTTATAAGGGTTTCTTATTACAGGAGATACGCGATGCAAAGAAGGAAATGGGTTGTTTTGACAGTCTTGGTTGCGACCGGTTTTGTGATAGGTGGCGCGCTGATACCCAGTGCGATCGGCGTGTCATCGATACCCAAGGATTCCAAGTATGTCGGCACGAAGGCATGCCGCAAGTGCCACACGAAGGAGCACAAGGTCTGGCAGAAGACCAAGCACGGCACGAACTTCGAGACCTTGAAGGGCGACGAGCGAAAGAATCCCGACTGCCTGAAGTGTCACACGACCGGCTATGGCAAGCCGGGTGGGTTCACCAGTGAAGCCGACACCCCCGAGCTCAAGGGCACCGGCTGCGAGGCCTGCCACGGGCCAGGCAGTGCTCACGTTAAGGCTGCCAAGGATGCGCCGGATGAAGGCAAGTGGGAAATGTTCACCGACAAGATTCCCCAGAACGTCTGCGTCGCTTGCCACAAGCCGCACATAAACCAGAAGGAACGCGTAAAGAAGCTGCGAGGTGGATAGCAAGCAGCCTGATATCAGTGCTTTACTGGCCCCGGGGAGTGCGGGAGCGGGGCCTACGAGAATGGGGACAGGCACGTGCGGCCTGATCGGCTGAGCTTACCGGCGAAGCCTAAGGGCCTTTGGAGCCTGTCCCCATTTCTCATTTTCGGCCGGCCAATGAAGACACCTCTGTCCTGTTGCCAGCCGATCAGAACTCCTGCGGCAGGGCCTTCAATTCGCTGCAACTGAAGACCGGGCCGTCCTTGCAAACGTACTTGTTGCCGACGTTGCAACGGCCACACTTGCCGATCCCGCACTTCATCCTGTTTTCCAGCGTGGTGTAGATCGAGTCGAACGGGAAGCCCAACTTGTCCAGAGACACCAGGACGAACTTGATCATAATCGGCGGCCCGCAGGTTATGACGATCGTATTATCGCACTTGGGATTGGTCTCTTCAAGGACAGTGGGCACAAAGCCGATGCTCCCCTTCCACTCGTCTGTTTCCCCACCGGGGTCGACGGTGTAGACCGCCTGGACGTTATCCATCTGCTGCCAGTCTTCCAGCTCCTGCTTGTAGACCAGGTCGGCCACGCTGCGGGCCCCGTATATGATGCTGATATCATCGAACTGGTCGCGGAGGTCCAGGCAGTTCCAGATCAGCGACCTGAGGGGGGCAAGGCCGATTCCGCCGCCCACGAACAGCAGATTCTTTCGCTGCATCAAATCGATGGGGAACCAGCTGCCGTAAGGCCCGCGGAAGCCGATGATGTCGCCTTCATTGCACTGGTGGAGCTCGCCCGTAACCTTGCCCGCGAGCTTGACGCTGCACTCGATGTAGCCCTTTCGCGTCGGCGAGGAGGCGATGCAGAACGTTGCCTCGCCGGCCCCGAAGACCGAGTACAGGCCGAACTGCCCGGCCCGGAACTCGAATTGCTCGTTCTCCTGCTCGTCGCAAAAGGTCAAGCGGAAGGTCTTGACGTCGGGCGTCTCGTCGGTTATGGCGTCGATGCGCATCTTCGATGCAACATAGTCCACCGGTATCAGCGCCCGATCTGGCATGGTCTTGCGTTCGTCTGACACCGGCCTTGACCGTCCTTTCTATATCGATTCGATGCGACTGAGTGTGGCCGGAAGGTTCCGGCCGGCGCCGCACATCCTGACGCATCGCCCGCAGCCGACGCAAGCGATCGTCTCGAACCGTTCGGGGAAGTACTTGAACTTGTGCAGTATTCTCTGGCGGAACCGTGCCGGCTGGTTCGGCCGGGGGTTGTGACCCGAGGCGTGCAACGTGAACAGCGCGTGAGAGCAACAGTCCCAGTTTCGCCGGCGCTGACCGCGGTTCCACGTGCCCTCGTCCACGATGTCGAAGCAGTGACACGTCGGGCATAGGAACAGGCAGGCCCCGCATCCCAGGCACGCAAGCGACTCATCCGCCCAAAACTCGCTCTCGAAGTTGTCGTCGATCCACTTCTTGACCTTCTCGGGGTCGAACCTGGGCTGAACTTCCGGGGGGTCGGGCAGTTTGGTTCCGACAGCCGGTTTGACCACACCGCCCAGGCGCTCGATGAACTTCTCGCCCTTGGCCGTGTGGACCTGCAGCAGAGTTCCCCCGTCCGGGCCGATGAAGGCGACCACGTCGCTTCCGGCGCTGCCGTGCGGCGAGCCACCGACCGACGTGCAGAAGCATTCGGCCGTCGGCTCGGTGCACGCGAAAGTAACCAGCGTTGTCCGCTCGCGCCTGGCGCGGTAACGCACGTCGTCGAAATCCCAGTGGAAGATATTGTCCATCACGTCCAGTGCAGCTGCATCGCAAGGCCGGGCGCCGAGCACCACCACCTCGTCGGCCGATGGCAGGGGCTCCGGGCGCACGTCCACGTCGCCACCTTCTGTCTTCTCGTATTCCAACAGCACCTCGGTGATCGGAAAGAACAGTTTCTTGAGGGGAAGATGGACGTTGGTATACCGGTCGGCAATCGCCTCGGCGGAGGTCACGGCGGACAGGTCCACAACGCCCGGCTCAGTCTCGGTGGGTGCATAGACCGTCACTGCGGCTGCGCACAGCGCCTCGACCGTCGATTTGAGCCAGTCTGCCTCGGCTTGATATAGTCTGTTGTCTGGCATTCTACGGGGACCTCACAGGATTCCCTCGTCGGAGTCATCGTCGGAGAACGTGGTGAAAGGCGCCTTTTCTTCGGGCGACAGTCCGGAACGGAAGTCGAACCATTCATCCACGATCTTGGCCATCTTCTGATTGATGGCGCTCAGGGGAATATTCATCGGGCAGACGCGTTCGCATTCGCCGCAGCCGACGCAGCGACCCGTCAGGTGGAAGGCGCGGGCTACGTTCCACGCGAGGTTGCCTCGCAGGTGGGCGCTTGACTCGACCCACTGCGGCGTGGTTTTCTCAACGATACACCGCTTGCAGTAGCAGAGCGGACAGGCTTGTCTGCACGCGTAGCAGCGAATGCACTTGTTGAGCTGCTCCTGCCAGAACTCCCATCGCTCTTCCAGCGACTTTTCTTCGACGGCGTCGGCCTTGCTGTAGCGTTGTGCGGGGTCGATCTGGGGCTGGTCTACCGCATCGCCGACGATCACGTCGCAGCCGGCCGGCTCACGGCAGTCGCAGACGGCGCACTTGTCCAGCGGCGGGTCGCCAACACCATTGCACCGAACGCCGATCAGCACCACGTCTTCGCGCTTGATTACATTTTCCCGGAGCAGCACGTTGATCGCGCGGAGGTCACAGCCCTTGACGACGATTGCCGTCTTGCCGGGGCTGTCGACGCGGGCAACGGACAGGTATACAGCCAGGTTGCTGAAGCAGAGAGCATCGAAGCCGAGGCGCTCGGCATCGGCCGGCTTGGTAATGAACACCGGCGGTGAAAGCCGCTGCCCGTTGGCCGGCGCGTACCCTATAACCAGGCCAACCTGGCCTTGGGACAGCATTTTCTCAGCCGCCTGGGCCGGCGAGTCCATTGCCATTGGCTCTGCGCTCATCGGCTCGCCTCCGTCTGGACGGTTCCTGGAAACGTCTCGAACGGCCCCAACTGTCTGGCCTCTTCAGTGATGTCCTTGACCAACTGCGACCACTTGCCACCCTCAGCCGCGGAGACCCACGAGAACTTGAACCGTCTCGGGTCGATGCCGAGAAACTCCATCAGCTCGCGGAAAGCCTTCAGCTTCCTGCGAGCGTGATAGTTGCCGGATGTATAATGGCAGTCGCCCGGATGGCAGCCGGAGACCAGCACCATGTCCGCACCGCGTTCGAAGCTCTTGAGTATGAACATCGGATCGACCTTACCGGAACATGGCAGGCGGATGATCTTGATGGCGGCTGGATAGCCGAACCGGCTCATTCCGGCCAGGTCCGCCCCGGCGTAAGAGCACCAGTTACACAGGAACGCAACGATCCTGGGCTCCCATTGGGGCGTATCGCCATGTTGTTGCTCTTGCTGGGTCATCTCACCTCACCGGCTGATCGCATTAATCGCGGCGTACAGTTGGTCATCCCGGTAGCCCTGGACTTCAATGGTCTTCGACCGGCACGTAACGGCGCAGGCGCCGCAGCCCTGACACAGTCCTTTGTTAATGTACGCCACAACGGCCGTCACGTTGCCGTCGTGGCCTCGCAGCTCCTTGTGTTCGATAGCACCATAGGTACAGACGTTCTCGCACTCGAAGCAGCCGTTGCACGTCAGCTCGTCGACAATCCCGATCGTCGGCTCCCGAGTGAGCTTGTCGTGGCACACCAAGCCGAGGGCCTTGCTTGCCGCCGCGCTGGCCTGGGCGACACTCTCGGGGATGTCCTTGGGGCTGTGGCACGCGCCGGCAAGGAATATCCCGGCTGTGTTCGTTTCCACCGGCCGGAGCTTCGGGTGCGCTTCGAGCAGAAACCCGTGCTCGTCGTATCCCACACGGAGCTTCTGGGCCAGGCCGCGTATGCCCGTCGAGGCCACCATCGCAGGGGCCAGGACGACCATCTCGGCGGCGATCTCGATCTGCTGGCCGCTCAGGGTGTCTGCCCCGCGAACGATGAGCTTGTCGCCGCGGGGGAATACCTTGGCCACGCGGCCGCGGAGGTAGGTGGCCATTTTTTCTTTGATGGCGCGGCGGACGAACTGGTCGTAGTTCTTGCCGCCCGCCCGCACGTCCATGTAGAAGACGAACGCCTGCCCGTCGTGGACCTTGTGCTTGTAGAGGATGGTGTGCTTGGCCGTATACATGCAGCAGATCTTGGAGCAGTACGGCAGGCCTTCTTTCTCCCGCCGGGAACCGATGCACTGGAGGAAGACCACGCTCTTGGGCGGCTTGCCCGTGCTGGGCCGCCGGAGGTCTCCGGTCGTGGGGCCGCTTGCCGAAACCATGCGCTCGAATTCCAGGCTCGTGACCACGTCAGGGAATTTTCCGTAGCCGTATTCCTCGTAAACGTTGGGATTGAACAACTCATAGCCCGTCGCCACAATGATGGCGCCGACCTCCTCCTTCACATATTCGTCGGTCATGTCGAAGTCGATGGCGTCGGCAGGACATATTTTCTGGCAGGCGCCGCACCCATCGGTGCGGAAGTGGATGCAGTTATCTCTGTCGATCAGAGGCTTGTTGGGCACGGCCTGGGGAAATGGCATGTGGATGGGCGTGCGGCTGTCGAACCCGCAGTTGAACTCGTTGGGGATCTTCTCCAGATCGTGCCAGCAGTAATCGGCCGGGTCTATCGTGTCGGTCGGGCAGATGAAGGCACACGCCCCGCACCCGAGGCATACGTCGGATTGTTCCCCCAGCGGCGTGGTGATCTTTCGTTTCGGCCCGCGCCCTTCAAAGCATATCGCGGCTGCACCGATCACATCCTTGCAAACGCGAACGCACAGCCCACACATGATGCAGTCGTCGTCCTGTTGCACCAGCGGCAGCTGTTCGCCACCGTATTCGACGGCCATCTCCTGGATGATCTTCGCGTTCGGGCTGCGGGCCAGCAAGAGGTGCAGAGTCATACGGCGAGACTCCCGGACACGCTCGGAATGGGTCTGGATCTCCAGGCCGTCCTGCGCGGGATAAGCGCAGGCAGGCACCAGGCCGGGCCTACCGCCACCGGTTATCTCCACCACGCATATCCGGCACGCCCCCGCGGGCGGAATCGCCGGATGATGGCAGAGAGTGGGGATATCGATACTGGCCGCGGTTGCAACCTCCAAGAGCGTTTTGCCCTCTTCGGCCTCGACTTGCTGGTTGTTAATAGTGAGATTGATCATTCCAGACAGTTCACTCCACTGTTACCGCGTCGAACGGGCAGTTTTCGTAGCATACCCCACACTGGATACACACGGCTGAATCGATACGATGCGGGGCCTTCTTCTCGCCGGAGATGGCGTCGGTCGGGCAGTCCTTCAGGCATATGCCGCAACCCTTGCAGTCCTCGGCGTCGATAGCGAAACTCACCAGGGCCTTGCACACCCCCGCTGGGCATTTCTTATCAAGGATATGGGCTTCGTATTCGTCGCGGAAGTAGCGAAGAGTGGACAGCACTGGGTTCGGCGCCGTGCTGCCCAACTGGCACAGCGACGATTCCCCAACATAGGCTGCTAACTGCTCCAGCAGTTCGATGTCGGTGTCTCGCCCTTTGCCTTCGGTAATGCGTGTGAGTATCTTGTGCATCTGGAACAGGCCTTCACGACACGGGGTACACTTGCCGCACGATTCGTCCACCAGGAACGCCAGGAAGTACTTGGCAACGTCCACCATGCAGGTGCGCTCATCCATGACGATCAGGCCGCCCGAGCCCATCATCGCACCCACCTCTCGCAGCTTTTCGAAGTCGACGGCAAGGTCTATCATCGACTCCGGTATGCAACCTCCGGACGGCCCGCCGGTCTGGACGGCCTTGAACTTGCGTTTCTTGAGTATGCCGCCTCCGATCTCGTAGACGATCTCACGTAACGTCGTGCCCATCGGCACCTCGACCAGCCCGGTGTTCTGCACCTTCCCGACAAGTGAAAAGACCTTCGTGCCCTTGGAATGTTCCGTACCGACGCCCGCGAACCAGTCGGCGCCGCGGTCGATGATGACGGGCACGTTCGCCCACGTCTCAACGTTGTTGATATTAGTCGGCTTGCCCCACAGGCCCGACTCAGCCGGATAAGGCGGACGCTGACGCGGGCTGCCGATCTCGCCCTCGATGGACGCAATAAGCCCTGTCTCCTCGCCGCACACAAACGCACCCGCGCCGCGAACGATCTTTACGTCGAAGCTGAAGCCACTGCCGAATATATTCTCGCCCAGCAGCCCCAGCGACCGCGACTGCTCCAGCGCGACAGACAGATTGCTGACAGCCAGCGGGTACTCAGCCCGAACGTAAATGTACGCCCGCGTCGAGCCGATCGCGTAGGCGCCGATCGTCATGCCCTCGATCACGCTGTGCGGGTCGCCCTCCATTATGCTGCGATCCATGAAGGCGCCGGGGTCACCCTCGTCGCCGTTACAGATAATGTATTTCTCATCGCCCGGCTGGCTGCGGCATATCCCCCACTTCTTGCCTGTCGGGAAACCCCCGCCCCCGCGGCCCCGCAGGCCCGACTTCTCGACCTCAGCGATGACCTCCTCCGGCGTCATCTGCGTGAGCACTTTTGCCAATGCCTTGTAACCGTCGGCTGCGATGTAGTCGTTGATCTCCTCTGGGTCGATCTTGCCGTTATTGCGGAAGACGATCCGCTGCTGCTTGGCGTAGAACGGGACCTCATGTTCCAGTTGGAACCTTTCCTTGCTCACGGGGTCCTTGAACAGCCGCGAGTCGACCACATCGTCGCCCTTTACGGTCTTCTCGATAATGTCCCCAACGTCTTTGGGTTTGACGCCGCAGTAGAAGACTTCCTTCGGAAAGATCACCACCAGCGGTCCACGCTCGCAGAACCCGTGGCAGCCTGTTGCCCGGACCTCAACGTCTACCAGTCCCTGAGCTTCGAGTTGACGCCGAAACGCGTCGACCAAGTCCATGCTGCCCTGCGCACGACATCCCGTGCCGCAGCACACCGAGATTGCGATCTTCTTGGCCTGCTTGCTCTCCACAAGCTGCCCGCGCAGCTTCGCCAAGTCGTCGGGCGTCTTCATTTGCACTGCTGCTACCATGCTTCTGGGGCCTTCCTAAACGGCGGCCGCTTCCTGATATTGCTCCTCGGGCTGCTCCCTCTTGCCCTCAGCACACTGCTCCACGACTTTCATCATCTTGGCTGCCGTCATCTTGCCGTAGTACTTATTGTTTACTGTCACGACTGGCGCCAGGGCACATGTGCCCAGGCAGTTGACTCGCTCCAGCGTGAATTTCATATCCTCGGTCGTCTCGCCGTCACCGATGCCGAGTTCCCGCGACAGTGCATCGGCGATTTGCCCGCCACCCCTGAGATGGCAGGCCGTGCCCAGGCAAACACGGATAATGTTCTCGCCGCGTGGCGTCAGGCTGAAGGCGTTGTAGAACCTCGCCACGGAGTAAAGCCGGCTCAGTGGGATCTCGGACTTCTCGCTGAGGTACACCAGCGCGTCCGGGCGCAGGTAGTTGAATACCTTCTGCATATCCTGCAGCATGCCGATCACCTTGCCGCCCGGCTCGGTATAACCTGCCAGGATGGCGTCGACCTTGGCGACAACATCGGCGTCGGTTCGCTCGCCCGGCACGCGAGGCACCGGCTCTACGATCTTGTTGCGGGCCATGCAGTTGTTCCAGCAATCCCCGCAACCCGTGCACTTGACCATGTCGACGCTTGTGGGCTTCTTGCGAATCTTCACCTCGAAGTTGCCAATGTAACCGTCGACCTGCTCGACTTCCGAGTAAGAGTGGAGGGTTATGTTCTTGCTCTGCATGACCTCGACCATGCGGGGCGTGAGGATGCACTGTGAGCAGTCAAGCGTGGGGAAGGTCTCATCCAGCATGGCCATGTATCCGCCGATGCTCGGCTGACGCTCGACCAGGGCTACCTCGTATCCGGCTGCGGCCACGTCCAGGGCCGCCTGAATGCCGGCTATGCCCGCACCGATCACCATCACACGACGGGTCACCGGAACCTCGATGTCCTCGAGGGGAGAGTTTCGCTTGACCTTTTCCACCAGGAGGCGGACCAGGTCCTGGGCTTTTTTGGTGGCCTCACGGCGATTGGTGTGCACCCAGGAACAGTGCTCCCGGATGTTCGCCATCTCGAGCATGTAAGGGTTGAGCCCGGCGGTGGCCGCGGCCTGTCGGAAGGTCGGCTCGTGCATCCGCGGCGAGCAGGAAGCCACGACGACGCCGGTGAGGTGATGTTCCTGGATGGCGTCGGTGATCAGGCGCTGCCCGGGATCCGAGCACATGTACTTATAGCTGCGGGCGACCGCAACGCTCGGCAAGGTGCTCGCATACTTCGCTACGGCTTCGCAGTCCACCGTCTCCGCGATGTTCGCACCACACCAGCAGATAAAAACGCCCATTCTGGCCATGATCAAAAGTTCCCGTCTAGCCGATCACAGGTAGCCCTGTCCGGCAACGAACCCCTTGGCCGCCAGCAGTGGCGTGGGGTCCACGATGAGCCTGCCCAGGCAAAGCTGCTCGTCATCCAGCTCCATGGCAAGACCCATCAACTGGGTAAAGTAAAGCACGGGGATCGACAGCTGCTCGCCCGTAATCTTCTCCGCTTCGGTCTGGTACATGTCGAGGTTGGCCTGGCACAAAGGGCATGCGACGGCCAGGACGTCCGCGTCGTTTTCCTTGGCGATCTTCAGCACCTCACTGCACAGCCGGTAGACCGTCTTCTGGCGTGACAGCGTCAGCGCTGCCCCACAGCACTCGGTCTTGTAGGGCCAGTCCAGCGGCTGGGCTCCTATCGCCGACATCAGGTCGTCCATCAGCATGGGATACTCGGGGGCGTCGATGCGCAGCTCTTGGGGCATGCGGGCCATCAGGCAGCCGTAGTAGCAGGCCACCCGCAGGCCTTCCAGCGGCTTGGTTACCCGATCCCTTATCGCGTCCAACCCGACCTCATTCCGCAGGACCTCGGTAATGTGCAGGACGCGAGGCTTGGCCTGGAATTCTTCCTCGATGATGCCGTTGATCTTTGCCAGCAGTTCGGGGTCTTCTCTCAGCTCGCGTGTAGTCTCCTTGAGGCGGCTGTAGCAGGCGGCGCAGCAGGTCATGATGTCCAGACCCTGCTTTTCCGCGGCGGCGCAGGTTATGGCCGGCAGAGCCAGCGACAGCAGGTGGCTGGTGGCGTGGGCTGCGGTCGCGCCGCAGCAGACCCAGTCGTCGATCTGCTCCAACTCGACCCCGATGGCGTCGAGCACGCCCTCGCCGGACTTGGCGTATTCAGCACCGCTGCCCAGCAGCGAACAGCCTGGATAGTAGGCGTATCTCATTCGCTTTCTTCTATCTCCTCGATGCGCTTAAAGACGCGCTGCAGTCTGTCGATCCGCTTGATTGTGTGAGGTGACAGGGCCAACTTGCCTTTCATGAGGAACCAAGGCGCCTTTATCATGTTGGTCCAGATCCGGGCCGAGTTTATGTTGTATCCGCCCATCAGGGCGATCTCGCTGAGGCGGCCGAACTCACGCACGGAATCCAGGAACGACTGATAGAACGTCCACACCTCCAGTGCCCCGCGAGGGCGGTATATGTCCACCGCAAGGCGGCGAAGAGTATCCATAACCCTGACAACATCCACGCCCATTGGGCAGCGCCCGTTGCAGGTTCCGCATGCCGCGCAACACCACAGACTGTCGCTGGACAGCACGTCTTCCTCCAAGCCCAACTGCACCATGCGGATCAGACGGTTCGGGGAGACCTCGACATCCGGCAGCACCGGGCAGCCGGCTGAGCACTTGCCGCACTGGTAACAGTCGCTGAGGTTCTGCCCGCTCATCCGCTCGACTGTCTGGCGGAACTCAGAGTGCAACGCCTTGTCCGATAGCTCTCGCTTCATTCCTGGCCCTCCTGAATGGGGGGCTTATTCCACTTGGCAGCCAGGGACTGGCACGTTTCGATCTCCTCTTCCACAGAAGAGAGGATCTCCGATACGTACACATGGTTGTGGGCCCCGAAGCTGCCGTCCTGAACGACATATGACAACTTGGTCCGCGCCGATTCGAGCAGCTTCTTTGCCTTGGATATCTCTTCGGCGGGTGCCTTGGCAGCAAGGCATATCTTGGTCAGCTTCTCGATCGCCGGCTGCAGTTCCGCGATAGACGCCTTCGTCTCCTCCTGCCACGATTTCAGCATCTTGCCGTACCTGGCCTTGCCGTGGCAATCGCTGCACTGTCTGGGGCCGGACAGCTTCATCGTGAACGGCGCGGGCCCGAGACCGACCACCTTGCCGTCGGTGTGGCACCCGTTGCAGGCCACGCCGGCCTTGTACATGTCGTCAGGCTCGGGCTTGATCTGCGGAACGCCCGTCCCGGCATATATCTTCTCCTGAACCGAGTGCCGCTCGCCCGTATGGCAGGTGCTGCAATTGCCGGCAGCCAGCAGTTGCTGTTCCATGGGACGAATGCCGTGCTTTATCTCGTCATGGCACTGCAGGCAGTCGAAGTGGCCCTCGGAGACGTGGGTCAGATGGAACTGGGCCTGATCGTCAACGTTCCCCTCAATATCCCTCTTGAGATGGCAGCCGAGGCATCGTTGGGCAGAGACAGCCCCGTCGCCCTGGGTAACTTGGCTGTGGCAATAGGCGCACGGAACCCGGACCTCCTGCTTCTTGGGGTTACCCTTGCCCTTGGCCACAACGAGGAACCCCTTGTGGTCGAACGACTGGCCCATGAACTCTACGGGCTTGCCCGGCAGCAGGTGACAGGTTCTGCATTCGCCGGCAGCCACAGAGGACTCGCCCCGGCCGTAAAAATGACAGGTCAGACAAGTAGTCTTGGTAACCTTGATGTGCTCGTCTTCCACCGTCTGGCCGTGACAACTTACGCAGTTCAGCTCCTTCCCCCGCGGGTGTATGGCCAGATGCTTGTCGTGGCGGAAACGAATCTGCCCCATGAACAGCACCATTTCCTTGCTGTGATCCATATCCGCGTGACAGCCGCTGCGCATGCACGAGCTGTTCGAGATCATCGCGTGCGGCTTGGTGCTGTAGGCGTGAGAGACGTACTTGACCACCTGCACGAGGCCCTCAATCTTGCCTTTGACGGTGTTGGTGATCCCGGGCTCATAGTGGCACTGGATGCAGGCCACGTCCTTATGGGCCGAGTGCTGCCAGGAACTGTAATACTTGTCCATGTTGTGGCACGAAGTGCAGAACTTGGGATGGCCGGTAAGCTTGAGCGTATACACGATCAACACGAGCAGGCCGCAGGCGACCATTGCCACGGACATAAGTATCACGCCGCGTCGCGTGAAAATGGCAAATATCGGGATTGTGCCCAACCGCCCCAGGAGGTTCCTGATATAGCCCAGCAGGAAGGCCGACGCCAGCACCACGGCGCCGATTACCAGGTAGAACAGCACGTCCTGAGTGAACAGGCTCGTACTGGACTTGACCCAGTCGTAGGCCAGCAGCGACAGAGACAACGTCAACAGGTAGGCAAAGCCATCCTGCTTGAGTATGAGGAAGAGCGCTGCAAAAACGAATCCGCTGACCAGGAAGATAGGCCATGACGCGGCTGTTGCCGGCGCGACCATTCTCACGATGCCGCAGAATACCGCCAGCACCGTTGCACAAACATACAGCGGCATGGACCATGTCTTGGCCCTGGTGCGAGCCAGCACGAACCCGCCGACCAGCCAGATCAGCGATAGCAGAATTAATTGGTGAAGCTGCTCGTGGTAGGGTGTGCCGGCGTAGTTGGCCAGTCCAAACAAAACCGCGAAGCTGGCCCATAACCCCGCGCCCACCCGCAGGCCGGCGTTGCGACACACCATCAGCGTTAGCACAGAGAACACGGCCAGCGCCGCTGAGCACGCCGGCAGCAGCCATCCGGTCTCCATCTGCCAAGCCTGGATCAGCGAGGCTATCGCCAGCACAATGCCCGTCAAGTGCCCGGCAAGGACGGCACTGTGACTGACCACGCGAAATGACCGGGCCATCACGATCGCCAGTATAAGCAGCGCCGCCACCACCGCGGCGCCCAAGCCCAGTCGCACGTCGATACCGGGAAAGAGGCCGTAGATCACCAGCAGTGATCCCAGCGCGAACAGACCGATTGCCGAACGCGCAGACCAATTGCTGCGCCCCTGCCCCCACGCCAGCCAGTTGGCCACTGAGAGAATCAACAGGCACACACCCGTGCCCGTCGCGCCCGCATCGGTAAAGGGCCCCAAGACCACAACCCCGATAGTCGCGACAACGGCCAGTATCTTTACGAACAGCTCGAACGCGTCCCGACTGCGGCCGGCCCGGCCCGCTATCAGCGCCGAGGTCGCCCCTATCACCGTGGCGGCATAAAGCAGGTTTATCGCCCCTGCAGAGCCGGCGATTACAAGAGCCGCTACTGACAGGATCAGCCATGCCAGATTCGTCGCCCCCCGCAGTATGGGCTTTCCGCTGGAAGATACAAACCCGCCCCCGGCCACCGCTGCTGCTGCTGCGGACGCAATCCATGCGGCCGAGCCCGCCCCCGCCAACCTCAATGCCCCGGCGACAAAGATGCCGGCCAGGGCGGGGCCTGCAGCCCGGAGACAAAAGGCCCTTTCCGGCTTGAGCGCCATTACTATCACAGCCGCCAGGGCCGCCCCGGCAGCCACTACGGCAATTACCAGTTCACCCTGGAACAGGGGAATGGCCCACGCGAAGAAGACTGGGAAGATCGCAGCAGTGGCCAGTGCTTCGCGGACTACCTTGTGCCTGTCCTGGTCGAAAAGCGACCGCAGTGCCGCCAGAGCCGCCAGCAGCGCGATCGGGCAGACGATCGACCAGCTTTGGGCGCCCCACGCAGGCAGGTGCCGCCCCAGCCCCAGCACCCCTGCGGAAGTGAACATGACCGCAGCCAGTGCGTACAAGTTGCCATGACCGCCTGTATCGTCGCGGCGTCGCCAGGTGATCCACCAGAAAGTAGCACCGGCGATTGCAGCCGATATGGCAATATACAAGTTGGCGGGCAGGACAAAGATCACCGGAATGACCAGAATGGCCAAGCACAGCGAACCGAAGAAGAAGCACTTGGCCACGACGCGCTCGGCCATCGTCGCGCCCCGGGCGTCGGGCACGGCTTCACTCAGCCAACCGTAAGCGAGCCACAGCAACAGCGACCCCAGAGCCAAGTCCATTATGAGAAATGGCCACCGCAGCAGCGACAGCATAAGTGAAACGAAAATCACACCCGCCGAAGAGATATAGAAATGCCTGGCCCAGTTGTGCTTCCTGTCGCGATGGGTCTTGGTCCCGACCAGCAGGATTACACCCGCCGATGCGATCGCCGGTACCCAGCACAGGTCGGCGCTCCACAGCGCAGCAACCGTAAAGATCGATCCCAAGGTCAGCGCAAGGGAAAAGGCATAGACATGAATGGCCTTCCGGATCGCCGAGGAATGTATCAGGTAGATGCCGGCATAACCCAAGAACGTCAACCCCGCAACGTATCGCAAGCTTCCTGCCTGGTCCATCAGGCCCCAGACGTGCACCAGTGCCAGCAGCCCGAACACCGCCGCCGTAATGTTCATCGCGCGAAATACGGTCGGCGCGAAGTCCGGCAGCTCCGGTGGAAGGCGCTTCCTCAGATGGTGACCGACACCCAACAGAATGGCAACCAGAGGCACCGAAAGCAAGGGGAACGATTTGCCCGGGGCGCCCAGGGCATGGCAAGCCATGAAGTAAGAAACGGCCCCCAGGAGCATTGTGGCATAAAGAAAGCTGGCTCGCTTTGTCGCCACAGAGACAACCAGGTAGGGCAAAGAGAAAACGAAGACGAGAACCGCAGTGAGCACGGGGCGCTCAACGACAAAGCCACTGGCGGCCAACAGAAGCACAAACGCGATCAATAAGCCTAGATTCTGGAGTGCCTTGGCAGGAAAGGCTGACAGTCTTTTTTTCACCTGCGGGCTGTCCTTGCTAATGCCGGTCTTGAGCGAAATTCCGAGGAAAATCCCAACCAGACCGTAGACTTCCCCCGGAACCCTTCGGCCTAATACTTGGCAAATACCGTGCCGGAAGACCGACAGGAGCAGGAGCAGAGATTTAAGGATTAGGCAAACGTCTGTATTTGCAATGCTATGGGCGGCCGATTTAATCAGTGGCGCAAACTTCCTATCGTAGTAGTAGGGATTCGTCATACCTCCCAGTATCAAGAAAGGACGGGCTTTGGCCGCCTTTCAAATGGGGACATGGGTAACCTGCCTGGACTTGGCAGCGCGGTCATCAGGCGAATCAATCCCATGGCTTCTGGTCGTTGTGGCGCCTGCCGTGGCACAGAAGTGAACAAAGGTTATGCTAGCTGCCAAGATCGCGGCAAGCCGCCACCCAGGGGCGAACCCGTGGATTAACGTGTTGTCGGCACAGGTTGCGGCCGTGTGTGTAAGCCCCCGACCGATTGCGCCTCAGGGGTCGTACGTTTACGTCACGGATATTCCCATTTGTGAGACAGATGGAGCCGCTGTGGGCAGCGAGATCGTAAACTTTGTCCCCTCTGGCGAACTCTCGACCTCTATGGTTCCGCCATGATCGCGGACGGTCGCGTGGCTGACGGCCAGGCCCAAGCCGGTGCCCTTTCCAACGGGCTTTGTGGTGAAGAACGGTTCGAAGATCCGATCCATATTCTCTGACGGGATACCATGGCCGTTGTCAGCAATATCGATAATGCACCACCTTCCGACCTGCCTAACCCGGATCGACAATCGCGGCTCAGACTGGTCGACCATGGCGTCCAGTGCATTCAGGATAACGTTGACCAGAACCTGCTCCATCGCACGGGGCCAGGCATTGATCATACCGGCGCCGGGGCTTACTTCCCGACGGGTTTCTATCTTCACGTTGCGGACGCGTGAGTCAAAGCGAACCATCTGCAGGGCCCACCCGACGACATCGTCAATGGACGTTAGCTCCCACTGGCGGTCGCCTGGATGGGCAAACTGTGTTAATTGTTGGACGGTCTGCGTAATTCGTCCGATCTGCTCTCTGAGCTTTCCGGCCAAGCCCTTGCGCAGCCGATCGGGCTTGCGCTGGACCAGTTGCAGCAAGCTGTCAATACTGGCCAGCGGGTTGGCAATCTCGTGGGCCACACCGGCAGCCAACTGCCCCATTGCCACCATCTTCTCTTGCTGGACCATTGCCTGATGCTGGCGGCGCAGTTTCACAGACATTGCGCGGATGCGGTATCGCTGCCGAAGCACGTGGTGGCGATGGCGACGGAGGTTGAGGGTGATATTGCTGGTTAGATAGACGGTTATCAGCAGCATGACCATCCAGCCGAGAATGAAAAGCATGTCCATCTGCCGGGCGGGCCAGTGGCCGGTGAGCCACAACCCTCCAAGGAGCAAGATGCCGGAGATGGCAGCCCAGAGATAGGCCATCAGGCGGGGCAGCAACAGGCTGGAAATGACCATGTGGAAAACGAAGAATCCGAGCAACGGGCTGCGCGCACTGTTGGTCCACGCCACCAGCAGTGTCAGGCAGCACAAATCCAGGAGTATCTGTGTCCAAGCCAGCGTCACCAAGGTTGGATTTCGCCAGGTTGTGGCTGAGCGCCCCCCCATGACCGCCCACAACACGGTGTTGTAGGCAAGTATGGCAGCGCCCACCCAGACCATGCTTGGGGCACGGTCATACCAGCCCAGCCAGCACCAGTCGAACAAAGCGCCCAGGATTACCACGGCACCGGCGCCCCATCGCAGACGGATGAACCATCGGAGTTGGCCGAGAAGCGCAAGATTCGAACGGAAGGATCTCAAGCGAGTCATTCTTTGTCCGTTTCCAGCGACGGGAAGGGCAGCGATTCGCTTTCGTCAGCCCCATCCCGCGTAGAACGCTGAAGATCCAGCATCCTTACGCCGGTCGTGTATTCGGTCAGGACAATCCGGCGAATATTCTTGAGCGACGCCACCGTCTGTGCCATTCGCCGCAGGCTCTTGCGAATCTCTTGCAGATGCGTCTTCAGATGCTCATCGCCTCCAACCTGTCGGTCGAGAATCTGAAGCTGCAAATTGATCGTCTCCATCGCATTGTTCAGCTCGTGATTCAAAGTCAACGCTACCTGCTCAAGCGTCTCCATCCTCTGCCGTTCGTGCTTTTGGACCCTCTCGGCAAGGCTGTTGTACGCTTGGGCCAGTTCGGAGAACTCGCCGCTGCCGTCAACGTGAGCGCGATACTCAAAGTGTTCCCGCCCGAACTGCCGGCTCGTCTCAACAAGCTGGTCCACCGGTTTGAGGACCATGCCTGCTGCTCGCAGCAGAATGATGATTGAGATGTTGACAACCAGCATACAGCTGATGGCCATACCGACCACCAGCCACCGGAAGTGACGGGAAAGCTGCAATTGCTCGTGCCGAGCGTGCTCACGTGCCACGTGATTGATCCGGCTTACGCTCTTGCGCAAGGCCATGGCGGATGCCAGGGCCTCAACGTTGTATTGTCGGGCAAGCTCCACATCCTGTGCGGTTGCCAGCGAACTGACCTGCCGCATGAACTGCGGGTACTTGGCGATAAGGTCCTGGTAGAATGGCCGAGCCTCCGCTTCATGGGCCACGTAGTGCGTGCCAATCTCAACGATCAGTTTCTGGGCGGCCTCCACGTCGTCGATCAGTGTGTCGAGGTACCTCTCTCTGGCCAGTTGCAGCTGGTACAGATCGATCTCAACAGACGTCAACGTCCTGTTAAGGCGGGCAGTCAGATCCACGATCGCCACGGCCTCGGTATTCACGTGATCGAGGTCGCGCAGTATGCCCTGCAACATCCAGACGCCGGTGGTTGCCGTCGCTACCAGCAGGATCACCAGCGACCCAAAGACGATCAGTAGCTTACGTCGTAACATTGATGACTTGCCTCAGGGGCGGGCTTGGGCCAGTGGCTGGGGCGCTTGGGGATCGTGCCCGGCACACCAATCTGCTCCCACTTCGGCCGTATGCACTCGACCATGTCGTATATGGCGGCGTAATCCTCGTGCCGACATGGGAGGAACCGCGTAACTCCCATTGCCGCCAGAGTCTTGCGTCCTTGCGGGTCATCGTTCATGTTCAACAGTACTTGCGAAAGCGTCGGACCCAATTGTCGGAAGACATCCTTTCGCAGGATCAAACCATTGCTGGGGACAGGCTTTCCCCTGGCCAGTACGCGGACCTTCCATTCCGGATGCAGGCGCATCTGGGCGTCAAGGCGGAGATTCTTTATCGCACCGGCATCGAGCTGACCTTCCATGACCTTCAACGCCACGTCGTCATGTGTACCGACCCACACTATGCGCGGTTGTTCCGGCTGCCCCCAGAGCTTCAGCTCCAGAATCAGGCAGCCGCCGAATAAGTGCCCGGCGGTGGTCGTCCGGACCATCCCTATTGAGCGCCCGCTCAACTGCTCCAGTCGCCGGACCGGTGAGTCATCCCTGACGAACAGTACGCCGTGATACGTGCTCACGCCGCCTGGAAGTTCCGGCTTTGCCACAACACGCGCGCCAAGCCTATCCATGGCCAGCAGGGCAACCAGTGAACCGAGGAATGCCCCGTCGATCTTCTCTTCGGCGAAGTCACGCAGAACCGCGTCGTAGGTTTTGAGCGTTACCAGTTCAACCGGGCGATTCAGGCGAACTGACAGGTAATCACGCAGCGCCAGGTATCGTTTTCGCTGCTTGAAGATGTCACGCTCGGGAATCAGGCCGATGCGCAGAGGCGGCCCGGACGGCTGAGTTGGCATGGTGGTGGCGATAATCCCCTTGCCGGGGTCCGACTTGGGCATACTCGTCAGCCAGAACAGGATACCCAGAACCAGCCCAACCAGTGTCACGTTCAGAATCACCCAGACTATCTTCATTCCGACTTTCATATCACTATGTCCGTGACATCGAGGCTATGTAGCTTACACAGGCCAGCCGAACTGGTCTGAGCAAACAGGAGCACCATCATGGCCCACTGTTGTCTGGTTCCTCGGATGGTTGTGGATCCTTCGGGATGTTCAACTCGTCCAGCTTGCGATACAGGCTCGAAACGCCGATCTTCAGCTGCTTGGCTGTCTCGGCCTTGTCGTAATTGTGCCTGCGAAGGCTGTAGAGTATGTGCTGGCGCTCGAACTCCCTTAACGCATCTTTGAGGGCCTCGCTGGCCTCGTCGCTGACATCTTCCGCGCCGAATGGCAAGTGCTTGACGCCGAGCTCGTGATCATCCACAAAGATCACTGCCCGCTCAATAGCGTTCTCGAGTTCCCGCACGTTTCCGGGCCAATCGTGATTCAGCAGGATGCGCATAGCCCCGTTGGAGATGCTGGTGATCTGCTTGTTCATCTGGCGAGCGTACTTGTCAATGAAATGGTGGACAAGGGTCGGAATGTCCTCCTTGCGATGCCGCAGCAGCGGAACCTCCAGCTTTACCACGTTAAGGCGATAGAGTAGATCCTCGCGGAACTCTCCAGCCGCCACCATCTTCTCGAGGCTCTGGTTCGACGCGGTGAGGATGCGCACGTCCACCGCTCGCGGATGAGTATCGCCAACCGGAGTGATCAGCTTTGTCTCCAGCGCCCGCAGGAGCGAACTCTGTACGTTTAGCGAAAAAGTGGATATTTCATCCAGGAACAGTGTCCCTCCGTCAGCTACCTCAAAATACCCCGTCTTGTCCCTGTCTGCGCCGGTAAACGCGCCCTTGCGGTGCCCGAACAACTCCGACTCGGCCAGGTTGTCAGGGATCGCGCCACAGTTAACCGGCACAAACGGCTTATCACGGTCGGCCCCGTTGTAATGAATAGCCCGAGCGAACAACTCCTTACCGGTGCCCGAGTCACCAACGATCAGCACGTTGCTCTTGACGGCCGCCAGCTTCCGCACCATTTCGAATAGCCTGATCATTGATGGCGAGCGCCCGACCAAATTGGGAAAGATGCTGTCGGCGGACAGTTGTTCGGTCATGACACGCGTGACACGCAGCATTTCCTGACGCTCAAGAGCTCGTTGAATCTTCACCAGGACATCGTCAAAATCGACGGGCTTGAGGAGGTAATCGCTGGCTCCGGCCCGCATCGCGGACACCGCGCTCTGGACAGTACCGTAGGCCGTAATCATGATCACCGGCGTCTGGGGCGCCAGCTTCTGCAGGTTCTCAAGTAAGGCCATCCCGTCCATTTCAGGCATTCGCACGTCAGTGAGCACGAGGTCCACAGGCTGGTCGAGGACAAGGTCGTAGGCCTCCTTGCCGTTGGCGGCCTGGACGATCTGGTAGCCTTCCTCGTCCAACAGCTCCGCAAGCGACTCCCGCAGGATATCTTCATCTTCGGCAATCAGGATGGTCTTTGGCATGTACTGGTCCTCAGGCAGTTTTGTCGGCTATAGTGGCCGTTTTGGCCCGCATAATCGGAGGCCCGGCGATCTCCTCGTCGCTGAGGTAGCAGCCTGGGTCCGCGGCCCACGGGTCGCCGGTGACGATCTCTGCTCGGGCGCGGGACGACCCACCACAAATCTCCTTGAAGCGACAAGTTCCACATCGGCCCTTAAGCAGCGGCAGACGGTCCTTCAGGCCGGCCATGATTGGATCGGATGTGTCCTGCCAGATCTGGGAGAATGGGCGATGGCGAACATTGCCGAACGACCGGAACATCGAGAACTGATCTGCATGGACATTGCCGTGGAAATCAATATTGCCGATGCCTACGCCGCTGGAAAAACGCGCGCCGCCATTCCAGGCGAGCATATCCAGCACTTGGCGCGTGCGGGGATGGCCTTCCTGCAGCATTCGAAGATACAGGCATGGCCCGTCACAGTGGTTGTCTACCGTAAGGATCTCCATATCCTTACGCCGCTCGGTTATCTGCAGCGAGGCGTCGAAGATCGTGTCGATGGCTTGGCGGGCCTCGGCTGATGTCAGCGCAGAAAGATCCTGCCCACGGCCGGAAGGCACCAGATGGTAGAAGCACGCACGATTGACGCCTTCGGATTCGATGAAGTCGAACACGGCTGGCAGGTCGTTGCATGTCTGGCGGGTCAACGTCAGCCGCAGGCCGACCTTCTGTCCGATCTCGACGCAGTGCCGCAGCCCTCGCAGCGTTCTGTCAAAGGCGCCTTCAACGCCGCGGAACGTGTCGTGGACGGCCGGGTCTGCGCTATCGAAGCTGATACCCACATATGCGAACTTCAGTTCCTTGAATCGTTCGGCCATGCGGCGGTCGATCAGTGTACCGTTGGTAGAGACCACAACGTGCAGATCAAGACGGCGGGCGTATTCAGCCAGTTCGAAAAAGTCAGGGCGAATCAACGGTTCGCCGCCTGAGAAGAGCACGGCAGGAATTCCGAACTCGGCAAGATCGTCCAGTACTTTCTTGCATTCCTCGGTACTCAACTCGCCGGAATACGCGGTTGCATCGGAATCCGTGTAGCAGTGAAGGCACTTGAGATTGCACGTGCGGGTAAAATTCCAGACCACGATGGGTCGCCGATCCGAGGCGCTCTTGGCGACCTCCATCCGCTGATGGGGCGGTGGGTTGATCCGGGATATCTCCCGTCCGTAGCGGTGTGGAGTGCTTGGAGTCTCCAACCCACCATATAGTACGCTCACATCAAGCATTGCTTATCTCGACTGCTCTGCCGTGGCCCACCGGCCTGCTGAGCATCTGGGGCCATTCTCCCCGGCGGTAGCGGTGTCTGGCTACACCAACCCCTCCGCAGTCTCAACCCAATATAGCAGAAGTTGCGGCCACAAGCAAACGGACAAAGCCGACCGGACGAAGCGGAAGCTGAGTCGTTTGGATGCAGGGCTGTTGCGGGATAAAGACATCGTCTGCACATGGCGCAGGTTCTTGGGCAATCGCCGTGCCAGTATGGGCCGCCAGAAGGCGTGTTTGGTGCTAGCTGGGGCTGGCGAGGGCGGCTGGCACGGGGATTTTTTTTAGGTAGGTGGGAAAAAAGGCCTTGACGGGGCTAAGATGGTGGGTAACAATACCCTATTAAGCCGATTGACTCACTCGACTATAAAGGGAGAACATTCATGCTGGAAGCTGTAGAAGAAGACATTCAATCGCTGGTAGAAGGCCTGGACTTCAAACAGAAGGTAGACCGGTCGCTGGCCCTGATGGAGCAGGCTTACACTCAATATGGCGATGCATTAGTCGTAGCCAACAGCCTCGGCAAGGACTCGGTGGCTGTCTGGCACCTGGCTAAGCGGGTTAGCCCGCGGATCCGTGCGTTCATCGTCACGACGCGGTTCAAGCCGCCAGAGACAAAGCGGTTCATGCAAGATCAGGTGGTCATATATCCCGAGATGAGCGTTTTCAGCAGCGATGCAGCGACACCGGACCGGCTCTACGAGACCGATCCCGACCGTTGCTGCGACCTGCTGAAGGTCGAGCCGACCCGGCGTGCTATCCAAGAGATGAACGTTCTGTGCTGGGTAACCGGCCTGCGTTGCACCGAAGGGCGCACGCGTGTGGACTTCCGCGAGGTGGAAGAGCGGGACAAGGGGTTGACCAAGCTCAATCCGATCCTCATCTGGGAGGAGCGGGAAGTCTGGCAATACCTGGCCTTGAACAGGGTGGACGTCAACCCACTGTATGCCGAGGGCTATCGTTCGCTTGGGTGCGCGCCTTGCACGAGTATCTCGACCGGTGACGACGAGCGGGCGGGGCGTTGGATCGGCACGAGCAAGTGCGGCGGAGAATGCGGCATCCACACGCGCCCGCTGAAGCTTGTCAACGGTGCGGGCATCTGAGAGAGTATGGCCAGCGAAGAGAAGATATGATTCTCGGTACTGGCGACGATACCTTGCGGGGCGTAACTCCTGACGATCCACGGATCTGAGGCGAAAGATGGGCTACGTCAAAGGATTGAAGTGCAGGGAGCACGATTGCGGGAAAACCTACCCCGCCGAGCCGCGCCATATCTGCGAGTACTGCTTCGGAAAGCTCGAGGTCGACTGTGATTACGAAGCTATGAGGTCGGCCGTCAGTCGGCAGGCCATAGAACAGCGCCCGGAATCCATGTGGCGGTACAAAGAGTTCCTTCCCATTGACGGTGAGCCGACAGTAGGCATGAATGTGGGATTCACGCCCCTCCTGCGAGCCCCCAACCTGGAAAAGGCCCTCGGACACGCCGAAGTGTACGTCAAGAACGATGCGGTGAATTACCCCACGCTTTCATTCAAAGACCGGGTCGTTTCGGTGGCGCTGTCCAAGGCAAAGGAGTTTGGTTTCGATACGGTTGCCTGCGCCACAACGGGCAACCTTGGCAATTCTCTGGCGGCCCAGTCAATCCGGGCGGGCCTGCGATGCTTCATCTTCATGCCGGCCAATCTCGAACAGGGAAAGATCGTGGGCACCTCTATTTACGGGGTGCATGTCGTCGGGATTACGGGCAACTACGACAGCGTCAATCGTTTGTGCACGGAGATCGCCGACCGGTACAACTGGGCCTTTGTCAACATCAACATCCGCCCGTTCTACGCAGAGGGGTCGAAGACATTCGGTTTCGAAATCCTCGAGCAGCTCGGCTGGCGAGCGCCGAAACACATTGTTGTGCCAATGGCCGGTGGGTCGCTCATTACCAAGGTCGAAAAGGCGATCCGGGAATTCACTACCATGGGGCTGATCGATGATGCTGCAACGAAGATTCACGGCGCCCAGGCTACCGGATGCAACCCGATCTCCGCCGCGGTCAAGGATGATGAGACTATCTTCACCCCAGTGAAACCCAACACCATTGCCCACTCCATAGCCATCGGCAATCCCGCCGACGGCTACTACGCCATAGAGACGATCGGCCGTACGGGAGGATGGGCGGAGGATGCCACGGACGATGAGATAGTCGAGGCTATGAAGCTGTTGGCTGAAACCGAGGGCATCTTTACGGAGACGGCCGGCGGGGTGACGGTGGCCGTGACAAAGAAGTTGATCGAGCAGGGGCGAATTCCACGCGATGAGTCGGTTGTGGTGAGCATTACGGGCAATGGTTTGAAGACACAGGAAGCGGTTCTCGGCCGCCTGCGCGAGCGGGCGGTGATCGAGCCGAAGCTGTCGGAATTCGACGCTGTGGTAGCTGAAATCGACGGCATGGCCGCTCAGAAGAGGTAATACAGAAATGGCGATTACGATCAGAATAGGCGCAGCGCTGAAATCCCTGCTGAACGGACAGCAAGAAGCCACCGCGGACGGCGCGACGGTCGGCGAGCTGCTGAGTGGCCTGAATATACGCGACCGGCTCTGCGACGATGCGGGTAACCTGCGCCGCCACTTCAACATCCACGTCAACGAGGGCGAGGACATCCGGCTTCTTCAGGGCCTGGAGACTCCGGTGGCCGATGGCAGCACCGTAACGATCCTTTCCGCAATCGCAGGCGGCGGCGAGGTGGTCAGAAAGATCTGGGTAACGTTCCCGAAGGGCCTGGTCGAGAAGCCCCTCATTTGGGAGATAGGTCAAAAGTTCAAGGTCGTCACGAACATCCGGCAGGCAAGCGTTTCGAAGGATATCGGCCTGATAGGTCTTGAGCTGTCCGGGGACGACGATGAAGTAACCAAGGCGGTGGATTACCTCACGACCGAAGGCGTATCGGTGGAGCCCGTCGAGCTCGACATAGTGGAATAAGGATGAGCGTGGTGGAATTCACAGAGGAGCAGATCGAACGGTACTCCCGCCAGATCCTCCTGCAGGAAGTGGGCGGCCAGGGCCAGAGGAAGCTGCTGGACGCACGCGCGCTGGTCGTGGGCGCGGGTGGCCTCGGTTCGCCGGCCCTTCTGTACCTTGCCGCAGCCGGCGTGGGCAAACTGGGCGTGGCGGACGGCGACGAGGTCGATCTGTCCAATCTCCAACGCCAGATCATCCACCGCACAGGCGACGTGGGCAAAAGCAAGGTACTGTCGGCGGAGCGGGCTATCCGCGAAATAAATCCTGACTGCGAGGTTCAGGTTTTTCCGGAGCGATTGGCGGCCGGCAACATCCGCGAGGTATTGCGCCGCTACGACGTCGTGCTGGACGGCAGTGACAATTTCCCCACACGCTTCCTGGTGGCGGACTGCTGCCGGTTTGAGAACATACCACTGGTTTCCGCCGCCGTGCTCCGCTTCCACGGACAACTGATGACCGTGCTGCCCGGCAGCGGCAACCCCTGCTATCGCTGCTTCGTTCCAGAACCGCCGCCGACGGGCCTCGTGCCGAGCTGCCAGGAGGCCGGCGTACTTGGCGCCGCGGTAGGTGTTATGGGCACCCTTCAGGCCGTGGAGACACTTAAGCTTCTCCTGGGAATCGGGCACACCCTGTCACACCAACTTGTCCTGTATGATTCGCTGGAATGCCGCTTCACCACTGTAAGCCGCGCCTGTGATCCCACCTGCCCGCTCTGCGGCGAGAATCCGACGGTTACGGAGCTGGTGCAGTACGACCTCAGCTGCGAGACGGCAAAGCCGGCATGCGGGGGGACAAGCTCGTGAGAATCCTGCGGCACGTACTGGAATCGATTGTCTCGCACGCGCGACAAAGCCATCCTTTGGAGTGTTGCGGAATTCTGCTCGCGGAAGGCCCGGCTTCCAAGGTAGTTACGCGAGCCCTGCCTGCAAAGAACGCGGCAGAGAATCCAAAGGAACGATACGTCGTCGGCCTCAAGGCGCACATCCGTGCCGTGAAAATGGAGTGCGCCCGGACCGCCCGCATTGTCGGCTACTACCATTCTCATCCAAGCGGTGGATGCGGGCCGACTCAACGCGATGCAGAGCAGGCCGTGCCGGCTACTTCCTACTTAATCGTTGGTATCAATGGCGGCTCGCCCGAGTTCGCCGCCTGGCGGCTGGAAGAAGATCATCCCACGGCCGAGCCCCTGGAAGTAAGCGAATAAATGAGCACTAAACTGGAAGAACAGAAGACTCTTGCCTCCAACCCCTCTCTGAGGCGATATGAGGACATCCGCGAATTGATCGGCAGCCCCGCCAACCCCACGCCTTTGGTCAGGGTGAATCGAGTGGTGCCGCCCGGGGATTTCGAGCTATATCTAAAGCTGGAATGGTTCAATCCGTTCGGTTCGATAAAGGACCGTACGGCCCTGTACATGCTCAGGGGTATGCAGGAACGGGGCGAGCTTGAAGGCATGAAGCTTGTGGAGCCGACGTCCGGCAATACGGGCATCGGGCTGGCCGCTCTGGCGGCACTGATGGGCGTAAGCATCACGGTAACCATTCCGGACGCGGTGCCCGAGGAGAAGAAGCTTCTACTTCGAATGCTGGGAGCGGAGGTCTGGCCCACGCCGGACGACCTCTGTCCGATCGACCATCCCAAGGACGGAGCCATTGCCCTGGCGCATTCGTTCGTCGAGGGCGAGGCCACCAAGGGACAGTACGTGATGCCGAATCAGTACGAGAATGCGGATAACGTGGCCGCTCACTACGAGACGACCGGCCCGGAGATCTGGAATCAGACCGAGGGGCGGATCCGGTTCTTCCTTGCGGGTGTGGGCACGTGCGGCACGATCACCGGCGTCGGGAAGTATCTCAAGGAACAGAACCGCGACGTGCAGGTGGTCGCTATCGAGCCCCAGAAGGGGCACAGATTGCCCGGGCTGAAGAATCTCGAGGAGTCCAAGCCGCCGGGCATTCTCGATCGCAGCGTTATCGATCGGACCATCCACGTCGACGACGAACCGGCCTACGCAATGACAAAACGCCTGTTTCGTGAAGAAGGCCTCGTTATCGGGCCTTCAACAGGAGCGATCGTTCACGCCGCCGCGGAACTGGCCGAAAAGGAAGAGGGCCTCGCGGTAGCCGTTTCTCCTGACAGCGGGCTAAAATATGGAAGCTTCTTTGTCGACATCCTTGGTGACGAAGGGAAACCAAAAGCATAAGCTTGGTTTGGGGCTGTGAGACAAGTGCACGCGGAAATGAGCCATAGCGCGGACATCCCGGGCGTATATCACCTGCCGGACAGCCTCCCGGACGATCTGGAGCAACTCCGTCAAATGACGCTTCAGTTCAAGGAAGGCGCAATAAGCGCGGCCAGATACCAGGCATTTCGCGTGCCACAGGGCGTTTATGAGCAGCGTGAGGGAGGCACATTCATGCTGAGGATTCGGCTTCCGGCGGGCATGCTACTGCCGCACCAGATGCGGAAGCTTGCGGAGATCTCGCAGACGCAGGGAAACGGCCTGCTCCACATCACGACACGGCAGGACATCCAGGTGCATCGCGTCAGCCTCGATGCGATTCACCCGGCATTGGTAGCGCTGCAGAAGGTGGGGCTTTCCTCAAAGGGCGGCGGCGGAAATACAGTCCGCAACGTATCGGCCTGCTGCCACGCGGGCGTATGCCCGAAGGAAGTCTTCGACGTCACGCCACACGCAGTCGCCATGACCGAGTTCATGTTGCAGGACCCGCTGTCCTTCCAGCTGCCGCGCAAGTACAAGATCGCCCTTTCCGGCTGCGCCGACGATTGTGCCGCAGCCACGGTCAACGACCTCGGCCTGATCGCAAAGCACCGCGACGGCGTCGAAGGTTTCGCCGTTTATGCTGCAGGCGGCATGGGCGCCCGCAGCCGCGTGGCGGACCTGCTGGAGGAGTTTGTTCCCGCATCGGACATCTGCCTGGTGGCCGAGGCGGTCAAGAGGGTCTTCGACAAGCACGGCAACCGCAAAGACAAGCACAAGGCACGTCTGCGCTTCTTGATTGAGGGGATTGGCTTCGATCAGTTCCGGGACCTTTACGGGAAGGAACTGGACAAACTGCAGAATGGCCCGCCTCCGTGCCCCGCTCCCCGGCTGGTGTTTCAATCGGGGGCGGGCCCTGCAGAACAGTCCGGCGCATCTCCACCGGACGCATCGGAGGGTTTTCGCCGATGGGTTAAGACCAATGTTACACCGCAGAAGCAAGATGGCTGTCACATCGTTGAGATCCCTCTTTTCCTGGGCGATATCGAGCAGGAGAAGCTCCGGCGGCTCGCCGATGTCGTCGAGCGTTACGGCGAGCGAATGCTCCGCACGACGCAGTTGCAGAATCTCGTCCTCAGATGGGTCCGCGATGACGCCCTCCTGAAGCTATACGAAGAGCTCTCCGCCCTCGGCCTGGATGTCGGCCGCCCGGCAGTCCTGCGAAACGTAGTCGCCTGCGCCGGAGCTTCCACGTGCCGGCCCGGCATCTGCCTCTCGCGCGGGCTGGCAGAGGCCGTCTCGAGACAGTTGGCCGGCAGCGATCTCAGCGCCCCCAACAGCCTCGGCCGCATGAACGTCCATATCAGCGGCTGCCCCAATGCCTGCGGGCGACATCCAATCGCCCAGATCGGTTTTGCCGGCGCCGCCAGGCGAGTAAAGGGACACCTTGTGCCGTATTATGTCCTCCAGTTGGGAGGACGAGTGGAGGAAGGCAAGACAGAGCTCGCGACCGGCCGCCAGACCATCCCCGCGCGAAACATTCCGGCCTTCCTGGTCGAGTTCCTCAAGGCCTACCAGGCATCGGCCCAATTCCCGGACTTCTACGCCTTTCTCGAGGCCGGCGGCAGAGGAATTGCCGACGATCTTGCCACCGCCTGTAACAATGTTCCCGACTTTGAGGATGACAAGAACTTCTACTTTGACTGGGGCGCGGAGGAAATCTTCTCCCTGGCCGGCCGCGGGCCCGGACAGTGCGGAGCCGGCGTGTTTGACCTCATAGAGGTGGACCTGGCAAGTGCGGCCGACGCCCTGAAAGAAGGCAGGCGATTCGCGGCGGCGGCCTCGGCGGCCCGCGCCCTGCTCGTTACCCGCGGCCAGCAGGCGTCCAACGACGCCGAGGCGTTCGCGATGTTCCAGAAATCCTTTGTTGATGAGCGTCTGATCGGCGCTGACCTCGGCCGCGTGGTCGCCGCCGGCGCGAACGCTGCTGCAGACGCCGACCCGGAAGCTGCATTTGACGCCGAGGCCCAGGAGGTTTCATCCCTTGTCGAGGCGGTCAGGAATCTGTACGAGAATATGGATGCATCCCTGCGATTTGGGACTTCAGAAGCGAAGCCGCAGGCGGCACCCTCGCCGGCCTCCACCGAAGAGGCAACCGACTCCTTCAAGGATTTCCGAGGCGTGGTCTGCCCGCTGAACTACGTGAAGGTCAAGCTCACTCTCGAGCAGATGGAGGCCGGCCAGACCCTCGCGGTTCTGCTGGACGACGAAGGCGCCAAGAATGTTCCCGACAGCGCTGCCGCCGACGGCCATCAGGTGCTTTCCGTGACACAACAGGATGGCCACTGGAAGGTCGTTGTGCAAAAGAGCGGCTAGAATTGCCCAGCGTCATAACCGGCGCGCTGACGCGCGCCGCGCCCACGTCATATCGAGTAGCCCGGCACGCCCTCCTGCTGCTTCTCCACCTCCTGGTCCAAGAGGTTGCGGAACGTGGTATTGTTGTACACCGTCTCGATCGCGTCGTGCACCTTTTCCCACATCGACAGGAACACGCAGCTCCCTAAGAGCGGACAACTACTCTTGGACTTCTCCACGAAACAGTCGACCGCACGAACCGGACCCTGCATAAAATGCATCACTTCTCCAACCGTCAGCCGGCCGGGAGAACGCGTCAGGAAGTATCCGCCACCCTTGCCCCGGCGTGAGTCAACGAATCCCGCCTGCTTCAACTGGTTCAATATCGCCTCCAGGAAGCGGGCCGGTATCGCCTGCGCCTTGGCTATGTCGGCGATCTTGACTGGTCCCCGGCCGCTGTGTTTGGCCAGCTCGAAGACCGCTCGCAGTGCGTATTGGACTTTCCGTGGCACTAACATGCCGGATTCTCCGGGTGATTGGGCCGAATAGCATAATCCTTAAGTCTAGCCTGCATGTCAAGTCTTCAGCACAAGCGCGATGCTTTAGGCTCACGCCTTGAACGCCGTTGCCCAGAACAGCCAGTTGCTCCAATAACGGGTGACAACGAAAGTCGTAGTAGAGCTGGCATGGAAGAATCAGTCGCTGCCCTTGGCAAGGCAAGAATCCAGCGCTTCTTTCAGAGGTAGCCTCTTGACCGGGTCAATCTGTCTTTGCACTTGCCTTCTGGAGCAAGCTGCCGACCTTGGTCTTGAGCACGTCAAAATCAACGGGCTTCTCGAGGAAGTCCGATACGGGCAGCCACTTGTCGTCGATGTCGCCGGAACCGAACCCTAATGGGAACTTGGCATTTACGGCTGTCAGCATCAGAACAGGGATGCCCTTGAGGTCATCCTTGTAATGTCGGATGGTCCGGGCCAGTTCAAAGCCGGCGGCGGAGTCTTCCGGAAACATGACGTCCAGAATGACCAGATCGGGGCGTCTGGTCTCCATGCTGGTCATGGCACGTTCCGTATCCAATTCAATCTGGGTCTCATGGCCCTCGCTTTCCATGACTTTCGCGGTGGTCATCGCGAAGTCCTCGTCGTCTTCAACAATCAGTATGTAGGCCATATCCGGGCTCCTCAATGTTGGCCGGCGAGACCGGCACTGCTCCGGCCACCGGTAACGTAACTTCGAATTTCGTGCCCTTGCCCAGGCGGCTTTGCACGCGCAGGCCGAGACCGTGTGTCTGCGCTATGTGTCGCACTATCGCCAGGCCCAGGCCCGAGGATTCCTTATTGTACCGGGCGCCCTCGGTAGTGCGGTAGTACTCATCGAAGATGAGCGGCAGCTTTTCAGGCTCGATGCCGATTCCCTGGTCCTCGATAGTTACGACGGGTCGGCAATTGTTGCCGGCCTGGCAGGTGACTCGCACCTGGCCGTTCTCGTGAGAATAGGCCACCGCGTTGCTCAGCACGTTGGCAAACAGCATCTTCAGGTGCTCTTCGACGCAGGTGGTTTGGACGGGCTCGAGGGATTCGCTGATTTTTATCTTTCGCTGGTCAGCCCTTGGCTTGACCTGGGCGATGCACCACCTGACGGTCTCGGCCAGGTCAAAGGTCGTCGAATCGGGCAATCGCAGTGCCTCAGAGCTTAGATTTGCCAGTTGGAGCATTTCCTTGATTTCGTCCGCGAGCCTCTGGCTCCTGGTGGCAATCTTGCGGACGACCTGCACGGCCTGCTCGCCCAGATCACCGCAATAGCCTTTGAGCAGAAGCTGCGTGTTTGCATGTATCGCCGCGAATGGGGCCTTCAGTTCGTGTGTGGTCCGCAGCATGTGTCGCATGCGCTCCCTGCGCGTCCGCACCAGGCGGCGGTTAATGACATCCAGTTCCCTGTCGCGCCGGCGTACCATAGCCGACAGGCGAGAGGCAAGGTACCACACCGCCAGGAGTATTCCAAGCGTCGAGAGAAAGTTCAGAATCGCCAGGCCCGGTGTGGCGGCCACGCTGTCACGAAACGAATTGGTCGCCAGGACGTAGGCCGGCGGCCAGACGCCCGCCTGCTCCAGAACCAGGCAAATGCCGTAAAGAACGCACGCCGTCAGCGTCACGGCAAGACTGTCGCGCCGGGAAAAGAAGATGCACGCCAGAACGATGTGGAACACGTATGCGAAGTGAACGTAAGTCTCCATGGTTCCGGAGTAGTGGGCGACGGCCGTAACGACCATCAGATCCATGACAATCTGTGCCCAGAGGCTCAGGTGGACCTGGCGCGGCGAGGAGATCACAACGCGCCTGTAATGGATCAGGACCGCTATGTTCTCGATTGTGAGAATCCCGGCGAGAACGAACGGCCAGATGATCCGCTGCCGCAGATTGATCCAGCCCGGCAGGACGGGCAGCCAGGCCATCACACCGACGGCGACCAGGATAGCCGTCACCGACCAGCGGAGCCAACAGAACCACCGGACGTTTCCAAGCAGGAGCGTGCCGGGCAGAGAATCGTGGCGCCCATGCTGGGCCTGCTCGGTGGCACCTTCCTGTGGGCCGGGAAGGTCCAGTTCGAAGGTTGCGCCTGCCGAGGAATCAGGGTTATGCCTATTATCCTTGGAAATCATGATAGTAGATGTCGGGTTCAGCGATGCCCGCTTCTTCGAGCATGCCTTTGACGGCCTGGACCGCCGGCATCGTCTGCAAACTCTCTGACCACACCAGTATAGAAGGTGGCCACAGCGAGTTTGTGCACATGCTGTGCCATAGCTGGCAGCCAGCAAAGAATATATCGGGACGCAAAGGCAACCGCTTCATCATGCTGGTCACTTTCTTCCAACAAGGCCAGACAGCCTGGCGCAATGGAAAAGGTCCGGCTCACAAGCGGAGCCGGACCCGGAGTAAACGAGGCCGACGGGATTCGAACCCGCAACATCCGGATCGACAGTCCGGTACTCTATCCAGTTGAGCTACGGCCCCTGATACAGCGAGTACTGTATATTATATCATCGGTTTGTCAACTATCTGGCTGGAAAAGTCGGCGGGTGCGACGAAGAATCTTCGCCCAGGGGACGGGATCGCATTCTTCACCACCGTTCGGGTGAGCTACAAGCGCGGTTAACGACACGCGGCGATCTGACGATCGCCCGCTAAACAGATTTTGCGAACCGCCGGTAAACGGCCAGCGCCGTCAGGCGGGGCTGTATATGCCATCCTCGGGCTGCTCGACAGCGGTCATGATCCGCTCCCGCCTCCTGAATGGGGGCCGCATCGGCCCACTCACATACTTTTCCGACCGCACATGCTCGTTGAAGCCTCGTCTTCGGCGGGTCCTCAGGAGGGCTGCTCCTCTGGGCATCCTCGCGCTGGTGAGATGGGCAAGATACTCATCCAACTCCTCGTGCTGGAATTGGGCCAAAAAGCCCGGATCAGCGCTCTCATTCAGAGACAATATCTGGTCTATCAACTGCCGTTTTGTCATCCGCAACACCTCGAAAATGTGACTGCCGGCCCCTATCCAAAACGAGGCCCGAAGACACTTATCGGCTGGCTGCATTGCACAACTTTAATGCAAGGTCCGTGCTTCAGCCGTCGGCCCATCACCGATTGGTGAGCAGATTGATGGCCTCATTGCGTGTCGCAAGATTGGTCCTGAACAGGCCCCTCATTGCCGAGGTGACCATCCGCGATCCGGGCTTGCGGATGCCCCTTATGGTCATGCACGTGTGTTCGGCCTCGATGATAACGGCGGCCCCGCGTGCATCGAGCTTCTCCATTATGAGGTCGGCGATCTGGCCTGTCAGGCGTTCCTGCACCTGGAGGCGGCGTGCGAAGACCGACACCACGCGTGCGAGCTTGCTGACGCCGACGACCTTGCCCCTCGGCAGGTAGGCCACGTGCGCCTTGCCCATGAACGGCAGCAGGTGATGCTCGCACATGGAGTAGAACGGAATATCGCGCAACACCACCATCTCGTCGTACTGCTCGGTGAAGCCGACCTTAAGATGCTCGGCGGGATCCTCGGACATCCCCGCCAGCAGCTCCTCATATACTCTTGCCACGCGCTGCGGGGTATTGGCCACGCCCTCCCTGTCGGGGTCCTCCCCCACCGCCAGAAGGATCTCGCGGACCGCCTTCTCAATGGCCGCCATGTCAACTTTCTTTGGGTTATCAGTCATCTCAGTACCTCGATTCTCCCGCGTCTTATACGTCCGATAATGCCGCCAGTCAATCGCCGGTGTTCGCCGCGGCGATCCGGGCGTTGCGAAGGAACATCTCGTACGTGGCTCGCCGTGTCGACGAGCCGCGCGTCGCGCGGTCCCAGTCATCCGGCCGCCACGTCAGGATTTCCGCGATGCTCGCCCCACCCAGCGGCTGCCCGGTGGCTGCCAGCTCCGGGTCGCCGGCCGGCAGATCGCGATTGTGCGGGCAAGCCTCCTGGCAGGTGTCGCAGCCGAACACGCGCGGGCCCATCAGCGGTCGCAGGTCGGGGGCAATCTCGCCGCGATTCTCGATCGTCAGATAGCTGATGCACCGGCGGCAGTCCACCAGGCCCTCTTCCATGATAGCGCCCGTGGGACAGGCCGACACGCAGGCGCCGCAATCTTCGCACTGCGAGGCTATCGGTCCGTCGGGCACGAGGGAAAGGTTGCACACAATCTCGCACAGCAGGACGTAGCTTCCCAAGCCGGGAACAACCAGGCAGCCGTTTCGCCCGATCCATCCCAGCCCCGCCGCGGCCGCCAGGGCCCGCTCCGCCACCGGGCCGGAATCCACAAACGCCCTGCCCTCGAATTCGCCCGCAATCCCACGGATTTGGTCCATCAGGCGCCGGCATCGCTTCTTGAGCACCTTGTGGTAGTCCCGCCCTCGGGCGTACCTGGCGACTAAGACGCCGCCGGCCGGCCTGTCTTGTCCCGCATACCCCACGGCCAGACATATCACGCTTCGCGCCCCATCCACCAGCAGGGCGGGAGCCAAGCGCTTCTCCACGTTTCGCCCCATGTAGGCCATGTCCGCGTGGTACCCGCTCGCAAGCCACGCACGAAACCGTTCCGCATGAAGGTTAGCATCCACGCTCGCGATGCCGACTCGCGCAAAGCCGGCGTCCATCGCCAGCTTCTTCACCTCCGCTGTAATGTCCTCGCCGCGCGCCATGCCCGCAGTGTACCAACAACGCGCCGCCGTCTGCCACGTAGATCCAGCCCCGTCGCTCCAATTCGATTCCCGTTGACACATCTGTCGTGGGCATTTACCATTCTCGGTTTCATTCCGTAGGTTCCATGCTCTGCGGGTGCCTGCCGTCGCTGCAGCGGAGGCCCAATTGAAGATACTTGGCATCCATGCCAACACACACGATAGCGGCTGTGCCTTGATAGTGGACGGCCGGTTGATCTATGCAGCGTCACAGGAACGCTTCGACCGCCACAAGATGTCCGAAGCTCCACCCATCGAAGCGATAGATGCGGCCCTGGCGACGACGGGCATTACGGCGTCCCAGATCGATTTTCTGGCCATCTCCGACGACCTCAGCGCGCAGGAGTTCTCGCAGAAGGGAAGCGAGCACAAGAAGCGCATGCTGGACGAGGCGCTGCCGGCGGCATTGAGGCATTATTGGCACCGCCCTTTGCGCTTGTGGAAGTTCTACAAAGGACACCGGTTCAGCAAAGGCATCCGGCGGGGCCAGTACCGCGCCGACCGGCTGGAGGCGGCCAGAAAGCATTTGCAGGCCAAAGGCTTCCGCGGGCGTCAGAAGACCTACGAGCACGGCTATTGCCATGCGGCGAGCGCGTACTATTGCAGCGGGGTCGACAAGTCGTGCAAGTGCCTGGTCTTCGTCAACGAAGGTGGCAGCTTCATCAACTCCGCGAGTGTTTACATCGCACAGGACGGGCAGGTCCGGAAGATCCTGGACATCCCCACCACACACAGCCCGGGCGTGTTCTACACCACGATCACGCGGCTGCTGGGCTTTCGCCCGGGACGCCACGAAGGCAAGATCACCGGCCTGGCGGCAATGGGCGATCCAAGTGTCCTGGGCGATCTCGCCAGAGAGCTGTTCCACCTGGAAGCCGGCCGGGACGACTATTACCTGTCTCCGCTGGTGTACTTGTGGTGGCGGGATTATCGCAAGATGCGTCCGGGTCGGCCGCTGCCGCGACCGCTGCGCGGCCACAGCCGCGAGGACATAGCGGCGGCCTGGCAAATCGCCCTGGAAGAGGCCGTTACCGGACTGGTGCAACGCTATCTGAAGCGGTATCCGGATGTTCGTCACGTGGCCCTGGCCGGCGGCACGCACGGTAACGTCAAACTTAACCAGCGGATCAATGAACTCGACCAGATCGAGGAGATCTACGTGCATCCGGGGATGGGCGACTGCGGTCAGCCGGTGGGCGCGGCTCTTGCCTGCTGGGCCGAAACCAACGAGCACGCAGCGCCCTTCCGTCACGAGACGGCCTGCCTGGGCCCCGGCGTTGATCCCGAGGAAATCCGAACTCTCAGCAACGAATACGAATTGGTCTTCGAAGAGACGGACGACCTGGCCGACGCGGTGGCCGATCTGCTGGCTCAAAAGAAGGTTGTGGGCATTTGCCGCGGGGCGATGGAATATGGCCCTCGCGCCCTGGGGAACCGGAGCATCCTGTACACGCCGACGGACCCAGCCGTGAACGACTGGCTCAACCAGCAGCTCAAGCGCACCGAGTTCATGCCGTTCGCCCCGGTTACGCTCATTGAGTCCGTCGACGAATGCTACGTCAACGGCGGCAAGAGCGCGTACACTGCCGGCTTCATGACTGTCTGCTACGATTGTACCGATTACATGAAACGCACTCAGCCGGCGGTTGTGCACGTTGACGGCACGGCCCGGCCCCAGTACATCGCCAGGGGGCAGAACCCGTTTTACTACGACGTGGTGGCGAATTTCCAGCGGCGCACCGGACTTCCAAGTGTGGTCAATACTTCGTTCAACATGCATGAAGAGCCGATCGTGCGAACCGCGGCCGACGCCCTTAGCGCGTTCGTCGCCAGCAACCTGGACGCGCTGGTCCTGGAAGACAAGCTCCTTCTGCGTGAGAAGAACCAAGTGCTCCGCCAAAAGATGGCGATCTTCGAGGAAAAGGATGAACGTTCTGTTTCTGACGAAATATGAACTCATCCGATACGGGGTTGCCCAGGTGCTCCAGGCACTGTCGGAGGCCCTGCTGCCTCTGGGGATTCGCGTCCTGGTATGCAGCAGCCACAACACGGCGCAAGGCCGCACAATGCCGAACGGCCGCCCGTGCATGTGGGCGGCACTGCCCAAACCGGGCTTGCTGCACGGGCGCCGGGCGGTGCGAACTCTGGCGACCATCTGCCGAGAGCATGCCATCGACCTCGTCCACGCGCACGGTCTCTATCGCCCCGGCTGGGCCGCTCGATGTCTCAAGCGACAGACCCACCTGCCCTACATCGTGACCAGTCACGGCGACATCGTGCCCAGCTCCTCTCGCCAGAAACGCCGATCGGTGCGGCGCCGCTGCAAGGCGATCCTGGCTGACGCCGAAGCCGTTATCAGTCTGACCGAAGTCATGGCCCGTTATGCGGGAGATCTGTGCGACGTGTCCGGCAAGAGCTCACTCATTCCAAACGGGGTCTTCCTTGATAGATGGCGACAGACGGCCGATGTGCCGGAGGATCGTTTCATATTGGCCGCGGGGATGTTGACCCCGCAAAAAGGCTTTGGTGTTTTGATCGACGCCCTGAAGCAGCTTGTCGATGGCGGGCAGGACGTTTCGCTGGTGCTGGCCGGTGAAGGGCCGCAAGCCGAAGCCCTCCGCAAACAGGCGAGCGGGGCGGGTCTGCACGTTCAGGAAGGCCTGTCCGACCCCGGGCCCCAACGCACAGGAAGCGTAATCTTCACAGGCTTCGTTAACGGGGCTCGAATGCAGGACTTGTTTCAGCGGGCGGCGCTGGTGGCCCTTCCTTCCCAGCGAGGGGAAGGATTCGCCCTCGTGCTGATAGAGGCGATGGCGGCGCAAAAGGCCATAGTCGTCAGCGACCTGGCCAGCACGCGAGCGATCGTGCAGGACGGGGTCAACGGACTGCTGGTCGACCCGCCCGACGCAGCCGCCTGGGCCGAGGCAATCCGGACACTGCTTGGGGACCCCGAGCGGCGGCGCCGGATGGAGCAGGCCAACGCCGAACGGGCCGAGGAGTACGACTGGCCCGTTATTGCAAAGCAGCATGCCGACCTCTACGCCCGCGTTCTGAAGGGGCGGGCATAGCCGCGGCTGGGCGAATTGGCCCTTGTGCCTCGTGTCAATTCCAACCATCATTATCCGAGGCCCCGATGAAGAAAGTCCCCAACATGCCGCTCGTGTTGCTGTTGACGCTTCTGACCGCGGCGGCGACGTGCACTGCCGCAGCCACCGGCGCATCCCGGACGGGCGCCTCCCCGCGAAGTGCCTATAAGATCGACGAGCAACGATTGGGCCCTTTTCATCGCCCGGTCCTGCCGCCGGTGGTCAGCAAAGATGGTTGCCGTCTGGCCTATATGACAAGCAAGGGCGACAAGCAACTTGTGGTCGTGAACGGCCAGCCTGGGCCTGAGTATGACCAGATCGGTAAGGGAAGCCTCATCTTCAGCCCAGACGGCAAGCGTCCAGGGGACGTCCCTGGGGGGCGCCTGGCCTATTGGGGCAAGAAGGGCGGCAAGTGGTTTGTGGTCATCGACGGTAAGCCGGGGCCCGAGTGCGACTGGATCGCGGCGGGAAGCCTCGTCTTCAGCCGCAACGGCAAACGCGTGGCCTACTGGGGCAAGAAGGGCATGAAGTGGCTAGTGGTCATCGACGGGAAGCCCGGTCCCGAGTATGACGGCGTCTGGCCAGGGAGATTTGTCTTCAGCCCGGATGGCAAGCGCCTGGCGTACTCGGGCAAGAAGGGCCTCAAGCACTTTGTGGTCGTCGACGGGAAGGCTGGCCCTGAGTATGACCGGACCGGCTGCATCAGCTTCAGCCCGGATGGGAAGCGCGTGGCGTACGCGGCCATGGTCCAAAAGGGGAGCATAACACAATGGAAGTGGCTTGTGGTCGTGGACGGCAAGCCGGGGCCAGAGTATGACGAGATCGTGGTAGGGAGATCGCTCTTCACCCCGGATGGGAAGCGCGTGGCGTACGTGGCCAGAAAGCGCCGCATAACACCATCGAAGCACTTTGTGGTCGTGGACGGGAAGTTTGGCCCCGAGTATGACTGGATCGGCTTGACGGCCGGCATGAACCCCGTCTTCAGCCCGGATGGCAAGCGCCTGGCGTACTCGGCCCAAAAGGGCAAGAAGCGCCTCGTGGTCGTGGACGGCAAGCCAAGCCCTGAGTATGACGACATCGGCCGGGGAAGCCCCATCTTCAGCGCGGATGGGAAGCGATTGGCGTACGTGGCCAAGAAGGCCGACAAGTGGCTTGTGGTCGTGGACGGGCAGGCGGGACCCCAGTATGACTGGATCGACTCGATTCCTACGCCCCCCGTCTTCGGCCCGGACGGGAAGCGCGTGGCGTACAGGGCCAAAACGGGCGACAAGTGGCGTCTGGTCGTCGACGGGAAGCCCGGACCCGAGTATGACTGGATCGGCACGGGACCCATCCTCAACCCGGATGGGAAGCGCGTGGCGTACGTGGCCGAAAAGGGCGACAAGCGCCTTATGGCCATCGTCGGGAAGCCTGGGGTTAAGTTTGATCACCTCGGGGAGGAAGGCCCCATCTTCAGCCCGGATGGCAAGCGATTTGCCTACGCGGCCAAAAAGGCCCGCAAGTGCCTTGTGGTCGTCGACGGGAAGCCTGGGCCGGAGTATGACGGCATCCAACCAGGAAGCTTGCTCTTCAGCCCGGACGGCAAGCGTCTGGCGTATATCGCCGTAAGGCGCACTAAGTGGCTTGTGGTCGTTGACGGCAAACCGGGGGCAGAGCATGACTGGATCGCCTTGACGACCGGCACGGGCCCCGTCTTCAGCCCGGATGGCAAGCGCCTCGCGTACGTGGCCCAAAAGGGCAAGAAGTGGCTGGTGGTCGTCAACCGCCAAGCGGGGACCGAGTATGACGGCGTCTGGGGCGGGCCAAACTTCCATGCGGACGGCGTTCTGGAATATCTGGCCGCCAAGAACGGATCCCTGTACCGCGTGAAGCACGTGCCGGCAGCCAAATAGTGGTGATTTCGGCGCCGCCTGCCATGCAGATCCAGCCCGCTCGCGCCCCCGGGCGAATTGGCCCTTGTGCCTCGCGTGAGTTGCAACCATCATTATCGCACGCCCCGATGAAGAAAGTCCCCAACATGCCGCTCGTGTTGCTGTTGACGCTTCTGACCGCGGCGGCGACGTGCGCCGCGGCAGCCGAGGCCGCGAAACCCCATTCCCCAATGAGCTATCTCGACAACGGGGTCATCCGACTCGGCGTGAATCTCGATATCGGCGGCTCGATCACGTATCTCGCGGACGCCAAGAAGAAAGTCAACGTCGTCAACAACCATGACTGGGGCCGCCAGATCCAGATGTCCTTCTACTCCGGCCCGAACCCTTTCACGCCCGGCGGCAAGCAGCCGAACAAACATTGGGTCTTCCTCGGCTGGAACCCGATCCAGTCCGGCGACGTCTACGGGTTCCGCTCCAAGGTCATCGAGTACCGCAACGACGGCAAGAGCATCTACGTAAAGTGCACGCCGATGCACTGGCCTCTGCGAAACCAGCCCGGCCGGTGCACCTTCGAATTGTGGATCAGCCTGAAAGACAACGCCGCGCACGTGCGGAGCCGCATCACCAATCGCCGCGACGACAAGACGCAGTACCCCGCCCGCGGCCAGGAGTTGCCGGCCGTCTACACCAACGGTCCGCTGTACCGCCTGACCAGCTACACCGGCGACAAGCCCTTCACGGGCGGCGCGGTCCAATACATTATTAAGAAGGGCGCGACGCAGGGCCTGTTCCCGTGGAAGTCGTACAACGCCACGGAGAACTGGTCGGCCCTGCTGGACGACAACGACTGGGGCCTGGGAATCCGGCACGATGGCGTCTACCGCGTGAAAGGCGGCTTCTCGGGCAAGCCCGGCAAGGGCGGCCCGAAAGATGCCCCGACCGGCTACATCGCCCCCATTCATCGCGAGATACTCGACCACAACATCCGGTACGAATACAGCTACGTGCTGATACTCGGCACGCTAAAGGAGATTCGCCGCTACGTCTACGACCACGCGAAACGCCCTGGCCCGCCGCATTATTCGTTTATACAAGACCGCCGGCACTGGACGTATAGAAACGCCCGTGACGCCGGCTGGCCCGTCAAGGGTTGCCTTCACGTCATGCTCGAAGGCAAGGGCCCGCAAATGACAGGCCCGCCGGGTTTCTGGCAGGCCAAGGATGCGCCCAAGCTTTACATCCGCGCCGCGTACCGAACAAAGCACACCAGCGCGGCCGTCTTCTGGAAAACCCACGCCGAAAACAGGTTCACACGCCAGAAGAGCGTGACGTTTCGGATCAAGCCGGACGGACGCTACCACACCTACGAGGTCGACCTGGGCTCATCGGCCCATTACAAGGGCGCGATCACCGGCCTGCGGTTCGACCCCGCGCCAGCCGGCGCAAAGGGTGACTACGTGAAGGTCAAGCTCATCTCCTTTCGCAAGCCAGCCGCAGAAAGGAACGCGGAAAAGTGAACCCGATTCCAACAAGGACCGGGGCCATGGAACTGAAATCAATATCCCTGACGGTTTTGCTGATTGCGACGACCGCGTTTGCGGTGCCTGATGCTGCGGCGGCTGCGGACAAAGACTGGCCGCAATTCCGCGGGCCGACCGGCGAAGGAATAGCCGCCGACGCCGACCCGCCTATCGAGTGGAGCGAAACCAGGAACATCAAGTGGAAGGTTCGCGTTGCGGGGCGCGGGTGGTCGTCACCGGTTGTCCTCGGCGATCGCATTTGGCTGACCACGGCCATCGTGCAGGGCCGCAAGAGAACACGAATCGGGCCAGTGCAGGGGTGGGCGGCCGACCACGTCTCCCTGAAGGCGATCTGCCTGGACCGCGCCAGCGGCAAGATCCTTTGGCAGGAGACTCTCTTCGAAATTGACAAGCCGGCCCCTGTCCACGAGCTCAACAGCTTTGCTACGCCGACCCCTGTGGTCGAGCCGGGGCGCCTCTATTGCGACTTCGGGAATTTCGGCACGGCGTGTGTCGATGCCAAGACGGGCAAGGTCCTCTGGAAGCGGCGGCTGCCGATCGACCACCATTTGGGGCCGGGCAGCTCGCCGGTGACTTACAAGAATCTGCTCGTGCTGGTCCGCGACGGCTGCGATGCCCAGTACCTTACAGCGCTCGACAAGACCACCGGCAAGTCAATCTGGAATACCAAACGCCCGCCGCTGGTGGGCAACAGTCGCGATACCAAGAAATCGTTCTCGACCCCGCTGGTAATTCAAAGCGACGGCAAGACACAAATGATCGTGCCGGCCGCTCAATGGCTCGTGTCGTACGATCCTGCCACCGGAAAGGAACTCTGGCGGATGCCGCACGGCAGAGGATTCTCGATAGCCCTGCGCCCGATCTTCGGCCACGGGTTGGTGTACTTCACCACTGGGGGTATGAAGCCGCAGCTTTGGGCGGCCCGCGTGGACGGGCAGCACAAGACGGCCGAGTCGCGTGTTGCCTGGAAGGAAACACGCTGGATCCCGTTCATGGCCTCGCCGATCCTCGTCGGTGACGAAATCTATTGGATTTCGTACGCGGGCATTGTCTGCTGCGCCGACGCCAAGAGCGGCAAGCTGCTCTGGCACAAGAAGCTGAGCGGCAAGTACATGGCCTCGCCCGTGTGCGCCGGCGGGCGGCTATACTTCTTCAACATGGACGGCAAGGGCACCGTGCTCAAGGTCGGAAAGCAGTTGGCGCAGCTCGCGGAGAATCAGCTCGACGGGCCGGTGGTGGCGTCGCCCGCGGTGATCGGCCGGACCATCTTCCTGCGGACCGACACTCATCTGTACTGCATTGAAGGTAAGATCGAGAATTCCGGGAAATAGAGGCCACGCAGACGCCCCATGTGACGATGGCTATGGACGTTCTGATACTCAATACCGCCGTTCTGGATATAAGAAGCAGCGATTTTCACTTCGTGCCGGATCTTGTCGGGCCGGGGGGGCTGGCCAAGTGCAGCGTCGGCGACATGCCCGACTACACGCCCGAGCAATACGAACGCTGGATTCGCGACGGATGCGCGACGGCCGGCGGGCCCGGCAACACGGCGCCGCTGTTTGTCCGCGCCGGGCTGAGCGCCGCCGTCGGGGCCAACCTGGGCAAGGGTGACAACGACGGGCTGGACGTTCAGGGCCGTGCGTTCAGGGATACCCTCGCGTCCAACGGCGTCGACGTGTCCCAGATATGCATACATCCGTCTCTGCCGACCGGAACAACCTTCATCTATGACCCCGGCACGGACGAGCGCGGCGGCATCGCATATTTCCCGAACGCGAACGACGACTTCGACTTCGAGCACTTCAAGACCAGCGTCGAGCGGCTGAGGCCCACGGTTGTCTACTACATGTACTCGGGCCTGTCAGCCAGGGGCGACGCCAACGGCGGGCGCGATCTGGCGGACTTCGTGCGATGGTGCAGGCAGCAGGGAAGCATCACGATCGTCGACAGCCACACGCTGACAGGCAATCCGCAGGAATTGATAGAACAGGGCTCCGCGGTTGAGGCGTATTACCTTCTCGAGCCGCTGCTGGGAGAAGTTGACATCTTCTTCTCATCCCTGGATGAGGCCAAGATGATCATGAATACTCTCGATCGCCCGCAACGCTGGGCCGAGTGCTCCCAAGAGGACGTCTGCCGCGATTATCTGGGATTCGTAACGAGCAGGTTCGCCAACGAGTCCGGTCGCAGCCGCCTGTTCGGGCTCACCGTGGCGGACGGTGCGTTCGCCAAGTACTGCAAGGCCGACGGCCCGGCGTCTGAGATCGTCGAGGCAAGGTCGAGGTTCATGGCCGGTGAGGTAATTGATCTTGTCGGCGCGGGCGATTCGTTCAGGGCCGGCCTGCTCAGCTACCTGGTGCGCAACGTCGATGCGTTCCGCGATGGGACTCTCAACGTCGCGGATTGCCTTCAGATGGGCAACCTGTTCGCCTCGCTGTACATCAAGGCGCCTCTGGGCGACAGGTACGCCAACATCAAGCCGTACGACCAGCTCGCACATCTGGTCAGCGGAGATGCCCAGCCGGGGGGAAAATAGGGACAGACCCCGCCGGGAGAGGCTAGAATACAAGTGACCCGCCCCATGGGCAGCGACTTTAAGGGGGCAGACAGATGACGGATACCTCGGCAGGCACAAGCAAGTCCGACCGTACGTCGGGCAAGCCGGCAGCATTGATCGCCGACCACCGGCTTCGCCCGATCGTCACCCTGCTGCTCGTGGGTCTGGTGCTGTTTACGGCGTTTCGATTGGGACTATCCCTCGCCCGCTGGAGCATGATTCGGGACATGGGATTCCGGAAGCTCGGCCTTTGCTTCCTTCTGGGCCTCCGGTACGACATGATGGTCCTGGGCTACGTGCTGCTGCCCCTGGTGGTCGTGCTGTCGGTGGCGCCG
>SDBT01000233.1_pt1 | contig 81543 bp, 53 predicted proteins | sample 2277101 | NCBI WGS metagenome assembly SDBT01 (sample SAMN10404973, study PRJNA504765) | marine sediment metagenome | isolation source: marine sediment core GS10_PC15, 103 cmbsf | place: Arctic Ocean: Southern Knipovich Ridge | collected 2010
CTGGATGCGGCCGTTATTAGTATCAGCAACATATACGCTCCCTGAGCCATCTACTGCTACACCAGATGGACTCATGAACTGCCCATCGCCATCACCCTCAGTTCCCCATTTTGTCAGGAAGTTGCCATCTGAATCGAATTTCTGGATGCGGTCGTTCCAAGCATCAGCCACATATACGTTACCTGAACCATCAACTGCCACACCGTATGAACCCCTGAACTGCCCATTGCCATCACCCTCAGTTCCCCATTTTGCCAGGAAGTTGCCTTGTGAGTCGAATTTCTGGATGCGGAAGTTCCCAAAATCAGCCACGTATACGTTTACTGAGTCATCTACTGCTACATCATGTGGCACACTGAACTGCCCATCATCAGTACCCCAAGCTCCCCATTTCGTCAGGAAGTTGCCAGCCGAATCGAATTTCTGGATGCGGTGGTTGCCACCATCAGCCACATATACGTTTCCTGTGCCATCGACTGCCACACCATCTGGTTCCCAGAACTGCCCATCGTCAGAACCATAGGTTCCCCACTTTGTCAGGAAATTGCCATCTGAGTCAAACTTCTGGATGCGATGGTTGTCAGTATCAGCCACATATACGTTTCCTGAGCCATCTACCGCCACACCAGATGGCCAATCGAACTGCCCATCGTCAGAACCTTCAGTTCCCCACTTCGCCAGGAAATTGCCATCTGAATCGAACTTCTGGACTTGATCCAATTCAGTATCAGCCACATATACATTTCCTGAGCCATCGACTGCCGCACCATAGGGAGACCTCAATCCCAGTACCTCCCTTGGCCATGCGTCCACGAACTCATATTCCTGTCCTTCCGAAGCTGATGGATACAACAAACAGGCTAAAGTCGTCACCGCAAGAATCAGATATATCATTTTGTTTCTCATCGCTGTTCCCCTCCTGGACTTTCGCACTGTAAAGTTTGGGCACAAATATCCCAGCCACTGATCCGGCAACAATAATGCCACTTCCCGCTGCTTCTGGCAAGCACTTTTCCACATCACTAAAGGATATAATCTGTCGCAGTATCAGGATTGCCATTGTCAAGTTATTCACACGAATGACACTAACTTAAGGGGAAATATTGCCAGAAACTCCCTCTTTTTCCTTCTCTTCCTCGTAGTCGGCGATCCGACATTAGGTGTATCAATATGATACGCGTATCATTATGATACACCCCAAAAAACCAAAAACCGATAGTCAAGTATAGCGACATTATACCCGGAATCAGGTTCTCTAGCAAGCAATATACTCCACATCTCAACTCAGAAACGCCACAATTTTATGCCTCAAAATGCGGCAGATCTATGGAGTGCTGGAGCTTGCTCCAGCATGTGGAAGCTTGCTTCCGCACTTATAAAATATCAAAATCGCAAATCCAAAATTCTTAGTCTCGAAATGCAGCCGTTACCTCGATATGTATATTGAAGATGTTCTTTACACAACAATACTGAAATTCAGAGCAACAAGATTCTATCTTAGCCAGTACCTATAGACCTATGGATTCATGGCCACTCGGTTCTATGGTTTCTGCTGAAAACCGAAAACTGAGAACCGAAAACTGAGAACCGAAAACTGAGAACCGAAAACTGAAAACTATTCTTAGTGCCTTCGTGCCTTTGTGTTAGAATACCACAACCGGAGATTCGAGAAAAGAAAAAAACGAAAAGTGTTAAGCATCTGTTCAGCTTCTTTCAGACTAACACAATCTAAACTCAGGTATCATCAGTATTTCACGATTTTCAGAATGTTAAACTTTTTCAGGATTAATTGAGCGAAATGAGACATTATTACCACAAATTAGCCCCAGATTAGCGCAAAATCAGCCCAAAATCAGCGAAAAGTTTAATATACACAATATTCACTGTATCTGAGTTCTATTTCATCTGCTTCGTCTTCTCAATCACGTATTCCTGGAGTTCCTGGGAGAGGGAGATAAACTGTGTACTGAAGCCGAAAACGCGCACCATGATGTGGCTGTAGCGTTCCGGGTTTTCCTGAGCCTTCCGCAGTTGCTCATCAGAGACAATATTCAGACCGATCTCCATGCCGCCGTCCTCAAAGTAGGTCCTCAAAAGCGAATTCAGTTTGTCCAATCCACTATCGCCAGCTACAGCAGTCGGGTGCAGATCCAGGATGAACGAGATTCCGCCCGGCGCTTTCGTATAGTCCAGCGCGGCTGCCGATTTCACCGTGGCTGTAGCGCCAACGCGTTCCGTTCCGTGGCTGGTACACGCGCTCATCGCCAGTGGATCACCTGCTTTGCGTCCATCCGCGCTTGCGCCCAGCTTCCGTCCGAATCCATATACCGCCTGCGGCGATGTCCCGAAGATTAGAACGTGATGCCGGCCACCCTCTGGTGTGGGGTATCTGCCGACCTCTTTGCAGTAGAACGCAGTTTCCTCCGCGGCGATTCTGTCCACGTATTCGTCGCCGTTTCCATATTTCGGCGCGCGGTTGAGAAGCATCTGTCGCAGCGGCTCCTGACCCTCAAAGTTGCTTTTCAGCGCATCGCGAAGGGCGTCGAGAGAGATGGCCTTTTCCTCGAAAACGAGCTTTTTGATGACCGCCAGCGAATTTGCTATATTGGCAACGCCGAAAAGGTTGACGCCAGACGGGTTGTAGACCGCCCCGCCATCCATCACGTCGCGCCCGGATTCTAAGCATCCCTCAGTCAGCGTAGAGAGCACAGGCATGGGCAAATCCGTCGCCTGAAGCACATACGCCCTGATATTCTGCTGAATAGCCAGCCGGACAAAATATTCAACCTGCTCGCGGTATGCGGTATGGAGTTCATCGTAAGAGTCGAATTTCTCTCCTGTTTGCAGTCCGATCTGTTCGCCTGTAATCTGGTCGCGACCGTTATTCAGCGCAAGTTCCAGGCATTTTAAGAGGTTCATAGTATGACCCATCGTGCGGGGATTACACTTCCCGGCGATGGTCAGTTCCACGCAGCCGATGGGGCTGTAATCGCGGGCATCTTCCAGCGGTATTCCTGCTTTTACCAGAGATTTCACGGTCACCTCATCGCCCCAGAAATCCGGTCTTCCCAAACCTATTCGGGCGATGTCCGCAGCCATTCTCAGAAAGGAATCCGGCGTCCCTTTGTGAATCCTGACGGCGATGTCTCTGGGTGTGCGAAGCCTCTCCGTAGCTTCCAGGCAGAGGTACGATAATTCATTCGTACCGTCGTTTCCATCCGGCTTTACGCCGCCCACCGTCAGATGGCGAAAGTCGAAGGTGCTGTAGCATTTCAGCCATAGACACTCGATAAGTTCCAGAGCTTCATCCTGTGTCAATCGACCGGCTTCTATATCGGCGTGGTAAAACGGCAGCATGTATTGATCGAATCGCCCGAAGCTGTGCGCGCTGCCGGACGCTTCCGCCCAGCTAGCCACTTGAGCGAACCAGACCGATTGGATCGCCTCGTGAAATGTTCCTGGGGGATGGCGCGGTACTTTGCGACAGATGGACGCCATTTCTTGTAGTTCGTCCCTCCGCGGACGATTTTCCTCTTCCGCGGACATTTCGTCCAATTTGTCCGCCCATCGCTCCGCGTAGCTCATGAGAGCATCGCAAACGATCATCACAGCCTGATAAAACGGCTTGCGTTTCACGTCCTCCGCGTGCGTTTCATCCAGAGATTCGAGTTTCTCCTCCGCGCGCCTTTTAATCTCTTCCATGCCCAGTTCCAGAAGCATCTGGAATCGGAAATTGCGGTGTACCACATCTATTCCGCTGGCACTGTAAACACCTGCGTTCATAGCCCTGCGCTCATCTTTCGGTACCAGAGCGTTCAGCTTCCGCCAGACAGATACATAACCGGGATGCCATTCCTCCGCTCGTCTCCTGTAGGCTTCAGAAACAGGAGCATCCTTTGGTATCCAGCCACCGCTGACCTCTGGATAGCTCACTGATCTGACCCACTCGTTCCCGCTGTGGATTCCGTTATGAGCGGGTATAAGACGCTGAACGCGACCGGCGATGAGTTGACCTTCGTCCAGGATCAGTGATTGAGTCGCCAGAACATTCGCGGCAGCCTTCGCCCTGCGGATTATCACAGGTTCAGCCTGAGTTTCATCGTAGGAATCCATCACCGCAGAGCCGCGCTCGGTGGGATCCAGTTCATTCGCAAAAGAGAGCGCCAACTGCCTCAAAGCTCGTATGCGCGGACTCAACTCAGATTCCGTCTCCGGCGGCGGAGTAACGTGCGTCATTTCACATGCTTGTGTGACTGCCTCAGCCATTTGTCTGTCTCCTCTTTAGCATTCCGTATAAGTAATGGGCTGGATGTCGTTTCTGCGGTAGTATTCTATAACGCGGTCATCCATGAACATCCGACGCTGCCAGTCGCGCTCTCTGGCGATTTCTCCGGGCAATTGGTTCCCGTATGTCATCTGTTGTATATCTTTACTATCATAGCATGGGTGGCCTACCAGCAGATAAGTCTTGTCCGGCTCGGCAGCGTCCAGCGTTGCCAGTATTCTCTCCACCGGGTCGGAGAACTTACCGTCGATTCTGGATAATCTGCTCAAACTCTCCGGTCTGTGCACCAAACCCTCCGCTTCCGCGAAGGCGTGCAGGCGCGGCGCTAATCCATCAAACCAGCCGAATGCCATGTGCTCATCCATGTATCCGATATCCAGTCCTTCTGATCGCGCCATTTCCAATTGAGCTTTGATTTCGGCAAGTATTTCGTCGCTATCAGGCTTATTATCCCACAAATCCCGCGTGGATTTGAAGAAAGTGCCGTCCTCCATCACCAGTGATGGCACTCTGTCAGCATCAAGTATGGGTCCCCATCTGTGTGTGTTCCACTCGTCAGTGATGGTGGCGTGCAATCCGACGCAGAGACCGTCCAGATTTTTATACATCCGAGCAGCTTCTTTAAACAGCGGCGCTGGAACCATGATGGACGTATTACGTAGCACACCATGATTGAAGGCGTCGGCAATCGCCCTGTTCGCGCTGTGACAACTCCCGCTGTCGTCGCCGCGTGTAACAATTCTTATTTTCGGCATGCGTTCTCCTTTCGGCTAGATAATCGGTAAGCCCGCTAAAGAATAGCACACGGATTTTCACGGATTAAGACGGATAAACACTGATTAGATCTACGAGTTTTTCACTTACGGGCGAAACCTGCTGAGTAGAACATGCCGCTGGCTTGTTTATGAGTAGAACATGCTGCCAGCTTGTTTATGAGTAGAACATGCTGCCAGCTTGTTCCTGGGGCTGATCAACATTCTAGACGAGCAAGCTGCACGTTCTACTATGCTAACTGAAAAACTCGTATTAGATCCGCGAAAGTCCGTCACATCCGTGTTTATCCGTGTGCTATTCTGGCCTTCTTACTTCCGCTTCGGTTTAGCCGGTTGTCCTGTTCTGCTTGATTCGTATATTGCGTCCATCAACTCACACTGGATAATACCATTTTCCGCGTTGGTGCGCGGCTCGGCGCGTCCCAGGATGGCGTCGATGAAGTTATCATCCGGTGAGCTTCCCAATTCCACAGGAACTGGCGGATTTTCAAGCTGCTTGTTTCCCTCCCATACACGAATCCAGCCGCCGCCCCATCCGTCGATCTCTACGCGGCCGCCGTCGAAGATGAAGCCCATGTGCGTTCCATTTGCGGGGCAGTTGCCGCTGACAACGATGCTCGCGAGGACACCGTTCTCGAAACGGATGTTAATTGATGAGTTGATGTCAACCTTAGTGCCGTGGTTGTCGAGGAAGGCAAAAACCTCGGCAATGTTGGATCCCACAGACCAGCACAGGCTGTTTAGCAGATGCGCTCCGCTGTCATACGCCTGTCCACCGCCGGATAAGGCGGGATCCTGTCGCCACTTGCCCGCGGTACCGCGCATCCAGTTCTGAGTGATATAGCCAATAACCAGTTCCAGATTGCCCAGGCTTTTGTTGCGGATCTGCTCTCGCAGATAGTAGAAGCTGGCGGAACATGCGGTGTTGTATCCCACCACAAAGACCTTACCGGCATCCTTGACCTTTTTGGCGATGGTATAGGCATCCGCAGCGGCAGTGACCATAGGCTTTTCCATGAAAACATGACAGCCAGCGTCAAGAGCTTTCATCCCCTGCTCAAAATGGAGAGTATGCGGGGTGGAGATAAGCACAGCATCAGCGTTGACCTCTGCCAACATTTTGTCTATGTCAGCATAAGCGTCGGGTCGCGGCTTCAATTCCGGCAGGTTGCGGTCGATGTATCCATTGGCGATCTCTGTGTTTACATCACATGCGCCGACGATCTGGACGTCTTTGTTGCCATTCATCCGACGGGCGTGCCCGGAGGAATTGCCTCCGCAGCCGATCATTGCAAGACGGATCTTAGACATGAATTTACTCCTTCAGTGAAGATGAAATGTGTCCCTGAAATTTGACAAACTAAACGAGGCTAAGAATACATGAACCCGGATGATAAGTCAAGATAAATCGGACAGTATATCCAAGCATAAACTTTTCGTCCATAATATGGCGTAATGGCATGATGGGATGCTTCATTCTGCCAAACGGGACTGGAAAGTCCCGTCTATCGGTTGTAGTGATATTCCCCACAACCACGATAGTCGGGACATTCCTGTCCCGACGGCTTTGGGACATAAACTTTATGCTTGGACAGTATATTTTTGAGTTGACTTGTTTACATCATCTGCTATAATATCAGTGTAAAAATAAGAAGGCAGGTAATGATGATCCCTGTCAAGTTGGTAATTTCGGAATATGGGAGGTGAAGCTGTGAGACGTTCGATAGTTGTAAAAATGCTCGTAAGTATATTGCTGCTGTTTAGCTTTTCATTCTATGCTCAAGGAGCGGGGGAGTATACGCTGTTTGTAGGGGAATTTGAGAACAAATCGGATGTCGTCAATCCGTTGTTGAGCTATCTAAGTGACTCTCTGGCTCACTCATTCTCCCGCAGTAAATTGGCGGAGATCAATCCAATCTCGCCGGGTATGCGCAGTGCCTATCTGCGAAGGGCGCGGCGTGAGCAACCGAATATTGATTCCACACAACTCGCGCTCCTGGCAGCGAAATATGGCAAGGCTGATGCTGTTCTGGTGGGAAGCTACACCAAAACAGGCGAGGAGTGGTCAATGGAAGCGCAGTTGTTCGTGGCGCGCGAAGGTAGTCAAGCGAGGGAGGATATTCAGCTTTCGGGAGGAGATATATACCGTCTGCTGGATAGTCTGGCAGCGGAGGTCAGCAAGCGGTTGGGAGCAGGAGAATACATGCTGCTTTCTACTGCATCCTGGGAAGCCTATGAATCATATCGTCAGGGACATCAGGCGTTCTACTATTTCAACACCATGGGAGCTATAAATCACTTCAGGCAAGCGATAGAGTTGGATCCGAATCTTGCCATCGCTCAGGCTGAACTTGGTCTGAGTCATGCCATGTTCAGTCAACTCAAGGAGGCAGCTTCCGCATTCGCAGAGGCGACGAGGAATCTACAGTATGCAAGCGAACAGGAGCAACTCGTAGTGAAAGGACTGGAGAGCTTCTACAGGTACTACTGGGTTCTGAAGAAAGGCGGCGGCGGACTTTCGGGTGCTGATATGCCTCGGATGCGTGAGGATACGGTCTGGAATGAGCCGTGGCTATACTGGTATATCGCTGGAACCACCGAAGATGCCAGAGTTCGCGGTCGTATACGCAAGCAATGGCTGGCGTCGGCGCTCGCCTATGCAAAAGCGGGGTTCTACGGATTTAGTGAGCTTGTTGATCTGGGCACAGATGAATGTATTGACGCTTTCAATTCCAGCAAGGACACAGAGTTTCTGGATGTGGCTATCCAGTTTATATCCCAGGCGGCGGATCTGGATGCCAGCGATGAGTATGATGATGTCTGGAAGTATTGGGAACTTGCGAACATATATGAGAAGATGAGCGAACCTGTGGATGTGCAGAAGCACAGGGAACAGTGGCTTGAGGCGATTAAGCGCAAGCCCGTGGACAGCCGTTCTCCCGCTAGTCTTAACAGCCTCGCAAAGAAATGCCTGACTATGGGAGCTTCGCAGGATGCGCTTGCGTTCGCAGCGAAGGCCGTTGAGTTAGAGTCCGATCCCGGGCTTCATGCGCTGTATCTTGTGACGCTGGCAGATGCACATCGAAAATCTGGTAACCTGGACGAGGCATTCAGTGGATATGTAGAGGCTTTCCATGTCTCCGCGCGTGGTGATGCAGCCACAAGTATCCTGAAGAATAGTCTCTCCGGATTGGCGAAACTGGTGCTCAAGCATCGCGACTCTCTGGATGATGCAAAGCAGACGAAGCTTGATGAAATCATAAATATTATCAGGGATATGGATCCACTCAGATTCAGAGGATACGCTGCGAATAACATCTATGATTCCGGCGAAATACTTAAGGGTGTATGGCGTTTTTGTCATGCGATGGGGGACGTAAGTCCCATGTTAGAGATTATCCGCGGCTTGCTCAAAGAAGGAATAGCGTCAGAGGGACAGCTTGTATATCTTGCCGAGTTGATCATGTTCAACGGTGGCATCAGCGAATTCGAGCGGAACTGGCTCTCTTCCCCCGAGTTTATCCAGTCCATAGCTGCCCTCAAGAGCCCAACAAGGTTGGGATGGGTGTATGAGATGATAGGTGAACCGGCGAAGGCAGTAGAAGCATACGAAGGTGCTCTTATGTCGGAATCACAATCGGCCCGTATAGTGGCTTCCTGCGCGTTGATAAGTCTACGTCACAGCCTGAGTGAGAAGACACCACCCCAACCCCATATCTATCTTGAGGCGGAGGATGCGGAGAATATAACCCCGCATTTTGAGATTGCGCAGGCATTGGAAACAGTCGGTGGTAGATACCTCTGGGCGCCTGACACATTCGATGGCTCCTGCGATGGTCAGGGTAAGGCTGAGTATGAATTTGAGACCTCACAGCCCGGAACATATCTACTGGTAGCACGGATGCTGGCAGAAAAATATTATGCTGATAGTATGCGGATAACTATTGGAAACAATGAAGCTGACCTGGGTATAGCAAGCGGAAGAACATATCGGAATCGAAGAGGGGCGGAGTATATAGGGTCGGAGTATATGCCGGTTTCCCTTGAAATGAGCGAACCTGGCTTGAATATATACGAAAATCATTACGCCGCCTGGGAATGGGTGCCAGCAGGTAAGAGTTTCGCTCTTCCGGCGGGGAAGCATCGCCTGGTGGTGCATAACAAGGACGATGGCGTGAAACTGGATTGCATGGTATTATACAGGGAGAAATGATGATCAAGACCATTTCCAGAGACTTGCGGATGAGCAACGGTAAAATCAAGAAGCATTTCACGCTCCTGCTGCTACTGGCGATCTTGTTTGCGTCGCTTGTGTCGGTGATGAATGTGTGGGCATGGCGTACCGCGTCGGTGCAGGAGAATATAAGGAAGCTCGATCCTGTCCTGAAATCACTGGTTCTCAGTGGAGATTTATCCGGCCGTGCTCCCGCACTGCGCATACTCTCGCCGGTAGCGCGTCCGTATAGGCCTGATATGGTTAACGCCATAATCAAGGTTTCCGGAAATACTATGGGTATAGAGTCAACCGGAGTTAGAATACGGTCAGTGATCGGCGACATTATCACGGCAGACGTTCCTTTCCGTTCTCTTGAGGCGCTGATCAATCTATCCAATGTAGTCCACGTGCAGGCAGCTCGCCAGATGCAGCCGGCGGTGTTGGATATTAGCGTGCCGGATACCGGGGCGGATCAGGTCTGGCGGAGCGTACCGGGATATACGGGAAAAGGCGTCATCGTCGGCGTCATCGACACCGGAATAGACTGGGAACATCCGGATTTCAAGCACAAAGATGGCACTTCCAGAATTCTCTATATCTGGGATCAGACGGTGCCGGGACTGAGTCCGATGGAATACAGATATGGCACGGAATGGACAAAAGCTCAAATAGATTCAGGGCAGTGTCAGCAGATGGATGCTATGGGACACGGCACACACATCACCAGCATTGCAGCGGGCGATGGCAGGGACAGCCACGGATTCACCGGCATGGCGCCGGAAGCGGATATTATTATGGTAAAGAGCACCCTTATGGACCCAGATATAATTGATGCCAGCAGCTATATTTTTCGTAAGGCGGAGGAGCTAAACAGACCGGCAGTTATAAACATGAGTTTTGGAGGCCACTGGGGACCGCACGATGGAACTGATTTGACGGATCAGGCTCTTGATGAGTTACTGGGTCAGCCGGGTCGGGCCATAGTCGCTGCTGCTGGCAACGATGGCGGCTATCCCATCCACGTGAGGACATCCTCGCTCCGTCAGACAACCGGCGGAGATTATCCCTGGACAGCCGTCCTCCCAGCAGTAGGCTCTCAGTATACCGTGCTTCAGGTATGGTATCCGCCGGCGAGGTCTCTTTCGGTGAGGCTTTTACTCCCGGAAAACGATAGAGGCGATCTGAATGAACTGAGTTCCGGCTGGGTATCGGCAGGGCAATACCGTGATTTTTCAGTTCCGGATGGCCCGCTGGCCGGGGCTGAAGTTTTGATAGACACCATGACGTATCCAAACTTCGATGGTTTTTATATCCACGTATACGATGGCGGCGATCCCACTATTCCTGTTGATGAATACCTTTTCGCTATAGAATACGATGGCGTTGGTGTGGCAATGGACGCCTACATCCTGGGGTCAGGGAAGTTCACCACAGATATTTCCAGTTCCATCTCCGCTCCTAACAGATCGTTTCTGCTGGAGGGAGACGGCGAAAGGACAATCGGTTCACCGTCCAGCGCCGCCAGTGTTATCTGCACCGCCTCTTACGTAACCAGATCCGAGTGGGTCGATACGGAGAACAGAATAAGGACAGAGAACGTGAAAATAGGCGACATATCTGTTTTCTCAAGCCGTGGGCCATTGCTAAACGGTGCGAGGAAACCTGATATTGCGGCTCCCGGAGAGATGATCGTAGCTGCGTTTTCCGATGACAGTTGGGCCAGAACCCGGTCAATATACACCGACGGGGAGCATCTGTCCTGGCGCGGGACGAGTATGGCGTCACCGCACGTCACTGGAGCTGTGGCGCTCATATACGAGCAGAATCCTAATCTAACCGCGTCAGCGATAAAGAATATTCTCACCGGATCCGCGGAAGATCGCGGACAAGTTGGCTGGGATAAGGCGTGGGGATACGGTAAGATGGACGTTTTGTCCGCGATGGGAATTCCGTCCGCGCCTGAAGGACTTCAGGCCACGGCGGGCAACGGATCAATCACCCTGACATGGCGTCCTAATAATGAAGGTAATATAGCAGGATACAGAATATACGCTGCGCTGGATACTGGATACTGGATGCTGGATACTGGTAATGGGTGCTGGAGGTTCGATGCAGGAAACTGGATACCGGACGGTAGATGCTGGATGCTGACGTCGAGCATCGAATATCAGCCATCAAGCATCAAGTATCAAGTATCGAGTATCGAGAACGGCACACCAGTTTCTCTGTCTGTCAGCGCGTATGATGCGGACGGCGACGAAGGTCCGAGGTCGCATGAGATCACTGTGACACCAACGCCACCGGGACCGGATGTTACTCCGCCGAATCCGCCTGATGATCTGACCGCTGCATCTGTGGATAGTGCGCTGGATCTGACGTGGTCCCGAAACAGCGAACACGATCTGGCTGGTTACAGAGTCTACTATGGTACATCCGCCGGGAACTATACTCAAAGCATTTCAGTAGGTAAATTGACGGAATACAGACTTAAGAATCTGACTAATAACGTGCGTATATACGTCGCAGTATCGTCCAGAGATACTTCGGGAAACGAGAGCGCAAAATCAGAAGAGGTCTCCGCTGTTCCGAGGCTTTCCATCCAATCTGAACTGCGTTACCAGAGCGGATGGCCTGTGTCAACGCTGCATGACGTATACTCCTCTCCAACTCTCTACGATATGGACGGCGACGGAAGGCTGGAGGTGCTGATCGCTGCGAAAGATGGGAGAGTATATGTCTTGGGCCACGATAGTCGCTACATGCCGGGATGGCCTATTTCAACGGGTTATTCATTGATCTCATCGCCTGCTGTGGGAGACGTTGATGGGGACGGTCGCGTTGAAGTGGTAATCGGCGCAGGCGAGATGATGTTTATGTGGCAGAGCGATGGTACGCCCGTGAGCGGCTGGCCTGTCAGTATGACCGACGGCGTATTTGCCTCACCCGCTTTGGGAGATATAGATCGCGATGGCAAGCTGGAAATAGTTATAGGCTCCCGGGACGGAAAGGTCTATGCTTATAATGACGACGGGTCACCTGTAAATGGATGGCCTGTGTCAACGTATGGGGAAATCCGCTCCTCGGCGGCTATCGGCGACATAAATAGTGATGGCAAATTGGAGATAGTTATCGGTTCAGGCTCCGGAAGTTTGTACGTCTTCAACGGCGATGGCACAATAGTTAGCGGCTGGCCTGTGTATACTGGCCCTGCGGTAGATCCCTCCCCCGCCCTAGGTGATATAGATGGTGATGGCAGCATGGAAATAGTGGCGGCAGACAATGATGGTATGATATATGCGTGGCGCTATAACAGCGATTTGATGGCGGGCTGGCCAATCGATCTCCAGGACGAGATTACCTCCTCTCCCGCTTTGGGTGACATAGATGGCGATGAGAAAACTCTGGAGATAGCTATCGGGACCAGAAATGGCTTAATATATGTGCTGAAAAGTGATGGATCGATTATGGATGGATGGCCAGTCTCAGTTATGGATTACATAACGTCCTCCCCCGCTCTGGGCGACATAGACGGCGATGGTAGTGTGGATGTCATCATCGGAACCAGTACAGGGCAAGGCCATGTGGGGCTGGTATATGCTTTTAAAGGCACTGGCAAGCGGCTTGGGGCAACGTGGCCTGCAAGCATCGAAGGGAACGTACGCTATTCATCACCAGCGTTGGGTGATCTTGATGGCGATGGAGACGTAGAACTGGTCATCGGTTCATGCCGCCAGCCTGGGAGCTTTGGCGGACAGGTTCACGCCTGGGATCTGGCCGGTCGTCCTACAGAGGCGGATATCCCGTGGGGTGAATTCCGCCATGATCCGCTCCACACTGGCGTTGTGGGCGATAATATCTCACCTTCGTTTGTGATAGCAGCTCTCCAGAATGCTGCTTTGAAAAAATACATGAATCTATATATCATAGCCTCAGAGCGATTGATAGAGCCGCCGGAACTGACTGTGGAAACGGCTGTACCGGGACAGGCAGAGACGGCTGATCCGCCAGACGAAGCAGAAGAAAATTCGTTATCGCTCATTCCTCTTGTACAGATCAATGATAATCCGCCTATATATCAGGCAGCTTTCTTTGCCGGACCGCATAATCTATATACTTTCACCGTCAGTGGGACAGATTTAAGCGGCAATTCAGGTTATTCCGTAAAGACCATCTCAATACAATTGAATCAAGGAGAGAATACAGCTCCCGCCAGTTTTTCGCTTCTTCCCAACTATCCCAACCCTTTTAATCCGGGAACATGGATACCCTACGAACTGGCGCAGCCTGCGGATGTGACTATCGAGATTTACAGCATCAAAGGCCAGTTGATTCGCTCGCTGAACCTGGGGCGTCGGGCAGCGGGAAGCTATACCGGCAAAAATACTGCGCCTTACTGGGATGGCATGGATGATGACGCGCAAAGAGTGGCTTCCGGCGTATATTTCTACGTCCTGAAAGCCGGCGGCTTTAGAGCAGTCAGAAAGATGATCCTGTTGCAGTAGTGCTCTGGCACAGTGAATATTATGGATATATTCGTAGAACACGCCGCTGGTCTGTTTACCAACGGGCTGGCAGCCTCGTTCTACTATAAAAATCAAGGTGGTACTTATGAACAAGCTGATAGCTTGTGGTACTGTTGGAAAGTTAGAGGTATTATTAATGGTATGGCTTATCATCCTGTCGTGTGCTTTTTCCTCAGTGGATGGCGATAACCTCATCTACAATGGCGATTGTGAGAATTCATCAAGTGAAAGTCCGCCGCCCGGCTGGAGCATGTGGGGCGCTGCGAAATATAAGAATCCGGCTAACTATACGCGCGATGGCGCGAATCCCCACAGTGGGGAGTTCTGCTTTCGCATCCATCATCCGGCAGAAACGGAAGGCTACATAGTTACTGATCCCCGCCACGCTATTCATCCGGAGAAGGATATGATGTATAACGTATCCTTCTGGGCCAGGACGGACAAACCTGGAACTTCCACATTCTATTTTGAGGCTTACAACAGCATCAGCCCCTTTGTCGACGCACCATCTCCCGGACGCTTTCTGATCGATGCGGGTGAAGACTGGAAACGCTATGAGTTCCAGATCCACGAGGGGTGGGATTTCTTCGCTCACAAAAGTCGATACATAATGCTGGGATTCAAAGTAACTGCTGACAGGCGTGAAGAGAAAACGCTCTGGCTGGATGACGTGGTAGTAACCGGGCAGAGAAGTCCGCGAGAAGGGCGGATGGTTGATAAGGAGGATCTGGAATATGTACCTCTGCAACACCGCCTGAAACCCGGCCAGGAACTTGATTTCACAGTGGATGCAAAAAATCACCTTCGTCGTGCTACGGGAGATGCCAGCGGGGTATCCTTCCATCGGATAGCGGGATGGACAAGAGGGCCATACAATAGGGAAGGTGAGTATACGCTGTCGCCAGAGTTGGAACAGGCTGTGAGGGAGATGCGACTGCCTATGACTCGTTTTTATGCAGTGGGTGATGAGTCTTTCGGTCTGGAGGGAGCCATAGATAGAGTGGCGGAGGTCTGCCGGCGCGTTGGCGTACCAGAGGATCACACGGTATTGGAATTGGAGACTCAGGGCGCATCAAGTAAGCTTCCGCCAGAAGTATGGGCGCGCGGGGTACAGCATTCGATAAAGCAAGGCTACAAGTTTCGCCATTGGGAGGTGGCTAATGAGCCATATTTAATGCGGCCGGGAGCTGCGTTCCTATCCCCTGACGCGTATATCAGTCATTTCAAATCGGTCAGCCAGGCGATTCGCGAAGTCCAGCCTGATTCTCAGATGGGCATAGCTATCAGTCCAAACAGCCTGATGTGGGGAAGCTATGTCTTAAAGCAAACCGCCGGGTTCTATGACTTCGTGGTGGGGCATCATTACGCCTTTGTGCCCGGCATACACAGGCAAAAGTTTGAGAACGTAGTCCTGACGGGGAATTTCAGGAAACTGGACGCCATACTGAGACTCAACGCGCTCATCCGTGCCTATAATCCAGATAGATATGTGTACCAATATGATACGGAATGGGGCATGCACAGCGGAGGCCCAGACGGCGAAAAGGCTGATTACGTGGATCGCAATGCCAATATCTTCGGCACTCTCCACCGGGCAGTGCGTCTGATCTACTATGCGCGCGAGGACATTCTGAAGGGAGCAAGCTCCTGGGAGATGTTCAGCCGCACCCGGGCGCAGGGGTTTGGTATCCTTTCACCGGATGTTCCGGACAAGCGATATATGATCTACTGGCTCTATTACTACTTCAACCGGCATGTAGGCGAACTGGCGCTGGATATGGATGGGACAGCCCCTTACTATACCGCTGAGGCAGGTGGAATTACCGGCCCTGTGACTCCGGTTCTCGCCACCATCAGCGAGGACAGCCAGACCATCTATCTTGTCATTGCCAATGGATCATGGGATCGAGCGATACCGTGTCGGATGAACTTACTTAATTTCCAGTGTGCCAATGCTACGGGAGTCGCGCTGTCTCATTCAGATCCCGATGGGAAGCCGCTTCTTGAGCACAAAGAGGACGCAATCGCTGAATTGCCTGTCGCGGTGGACGAACATTACATTACATTCACAGTTCCGGCGCACTCCGTGGTATTCATATCACTTCAGAATAAAAGTTCTTCCAATTAAATCTTGCCGACCTACTAAATTGGGACAGATATGCGGTAGCGCGGAGTGCGGTAGCTTTATTCTTTACAATTACACTGATTTTGTGGTAAAATATCTGTTGGGAGCTTTGCGATAGGTTTCTTTTTGGAGGTAGTTGACATCTTTTCTGAGATGAGTTAAATCAGGTAACGGCTTTTTTAGCTTTTGGTCAGGCTCTCGTTTTCTTTGTCGAAGTGAAAGAAGAACTTGCGGTTTGATCTCTAACGGGATACTGTGAAGTTAAGAATGAAAAACACAGATAAGCATTGAATTTCTAGGGGGAGGGAAGAAAAAAGCTTTTCATTCTGTGATTTTCTGTGTGATTCTGTGGCTTAAACTTGACAATATCAAAGACGAGAAGAGGGGAGTAAAATGAGTGAAGTTAGAAGCATCAAAGTTAGTAATATTGATCCGGAAAGCACTATCAATGTTCGTAGGATAGCAGTGAAAGATAATGTCGAAAAGGTCAAAGCATCTATTCAAGAATACGGGTACTGGCCAGACCAGCCCATTATTGTTCGGCCGCATCCAAATACTGAGTCCCAGTACCAATACGAGTATGTTACGGGGCAGTGCAGGTTTAAAGCCTGTTTGGAACTGGGGTTAGAAGAAATTCCTGCGTTTATAGAAGAACTGGATGATGAAAAAGCTATTCAGCGTTCCTGGCTTGAGAATGAGGTAAGAGGGGAACTGACATATAGTGACCGAGCATACTGGACAGAAAGAATATACAAGCGGTATAGCGGCGAAGGATATACGGGACAAGAAGCTCTCGAACTTGCAGCTAAATACCTTGGCGTAAAAGTCCTAACAGTTACGCGGTATTATAGGTTATCCGTATTGCCTGAAGACCTTAAGCAAATGGTAGATCAGGGAACCCTCACTGTACAAAATGCGAGCGCAATTGTGCTAAACACCCACGACGCCTCGCGCTCTGAACAATCACAGGAGGCGATGAGAGAGCGAACGTCATGGATTCTTGGTCTTGACAGAGACAGACGGGAACATGCCGTTAAGGCTTTAGAACAGTTGGGGCACAAAGCCTCTATTGATGATTTGAATGCCTACGTAGAGAGGGAAGTGAGCCAATCTAGACTCATCGTGCAATACGTAATTCCGCGAGACTTGCACGATGAGTTATTGGAATGGGGTAAAGAGCGGGGGTTGGGAGACGAATCCGCTATCATAGCCCATATGATAGCAGATGTTCTTAGGAGGGGTACAAAGTAATGGATGTAAAGACTGCAACAGAGTACCTGGCCGACCCTACAAAGAGGAAAGCATCCGAAATCGGAAAAGCCGTAGATACTTTGTATCAGGAACACCATTCCTATAAAGCAATCTCGCAGGAGTTGGGGATATCACCCAAGTTCTTGAGCAAGAGACACCGTATATTCCAATTGCCGGAAGGCATTCAATGGAAGATTGATGAAGGATACATCGGAATAGATAGAGGATATCAGATATACCGGCTCAAGAAAGAGGATGATCAATGGTTATTGGCTTTTACTATTGTAGAAGAAAAGCTTAGCACAAAAGAGTGTGAAGATGTAGTAAACGCCATGCTTAAACAGAATTGTTCATTGGAAGAGGTGCTCGGCACCTCAATTGGGGTTCGATTTGACAAAATCCAGCCTTTATTACTTCCTGTTGGATTTGACATTCGGCTTGCCATATGTCGGGCAGCTTGGAGCCAAAGCGAAAATTGGGAAGACCTCTGCTATAAGCTTATTCGTCAAGGCTTAGATGTTGACATTCAAGGAGTTGCCAGCCAACTAAGAGCATTAGCAGCAGATTTACAAAAAGCAGGGAGTAAAGAAGGTTCTGCCAGGAAGGAAGCTGAGTCTTCTAGCTACCAGAATAAGGGAGTGATCTAGGTACAGAAAGAAGGGGGTTACTATGAGATTTTTCAGGTGCTACTTGGAAATTGCTTTTGCCATCATTGCTCTGGTGTTGTTGGCCGGCTGTTCATCGCCGTTACAGGAAGCGAACAGATTAGCTATGTCCGATCCCGGGTCGGCTATTGGCGCTTACGAGGCGGTTATTGCGACAAATCCCGATTCGCCGGAAGCCAAACAAGCCAAATTGGGAATCGCCAGGACATATTATGAGAAAATGGGTAATGCCGAGAAGGGCATCGAGGCCTACGAAGAAATAGTGAAGGCTTACCCAAAAACAGAAGTATCTGGCACAGCCAATTGGGCTCTCGCCGACCACTATTTCAAGGCAAAGAACTATGAGAAAGCGCGGGATTATTTTGCCCAGGTGGTACAGGATGTTCCCGGCACCGAGCGGGCCAGCAATGCTCAGTATGCTATAGCTAAATGCTACGAGGAACTGAAAAAGTTCGATGAAGCGGCAAACCTGTATGACGAGTTTTCAAAGACTCATCCGCAGCATAGCCGTGCAGCGCGGTCGGGGCTGGATGCAGCCAGGATCTACGAGACGGAACTGGGTAAGACCGATAAAGCCACGGAAAGCTACAAGTATGTGGCATCCGAATACTCTATCTCTTCGTCTGGAAGGGAAGCTATGGAAGCGCTCACTAACATGGGCGTGGATGTCTCGGAGATCGCGAAAATGTCCGAGAGTGAGGTAGAGGAGACACAACAACCGCCGACGGCGACTCAGTTCGGTGCGCCGACGCGGAGAAGAGCAACTAATGTTCCTCGGGATACCTTCGGAAGCCGGCAGCGTGAAGAAGACCAGCAGGCTCGATCTGCTTCGAAGGATTTCGGCCTTGACGCGGTGGATCTCATGCCTGTTGGTGTTAGCGGAGGTCCACAGGGAACCATGTACGACGCCATGTATATGATGGCTAACATGAGCCTCCAATCGAAGCAATATAAGGAAGCCGGTACGCTGTATGAGAAGGCGCTACAACTGGTGGGCAACAAGCCGTGGGATAACGCGGCCAATTCTTACTTCGGTCTGGCAAAGTCCTATAAGGGCATCGGTATGGACGATAAGGCCACAGAAATGTTCAGAAAGGCGATAGAGAAGGATCGGAAAATAATCGACCGCATGATCATCAGTGGTGAAACAGCATACGGTGAAGACGATTATGAAGGGGCTATAAAGAGTTACGAAGATGCTCTTGGGCTGGTTCCCTATAAGGATTCCGAGATATATTACAGAATGGGGCTTGCGTATCTGAAATTGAAAGATGTTGATAAAGAACTGGAGTCTTTTGAAAGGGCAGTGGCTTTGAAGCCGAGAGATTTAGATTCGGTTCAGCATCTGGCTGAGGTGCTTTACTATAGGAAGAAGAACGCCAGAAGAGCTGATCTCTATGACACAGAAGCCAGAGGTCAGGGCAATACTGATTACAAAGTCCAGAAGGAACTGGGAAATCTGTGTTACAAATATGGTGGCATATTTGCCGAAGAGACAGATCGTGCAAAGCAGAGCGATTCCTCCTATCTTTATGCAGAGACCAAGTATAAGAATGCTGTACGGATTCTCAAGAGGAAGATGGAAGCCGATCTAAAGAAAGCCCTTGAGGATGGCGATGAATCCCAGGCTAAACAGATAGTGGACAATCCCTCGATGATAACTGTGAAGCTGATTTCCGAGGCAGCCGATGCGGGAAATGAACTGGCATCGTCGGCTCTTGCGAAGATTGCGCCCCTCCTGGCCGATTATCGCTTTGTGAGTTCCGCAGTAGTGCTTTGCCGGGTCGCGAGAAACAAGGCCGATAAGGCACAGGAATATCTGGACGAATTCAAGAGCAATGATCCCGGCGCAGCGGATAGCGCCGATTTCCACTACGCTCTGGGCGAACTATTGCTGGCGCAAGGAAACAAGGATGTTGGCCTGTCCGAGATCAAGAAGGCTTTGGAGATCGATCCCAAGCACAAAGGAGCGGCTGATAAATTAAAGAAACTTGAGCCTCAGCAAGCATCACAGCCTGAAGCCACTGAGTAAAGACAGAAGGCCATTATACATAGACAGTGAGGAGAGCAGGTTATGCAGGCAAGATGCCTGCGCTCCCAGGATAGTGTTTTCGTGTGTAATTTTGAGCCGCAGAGCCGGATTGGTCTGCGGCTTGTTTTTACCGGTTATAGTGTAAAATCGTGATGAGGAGGCTTGAAAATGGAAAGAGCGAATGAAAGCGAAAAAACCTTCAGAAAGGTGGATTCCGGTCCCAAATACCTTTTCCGTGGCCCCAAGATCGATTGGGGAGTGATAGTTCTGAAACCCGGCGAGAAGATGGGCGTGCATGGACATAATGAGGTGGAAGAGACGTTCTACTTTGTTCAGGGAACGCCAAAAATGATCGTGAACGATGTTTCCTATCAGGTAAAAGTGGGCGATGCTTTCCGGATTGAGCCGCTGGAAAAACACGATATTGATAACGATACCGATGGCCTGGTGAAATTGGTATTCATCAAATGCCCATATATGCCAGATGATAAGATAAGTTACGAGTGAAAAGTGATGAGTGAAGAGTGATAGGAGGGGAGAGCAGCAGATGGTCGCGGATAAAGGTTATATAGTCCGGCGGGTGCTGGAGGATGTCCAGCCAGTTCCATGTCCCTGTGGTCAGAGCATCAGAGCCATCACCGGCATGGACAACGATCTGGCCAGTATCCACGTCGTGACGATAAGCAGGGATTCTAAACTGCATTACCACAAGAAGCTCACGGAATTCTACTACGTGCTTGAGGGTGAGGGCGAATTGCAGTTGAACGACGATGTGATCAAATTAGAGCCTCACACTCTTGTGATGATAAAACCTTTGACTAAGCATGTAGCTCGCGGGAATCTCAGGATATTGAACATTGTGATCCCGCCTTTTGATGAAGAGGACGAATTCGTCGTCGACCAAATTGAGGGGTGATAAAGTGAGAGGAACAACTGTCGGTGTGATTCTGGTGTGCTATATTGCATTATTTGCAGCAACAGCGGCGGCTCTGGATGGAGATATTGTGCTGTATTTCTCCTTTGATGAGGGTGGTGGGAATGAAGTAGTTGACCAATCCGGGAATGGTAATGATGGCGCTATTCAGGGCAATCCAGCATGGGTCGAAGGCAAATCCGGCGAAGCGTTGGAGTTCAACGGCTTAGATGACTTCGTCGAGGTGACCAACTCACCGATACTCAACATTGCTGAGGCAGTCACTGTTCTGGCCTGGATTAACCCTACAGGCGCGTATCCCTCTCAATACGGTCACATAGCAGGTATAAACAGGGTTGGTGGTCAAACGGAAGATGCGTATTATCTGAATGTGGGATACTATAACATGGAGCATGATAGAGTCAGCCTGGGGATTGTTGGCGAGGGCACCCAGGAGACAAAACTTCAGGGACAGACTCAAGTGCCGCTGGACGTTTGGACATTTGTGGCCGGCGTCTTCTCTCCCGGCGAATTCATGAAAGTATACATGGATGGGGTGCTTGACGGTGAACTGAATGCAGTGCCAGAAAAGACGCAGATTGCGCCAACTGCTTTCACTGTGGGAGCTATCGTGGCATCCACAGGTTATAGTTTTCAGGGCGCCATTGACGAAGTAGTCGTTTACAAACGCGCTCTGACTGCGGATGAAATCCAGAAAGTGATGCAGTCTGGGCCTTTCTCGGTGACTTCCGCTGGCAAACTGACTGTGACATGGGGAGAGATGAAGAGGTAGGTCTATAGGGTCTATGGGTCAAGGAGAAGCTCAACTTCAATGAAGTGTCTGGATCTACATTCGTGGGATCTGCCGTATAAAGAAGCTGTAAAGGTACAGCAGAATTTGAGAAATCGGCTTGTGCTGGAAGCGCCGAAGATGGATCTCAAACTGGTGGCTGGGGCTGATGTATCATACTCAAAAGGCAGCGATCTGTTCTTTTCCAGCGTGGTGGTGCTGGAGATGCCGGAGATGAGAATCGTGGAGGAGGTTACCGCGATGGGTAAGATGAATTTTCCCTATATTCCCGGCTTGTTGAGCTTTCGCGAAGCGCCAATATTGATAAAAGCCTTCGAGAAGGTGAGGAATATCCCGGATGTGATCATCTTCGACGGCCAGGGCACTGCTCATCCGCGTGGACTGGGTCTGGCATGTCACATGGGGCTTGTGCTGGATCTCCCCTCTATCGGCTGTGCTAAGAAGATTCTGGTGGGCGATTATGAACCTGTGGGAAGTGAAGTTGGGGAACATACGCCTATAGTGTTTAAGGGTGATACCGTTGGGGCTGCCCTGAGAACAAGAAAAAATGTGAAGCCGGTTTTTATCTCCCCGGGGCACAGGATGGATGTTTCATCCGCAGTTGAGATAGTGCTGAAGACGTGTCGTGGCTATAAATTGCCAGAGCCTACCAGACAGGCGCATCTCGCTGTAAACAGAGCGCGGACGTCGGAAGGGATTAATTAAGGATGAAAAAGATTGATTCGGAAGGCCCTTTGCTATCCGGAAGTTTATAGAATAGGCAGCAAGGCCGCCATGTTTTATTTTTTGCAGTTGGCGTAACAATCATCAGGATACGATTTCCAAACTGGAAAGGGGAATAATAGATGCCTATCTTTGAGCCAGTAGGCGAAAAAGAAGTAACTCGAGCTATTGTAGATACATTTTTGAAGCAGTTCCACGAATATACTGAAAGTGATATAATCATCATCGGAGCCGGGCCAAGTGGACTTATGGCAGCGCGCGAAATAGCCGCAGCGGGACGAAAAGTGCTGATCGTTGAGCGCAATAACTACCTGGGCGGAGGGTTCTGGCTGGGCGGTTACCTGATGAACAAAGTTACCGTTAGAGGGCCTGCTCAGGAGATTCTTGAGGAACTCGGTGTACCATACGAAGAGGCGAGCAAGGGGCTATACGTGGCTGATGGGCCACATGCCTGCTCAAAGCTCATAGCCGCTACGTGCGACGCCGGGGCGAAAGTCGCCAATATGACCATATTTGATGACGTGGTTCTCCGCGAGGGCGGGCGCGTCGCTGGAGCGGTGATCAACTGGACACCTATATCAGCGCTTCCACGCGAGATCACCTGCGTAGACCCCATCGCTATCGAGTCTAAGTTGGTAATGGACGCCACCGGACATGACGCATGTGTCGTGAAAAAGCTGGAGGAGCGTGGGGTCATAAAGACCGTCGGATTCGGCGCTATGTGGGTAGAAAGGTCCGAGGATTTACTCGTAGAGCATACGGGAGAAGCGCACCCAGGATTGCTGATCACTGGCATGGCAGTTACCACTCTGTATGGCTTGCCCAGAATGGGCCCGACCTTCGGCGCTATGCTGATGTCAGGGAAGAAGGTCGCGAAGATCGCTCTGGAAAAGCTCGCAGAAATGGAATAATACCAATTCCATAATATAATTGTGTATTGTGGGCTTAACGACGGTTTTCTTGATCACCCCCATCCTAGCCTTCCCCCATCAAGGGGGAAGGGATTTCGGGCTTGATCAGAAGTATCCGTTTCTCAGTCAGAAGCCTGTGGTCAGGAGAACCATCAGTTCCTTCCCCCTTGATGGGGGAAGGCTAGGATGGGGGTGATCCGGCGAGGCTATATCCGCCTGTAATGCACAGTAATAAAATAGAAATGGTATAACACTGGTGGAGCAGCCAATGTTTCCCTCTTTCATACATCTCTACGATGAGGGTACTGCTGAGACTCTGAACGTTGAAGCTATTGCCAGCTATATCCAGGGGAATTTGTCATCCCGTGTAATTATTGACGTAAGAGGGGAATTCTTCGGATGGAATCTGGCTCAATTGCCGGAAATTGAGAGAAAAGAAACCATAGGCTTCCTGGCAAAGCGACTGGCAAGTATAAAGGTTCGGAATCTCAACAGCTCAGAGCTTTCGGCGGAACCCATGTATGGGGAGATCGAATACGAGCGAAGAGGACTCAGGAACGTAAGCTCTAAGCCGACTGGTATACTATACGACGGGTTCAGGCTGTCGTCTATTCTTTACAGCCTGATCTCCAGAGAGGAAGCGGGATTCGATCACATTCACATTGTCTTCACTCACCAGCTTTTCGGAACCTGGGATGAGGACGATTTCCGGTATCACGCGCGGGTGAACGTATGCGGATCCCCTTCCATCATATCTACGACAGGTGTGGTGGAGGCGCCAGCTAAACCTAAAGATTTCTATCTGCTTAAACAGCAGTATTCTACAGTGGGAATGTCCTATGCCAGCCTCGTGGATTTGAAACAGCAGTTCCAGGGCAGGTTCATAGATTACGACGACGAGCGATTAACAGAGGTGATGAAGGGGTACGCTATGCAGGCGATCTTCTATCACCTGATCGGCGATGCCTTCTGCGATGACAAGAATTGTAGGCTCTATAACGCACACTGGCAGGAGGAGATGATAAACGCTCAATTGGGGTCGGGATGCGAGTTCTGCAAGCTGCATGAAGGAATACTGAGCGGTTTAATCGGTAAATAGTGTTGTTATTCGTAGGGGCACAATGCTTGTGCCCAGGCACGCGCAGCGTGCCCCTACGGGGATTTTGGCGATACGAACTTACCGATTCTATTAAATATGCAAAAATTCTATAACAAAGAGACAGATGCTATTTTTTCTCTGTACGTCCTCACAGATCAGGGTCTCTCGCGCAGTAGATCGAACGTGGATGTAGTGGAAGAGGCCATTGCTGGTGGGGCAGATGCTATACAGCTACGAGACAAGGGATACACGGCGAAACAGCTTCTTGATGAAGCATTGAAACTGAGGGAGATCACACGCGAGGGTGGGGTTCCGCTCATTATAAATGACCGCGTGGATGTGGCGTTGGCGGTTGACGCCGATGGCGTTCATCTGGGACAGGATGACTTTCCCATTGCGTGGGCGCGGAAGCTTCTGGGGAAAGACAGGATAGTAGGAATATCCACTCATAATGTGGAGGAAGCTGTTCAGGCGGAAAAAGACGGTGCTGACTATGTTAGTATCGGCTCCGCGTTCCCTACGACCACTAAATCGGATGCCCGGCCGCTGGCAGGTCTGGAAATAATTACGGACATAAAGAAAAACGTCAATATACCAGTGGTGGCTATTGGCGGAATAAAGATGGAGAATGTGGCGCAGGTCGGACAGGCTGGCGCTGATTGTATTGCAGTAATCTCAGCGGTCGTATCCGCTACTAATATAAGGGAAGCGGCGGCAAGACTTCGGGAGAAGTTTCTAGAGGCGAGGCAAAAAAATCCCTGAGATGGCAGCAGTGGCAGATCAGGAGGGTCTGTCGCCAGAATATATATTGAGCATTTTTACATCGAAGATCCTGGATTCATAAGATTGGAGGCATTTGTATTGTGAATTATGTGATTAGAGCGTGGAAGGTTGTAGTCCTCACCTGCTTTATCTCAATTTTTGCTTTGACGAACATCAATGTCGTGACGTATGCTGATACGCTTCCCAGTGGGATACTTTTGCCATCTGCTTCATCTGCTGTCAGCGACGATGCCATGGCAACTGTCTTTAACCCGGCAGGATTGGGAATAGAGCGGGGGATGAATTTCTACTACCTCCACACTTTTTCTGGAGAAGCCGGCGGCGATAACGCCTTTTTTATATCATCGTCAGGCTTTGGGTTCGGCGCAGAATACGCCGATCAGGGTCCACTGGAATATAAAAAATATACGCTTTCTGATGGAATGAAACTTTTCAACGGTCTGTACCTGGGGTCGAATTACATCCGATTTAAGTCGGATGATGATCGCTATGACAAACTATCATCGTGGTGTATAGGCCTCCTGTGCCGTCCTGCTAATTCTCTCTCGATAGGTTTTGTGGCGCGCAATCTGAATCGCCCGAAATTTGGCGATACCGATATCGAGCGCGCCTATGATGTTTCCCTTGCCTTCAGACCCTATACCAACCGTGTAACGCTCTCAGTGGACAGCGAGTTTCAGGAGGGGCGGAAAGCGCGGGATGCAAAGATTATATACGCGATGGAATGTGAGCCTATCGACGGGATAATACTCAGAGGAAGCTACAACAACGATAGCAATTTCGACGTAAGTGTCGGGATCAGCTCTACGCAATTTGGGATGGGTGTGTATAACCGCTTCGATAGCGACCGAAATCATGATGGCGGAGCGTTTTACACCCGACTTTCAGGCGACCGGTATCGTACTAAGCTCCGGACAGGAAAATATTTTCTGGAAATGGAGGCGAAGGATCTTATTTCCGGGCGAATACAAGATTTGCCCCTACGGCGTGCTAAAGAAGACAAGGCTGTTAAAGGGGTAGTGCTGAAACTTAACGCGGGTGGGTACAGCATGGGCAGAGCGCAGGAAATGCGGGATGCTATACTGGATTTCAGGTCATCCGGTAAGAAAGTCGTCTGCTACATGGAATTGGTGGGAAATATGGACTATTACCTGGCTGCGGCATGTGATGAGATCGTGCTTAACCCCGCCGGTTACCTGGCTTTGTATGGATTCAGATCGGAGCCGACCTTCTATAAAGGGCTTCTGGATAAACTCGGAATAAAAGCTGATCTTTATCACGTTGGAAAATATAAATCTGCCCTGGAGATGTTCACTAGTGAAGAAATGTCTCAAGCCAGTAGAGAATCTCTGAACTCGCTTCTGGATGACCTTTCCGATCAAATGGTTAGCGGAATAGCTGAAGGGCGATCTATATACCGGGACCAGGTCAGAGAGTGGATTGACGCAGGACCTTATTCTGCCAGAGAAGCCCTGGACGCCGGGCTGGTGGACAAGCTGGTCTATGAAGATCAACTTGAGGAAGCCGCGGAGCAGGCATTCGGGGAAAAAGCGATAAAGCTGTCGGCTGGAGAATATGGGAGCGGCGAAGAGCATAGATATGATTGGAGCGCGAAACCCAGATTGGCAGTCATTTATGCCACAGGTACTATCGTTCCCGGAAGAAGTATGTTCGCTGGAGGGCGAATACAAGATTCAGGGCGAATACAAGATTCGCCCCTACTGCTTTTTCCGCAGATAATGGGTTCGGAGACCATCACTGACGCTATCAGGAAAGCCAGAAAGGACAGCTCTATCAAGGCGATAGTTCTCAGGATAGACAGCGGTGGCGGTTCGGTCTTTGCCTCGGATCTTATCTGGCGCGAGGCTCTGCTGGCAAAGAATAAAAAGCCGCTCATCGTATCTATGGGTGATGTGGCGGCATCCGGCGGATATTACATCGCCTGTCCGGCGGATATTATCGTGGCTGATCCGGGCACGATCACAGGCTCCATAGGGGTTATAGCTGGCAAATTCAGCCTGCGCGGCCTCTATGACAAACTGGGAATAAAGAAAGAAATCGTCAAAAAGGGAAAGAATTCCGATATATACACGCTGTATAGCAAATTTACTGATGATCAACGAGAGATTGTGAATCGACAAATACAGGAGATTTACGATGATTTCGTTGGGAAAGTGGCGCAGAGCAGGAATATGCCAGAGGATTCTGTTGAATCGGTAGCGCAAGGCCGGGTATGGACAGGGAGACAGGCTAAGGACAGAGGCCTGGTGGATGAGTTGGGAGGTCTGCAATTAGCAGTATCCCTGGCGAAAGCAAAGGCTGGTCTGAAGCCGGACGAGAGTGTGGATATTGTGGCTCTGCCGAAGCATATACCTCTCTGGCGCCGCTTGATTCTTGGGGAAATGTCGTTCTTGTCTGAATATCTGTATTTAACGTCTCTTCTGAGATCGATGAAAGCAGTAGAAGGGTTAGCAAATGATAGGTTCTTTTTTGTCATGCCTTACCAGGTGGATTATGAGTAAACGAAGCACTTGCCGTCGCCGTGTAATCAATGGCGGTATCCAGAATCCAGTATCCAGAATCCAGTATCTAGCCTTCAGCCTATATACCATCCAAACACCCATAATTAGAGGGGAAAGAACAGACCGCCTGGGAGATATTAAGGAGATAATATCAACTCTCCTGGGATCGAATATATTCTACTTTGTGGTTTGCAGCATTGGTATTGTGATTGCTTTACTCGTTATGTATAATCGCAGGAAAACAATTCCTGATCTTAAGGCTGAGGTGGTTAAGGATGATACGTGGTTCGTCACGCGGGATGATAATAATCGCGTGGGAATAGTAGTCTCAGTTCATCTCAATAATAAAGCCACAAGAGGGGTACATATTACAAATTGCAGGCTGAGTGGGTATTCTGCGAAAGAGCACCCGGATGAAATCTATCTGAAAGGCCCTGAGGACGAGCAGAATCTGAGTTTTCCGGAATACAAGCATTTTTGCAGGGGTCAGAATTATTACCTGGGACCGTATTCGTCAGAGACAATATGGCTTTATTACGAGTCTCGGTCTGTGACAATGAGAAATGTGCTTAATGCTCCGCTGACTATCAGGGATTCTAATAAGAAGCGAATATCTGTTCAGGTGCAAATACCCAGACACGACGATCAGATCGCTATATATCAGGAGATGGCCAAGATGTGGTGATGGTGGGGTCTATGGGTCTATGGATTGGTAGTTACGCTGCCTGATAATGCAGGCAAGATGCCTGCGCTCCCAGTAGATGTTTCTGTGGGATAGAGAGTTTCTGCTTGTTTGGAGAGAATTTGTGTTGACTTGGCATCAGTTCCATGCTAAAATATCCTCGTATGTGGTAGAGCATGGTATAGCTGGTATACAGATTATATACTGTTTTGCTTGATAAAGTGTTCAGGGATACTCGTAGTATGTGTTCTATTAGTACGTGTTCTGAATATATCTGGATATGTTTTTTCCAAAATAACTGGGGGGAGTAAAGTTGAAAATTAGCGAACTTCGATCAGTTTTCATGTTGCTGTTGCTTATGGTTTTTACAGGTGTTGTGACAGGCGCTTTTGCGGCTAAGACCGAACTCTCTGAGGATGCTGTGCGAGTAGCAGATGAGATCCGTCTGAGGAACCTGCGCGCTACTGTGGCTCGTCTTACCGCCCTCCCTTCCAGAGTCACAGGCTATGAGGCGGGCGAGAATGCTGCAAAGTACATATTCGATGAGTTCCAGAGGATAGGTCTGGAGGACGTGGATAGTCAGGAATACGAGATCACTGTGCCTATAGATCATGAGGATGGTAGATTGAGGGTACTTGGTTCCGATGGCATAGAAGTTATGAGAGAATTGAAGCTTTCATGCTTGTGGCCCAACCTGGTGCGTACTTCCTTCCTGCCCAAAGGAATCAAACATAAAGTTAAAGAAGATGATACACTGGAGAGCATAGCCGCTGCCTACGGCCTTCCGGTATCTGATATTCTGGCTCATGAATATAACAGCTATCTGCGGGATCAGGCATCGGATAAACGGGACAACGATGCTGATGGTGAAATCGATGAGGATGGCGAATTGGTTCTGTTCCCCGATAAGGACGTCCTGATCCCCATACCGGGTATTACTGGCAGGCTTATATACGCTTCTTCCGCGGGATTGGCTGACTTCAACGACAAAAAAGTGGGCGGAAAGTGGTATAAAGTCAAGCCAGGTGATACTGTCGATAACATTGCACATAGTCATAGGGCCAGCGTTGGAAGTATACTGGATGACATACTGAATCTGCATCTGGATAAAACTAACGATGATATAGACAACGATAACGATGGAGATATAGACGAAGATGGCGAAATGCCTCTGATGGAGGATATCGCCAACTGGAACAACGATGGTATTGATAACGACAACGACGGTCTTATAGATGAGATCCCCGGTGATAATCATGATGGAATAGATAATGACAGAGATGGTATGATAGATGAGGATGGCGAATTTGTGGAGGCTAGTGAATCGTCCATTTTTGTGCCTCAAGGCGCCATTGTTTTGCTGGACTTCAATTGCACTGTTAAGTGGATAAACGCGGCCATGCTGGGAGCCAGCGCTGTTATATTCATAGAGCCTGAAGATACAATCCGTGGTGAGGCGGAGGCGAAATTTTTGACTATCCCGGCGGCGATACCCAGATTCTGGATATCGAAAGAGGATGCAGATTACCTGATAAAGGATCTCCTCAGCACAAAGCATACAATCAAAGCTGGAGATACTCTGGAAAGCATATCAGAGCAGTATGGAGTTCTGCTGGAAGACATTAGCAAATACATATATAACGATGCTGTGATTGAAAGCTTGCCGGAGGGGCAAGATATCTACATCCCCGACGGCGGAGCAAAAAAGGACGTGACGGTACAGCTCGTGGCCACCATGACATGGGAGCAAAAACTTGGTCAGAACATTTCAGGCCTCCTGCCCGGGGTTGATCCTGACCTGAAGGGTGAACTGGTAGTTATCCAGGCTTATTTTGACTCCATGTCCGTTGTACCAGCGGATGCACCCGGAGCTGATCCGACGGGTGGGATTGCGGCTCTGCTTGAGATAGCCAGGGTGCTCTCCCTCGAAGAGAATCGTCCGGGACGATCTGTTCTATTCCTGGCTACCAGCGGGCATTTCCAGGGTCTGGCGGGCATGCGCGCTTTCATGTATGGTGTGAGCGAAGACCTGGTGAAAACCATGTATGAACTGCGGGACGATCTGTATAATGAATTGAGAGAAGTCCGGGCGCTTGGACGCAGAATCGTTCTTGCCATAGGAAAAGGACTGCTGGTTGAACTGCCACCATCTTTCTTTGAGCGCGTTCGTGATCTGGAAGCCGAACTATGGTCTTTGAGAAATGACACTTTGCCGGAACTGAATAATGTCAGGAATACCATTGCCAGCCTCAGAAACAACAAACGGGATGAAATAGAAAAACGGAAAGAGAAAAGAGAGCAAACCAGAAAGCGTGAGGAGCAAAAATTTACTCCTGAGGATCAGGCCCGGCTGGAAGCTCTTACCGCTAAAGCGACCGCGGATGCTATCCAGACAGCATATCACTTTGAGGAACTCGTGGACGAGTTGATAGTGCTAAAGGAAGAAGCCATAAGAAAGTGCAGAGAGGAAGAGAAAGCTATCATCAGAGATTACGCTCTCCCCATAGCCAAAATGGATTTACAGGCCGTGACAACGCTGGAAGAGATACATAAAAAACTGAATGCGTATACCACTCGTCATCCCTGGTTCTATGGAAATGAGAAGGGCGAGGAAGATCCTGCCATATTGATAGAGGGACTTCAGAAAATAGCGCGGGAGTATGGCGGCGAAATGGTTATAAAGAACGAGTTCATATTTGACGTTGAATTAAAGTTCCAAGGCGATCTGGGCAAGGGCAACATCTCAGAGAGCTTACGACGGGAGTTTGAGAATAATGGAATCTTACTATCTCAGGATGCTGCTGTCTCGACCGAAAAGGAAGATATGGTAGCTTTTCCGATACCGGTTCCTTTCTGGCGTCGCCTTATTTCTTGGAATGACGAAGTAAAGTTCTTTCATAGTGAATGGCTGGTAACTGATGATGAGAAAAGGTGTTATATCAGTACAAAGGACGATAAAGGTGAAGAGAACGGTAAACTAAACATTTACAGGGCTTCCACGGATATGGGTGACAAGGATGTGGAAGAACTCCTGAAGCAGTATTCGCCTGGGAAGATTGCAGACCGTCATTTGGATGCCCTGGGATACATGAGACTGAAAAAAGCGCGCGAAATCCTTTGGAAGAAGGATGAAAATAGAAACTATAAAGATGAGGAAATTGGACTGTTAGAGCGGGTGTCCGGAATTGTCCAGACTCGGCGTGAAAATGATCTTCCCAAACTAAGTGTTCTCCTGAAGAGATTGGACGACATCTCGGATTTGAATGGGCTTATGGCGAAGCTGGTAACTGTAAAACTGGAGTTACTGTTTAGTGTTGCGGCGGAAGCCCACAGTGATCTGAAAAGTGGTGCTGTCTCAGAAGGTCTGCGCAAGAGTTTCACAGAAAACGAAATCTCACTTTCCGATAAAGCCAAACTTTCAGAGAAACAAGCAGACGTCAAGTGGCTGATCACCGATGAGAACGCGGTGTATATTATAAAAAAAGAAAAGGAAGAACTAGACATTTACAAACTGAGCAAAGCAGAGGTATATATAGAGAGCGAGTTGACGCTTGTCAAGAAATATTTTTCTTCCGAAGAAGCCGGGAAACTGAAGAAACTACGGCAGCAGATAATCAACGCCGATGGCAGCATTAATAGACTTCTGCCGGAGGAGAGAGAAATCCTGAAACAGGCCAGAGATAGTGCGCAAGAAAAATATACAGAAGCCGAATTGGAGCTTATTGGGGCGCATCTCTTTAGTGATAAAATCGAAAGGCTGACAGAATTGCGACGGCGGGTGATCGACGTCAAAGGTGATTCCCGCAAGTATCTGGCAAAGGAGAAAGACATTCTGATGCTGGTCAGATATAACGCTCAAAATGCGCCTCGTTTGATAGAGAGGCTCCTGGATCTGGCGAAACAGGATAAACTTACGAGAGAATATACCACTGAGGAAGCCCGGGTGTTGGAACATAGCCTGGGAGAGAAAGATTACAGGATTTTATGGAATAAGGATAAAACAGGAGCGCGTCAGGTGCTTTTCTCGGAGCATGACGAGCGGCAATTGCTGGACAGGATGCGGTCCAGAGCTGTCAACGATGTGGCTGACCTGGAGGCATTCCTGGATTTGGTAGATACCATAGATCGACCTACGACGGAGCAGGAAAAGGTTCTGATCAGGGATAATCTTCCGACTCTCAGGAACTCCCGCGCACGGAACATCCACAAGAAAATCGGAATCTTTTCGCGTGTAGATAAGGAAGAATATGGAAGAAAAATATCCCTTTTGATGCAGGTTATCGATCTACAGGATAAGTTCAATAGATACTACAGCTCGTTGTTTATTTCCATTGATATTTCCACCCAGAATGATCAGTTAGGGCTTTTTGGTAAGGGCTGGTTTTACGATCAACAGCCGGAGTTCGTCCTCAGAAGGGAATTTGCTTCCATAGGTAACAAGTGCTCTGAGTATGCAAATAACGCGTCTTTCGGCAGAAGCATACACGCGCTCAAGGAGTTCACTGATGACCAGGTCCGGCGGTCGGCTATAGCTGGTCAGTGGGGAGCGGCTGCGTCCACAAAGAACATCGAGGCTATAGAAGGAAAAACATTGGAAAGCCTGGTTGCGGATCACTACGATACTCTGGTAGGTCTGGGTGGCGTGAACCGGTTGATGAAATTGCAGTTCAAGGATATGAAGGACAGGGGTGAACCATCGAAAGAGATGTTGAAAGATATGGACTATCTCCGCAAGGAGGTTGCCCGATTTATAAGAACTGCTATCAGAGATAAACGGAAGTCCCGGAAGGCTAAGATCACGCAGTATCGGAAGCTGGATGAGATGCTGGAACTGAAGGATCTCAGGCCCGAGGAACTGACGCCTGAGGAGACTGAGGATGTGGCTACTCTCGTAGGGCTGGCTGGTCTTGGTGGCGGTGGCGGATTTGTCAATGCCATCAGCGCCACGGGCGGCAAAACCTGGCGTACCTATATTCCCGGCAAGATAGCTTTCGACAGTGAGGTGGCGACCCTTGCAGGCAAGACGGGTATAGCCTTTGCCACTATCAATGACGCTCGAGTGCTCACTGATACACCGCTGGATACCCTGGATCGTGTAGATTTTGAGAATTTACTGACTCAGACAAAAATGCTGGCTTCCATTTTAGTCCAGGTTCTGAGAGATCCTGAGATGCCTACCGCGGCGAAGGTTGGGAATTATTACTGCACATTATACGGCAATGTGGTGGAATTTGACGCGAAGGAAAGCCCTATTCCCAACACGCCTGTTCCCGACACAATTATGACCGTAAGACGACGACATAAGACCATGATGGGGGTTCGCGGCGATCTGTTCGTTATGTCTGATAGTAAGGGCAAGTTCCAGATCTCTGGATTGGGAATGGAAGGTCGTGCGGTCAACAGGCCAGGCGGTAGACAGGATGTGGAAGCCTATAAAGTGGATGCAGAGTCGGGGGATATATCTTATGCGCCGGATCAGGGAGTGTATGGCGCTAAAATATTCAACAACAAGATACCGATTAATACTCGCAGAAAAGGTGTTCGCGTGGTGATCTTCCCGTGCGTTAGCACCACTATCTACGACCTGGTAGATCAACGGTACTACCGGACTTTGAAGGAACTCTCAGTCTACGATGCTGTTACCGATGGCGAACCTATGATGTATGGGTTCTCAAAGCCGTGGCCGCAGCCAATGGTGTCATCTGTTGAGCCAATCGCACTTGTCTATTCCAAGGCGGGCAGCAGGATAAAGATCGGTATGGGAGCTGGTCTTCTTGGAAAGCGTTTGCTTTTGATAAAGGCGGACGCGACTGACGAGGAAGCTGAAGCGAAACCAACTCTATATACAGGGAAAGGTTTCATCGTCAGGGAGAATGGCTCCATAAGAGTTACGCCGTATGTTGTGGTCAGAGATATGTGGGCGCTTGATGAAAGCAGAGGCGACCTCTACAAACGCTATGGGATAAGCAATGATCGTCTGGATAACCTTCACGAAATGGCCAACGTTTATCTGAAAAAGTCGCAAATACTCTTAGGGGCTGAGAAATATGATGAGGCTCTGAAGCTGGCTCGTGCAGCCTGGGGTTATGAATCGCGGGCCTATCCGGACATAAAGGGCACGGGCAATGACGTTGTCAAGGGCGTTATGTTCTATCTTGCTATTTTGATGCCCTTCGCGTTCTTCATGGAGCGTTTGTTGTTCCACTTCCCCAACATTCACAAACAGGTGGGAGCCACGTTCATCATATTCCTGCTGGTATTCTTCATGCTGTCGCAGGTGCATCCGGCGTTCCAGATCACAGTAACGCCTCTCATAATTCTTTTAGCTTTCGTTGTTCTTGCTCTATCGGTGATGGTTATTGTAATAATAATCCGCAAATTTGAAGAGCAATTGGAAAAGATGAAGAGTGAGACATCCAAAGTCTACAAGGCCGACGTTGGGCGGTTATCGGCAAGCGCCGCGGCGTTTGCGCTGGGTATATCCAACATGCGGAAGCGAAAGAGCAGGACAATCCTGACCTGCGGTACGCTGGTCATACTAACTTTTACGGTCATATCGTTTACCTCTGTGAAGACGTTTATGCAGAGCAACAAGACTCGCCTGCCGTCAGTAAGACCATCGTATACAGGGATGCTCATAAGGAACCAGTATTGGCATTCGCTTGAGGAACCGCTTTATACTTCCATAAAAAATGATCTTGAGAGCACGGAAATCGAGCTTGACGAAGGCGGAAAAATCAGAGTTCAGAACCCAATATCGGCACGTTCCTGGTACTTCTCATCGTCTCTCGGCGATCAATCCTTTGTTGATCTCGTCGCTGATAATGGCAAGAAGTTTACCGCTACTGCGCTCCTGGGTATGTCGGATACTGAGCCGGGAGTTACTGGAATAGATCGATCGCTGAAATGGGGAAGATGGTTCAAGTCCGGAGAAACGTATGCCGTTATACTGCCGGCTGGTATGGCAGACGCACTGGAAATCACTGAAAACGAAGTCAGCAGTGGCAGTATGGGAATTAAGATCGGAGGCGGAACTTATATAGTCGTTGGGGTACTGGATACAAGCTTCAAAGACATTAAGGATCTGGACGGGGAGGAACTAACGCCAGTGGACTATCTGCTCATGCAGCAGCAACATGCAAGAGGCCTGCAGATGGGTGGTGAAACACTGGAGGGCGAGCTGCAGAAGTATCTGCATCTAACCCCGCAGCAGATAGCCATACTGCCTTACCAGGTTGTAATGAATATGGGCGGGAATCTCAAGTCCGTCGCTGTCAAGATGAGCGGCTCCTCCCGGGCAGAGGTTCAGTTGACCGCCGAAAAAGAACTGGATAAGATAATGGCTGACCTCATGCCAAGAATAGCTCTTGACGTTTTCGTAGGCAATATGGAAACGAATAATGCCTATCTCTATAGCTCCATAGGTATGACTTCTTTCTCAGGCATGAGTAACCTCTTCATACCGATACTCATAGCAGCTCTTATCGTGCTTAACACGATGCTGGGCGCTGTGTATGAGCGTGTCAGGGAGATCGGCATATACAGCGCTGTTGGATTGGCGCCGGTTCATATAGCGTTCCTATTTATCGCCGAGGCGTGTGTGTATGCAATCATAGGCGGCATATTGGGTTATCTTTTGGGGCAGGGAACAGCATGGGCGCTGGTCAGGTGGGACCTGCTTTCAGGGCTTACGCTTAACTATTCCTCCATGTCAACTGTCTCGTCTACTATCATCGTGATGCTTGTGGTTCTTGGCTCGACGATATATCCTGCTGTAAAGGCCTCCCGCATGGCTGTCCCGGACATTGAGAGAAAATGGCGGCTGCCAGACCCCGATGGCGACGAATGGCATTTCGATCTGCCTTTCACCGTTCTTTCCGAGGAGGCTCTTGGGCTTAATATCTTCATGAGGGACTATTTTGAGGCTCACGCGGACGAATCCGCGAGCGATTTCTATACCGATCAGGTTAACTTTGGTAGTAAGAAACTATCAGTTGATGAGGAGGAATATTCCATCGAGATGATGGTCTGGCTTGCACCTTACGATTTGGGCGTTAGTCAGGGAATATCGCTGATGACAGTCCCTGCAGGGCAGGAAGAAGATAAGGATCTCTACAAGATATATCTCCAGGTGCATCGTGAAAGCGGCGAGATAGCGTCCTGGAAGCGTGTTAATAGAAGGTTTTTGAACTTACTGCGTAAACAGTTCCTGATCTGGAGAACATTTAACGTAGCTATTAGAAATGAATTCCATGAGCGCGGCAGGCAAGAGAATATCAGCACTGCATCTATGGAACCGGAGCCGGCTGGTTAGTTTACTGGATGCTGGATACTAGATACTAGATACTAGATACTGGATACTGGATTATCAGGCATTGAGAATCTAGTATCCAGCATTGAGAATGGAGGTGTCTATGGCTAGAAGAAGAGTGCCTATGGCTGAAGAATGGCAGACATGGGCGAAGAGATATGATATAGACGGCGGCGTCCGGACATTTGAATCTGGGTTATCCGTCAAGGTTATTCTGGGAGCTTTGTTCATAGGTCTTCTGATGATGCCTGGCTCCATTTACTTAACTCTTGTTTCCGGGCAGAGCGGCGCGGCCGCTGCGCCATGGGTTGCTGTTATTCTTTTTACGGAACTTGCCCGCAGATCATTTACCACCGTCAGACGACAGGAACTCTATATTCTTCTGGGTCTGGCGGGCGCTGCCGTGGGCGCTGGCGGACACTATGCCGGTATGATACGGAACCAGTATTTTATACAATCACCGCAAGCTTTGCAGTTTGAGATAGCTGATAAGGTTCCCTTCTGGGCGATTCCGGGGCCGGACTCTGAAGCTATCGCTACCAGAACCCTCCTTCACATAGACTGGTTTTGGCCCATCGTGCTAATGCTTATAAATCAGGTGCTGGGCAGATTGAGGCGCATTGGTGGAACGTATCTCTGCTTCAGACTGACTGCTGACCTGGAGCGTTTGCCTTTCCCGCTCGCTCCTGTGGCAGCTCAGGGAGCTACTGCTCTGGCGGAGACCACCGGAAAACGTGAGACGTGGCGGTGGCGAGTATTCAGCCTGGCATCTATGTTGGGGCTAATATGGGGCGCCATATACATAGGTGTGCCGGCGTTGACCGGTGTTATGATGACCAGGCCTATACAGATTATAAAGATCCCGTGGATCGATTTTACACCTAGCATAGAGGGCTTTGCTCCCACTGGCGTATTTGCACTCCGTACAAATCTGGGTGCCATGCTGAGTGGATTTGTTATGCCATTCCCTATGGTTCTCGCCAGTTTCATCGGGCAGATGTTTACACAGTTCATCCTGAATCCGCGGATACTCCGCCCTCTGGAGATCCTACATTCGTGGCATCCGGGTGACGATGTACGTGCCACGAGCTTCGCCAACGGTATAGACTTCTGGATCAGTTTTGGTATGGGAAAAGCCTTCTCTATGGCGTTTCTGGGTATTCTAATCACCTTGCCCATGCTGGCTAGATTTAGAAGCGCTAAGCAAAAGCGCGCTGGTGAAAGAGGTTCACTTGCCAAGCCGCCGGGACGAGGTGACTTCCCGATGTGGCTCGCAGTGGGTATGTGGTTGGTAGGTATGACGACACAGGTGTATATTCTCCATCATTTTCTCATACCGCTGTTCCCGCTGGGGTTCCTGTTGTTTTTTGCCTATATTTACACTCCAATGAACTCGTATATTACCGCGAGGACATTCGGTATTTTGAACCGAGACCTCTTTGAGATCCCATATATGAGAGAAGCCACCCTTATCTTAAGCCGATACGAGGAGATAGATATATGGTTTGTCCCATTACCAAGTGAGGACTATGGTAGAGGAACTATGCGCTGGAGGGTGCTGGAACTCACCGGGACAACTTTCACCAGTTCTATCGCGGCTGATCTAATAACCATGCCATTCCTGTTGGTCTCAGGTGTTCTGGTCTACCATTTTATCTGGAAACTGGCGCCTATACCATCTGCGGTTTATCCTAATGCGCAGATTACGTGGCCCATGGGAGTTACATCGAGGTGCATGTGGGTTACCGCTCTACGAGATGGTGAGAGCCAGATGCTGCAAGCCATAAGAGGAAGATATGTCCTTCTGGGATTTACGTCAATGCTGGGCTTATATGGGGTTATGTGGTTGTTGAATCCGCTCATCCCCGGTGGACACAGCATGTGGTTTTACGGTCTATTTGGCGGCATCGGCGGCGATCCCGGGACCGGCTTATGGGCACTGGTTGGGGCGCTGCTGGGCAAGTATTATATGATAAAGAAGTTCGGTCTCAAGAGATGGTACAGATACACGCCGGTACTCATGGCAGGATTTGGATGTGGCGTTGGACTTGTGGGCATGGCTACGGTTGCGGTTGCCCTGGTGTCCAAAGCTGTGATCGTTAAACCGTTCTAGTGGATAATGAGCCTATAAGCCCATAGGCTTATGGGCTTATAGGCTATCAAGCTTATGGATACAGATTGGGTGAAATTTGGTTGGCAGGGAATCACCATGGAACTTCCTGCCGACTGGGAATTAGGAGGTCTTTCCGGAGATTATAACAGTGGCTACATACGAATGGACGATGAAAATATGCCTCGTATGGAGCTTAAGTGGTCGAAATCTAAGGAAAAGAAACCAGACCTACAGAAGATTCTGGATGCCTATTTCAAAAGCATGAAGAAGAGGTTGGGAGCTAATGCTCCCAACCTCAAGATCAAACGCGATATAAACCTGATAAAAAACGAAGATTTCTTTGAAAACAGGGACGTTGTATTCTACAATTGGAAGTCTGATGTACGCGCCAATGGAGCAGTTTGGTACTGTAAAGAGTGCAAGCGCATAATTGTTGTCCAGATAATGGGGCGCATTAAAGAGACTATCTTACCGCTCACCCTCCGAATTCTGGGATCTGTGAGCGATCATCCCGCAGGACATACAATTTTCTGGAGTGCATATCAGCTTTCGGCGGAAATTCCACGTAGATACCATCTGGAAAAGCGGAAACTCATGTCAGGCTATCTGATGTTCTCCTTCGTTGATGGCAGCCGCGTATTAAATGTTGAGCGATTTGGGCTGGCAGATGTGACATTGAGAGATACAAGCCTGGAATCGTGGTTTCGTGGATATTATGCCAAGATACTCCGCAAATATGGTTTTTCCTTTGAAGAACTAGGTGATAACCACGATCTCAGGATAGAGATGCTGGGGCAGGAAAAGAGAGTTATAGATAAAATTCCCATATCTCCCGTCTTTGCTCTTGATAAGATCCTCAGACGAAAGCAGATTGCTGCCTCTTTCTGGCATTGCAGGGAATCCAACAGGATTTTTGTGGTCATGGCTATCTCTAAAAGAGGTACGGCCGAGCTTGCTGCTCAGGTTGCCTCCAGCATACAGTGTCACAAGGCAGAAGATGAAGCTCCTGTTGAGCTGCTAAAGGAGCCAAGCGCATGATGAACCCCATAAGCACTTTCCTTATGAAGAGGAAAATAAAGAAAGGCGGCCTGAGTTTCAACAGAGATGCTCTGCTGAAAGCTCATCCTGTCAGGAATAGCCTTATAAAATGGGAGGAGACCGAGAAAGGTGAGGTCTCGCTTGTTGTGCCACAGAAAAGTACCTCGTGGGTCAAGATCGTATCGAAACTCTTTATGCTTCCCAGATCAAGAGTCGTGGTGCTGGACGAGGTGGGGTCGTTTGTATGGACTCTGTGCGATGGGCATAATACTATAGACAATATAATGCGGGCATTGTGCAATAAGTATAAACTAACCCGCAAGGAAGCACAGACATCATTATTTGCGTTTTTTCGCATGTTGGGCAAAAGGGGAATGGTAGGGTTTGCCGTACCAAAAAAGAAAGCTGCAACCGGAGCCGAACAGGAAATTGAGAGTAATTTGAGCATATTATCAAATCAGAAGTGAAAGATTAGCTAATCAATTTGGTGTGGATAGAAAAGGCATAGTAAGAACGGGGTGAATATATAATGGCAGAAGAAGCCGTAGCAGAAGAAACTAGAGTTAGAAAAGTTAAGGAAAATACTGTTAGAGTTAGAAATGTCGTCAAAAAATATGTAATGGGAGACATAATCGTCGAGGCACTCAGAGGCGTCGATATGGAAGTCCAACGCGGTGAATATATCTCTATCATGGGGCCTTCAGGTTCGGGAAAAAGTACGCTGTTTAACATGATCGGCGGACTGGATAAGCCTACTGACGGAAGAGTTTACATTGATGAAGTGGACATCGCCCAATTGGATGCGTACGAACTGGCCTGGCTTAGATGTCGTAAGATCGGATACATATTTCAATCATTCAATCTTATTTCTGTTATGACCGCGCTGGAAAACGTTACTCTGCCCATGATCTTCGCGGGCGTCCCTTCGGAAGAGGGGATCGAAAAGGCGGTGGAACTGCTAACTATGGTGGGGCTGGGAGACAGAATACAGCATAAGCCCCTTGAGCTTTCGGGTGGTCAGCAGCAGCGCGTGGCCATCGCCAGAGCACTGGCTAATGATCCTGCTATAGTGCTGGCAGACGAGCCTACCGGTAACCTGGATTTGAATACCGGGAGGGATATAATCAACCTGCTTAAGCGAATGAATGAGGAAAACGACGTTACAATAATCTCCGCTACACACGACCTTAAGATGCTTGACGTTTCAGACCGTATATTCTGGATCAGAGACGGTAGGATAGAAAAGGTTGGCGCTCGGGAAGAGATAGAACTGGAAGTAGGACTGCTCGAAGGCGAAGAGGCATGAGATTGATACTACAGTAATCTATGATGGCGGAAGCGGCTGAGGCGTATCGGACGCTCGGGGCTGCTGCCGGAACCTATGAGATTTCCGGGAAGACCTTGATCATTCATAGGTTTGTTAATCGCAACCCAAATTGGACGGGTGTGGATATCCACGGTGAGTTTGCTGTTGATGACGACCAGTTTACGTTCCTCTCCATGTTGTGGAAAAGGGTAGGTTAAGTCATTATATTTAGTCATAGCCAGGATTTTATGCCCGTTCTTGCGGGATTTGCATCCTGCAAGCCACACCAGGCGTTAGTGGTCAGGAAGAATCCATGTCATGCGGGGAAGATCTCGTCCATTGCAGATAACGATAATTGTTCTTTGCACTTTGTTTTTCGCCGTAACTGCTCACGCAAGACCCAGATGTCCCACCGACCTGGACTGGCTCCGAAAACTGTGCGGCGACGGCGCTCTGGTATACGAACATTATAGCCGAATCTATCTAACCGAATTGTCCACTGGCAAAACCGAGTTTGTTGGTAAAGGTAACCGGTCAGAATTCTCACCAGATAGCTCAAAACTTGCATGGATCGACGGCTCAACTGCCAAAGGACGGATGCGCAAAGGTGATACCACTGTGCATACCATCGCAACCGGTGTTGATCGAGGCGGGGGAGTCCACTGGTTGAGCAATACCGAAGTCGTGGTTGTCCTGAAAAAAGGTAAGCGAAAGGGGTGGTATCGGGTCTCGCTTTCAGGCGAAAGAAGAGAATTGCGCGAACTAACCCGACTTGGTACAGGTGGATTTGAGGCTGATGTGAAATTGGGAAAAGGCGGTGTGTGGTCGTATGTTTCGGGCACGACGTGGAAAACCTCGGATGGAAGAAGCGGCCACATTGACGGCAACTGCTCGCCGAGCCTCTCGCCCGATGGTCGATCAACCACTGCTTTGCAGGGAGATCACAGGACATGCAAGCTCACAGCAATTCGCAAAGGTGGAGTGAAAGGTCAACTCAAGTGGGTGTATGACGGTACTTTTGATAATCACCGCTGGTCCTCTAACGACCCTCGATTCGTCGTCTTTGAGGAGGAGAAATACAAGCGCATGGTCATCATGGAAGTCGGCTCCAACGACTGCACATACATGGGCGATAAAGGCGTGGGCAAGGATAAAAATGAGAATATGTATGGCGACTTCACCGTAGGCGACGGTAAGGGCGATCCCTGGGGTGGCAAGTTGAGTAAACAATCGCCATCCAGTGACCTGAAGGCAATTGAGCAAAATCCCAGGCCAGTTGTGCTGGCAGACTCCTGGCCTGGAAACACCAATGGCCTTGTTTTCCTGTGGGAGAATAACCGGAAGCCTAACGAGATTTTTGATGTCGTGCAGCAAAAGCCGCTATACTGCAATGGTATATTTCGAGGTCTGGCCAGGTTCGATCGCTATCATGGGATGGATCTCTCCGGCGGCGCATTCCACGTTGAGGATGTTGACAGCAGATTATTGTCCGCGTGCAAAAAAGCCAACCAACTCAGCATCGAAGCCGTCATCACAACAGGCAATCTTCAGCAAAGCGGCCCTGCCCGAATTATCAGCTTCTCATCAGGTACCGGCTCGCGCAATTTCACGCTGGGTCAGGAGAAGAATAAACTCGTCCTGCGTCTGCGAACGCCAAATACAGGCGATAATGGCTCCAATCCGCAGGTTGATCTCTGCACCATTAAGGCCGGGCGACCATATCATGTAGCTGTCACGTACCGTCCGGGTTTGTTGGTGTGCCATCTCAATGGTGAGCAGATTCTTTCGACGAAATCCATAAAGGGAAATCTCTCTAACTGGTCTCCACAGCATCTGTTGTTCGGGGACGAATGGGGTGGCGAACGTGATTGGTCAGGGCATCTTGAGGGGATTGCCATATATAGTCGCTTCATCACGCCCGAAGAGGCAAAACATGATCATACTCGCTATGCCAAGCAGTTGAGGAATCGCAAGCTGGTGGAGAGATCCGTTGTTCAGGCCAAATTGTTGGAAATCACTCCAACGCCCACCGTTGAGAGTCTTCAGGAGTACCAGCGGGCATTGGTGGTTCACACATACAGGATACAGAAAATTCTGAAAGGCAAGGTTGACTCGAAGAAGATTCTCGTTGCACACTGGGCGTTTCTGGATCGCAAATTGGTGCCGTCGATAAAGAAAAAGAAGGTGGGAGCGACCTATAGGCTTGAGTTGGAGAAGTTCGATGATAACCCGCAATTAGATTCTGAACTGCAATTCAGCGACAGTGAGGATTTCGACCTGCCTCTTTATTATGATTCAGGTAGTATTTGAAAACCAGCTTTTTGTAGGTTTCGGATCACCCCCATCCTAACCTTCCCCCATCAAGGTGGAAGGAACTAGCAGTTTTCCCAACCACTGGCTTCTATATGATAATACGACCTTTTCACTTATGCAATGGTTAGAGTTGTAGGGGTAGGTAAATGCTTCTTGATAAAATCAAGAAGCATTTACCTACCCCTACAGAAGAGGGAAGTTGTTTCTTTACAGGCATAACACTAACCAAATAACAGGAAAATTGATTTTGAATTTACAATATCCGCGCAATCTGTTAGAATATATATGGAAGTGAGCATTCACAGGAATTTCTATTCCCGATAGCTTCCTTTCTTGTAGGGGTGGGTAAACATTTCCTGATTCCATCAGGAAATGTTTACCCACCCTTGATGAATAGTGTTATCTCACGAATGGAAAGTTATTCTTTTACAATCCCTAATCACTGTTCAGGTTGAGAAGGCAGATGGCAATATGCATGAGAGTATGAGAAAAAGGAAAGGTCATTGGGAGTCCTTTGATGATATTGATGGTCTGAGCCATGAATGCTGGTGCGTTCTGGAGGATAAGGACGGCAATATCTGGATCGGTACGCGCAGTGGATTAAGCCGATTTGATGGCAAAGAATTCGTCAATCTGTCTGGCAGAGATGGCTTGCCTGATATTAACGTCCAATGCCTCCATCAGGATCGAGCGGGGAACATCTGGATCGGTACGCGCAATGGATTAAGTCGGTATGATGGAAAGAGATTTGTCAATTTTACTGATAGTGACGGCCTGGCGCACAACTTTGTGCAGTGTCTCCGTGAAGACAACCAGGGCAATATCTGGATCGGTACGCTCAGAGGTTTGAGCCAATATGATGGCGACGCATTCGTCAACCTCTCCGAGGAGGATGGCCTGATCACTAACAATGTGCATGACATCCATCAGGATAAGCAGGGCAATATCTGGATCGGCACCAGTGGAGGACTGAGCCAATATGACGGAGTAGAATTTGTTAATTTCACGCAGAAGGATGGTCTCGCGAGCAATTATGTACGCTGCCTCCTCCAGGATAGAGATGGCAATATCTGGATCGGCACGGACAATGGGTTAAGTCGGTATGATGGGGTAGAATTCGTCAACTTCACTGAGCAAGATGGTATGGCAGGTAACTACGTGCAGTGCCTTTACCAGGACAGAGATGGCAATATCTGGATCGGAACTCCGGGAGGCGGGGTAAGCTATTACGAAAATGGCGAGTTTGTCAATTTCAATACCGAACATGGCCTGGCACATAATAACGTCTACGACATCATCCAGGATAGAGAGGGAAGCATCTGGTTTGCATGTCATCACGGCGGTATCAGTAGATATGAGCCATACGGAATCTCGTATATATCCGATGAATCTGTGAGCGAGGTGATAATGCGGGATAGCGCCGGGAATCTCTGGTGGGGCGCAGAGAATGTGCTGTCACGATTCGATGGAAAAAGCACAAAGCATTATCATCTTGAACATGGAATCTACGAACTATTTGAGGATAGCAAAGGCCAGTTCTGGATCGGCACCGATAGTGGAGGCATATTCCGATATGATAGCGTCAGAAGCTTTGAGGAGCAAAAGCCACAGAATCTGACGGTGCGAGACGGGCTGATAAGCAATTGGGCGGTGCGGATTCGCGAGGATACTCAAGGAAATATCTGGATTGGTTCCAGCGGCGGAGCGTGCTCCTACGATGGAATGGAAATCACCAAATTTACAACCAATGACGGGTTGGGCAGCAATCTTATCTCCATGATTTTCCCGGATAGTAAAGGGATGATCTGGTTTGCTGGATGGGAGGGAGGCGGTGTTACCAGATATGATGGCAAAACCTTCCATACATACACAAAGGATGATGGATTAGCAGATAATAGAGTAGTCTGCATGACAGAGGATGATGAAAATAATCTCTGGATAGGAACGTCCGCCGGCGTAAGCTGCTATGATGGTGAAGTGTTCAGAACTTACACAACAGCGGATGGATTATCCGGAAATTTTATACAGAGAATGCTTCGGGACAGCAGAGGGCAGATTTGGATCGCCACGCTCGGCGGCGGCATCAGCAGATTTGACGGCAGTAATTTCCAGGTGCTAACAAAAGAGGATGGTCTTCCCAGCAACAATGTGACTGGCATAATAGAAGAGCCTGATGGCGGTATAATCATATCCACATACAAAGGTATATGCAAATATATGCCAGGTCAAATGTCTCCGCCTTTGATACGCATTGATGAAGTAGACGCGGACAGAATATACATGGAGCCAGAAAAGATCATGGTATCGGAAGGCGCGTCATCACTGAGAATAAAGTATCATGGAGTAAGCTTCAGAACAAAGCGGATAAGATACAGCTATACTCTTGAGGGATACGATGAAAGCTGGAAAGCCACGTGGGATGAGGAGGTCCGCTATGAGAATCTCCCATTGGGAGAATACACGTTCAAGGTAGTGGCCGTAGACAGAGATCTGACATATTCAGAAAAACCGGCAGTATTGCGGCTGGAAGTCATTGCTGACGTGCGTGATCAGGTCATAAGCGAGTTAGAGGAAAAGGTAAGGGAGCGAACAGGGGAACTGAGAGAGGCAAAAGATTACATTGATAACGTCGTCAAATCCATGTTGAACAGCCTCATCGTCGTAGAGGATCAGATCATCAAGACGGTCAATCAGGCGACCCTCGATCTTCTTGGCTACACAGAAAGCGAACTGATTGGAAAACCCATCGGGATGATATTAGCAGAAGACGAACTGCTGGAAGAATCAGATCTCAATGACATACTGGCAACGGATTCTATCCTGGACGTCGAGCGGGAGTTTATCCGAAACATAGAAAATACTTACGTATCAAAAGATGGTAGAAGGATACCCGTGCTCTTCTCAGGTTCGGTAATGCGCGATGATAATGGCGAAATTCAGGGGTTAGTATGCGTGGCAGAGAATATGGCCGAGCGTAAGCAGGCAGAAGAAAGAAACAGACGGCAAAACAGATTTCTGAGGAGTGTTCTGGAATCTCTGACCCATCCATTCTACGTTATTGATGCCCATGATTATACCATAAAGATGGCAAATCCAGCCGCGCGTTTGAAAGGCTTGTCAGAGGGTGAAACCTGTTATGGCGCCAGTCATGGAGTCAGCAAACCGTGCCAGACCATAGGTATTGAATGCCCGGTTCAGCAGATAACAGGAACGAAAAAACCAGTGACCGTTGAGCACATTCACTATAATGGAAACGGTGGACCAAGAAACGTTGAAGTCCACGGCTATCCCATCCTTGATGAAGCGGGAAATGTTACCCAGATAATAGAGTATTGCCTGGATATCACCGAGCGCAAGCGAGCAGAGGAGGAACTGACAAAACATCGCGATCATCTTGAGGAGTTAGTGGAAGAACGCACCAGGGAACTCCGGGAATCAGAAGAGATGTATAGAACCATCTTTGAAACGACCGGAACCGCGGCAGTAATGGTGGAGGCGGACAACACAATATCTCTGGCAAATACGGAATTTGAAAAGCTTTCCGGATACTCCAGAGAGGAGCTAGAGGGCAAAGAAAGCTGGACTAAGTTTCCCACCAAAGAGAGTCTGGCGAGGTTGCAGGAATATCATCGCCTGCGAATGATAGATCCAGAAACCGCTCCGCGAAGCTATGAGGCCCAGTTTGTCAACAGCAAAGGAGAGATCAAAGATTGCTTGATAACTGTCAGCATAATAGCAGGAACGAAAACAAGCGTGGTATTAGTTGCAGACATAACCGAGCACAAGGAAGAGGCTGAGCGAATCCAGGCGGCGAAGATGGAAGCCTTACGTCAGTTGGTGGCAGGTGTCGCTCATCAGATGAACAGCCCCATAGGAGCTATCAGCAGCAACAACGACATTTCCAGCCGCGCAGTTAGCATAATCAGGCAGATAATGACTGAGGAGTATCCGCAAGAGCTAGAAGAACACAAGCAACTGATGAGGTCGCTTGCCGCTCTGGAAAAAACGAGCGAGGTAAGTCAGGCTGCCGCAGATAGCATAGCAAAGATCGTCACCAACTTGCGGCATTTTGTCAGGCTTGACGAAGCTGAGTGGCAATTTGCTGACATTCACGAAGGGATAGACAACGTTATTGCTCTGATGGAACAAGAATTCTCAAACCGGATCAGAGTCACGAAAAACTATGGAAACATTCCGAAAATCTATTGCTCACCAAGCAGTTTGAATCAGGTTTTCATGAGCCTATTCAGGAACGCTTCCGAAGCCATCGTGGGGGAGGGAGAGATCCTCGTCAGAACCTCTGACCAGGGGGAATGTATCAGGATCGAGATCAGTGACACCGGGAGAGGTATACCAGCGGAAGAAATGGACAGAATTTTTGATCCGGGTTTCACCACAAAGGGCGTAAGAGTCGGCGTGGGACTTGGCCTTTCAATCTGCTACAAGATCGCTGTAAATGAGCATAGGGGACACATTGATGTTTCCAGCGAATCAGGTAAGGGAACAACGTTCACTATCACGCTTCCAAAGCGTTCTGATCGAAGGTAGCTCCTCCTTAATACTACTTTGTCATTTAGCCTGAAGTAGCCCAAGATTCTATCTTGGTTCATGCCAAAAAGCCAACTTAGAAAGTTGGTGCTCAGACTCACTACACAGGATTACACCTGAAAACGCTATTGGCTTTGTCACATTAGGTCGCGATCCCGTCGTAGCGCAGCTTTCTAAGTTGGCATTTTGTGAACTGGATGCTGGAAACCAAGATGGAATCCTGTTGCTCAGATGAATGTGACAAAGTCAAGTTATCTCAGAGAGGCAATTCTATTGCCTTACCCGCTTCAGAGGACATATAGGCCGCCTGCAACAGCTCTGTGAGATTCCGGCCATCCTGAATAGTTATGGTCATCTCCGAGCCGTCCTCTATGGCGTTAATCCACTGCTGCATAGCCGGTGGCAAGTTGTCAGGGCCATTGGCAATATATTCTTTGATCTCGTCATCTGACAGCTTAGTAGTAGTCAATGAAAGCGGCCCAGTGCCCATGTTTATTGATCCTTCTGTGCCATAAAGCTCGAACGGATTCGGGCCGGACCTGTGTACGAATGATACATCCACCACGCCTATTCCACCGTTGGCAAACTCGATTATGGTAGCGGAGTTATCATCTATGGCATAGTTGGGGCTGAAGTTGTTGACTATAGCCATCAACTTTTTCGGCTCCCCCATCATCCATCTGATAACGTCCATCTGATGACAGCCCAGGTCGAACAGCGCGCCACCGCCGGCTTCTTCCGCGCTAACGAACCATGCGCTGCCGCCGCTGAACCATTTATCCAGCGATGCACAGTGGGCAACTCTGCCTCTGCCAAAAGTTATGTCCCCCAGAAGCCCATCATCAATGGCTTTCTTCGCAAGCAAACGCTCCTTGCGGCACCTGGACGGCAGCGAGATCATGAATTTCACCCCCGCTGCTTCCACAGCTTTGATGATCTCGTCGCATCCTTCCACGGTGATAGCCAGGGCTTTTTCAGTGAAAATATGCTTTCCAGCGTTGGCCGCCGCTACCATGACTTCGGGATGCCGGTTGGTTTCAACATTGACCACGACAGCATCTATGTCGAGCCCAAGCATTTCGTCGAGATCAGAATAGAAGGGCACATTGTTATTCTCCGCCGCGCTCTTTCCTCTGTCCTCCATGTGATCCCATACAGCAACGATCTGTGCCTTATCGTTCTCATTCACCGCTTTTGCATACCCATTCGCATGGACATGCGCGAAACTTAGCATACCTATTTTTACCATTTCATCCTCCTCGCGTTGATCCAGTTTAAGTCCGTAAACAAACAGATCATACCAAACCCGCGTGGGGAAGTAAAGGCTAATTTTGCCATAGTGCATACTTCCGAATCAGTTCCCCGTTGACAGTGTTGGCGGCAGATTGTATAATATTGTATAATGTGGAATAATTTGGGAGCGGCGAGTGTATAGTAGTGTATAGTAGTGTATAGTATAGTGGTGTAAATCAGAACGTATAAGCGAAGCTCATGAGGTCTGCTATGTTCAGGTATAATTTAAGCCGGAAGGTAATGCTGTTCTGTATCTTCATTGGATTTTGGATACTCATTGCTCCACAGGTCTGGGGTTGTAGCGTACCCGTCTTTCGCTATGCGCTGGAACGTTGGCCAGCGGATCTCTATGAGGTAATCGTGTTTCATCGCGGCCCTCTGAATTCTGAGAAGCAAGCTCTACTTGAGAAACTTCAGTATGGTTCTGAAGCCAACATTTATGTTTCTACGTATGATATTTCAGGGAAATCGGACGAGCAGATGCTCAAATTGTGGGAGAGCCAGTCCGCAGCGGAACTCCCGTGGATGGTACTCTCATATCCGCGACTCATAAAGGCTAGTGAACCTGTATGGGCTGCTCATTTTGATGCCGCTGCTGTGGAAATGCTCGTCCACTCACCGGTGCGAAAGAAAATAGCCGATCACATTCTCGAAGGTGATTCGGCCGTGTGGATTTTGATGGAAAGCGGTGTAGAGGAACAGGATGAAGCAACTGCTCTTTTACTGGACACTCAATTAAAACGCATGGAAGAAAATCTCCAGGTACCTGAACAGGACGATTTCGAAGAGTATATGGGCTATGAACTGGAGGAGGATATTGAGGTAGCATTCTCGGTGGTCCGTCTTTCCAGAACCGATCCGGAAGAGCAAATCCTGATCCAGACGCTCCTCCGCAATGATCCAGAATTGCAGGCCACCTCGAAGCCAGTGGCATTTCCAGTCTTCGGACGCGGGCGCGCCCTTTGCGCACTCATGAGTGAGGACATTGATGAACTGAATATCGAGGAAATCTCCATGTTTCTCACAGGGCCATGCTCATGTCAGGTGAAATCCTTGAACCCGGGTATGGATCTCCTCATATCGGTGGATTGGGACGGGATGCTTTACCAGCAGATAGAGGAATATGCAGAACAGCCGCTAGTTATAAATAACACAGTACCAATTACGATAAATGATCAGAAGCCCGGAGCTTTAAGACGCAATATTCTACTCGTGGCGCTTATACAGGTTGCCGTTGTTATACTTGCAGCTTCCGTGGTACTATGGCGGAGGAAGAGAAAAGAAGCTTAGTGGTAGCAAAAGAATAACTTCCCACTCGTGAGATAACTCTATTCATCGCCGAAATCTGGTACACGAACCCGCGCATGTAGCGCAGCTTCCTTCGCCGGGGTTTCGATCATAATCATACCATCAGCTCTGACCTCACTGCGACGCCGCATAGGCTCAAAGTGCAGATCAGACGAGTAGAGCGAACGAAGACAGGCATCCGGCATGGATTGGCCATCACTGCCCAGCAGCTTCACTTTCATTTCGTGATCCATTTTTTCCTCCTCAAGAACCTGTGTCCCAGAACACCAAATATGCTATACGAGTTTTTCAGTAGTAGTTGGAACCTGCCGAGTAGAACGAGGCTGCTAGCCCGTTTCCGAACAAGCCAGCGGCATGTTCTACTATGCTAACTGAAAAACTCGGATATGCTATGCCAACCGTGCCCACCAGTTCATCCCAGGGCAAAAAAAAGAGGACCAAACCCACTCTCGGATTTGGCCCTCACGGCCTCTGGCACAGCCTTTAGGAAACAGCATCCTTCAAAGCCTTCCCAGCCGAAAACACAGGAACTTTCTTGGCTTTAATCTTTATTGCCTCGCCTGTCTGCGGATTGCGGCCAGTCCTGGCTTTTCTCTTCCTTACAGAGAAGCTGCCAAAACCCACCAGGCTAACTTTATCGCCTTTGGACAGCGCCTTTGTAATTGCAGCGATAACACTATCCACTGCCGCTGCCGCCTCTTTTTTGGTCATGCCTGTTTCCGCTACTTTTGCCACCAAGTCTGCTTTTGTCATTTGGATTTCTCCTTTTTTGTGGTTTGGTTAGCAAGCGACTTAAATGACCATGAGCCGCTCCCATGGACTACGAATATTGAGCGATTCCCGGAATATAAACATGATAGGAATTCACCGCGACACTAGTATAACACCTTTCTATGCCCGCGTAAAGCAGAAAAATGGCGATTTGCAGGCGTCGAAGCCATATTTCTCGAAAAATTAAGAATTTATGGAAGCCCTGCCCTTACTTCTGCGAATATTTTATCCAATTCACCCACCTTCCCATGAAGGGAAAAACTGACGATTGAATAGCTTTGGATGCCAGTGGAACTGATAATAGGTATTCGCTGTGCTGTCAATACCTCAGGATGTCATGAAAACTGCGGCAAATACTGCTTATGCGCCGTCAGTAACTCATCAGCTAACGTCTCAGCCGTTGATGGATCGCTCACAGAACCATCAGCCAACAGGGCTTCCACAAACAGCTTTCTGCTGCCGGATAGCGCAGCATCCACAGTGAGAGATGCAGCGGCGATTTTGCGTATCAACGGAGCAGCCAGAATGTCAGGGAAATCCGGCACTTGCATTGCTCTGAGACCCCGGCTGGTAGCTACTGTGGTCATCTCCAGCACAGCGTCATCTGGCAGATTCGGCACTGCTCCCAGATTTGGCAGGTTGGCGAAGTAGTTTTCTCTGTCGTCATCGGCGATGGATTGCAGGATCGCCAGAAGCTTGGTGTGTTCGCCAGATCCTTGTTGGAATACACTTTCATCCAGCGGCATTTCACCACTGGCTTGAGCCTGCATATTGGCATAGCTGGCGTCGTCTTTCTCGATAATTCCCTCGAAGTTGCCCTCTCTGCCGATGGGTCGACCGAAGCAGTTACCGTCCGGAAAACGTTCGGGGAAGAATTCCATAACATGACCATCACCCACAGCAGGATAAGCGCCGTAGTTCTGAAAGAGCCATTCGCAAAATCGTCCTCCAACGCCTGGATTCTCTTTCAATTTACTGCGAAGCATAGGCCAGGCGTCCTGTCCCTTCCATCGTAGATCATAGATCCAGGTAAAGTGATTCAAACCAGCGGCGAGGGCGGTAACCTCTTCCGACGGCTTCCCGATGATCCGCGCCAGGTTTCCTACAATACCATGCACACCAATGCACAATCCAACTATATTCGCCCCTGTCGCTTTGCGCACTGCCCAGCAATTTGCTGTCATGGGATTGGCATAGTTAAAAAATATTGCTCGTGGACACAGCTTCAGCACATCGCGGGCAATATCCACCATAGCCGGTATCATACGCATAGCCCGTGATACCCCGCCAGCCATGACTGTATCTCCAACAGGCTGATAGACGCCATACTTGCGCGGAATAACGACATCTGTTTCCCAAGCGCGCCTTCCGCCAACGCCGATGGTGGTCACTATTACATCAGCGCCGGGTAGCAGGTCACACCTGTCTGTGGAGGCTTCGACAGATATATCCGGCTGTTTGGCCTGAATCATACGCCTGGCCAGGGCTTCCGCTGTCTCAAGCGCCTGTGGGTCAATATCCACCAGGCCGAGTTTCCAAGGGGTTGATGACTTGATCAGGTCAGCGAGTAAGCCCTGTGTGAATTTGACGCTGCCTGCGCCTATCAGGATGATCTTAGTTCTATCCATAATTGCTGCTCCTTCCGGTTACATATCCTCGAAGCCAATAGGCGCTCCGGGTGGTTCTGGTACAGGCTTGGTCAGGTTCATCTCTTTTGGATTTTCCTCAAATCGTTTGATCTGCGAAATGGCGAAGAAATGGTGCGCCTGTTGGTCTTCATCTGTCGCTTGCTCCACCTGTTCGGTTAGCCAATCTTTCAGCTCATGTATCTTCATTGAGGTGATGGCTCGCACCTGTCCCGCCGCATTCTCGTTGACTGCCAGAGACATTAAGTTATACAGAACCACGTTATTGACCACCCTCTGAACCTCAGCATGATAACCTGAGTCATGAGATGATTTCCACGTCGATTCAATGAGCGTATTCATGACTTCACCCAGGCTGGGGAAGCTCTCTTTCCGAGCATGATACTCAACCAGCCGCGCAGCCCGTTCTGCATGTAGTATAAGCCTTATGGTCAGATTGGCCAGTGCCTCGGCAGCCGCAAGTGGATCGAATGTGACCCCGGTTCGGACCTTGAAGGTTTCACGACCACGCTGATAGCCGTCAGGGCGCGGTGGAATAAGCTGCAATATGCGCTCTGGTATAGCCAATTCCTCAGGTCGGATGGCGCGCAGCAAAGTATTCAGAGCTTCGAGCTGATCCCGCGGTGGGACAATTTCAATGATCCTCTGGCCATCTCCCCGAATGGCTTGAGTATAATATGCTCCGCCCAGCACTTTAGAGGCAGCCTCAACTTGATACCGGTGGAACATATATACAGGCACCAGCACCTCTTCCAGAGTTCCCATAGGCGCGCCCATTCTGATGTTGTTCTCGGAGAACCGGTTAAGAGCATGAGCGCGCACTTCCATCACCCGTTTGAGTTCTTCCACAGGATCCAGGCCGTTGTCCCAGAGATGCGCCTGCGGATGCGCTCCGCCAGCGGGTCGCGCGTCCCGGTCGGAGATCAGAACGAACCCATGCGCAATGGCGCGCTTCAGAATCTCGCTCAGATTTTGTGCCTCATTTACGCCATCCGGGAAATCCTGATAGCCATACTCAATGGCGAACTTATCCCACTCACCCACACCAGTTGAGTATGCTTCGGACAGATCCAGCGTGCCATCATCGTTAAGCTTCACCAGCGGATGAGGATAGTCCATCACAGACGCGCGATCCGCAGCGCTGGACGCAAAGCTGTGGGTCAAACCTATGGCGTGCCCAACTTCGTGGACGGACAATTGGCGAATGCGAGCCAGAGCCATCTTCTGCATTTCATCGGACACCGGCTTGCCCTCTTCATAAGGCGCAAGCAAGCCCTGGGCAATGAGATAATCCTGCCGAACGCGCAGAGAGCCGATGGTAACGTGCCCTTTGATGATCTCGCCGGTGCGCGGATCTGTAACGCCATCTCCGTATGACCATCCCCGGGTGGAGCGATGCACCCACTGAATCATGTTGTATCGTAAGTCCATCGGGTCTGCCCCCTCCGGAAGCAGTTCCACCTGAAACGCGTTCTTATACCCAATAGCCTCAAACGCCTGGTTCCACCATTGCGCTCCTTCTACAAGAGCGGAGCGTATGGGTTCCGGAGCGCCGCGATCGACGTAGTAGATTATCGGTTTCACAGGCTCACTCAGGGGCGCGCCGGGTGTTTTCTTCCTGAGTCGGTGTCGGCGGATAAAGCGATTCACGATGGGTTCGTCAATGGGCGCTGCAAAATCCATGTAGCTGATGAAGCCAAATCCCGCCCGGGGATCGAACGCACGCGGCTCATAATCGTCATCTGGAAGCTGAACAAATGAGTGATGCTGTCGAACTGTGATTGCCTCAGGAGTTGGGACAACCTGCCTGACAAACGAACCAGGGGAATCGCCGGTATAGGTCAGCGTAACCTCAACTTCGGTGTTCTGAGGGAAGTTTTTGGTCCTGGGACGGTAGAACGCGCATCTGGAGGTGTCCAATTTGTATTCCCCCTGCTTCTTACGCTTCAGTGTCCCAACCACATTTTTGGCATCGCGCAGGTAAAACTCGCTGGCATCCACCAGTACCCGTTCTCCCTCTTCTGCCGCGACCTGAAAGCCCCAGATGATGGATTGAGCGAACGCCTCCTGAACTGTACGCTGCTCATCCGGATTATCGCTGATGGCCCGGAAGGAGTAGCTGGGCTGTACCATCAGCGCCTTAGGGCCGCTTCGCTGAAATTTCACGATACACCTCTTGCCCAGTTCCCCTCGATCCAGACCGATGTCATTCGATCCTACACCAGCCGGCAGGGAGCTTACATAGAGCAACTCAGTTTCCCACTGGCCGATCTCAAGCCAGATTCTGCCATTCCTATCATCCCAATACAAAGTCAGGAATCCGGGAAGCTTCTCCATACCGGCTGTTTTTTCAGCTATCGTCGGAAGCGGCTTATCTTCGCTGGTTTCCTGTGCAGATGCAACCGGACATACGAAGAGTGAAGCAGACAATAGGCATAAGAGAACCGTAAGAAACGTAACTATCAAAATTGTGCTCAGAGTTATCATTTTTCCTCCTATACGATTGCGCTGATCTTGCTTTGGTAGAATTCAGTTAATACCATTTCTATTTTATTACTGTGCATTACAGGCAGATATAGCCCGCCGGATCACCCCCATCCTAGCCTTCCCCCATCAAGGGGGAAGGAACTGATGGTTCTCCTGATCACAGGCTTCTGACTGAGAAACGGATACTTCTGGTCAAGCCCGAAATCCCTTCCCCCTTGATGGGGGAAGGCCAGGATGGGGGTGATCAAGAAAACCGTCGTTAAGCCCACAATGCACAATTATATTATGGAATTGGTATAATAAACAGATCATTTCTACTCGACTTTGGCACTTTAGACCAATTATAGACGCATCTTCCCTCAAGATTGTCTTGCTGTTTTTGCTGTATTGATAATGATAATCAACAATCTTGGTTGGGGTACCTACCATGTTTTCTGATATTATAGACGTTATGGAACAGCTTACGCCAGTGTTTTCTTCTGAACCTTTGCACGAGAGATCTGTAATTAGAACAAGAATCGATACATGGACTTATGTAATCCTATGCCAACTATACTCCAAAGCCCACCAATTACGAAATCTCCCAGGATAACTCCAAGGAAGAACGGAATGGCGCGCCGATGAGATTTTAGCCCGCCATGCCTGAGTATTGTGGCCTTTGCCAGCCAACTGGCAAATATGGAAAGCCAGAAGTGGTTCATCGCCCACGTGCCAGAAACAGCATAGCCTGCGGGATGAAGCCGCCACCATAGAAAGCGCATACGCATTGCCCAGAGAAACACGGTGAAAGCTAAACCGCTTATCATAGCTCCTACAGCCGGATAATCTGGCGGTGAGGGATAAGATAGCCAGCCCTGCAAACGGTTAAACGCATAGCTCGGACGCCAGTTGGCTGTCGCTGACAGCTTATATGAAGCATGTAGGAACGCCCATGATGATACATACACACCGACTACAGTGGCGATAATCATTCCAATTAGCAGCCTTTTGTTGTCCATCCCAGTTCGTTCCGCCATTTTGAATCCCTCCAGTTGGTGCGGCATGGGATGTCCTCTGTAGCCTCGATTGAAGAAGAACAAAAAGGCAAGCATCGTCAAGTTGGAAGATCCTACACGTCGCGTCCCAAGTATGCTTGTAATCACTCGACCTGGATCGGTGAAGGGCAAATCATGTATGGGAGAGCCTAGCTCTGCCCTGATTCGCAGTATAGCCGTTGACATAGCAAAATAGATCGCAAAGAAAAGCAGAATTACCCAGATGGACATCCCCGCCTTGTAACAGAACGCTGTTATAAATGTCATTCCAATGATAACGCCCAGAACGGCAGTCCTGTATCCAAGCGGCTCATCTGAATCATCCAGTTCCCGCACCTTCGATCTAACACCGAATGCCTTGCCAATGACACGCACGAGATGCCTTCTACTCATCCAGAGAGCAAATAAGCATAACCCGATATATGCTCCAAACGATTGCTCCTCGATGTATGGAAGTCCGGGAAGATTCTGAACTCCCAAAGCGCCTGCAAGAATTTTCTGTCCCTTCCAAAAGAAATAGAAGAACCAGCAGGAAAACGACAGATCCAACGGAATAAAAAAACCAAGTCCCACAACAAAGGGATATATAGCCGTAGGTGTCCATCCGATGGCGCTCCAGGGCTTCGTGGTGAAAAAGGAGCCAATATCGTAAGGCTCACCGCCCACGCTGGGCACTGCGGGAAATAGGTAATGCAAGCCGTTGATAAGGTTGATGAAACCAGCGATGCCAAAGCCGATCCACATCAGCTTGCTCCTGAAAAATGCGTATGTGTTTGTCATTTCAAGCGGCAACTGGATGATAGGATAGCTCAGTTTCTCTTCTTCAGTCCATCGCTTCCTGACTATTACAGTCAAGCACAGCATGACAAAGACCAGCGCAAATACAAAGCCTGACCAGGCAATAACCGGCGTGAGCCAGCCTTTTATATGCTGAGAGGTATATAAAGTGGACTCACCATTGAAATAGCCAGTAGCCACGTCCTTATCGCTAACGATAAGCCAATTTGGTATATAGCGGAAGAAGAGGTCAGCCCATTCGTTCTCTGGTGTGGCGAACCAAAATGGATGGGATATGGTAGGGATAAGCACCTGAACCATGTCCTGAGCGGCCATAGCAGATGCCATAGAAATCATGATGTAGACTGTCAGCAATTCTCCCTGGCCCAAAGCGTAGCGTGGCAGAATGCGCTTTAACAAAAGGCTTAACAAGGCCAGAGCGAATACGCTGAAAATTGCATTGAAAAACAGTGATACAACCGTCGGATGGCTCTGTTCCCAGAAGAGTCCCATTATGAGCCAGTAGCAGTTTAAACCTGCCAGGACGAGACCAATTATCAAAGCTCGTAGCGTGACACCTGATGCTTTCTGACTCGATTCTTGGGTAGTATGCAGCAGCAATATCTGACTCACTATCACCAGTGTTGTTGTCAATAGACATTATTGGAAATAAGCATAAAGCTATGTAACTGAATCACTTGTCATTCCAGCCTGCGCTGGAATGACAATCTGAGCGTGTTCCACCTATAAATAGAGATGCTCACGCTCCATCGAGTTATTTCCAATAATGTCTAATATTCGGACTTAATCATTCCCCAGCAAGTAGCGGCCTTACCTTTACTCTCTACAGCCATTGTTGATAGGTAGTTAGGAAGCTCCTCTGGTGAAAAGGCTCCTGCCAGAGTATACACTACGTAATCCCAGTAGTGTTCCCCGGTTCCACCTGTAGATCCAGAGCCGAAGATGATACCTTGCCTGTCACTTGCCGCTGTTAGTACGCCTTTCAATACCTCCTCATCATCTACATAGGCGGTAATTTCATCTTCATCTCTCGTTATTCTCAGGATGTGGTACTCCGTCATATCAACATCATGCGAATCTCCGCCATCGATCCGAACACGGTCCGGGAAGAGGTCCAGCCATGCATACCCGACGGAATCCTCTATTCCCATAAGTATAGTGTAGTCAGCTCCAGACTGTGAAAGAACCTTAACTCGCGCTTCGACTGTCCCCTTTCCGGCTTCTTCTGCGTCTCGCAATAGATGACAAGTTTTATCGCTGGGATCGTCAATGTGAAGTTCCCCATCAGCAGTTATTTCACATATATCCGACGTCCCTTTCACATTCCATACGTCATCCCCAAGCGCGGGATCGTCAGGAATTTCATTGCCCTCGTAGATGAAATCCCATGACTGAGCAGGAGCCTCGTGAATCCAGATCAGAACCATCAATAACGTTAACGAAACTGAAACTAATGTTTTTTTCATTACATCCTGGTATACTAAAAACGAAGGGAAAATCGCTTCTAATATACCTCCTCCTTTCCTTACTTTGAATGATTGTTTTGGGTTATACTTACATAAGTTATCCGAGTTTGTGTAGCTCAGTTTGTGTAGCTCAGTTTGTGTAGCTCAGTTTGTGTAGCCTGGACATCGTTTCACCCAGGAGGTACAGTTAGCTCGTCAGTTTCTTAAGCCGATCCTGTGAAACTCGCCCGATCCAGATAGTTCCAAAGTGTTCGGATAATTCCTCGTAGCGACGTCGCGCCTCCTCAATTTTGCCTTCGGAAAGCCATCGCTCAGCCTCATAAAAGGCATCCGCACCGGTAGTAAGCCCTTCCGCGCACAGTCTCGCAGCCTCTTCAGAGGAGGGCACGTAAACATCCTTCAGTTTATCCAGTATCGGAGGATGCTCATCCATCAGAATACCGTAGGCGCTGGGAACGCGCTCGCGAAAGAGCCGCGCTCGAAAATCAGTCGTGATGCCGCCAAGAGCGTCACCTGCATCCCGCCCGCTGGTCAGATCGATGTCCGCGGTGATGATAGCATCCGGCTCTCTGCTGCTATCGGTCAGTATCTCTCCTTTGGGACTGATAATCATGCTGCCTCCGCCTCGGAAAGCGACCACAATATAGATGAAATTGTCCGCAGCACGAGTCTTAAAGGCGGCCAGACTTGCATCCGAATTGGCCATAGACGCACCGCCCATAGTGAGGTGGAACACTATGTCAGCTCCAGCCAGAGCCAGAGCGCGGGTAGTCTCAGGGAACACCATATCATAGCAGATGCACATGCCGATGGCGCCAATGCCCGGCGCTTCAAAGACCGGAAAATGCGTACCCGGCGTCCGCGCCTGTTCATGCAATGGTAGATTTACCTTGTGGTATCGACCTATCTCCCGGCCATCACGCCCCAGGAGGATGGCTGTATTATATATCAAACCATTTTCATTACAGTCATTGCAGCAGATGATATATACACCATGCTTAGACGCAACTTCCCCGAAGCGCGTCAACATTTCCTGTCCCGCAGAAGCGAGGAACTCGGCGCTCTCATCCCAGTGTCCCGCTTCCCATTCAAGAGTTCCCAGGGTATCCTCCGGGAAAGCGATAATGTGACATCCCATCTCAACAGCGCGCTCGGCCAGTGCTGTTAGATCATCAAGATTATCCCGGACATGCTCCAGAGCTTCCCCGGCAGTAGCTACCTTGTATGGGATGGTACGTCTTTTAGTTTGAACGGCTGCCACGCGTATAAGCTTTGTCATTTATACACCTTCCTCTGTTACTTCTTGATTCGCGTTATCCGCTTCTCTCCATTCCGCATGGATGGATATCAGGATCACTCCGCAACCTCCACGGTTATGGTGTAAGCAGAACTCTGTTTATCGAGGGGAATACGCAACTCGATACGTCCCTCAGCGATCGTGGCGCTTCCGTCTTTGCGATACGGATTATGTGGAAGCGCAGGCCAATGCAGCGTTGTGTTCTCAGGCAAATGGAGCGTGTAACCGGCGTGAGTTAGCGTTCCACCCACCTGTTCGGACGTGAAATTGAGTGGTGATTCGCCCAGAGCAACTTTTTCACCACCACCTGTCTCCAGCGTTTCTTTCAGATGTGGGATCAGCGTCAGATGCGCGGCAATTGGCAGATCAGAGGACACTGTAGCCTCAATCCGGTATTCCAGAGTCCGCGAATCTCTGGGCTTTATGCGAATACGACATTCTTCCAGCCCGTATTTCAGGTCTAATCCAACGTCGGGCTTACGGACCAACGTCGCTTCGGAGGGCACATGATATAACTCGCCTTTTGGCGCAAAATCCGGGCTGATATCCCCAGATTCGTGCTTCAGGAGATCCATATCGCCCACGGTAAAGTTACTCCACGCTGGCTGAAGCTTGGTATTGCCGCCGCCCAGGATCAGACCCGTTTTTTCATGGAATATGCTCACGAGGTTCTGGCGATCCTGTACCCATCGATTTTGGGGAATGGGTGCGGTGTAAGCCGATAGGCACACAAACCAGGACTCATAGCGCAGGATGGCTGCCTTATCCTCTCCACCTTCGCTTAACACATCCAGATGCTCAGAGCCAGTTGTCGGAGTTTCAGCCACCGGCCCTTCCTCACCATAGAGGAGTAAGGAGGCAATAAGATCCGCCGGCAATCTATTCATGCCGTAGAGCGACCACTGCTGTTTCAGATAGAATCTACCTTCCGGCGAGAACGTAAAGCCCACGTTTCCTGTAGCGATTCCGGCGTGATAGGGATTACGCTCGTCCACAGTCGCGACGCGATCCCCGTTGGGATATACAAAGTAGCGGTGGAATCTGGAGCTTCTCTCCAGAGCAGGCAAAACGCGCTGATCCTTTGAAAGAGTATAGTAAGTGCCCAGAGCGTCCACATAAACGAAGTTATAAGAAACCACCGGCCCTACATGCTCAGACCAGTAACCGCCTTCTGCCTGTTTATCCACAACCTTCATCATGAAATCGGATGCCTGCTGGCGCCATTCCGGATGATCCAGTGCTTCTCCGGCCACGTAAAGCCCCATAGCATGGTGAGTCGGAATATTGTGTATGCGACTAAGAGCATTCTGGCTGATGGACGTAAAGCCAAGAGTAAGTGCTTTAGTCCAGTGTTCGCGGCGTTCCGGAGGCATATCATCCTTAATCAGCCCGAAAGCTCGGATCCAGCGCGAGTAAATCCACGGCATAAGCGTCATCCCCCACGTGCTGCCGTCTTTCTTGCGAAATTCCCACCTTCCCATCTCGTCCATGTCATCAATCAAAGCATCGCCGGCTTTCATAATGACTTCCAGCAGTTCTTTATCTTTGTAATATCTGTTACCCAGAGCCTCATAAGCATAAGCAACGGCCAGCGGATACATGGGATTCTGATCCGTGGATAGCCATATCCCGTGCCCGAAACGCCCGGTCTCAGAATCATAGGATTTGAGAATTCCCGGTACCTGTCTGACCAATACAGGTACGATCTCATCTTTGAACTTGAGTTCGGCGGCCTGCGCAGGTACCGTCGCCAGAATTGCAGGTATAACAATAAGTGCTCCTTTTAGCATGACAAATTCCTTTCGTGATAATACCAATTCCATAATATAATTGTGCGTTATGGGCTTAACAACGGTTTTCTTGATCACCCCCATCCTAGCCTTCCCCCATCAAGGGGGAAGGAACTGATGGTTCTCCTGACCACGGGTTTCTGACTGAGAAACGGATACTCCTGATCAATCCAGAAATCCCTTCCCCCTTGATGGGGGAAGGCTAGGATGGGGGTGATCCGGCGGGGCTATATCCGCCTGTAATGCACAGTGATAAAATAGAAATGGTATAAGATAACTGGTACACCTACCATCGGGTGTTAAGCAATACCTCAAAGGCAAGGATTTGAATCCAAAGAAGACTGGCCGCAAAGTAGAACATGCCCAGGCCTTTGCGTTCCTCGATATATGCCGCAAGATTCCTCCCTGCCGGTATCAGTATAAAAGGAAGCATGAACATCCAGATCCGTTCGACTTCCAGTGTGAAGAGCGTTGAAAAAGCAACACCCATGATCCATATAACGTTGGCAATGAGAAAGCCGTCAAACTTTGTTCGGCGTAGAGCCTCAGTTATATTTCTACCCGTCTCGCGAATCCACAGAGCTGTTGTTGGGATGCCAATATATATGAAGAAAGCAAACAGGTTCGCTATACTGAGAAACACGTATCTCTCAAAGGTTTCGTGTCCTGTTCCCATGCCGCCTTTGTCCCTATTGACGGCTATTTTAAGATTGGTGAGGACATTGTAGCCAGTGCCCAGATATAAAAGCAGATAACATAACAGCACCACACCACCAGAGAGGAAAAGTACCTTCAGATGCCGATTCCAGAGCTGCTCACCGGTATCTCGCGGCAGCATTCGGCTGCTAATGTATGCCATAATAGCGAGAACAATGAAGTAAATCCCCAGGGTAGTTGTGGTGAAGTTCATCAGCATTGATACGGTGAAGAAAACACCAGCGAGAATGCCGTAGAATATTGGCCGGTGAGAAAGGGCGCGAAAATAGAGATAGATGCTCCATACAAGGAAAACCGTGAATACTGCATCTGTGCAGGTTGCCGAGAAGAGCACGATGTTGGGCGTTACCAGGCACAGAACCAGAGAATAACGCCCTATCTTCTCTCCATAAAGCTGCTTCGCCAGTAGATATACGGGAATCAAGGTCAGTGTGCTGAACACGATTATGGCAAAGGAAGCGGTGATCAGGTCATAGCTGAAAAGCTTCGCCACAGCCCATAAGAACAATGCGCCGCCGGGGGGATGCGTCTTTGAGTGCAGTGATAGATTCAGCTTGTTGAAATCCCGCAAAAATGACCAGATGCCCTCTACCTTCGGTATATCCGCGTAGTATTCCAGATCAGGACTAATGGGGATACCAAGAGTGGAAAAGCCGCCGTTAGTAAGGGACACACTCACGTCGATAAGCACTTTCAGCCCCATGACGGTGACTAAGAGCACAGGGAGAGGGATGCTCTGTCCCGATCTCAGGATCGATCTTGAGGTTATAAAATAGACAACTGCGGCGATGAGCGGAAGTATAAGCCATGTGTTGAAATGCTTCCCCGGCTTCTCTTGTTTGAGAGTTTCTATTCCTTGCTGGAGTTCCCTGACAGCATCGTCTGTTTTTCCCTGTTTAAGCTTGACCAAGCCCTTTGTAATTGGAGCTTCCGCCGGGTCAGACGCTATCCTGATCCGCACATCCGGCCAGGCATACAGGGGCGCTGTGGACTTGCTGCTTATCTGCGGCCCTATGCCTTTTGGGCTTTTGGGATTCTGCTTACAGTATTCGTGGATGTCAGGGCATATCCAGTGGAAATACCAGAAGACAGCGCCTACCAGAACGAACTGCACTATCATGGATTTGAAAAAACGCGCGGACGATCCAGACAACATACATAGCGTATAGACACCCAGAATACTGCCGATAGGAAGACAGGGCAGATAGAGAATGCTGGAAATAATGGCGCCCATGCGCGCCCAGCGCCAGTTCTTCAATAATGCCAAACCCACCAAAATACCAAATCCAGAAAGAAGCAATAGAATGAGCGGGATGACGGCGTTGAACTTCACCGGGATGGACACAAAACCTGCAACAATACCGGATACAGAGAGCAGAAGCAGATAAGGAAGCTTTCCCGCTAAGAGGACATAAATCGCGCTGATGAGGAACCCGCCGGGAATGGCAATATGAAGTATGCCCAGAATTTTATTCTGCTTTGCCATAGATGCTTTCCATGCTCAGGAAGTAGGTTTTGCTGATGTCCATTTCGTCAATTCCGCACCTTCGCATTCTACCATACCTTTGCTGTCAGGTCAACAAAGAAGAGGGTTGATTTGCTCTATACAAGAACGCCAAAGAGAGGTATACTAACGACATGATCTGAATCCACAGTGGCAATCGGGACAAGAATGTCCCGACTATCGTTGTGAGCGCTAGTCAAACAGCCGATAGGCGGGACATTCCTGTCCCGCTCCTGAGGTTTCAGATTTTGTTACCACACTTAATTCGGGAGAGCCTAAATTCTCAAAACATTCGCTCTGTAGGAGGAACGACATGAATGGAATAGGAATCAATAAAATCGCGACCAACCCAGTAACGGACAAACTGCGCAGCGGACAGCCATCAGTAGGTAGCTGGCTGTCTCTTTGTTCCCCTGTCTCGGCTGAGAATATGGCAAGGGTGGGCTGGGACTGGCTGGTTGTAGATGCAGAACACAGCCCGGTGGGATTCGATACTATGGTGAACTGCTTCCGGGCAATCCAGTTAGGTGGTGCAGTGCCTATGGCGCGCGTGCCCTGGAACGATACCATCTGGATTCAGCGCACGTTGGACGCAGGCGCACTGGGCCTGGTGGTGCCTATGGTCAACACCGTCGAGGACGCCAGGAAAGTGGTCAGCAACATGAAGTATTCAACCAGAGGCATACGCAGTTCGGGCGGCAGTCGCGTGGCTTCCTACATCGATGGCGACTATCGCACCTGGACAGAGGACAACCTGGCCGTCATCGTCATGATCGAAACGGTTCAGGCAGTCGAAAATGCTGAAGCCATCCTTTCGGTAGAAGGTGTGGTAGGCTGCTTTATCGGCCCTGCCGACCTCGCACTCTCCATGGAGGCGAAGTCCACAGGCCCTGGTACAGAGCATGAGGCAGCCATGATGGAAGTCCTGAAAATCGCTAAGAAAGTGGGCAAAGCCGCCGGCAAGCACTGTGGTGACAGCAAAGAAGTAAGTATGCGAATTGGTCAGGGATTCCAGTTTCTGGCACTGTCCAGCGATGCAGGTCTAATGTCCAAGGCCGCTCGGGAAGAGTTCAACGCCATTGACTTTACAGGCGGATCTGACGACAGCAAGGGAAAAGCTGAAGGCAATCTATATTAGGCAATTTGGCTCTTCGGGGTTAAGTGGGGTGATCGGTGGCAATCGGGACAGGAATGTCCCGACTATCGTCGCGAGAGATAGCCAAACCACCGATAGGCGGGACATTCCTGTCCCGCTTCGATCGGTGGCAATCGGGACAGGAATGTCCCGACTATCGTCGCGGGAGATAGCCAAATCACCGATAGGCGGGACATTCCTGTCCCGCTTCGATCTGAGTTTATGTCGTATCTGAATTCAGAAATGGTATAAGGAAGGGTGAGCAATGAAAGCATTGGTTCTGGAGGAATACAGCAAGTTGGTTTACAAGGATGTGCCGGAACCACAGATTGGCGAGGACGAGGTGCTGATCCAGGTCAAGGCTTGTGGTATCTGCGGCAGCGATTTCCACGGTATGGACGGTTCCAGTGGTCGGCGACAGCCACCCATCATCATGGGGCACGAGGCCTCTGGGCTTATCGCCGAAGTCGGCCCCAAAGTTGCTGGCTGGCAAGAAGGTGAAAGGGTGACATTTGACTCTACTATTTATTGTGGAAATTGCTGGCATTGCCGTAGAGGGGAGAGCAATCTTTGCGACAACCGACGGGTATTGGGGGTTTCCTGCGACGAGTATCGCCAGCATGGAGCCTTTGCCGAATACGTTGCTGTTCCCTGCCATATTCTCTACCGGCTTCCAGAGGAAGTGAGTTTTTCGCAAGCGACGATGGTAGAGGCAGTGGCCATCGCATTACACGCGGTAAATCGAACGCCCGTAAAATTGAACGACTCGGTTCTGGTAGTAGGAGCAGGCAATATCGGGCTTTTGGTCATACAGGTTTTTAAGGCCTTTGGCTGCAATCCAGTAATAGCTGCCGACATTGATGCAGGGAAGCTGGAATGGGCCAAGCAGGTTGGGGCGGATATAGTGATCAACTCCAGTATAGCTGATGTGGGACAGGAAGTACGCAAATACGTAGATCGCGGGGTGGACATCGCTGCCGAGGCAGTAGGAGTTACAGCGGCCATTCAGTCTGCTATAGATGCCTTACGGAAAGGCGGAGCGCTCACTCTGATAGGCAATATTACGCCCACGGTGGAATTGCCTCTTCAATCTATCGTTATTCGTGAGATCAGTGTAAATGGCTCTTGCTCTTCCAGTGGAGAGTATCCCACCTGCCTGGATATGATTGCCCGGAAAGCAGTGGATGTGGACGCCATGATCAGTGCCACCGCGCCGCTGTCTGAGGGCGCCAACTGGTTCAAACGGCTCTACGAGAAAGAGAAGGGGCTGATGAAGGTGATCTTATTGCCATGATCTTTCATGAGGAAACGCGAGACTCTCAAAAATCTGATACTGCTATGTCAGAAATCTGAACCTTCTTGCGTTGAGTCGCCGGAGTGGATCGACGTTAACGTCAGCTTTCTGGCTACAGGCAGGTCTTATAAGGACGCCTCCACAGGATTGGCACGTTAGTTGCGCTATTCTATAGTTGAGGCTGTGTTCTTCTGCTTTTTTTGCTTGATTCAGCAAATTCTGAAAGGAGGGAAGCGGGTTCCATACCCGCTGTTTTTATGAGAACTGCAAAATCGCTTGTATTGTGTCTTGTGATCTGTTTATTCTTAGCCTCCATCTCTCCGGAAGTCCGCTCTGATGGCATCATCATACCGCCACCAGGAGTGCAAATGGCTATCAAGTATCATAAAGTTAGTATAGATATAAATGATCAGATGGCAACAACGAAAGTGGATCAGGTCTTTATCAACCAATCGTCTCGAGAGATAGAGGCTACCTACATTTTTCCACTGCCACAGGGCGTAGCGATGACCAGATTTGTTATGTATGTGGAAGGCAAGCCGCTGGAAGCGGAGTTTCTCGACAGCGATACGGCCAGACAGATATACGAGGAGATTGTCAGAAACAGAAAAGACCCGGCGATTCTGGAATATATGGGCAGAGGAATTTTCAGAGCGCGCATCTTTCCCATACTTCCCTGGGGCGAGAAGCGCATACAAATAGAATACTCCGAAGTGCTGCCGTATGACGCCGGTCTCTGCAAATACGAATATCCACTCAATACCGAGAAATTCTCCTCTATGCCGCTGGAGTTGGTGGAGGTTGCAGTAGATCTAAAATCTCATGTGCCGATAAAGAGTATATGGTCACCTTCCCATGAAAATAAGATAGTTGTCGATCGCTGGAGCGAGTATTCCGCCAGGATTGTCTATGCCGATGAAAACGTCACGCCGGATATAGATTTTACGATCTACTACACCGTATCTGAGGAAGATTTCGGACTAAATCTGATGACCTACAGAGAGCCACCAGAGGACGGCTTCTACGTTCTCATGGCTGCGCCGAAATATGAGATCTCCGCAGAAGACGTTGTGAATAAGAACGTTGTGTTCGTGTTCGACACCTCCGGCAGTATGGGTAAGGACGACAAAATCGGTCAGGCGAGAGATGCGCTGGAATTCTGCGTCAGAAAACTGAACGAACGCGATGAGTTTAACATCATCGACTTCAGCACAGGTATACGAAAGCTCAGTCTCGAGCCTGTACGCGCAAATACAACGGAAATTCAAGCCGCTCTGAAATATATAGGTAAGCTGGATGCCAACGGCGGTACGAATATAAACGATGCCCTTGTGGAAGCGCTGAAGCAGGTTTCGCTGGCATCGAATCCACTGAGCATGATCATATTCCTCACCGATGGCTTGCCCACAGTGGGGGTGACGGTGAATGAGCAGATCATAAAGAACGTGGGATCAGCCAATAGGACAGCGGCGCGGCTGTTCGCCTTTGGCGTGGGGTACGATGTCAACACTATCCTGCTGGATGAGCTTGCCATAGATAACGGCGGTGTCTCGGCATACGTCAGGCCAGAGGAGGATATAGAAATCACTGTATCATCCTTCTTTGCCAAAATAAGCAATCCCGTCCTCTCCGATCTAGCGCTGGACTTTGGCTTTGTCAATACTGTTGACAGGTATCCGACACAGCTTCCCGATCTGTTTGCAGGCTCCCAATTGAAGGAATTCGGCAGATACCGCAATTCCGGAATCACGGCCATAACGCTCAGCGGGATAGCTGGTGAAGCAGTGCGGGAATTTACCTATGATGCCCAATTTCTGACTGAGAATCTGGAAAATGACTTCATCCCCAGGATCTGGGCGTCGCGCAAGATCGGCTATCTCATTGACGAGGTCCGACGAAACGGTGAAACGCCGGAACTGGTGGAAGAAATTAAAAACTTGAGCATAAAATATGGGATCATCAATGAATATATATCCATGCTTATACTGGAAGATGAGCCACTGCCGCCGGGTACGTTTGGTGAGCAGTTCGCTGAAGACACAGGAAAAGGCGCTGTAGACTCCAGTATTGGAGTGCAAAACTGGCGGGACGCTGACGTTGCGCCATCGGGTGCGCAGGGCGAAGATGTCAGGATCGTGGGAAGTAAGATATTTGTCCTGAAAAACGGCATCTGGACGGACGTTGAGTATAAAACAGGAACGCCGACCGTCGTTGTCCAGTATGCAAGCGACGACTACTTCGGTTTGCTGGCAAGCGATCCTGAGATGGGCAAATACTTCGCTCTTGGAACCAACGTCATTTTCTACCACAATGGAGAACTCTATCAGATTCAGGAGGGTGCGGCGTCAGAAGTGGATGCCCTGGAGGAAGCCGATTCAGATGATACAGCATCTGACAGCGCGGAGGACGAAACCGCAGCATTGGAATCATCTGACACAATGCTGTGGCAGAACTACCCCAATCCATTCAATCCTGATACATGGATTCCTTATAAATTGATAGGAAGTTCCACCGTTGTGATCAAGATATACGATGTAAAGGGCAAGCTGATTCGGATACTGAATCCTGGATACAAAACGGCGGGAGTTTACACTACAAAAGAGCGCGCAGCCTACTGGGATGGGAAGAACAGTTCCGGCGAAGACGTGGCCAGCGGTATCTACTTCTACGTTCTTGAGACTGGCGAATTCCGGTCAGCAAAAAAAATGACACTGAAAAAATAACATCGCAAAGCCTCCTCAGCGTCAGAAAGCGTGCTATGAAGCGGATTTCATGGCACGCTTCACTCACCATATAACACCGCCGATCCTTCCTGATAAATTTCCAGAATTTACAACCGGTATAACAGAGTTCTGCCGACTAAAATTATGAGAGTACAAACGTGAAGAAATCGAGCATTCTTTCCTTTCCCTTGAAAATGATCATTCAAGCTTTTAGAAAAATCCTGAGCAAAAAAGGAAGGAAGTCAAACTTACCGATAGCCTTTGCATATACTTCTCCAACTCCGTTAATATCTCCCGAACAGTTGGCATGATACTTGCTTTACCTAGTAGGTGACGTTAGCAGAATTTGTCGATTAACTATTAACCTGAACTGTCTGGGATTTATTCGGAAGCTGTTGATTGAGCTTGTATAACTTACATCGGAATCAGCTTTCGGATGGGCAATTATCGAACGACAGATATTTACATATTCGTCAGGAATCTGACATGATATGCGAACAACGAAAGGTTGGCGAGAAAAATGAAAACTCTAGCAGCGATTCTCGTAATCCTCTTTACAATGCCTGTTTCATACGCCATGCTGGACATAGCTACCAGGAAACTGAGAATAAGAGATAGAATGGAATCATAGTAGATTACTACTGAACCTTACCGGCCGGGGGTTCTCTTTATGTTATCTATAACGATCCATCCTAATTCTATTCCAATAGTAACCCTGGCATCATCTCCCTGTAGGCTTACCATATCCGCCATTTTCACCCGTCACGCGTTACTCGTCCTGTCACTCATTAAGCGCGCCCCCATTTCTTATATACCTCCTCGAAGGGAACACCGGCGGCGAGCTCCTTTCGACTTCCATCTTCACGCTCCCATATTTCTTCAGCTTTAATCAGCACCTCCACAGATACTTCCTTTGGCGCTACTCAGTGAATATTGTGGATATACTCGTAGAACACGCCACTGGCTTATTTGCAGACGGGCTGGCAGCCGAATGGCGTTGATTGCTTCTACACCCTTTTGCGTACCTGCCTGATACCCTCGCTACCGAGGACCTCGACCTACGTATCCCTTGCGATCTCTAACTTCCTGAATGACTCGTATGTCATCAGCGTCACGGACTTTCGCGCCCACGTGTGTGAGTACCAATTCGTAGGCTTCCTGTGCTGAATGGGTGGTCACCAAAGGCGCTTGGAATCGCCCCTCAGCCCTGAAAACATCAGGGGCAGGCTCATGTGTGATCCATCTGCCATTGGCAGGCTCAAACCAGACAAGGTTAAGCCATTGCTCTTCCTTACCTGTAGGCGTCAGATGACTGACGTTTCCTGAAACATATACCTTCGTTTTCTGATCTGGTTCCTCTGGAAGAATACATGCCTGCTTATCAGAGGACTGCGGACCCGGTATATAGTTATTGTTTATTACATTGACGCGAGCGCCACCTCCGATCTTGGTAGCGTTGTGGTTAGTCCAGTTGTAGATAACGTTATTTACTACATCATAGACGCCTCCCTGAATACGAGGACTTCGATCTCCATTGTGCGCAAAAAGACAATGATGTATGGTGATGCGATCAGAACCTTTGCCCGACAGCCAACCCATGCTATGAAAACCTTTAGGATGATCCGCCTCCGATTGACCTTCGGCAATTATAGTCCATTGGCACGTAAAATCTTTGACGTTTCCCCATGTGTTGACTACCTCGTCTGTAGCCCACATCAGAGAGCAATGATCAACAAGCACTCGCTCCACCGTACCACCTTCCGTGCCCCAGAACAGCAAGCAGTCGCCGGATGAGCCTCCTGTAAGGACGCGGATGCGCAGATGTCGAACGATGATGTCGTCGCAATCTCCAACGAAATGAATACCATGGTTCATGATTGTAATACCATTGCCCGGCGCGGTGGAGCCATCTATCGTTACCCGGCCACTGGTTACCCGGATTCGGCTTTCCAGCTCAATAGCGCCTTCCACAGCGAACTCTATTATACGCGGTTCCTGTGCTGTGAGCGCCTCTCGCAGGGATCCTGTGCCATTATCAGAGAGGTTAGTGACAACGATGATTTTCCCACCTTCGCCGCCTCGAGTGACTGCCCCGAAACCTTCTGGTGGTGTAGCCATCCCAATGTCTTCAGAATCAGCAATCACCAACAAAGATGGCATGAGCAGAAGCATAATAACAATACCAACGCCTATTATCGGCGAGTCCCGTTGCACAATAATGTCCATTTCATACCTCCTGTATTGTCTTCTGTTCCCACTATACATCATCTTTCAGAACCGGATAACCAAGCGTGTAGAGCTTCCGGCAGAATGGGTACCCGCCCCTACAACTCTACCCATTGCATAAGTGAAAAGGTCGTAAGTCTATTGGTTTGTTATTCTATTACTACGTTTCCAGCGATCTTTTCTTCGTCTATCTCGATTCCCAGACCCGGCTTGTCTGGAACCTTCACGCACCCATCCTCGTCGATAAGCAGCGGCTCTTTGACGAGAGATTGAGTGGTTTCGACTGTCAATATAGGCGGATCGTAGGGATACTCCACCATTGGGCAGTTATCAACCGTCGCCATAGCCTGAAGCGTCGCCGCCAGGAGTATGCAGAAAGTCGCGCCTGAGCAAACGTGAGGGATTATCATCTTCCCAAAGTAGTCGGCTGCCTCCCCTGCTCTCTTGACGCCGGTGATCCCCATGTTCCCTCCCAGGATCACGTCCGGCTGAATTATGTCATAGGCCCCACTGGTAAGATGATCCCTGAAATCATAGATGGTTGGCGAGTGCTCTCCACCGGCTATGAACATATCCAATGAATTCGCCATTGCCGCAAGTCCTTCAACGTCCAATCTGGGACGAGGTTCCTCCATATAATAGACGTTGAGCTTCTGTAACTCCTCGGCTATTATGAGGGATGTCCCTCTTGACCAGTAGTTATAGCCCTCCGACTTGTTATTCTGGTTGGCATCCACCAGAATGGTTATTCCATCGCCGACAGCTTCCCGGACAGCCTCAACCATCGCCAGGTCATCCCAGGGATCAGGCCTGTGCATCCTCAGCTTAACCGCCTTGAAGCCCTCGTTCATTATTTCCGTTACCTGTCTGACGTGCTCCTCGTTTTTCAGAAGCCTGCTGGTCGCGGCATAGACAGGGAGTTTGTCTTTGCACTTCCCCAGAAGCTCTGCAATGGGCTTATTTGCTGCCTTCCCAATGATATCCCACAGGGCTATTTCCAGACCGGCAGCGCCCTTTCCTGAAGTTCCCTCCTTTTTCCCGCTCATGTGCATGTTCCAGAACTCCCCCACATGGAAGGGATTGAATCCCTCTACCAATGAAGGAGGAGCGCCGGTATGCGGGCCTATGCCGACTATGCCTTCGTCTGTGTAAACCTTGTAGAACGAGAATCCCATAGATGTTCTGAATTGGCCGCTTGGCTCAGTCCATGCCGCCCTCCAGGGAATTGGAAGCGGGATAGGTTCCTTGCTGCGGACGATCTCAACCTTTGTTACTTTCATTAAATCACCTCATGTTTCTTAATAAAATCCATCTCTGGAGTTACGCCCAAACCCGGACGGTCTGGGATAGGCAGATAACCGTCTTTCATCTGGAATTTCTCAACAGTCACGCCGTCCCGTAGCGGATTTGGGGAACGGTCATACTCGAAGAACGGATCTGCCGGGAAACGTCGCTCTGGGAAATGTGGCAGCGTCGCGAAGAACTGAAGCGAAGCCGCTAGACCCACATTAGTTCCCCATACATGCGGTACCACAGGGATATTAGCCGCGCTGGCCATAGCCACGATCTTCGTCATCTCCGTGAAGCCGCCAGTGGCGCAAAGGTCAGGCTGAAGAATGTCCATCGCCCGGCGGTTGATAAGTTCCCGGAAGCCATACCGCGTATACTCACATTCTCCCCCTGCGATAGGGATGCTGGTGTTCTTCTTGATTTCGAGATAGCCTTCGATGTCTTCCGGCGGCACTGGCTCCTCAAACCAGTAGATGTCAAATGGTTCTATTTTACGGGCAAGCTGGATCGCTTCAGAGGCGTTATAGGCATGATTCGCGTCCACCATCAGGGATATGTCATCACCGATGGCTTTCCTTATAGCCTTCACCAAACGCACATCTTTATCTATTCCGTAGCCCACCTTGAGCTTCATGCCAGAGAATCCCTTATCTCTGTATCCAAGAGCTTCTTCCACCAGCGCATCTTCCACGCTGGTTACGTTCTGCGGCTCATATAGACCGGTGGCATAGACCTTTGCCCTGTTCCGGTAGCCGCCGCCGAGTAATTTGTATACTGGCAGTCCCAGCGCTTTCCCCTTGATGTCCCAGAGAGCGATGTCTATGGCGCTTAACGCGGAGATAGTTACGCCCTTCATCCCCTGATCCCTTGTCCAGTTATAGAGGCTGTCCCATATAACGCAGTTGTCAAATGGATCCCTGCCTGTAAGCAGAGGGCCAAACGCATCGCTCATAATCTGTGCGACAATACTGGCCGGGCCGCCGAAATAGAACGCTTCCCCTAATCCCTGGATTCCTTCATCCGTGGAGATCTGGCAGATAGCCGTCTGACGCCTGTTCGTGGTGCGCTGAGACCAGCCGAAAGCTTTATCCTCTAATATGCTTTGAAGCACGTAGGTTTTTATTCCTGTTATCTTCATTACTGCCTCGCTTTTTACCTGTTCTTCACAATCTAGGGTCGGACTTAGGGATACCTCCTCATTTCCTCAGGGATCTAGTGATTAACTAAGAATTCTTGATCACCCCCATCCCAGCCTTCCCCCGTCAAGGGGGAAGGAGCAGAAACGCCTGCCATAGTTGACTTTAAGCCCCTTCCCCCTTGACGGGGGAAGGCTGGGATGGGGGTGATCTGAAACCCGTAGAAAAGCTAGTTTGGGCAAGCGCTAGGCCTCAAATATCCGCCGCGCGTATTCGCAGCTAACTTTCGCATTTTCCACAAGTGTCCTGGTGGTTACTGTGGCGGCTTCATACGCCAACTCCACCGTGATCCAGCCACTATATCCAATCTTATCCAGAAGGTTTTTATACGCTCGATAATCTATGTCACCATCGCCGAAGTCTTCAGCCCATATACCATCAATTGAGTTGCGAACGTGCGTGGCCTTTATCCTGCTTCCATATTCCTCGGTTAGCTGGAAGGGATTAACTCCTCCACGAAGCGCCCAATGTACGTCTATACAGACATTCACCAATTCCGGGTCTGTCAGATCGCAATACGACCGGAATTCCCGCGCATTGCTCATCATCTCAGGCGTGTGATTATGCATAAATAACGACATACCATACTTCCTGAGGCTGCTGCCGAGCTTATTCAGATTTTCTGCCTGTATCCTGAGTTCATCATCCGTCTTCTCCTCGCTGCCACTCTTTGAGCTTGGGTTGACCGTTATCGACGGAACCTCCAGATCAGATGCGTATCCGGCAGCTTCAGCAATATCCGAGATGGTCTTCGGCGCTACTGAAGGATCGTGGAATGCTCCGCCAGAGTAGAGAGAAGATATTTTCAGCGAATATTGCTCCAAAAGCAATTTAACTTCCGACGCCTTATCAGCATCGGACGCAAATACAAGCCCGAATTCCGCCCCATCGTATCCAGCCTGAGCGACTTCGCTCAACTTACCAGCAAGCCCTTTGCTTGCCGAATCCTTCATCTGCGACCATACATATAACTGTGTTGAAACACCAATAACGTTCATAAAATCCCCCGCATTTCTACTGATTACTACAACAAGGAAAGGTAGGATCACTTACGCAGAGAAAGGATACCAGACTTGATTTCACAGGTCAAGAGATTTATGTTGGTATGAACGCTGTCAGCTCTTCGATTTTCACCAAATGGATTTTAGATTGACACAGCTCCTTGAGCAGTTTATAATTCGGATCAGTTAGATTATGGGAACCACCGGCCGATAAGAGGAAGGAGCAAATAGCAATGCCAAGCAAATATTCAATAGGTCTGGATTTTGGAACGAATTCGGTCAGAGCACTAATTGTTGATGTGAAAAACGGAGAGGAAATCGCCACCAGTGTGTGGAACTATCAGCATGGAGAGGAAGGGGTTATCATTGACTCCAGAGACCCTCATCTCGCCAGACAACACCCGGAAGACTATGTGGAGGGCATCAAAGCGTGCGTAAAGCAATCCATTGAGGAAGCCTCATCGCATGGGAATTTCTCCGCTGAGAAAGTGATCGGTATAGGAGTAGACACGACAGGAAGCACTCCGCTGCCTGTAGATAAAGCAGGGAAGCCGCTGGCGTTTTGCGAAGAGTTTAAGAATGAGCCGGCTGCTATGGCCTGGCTATGGAAGGACCATACCGGTTTCGCTGAAGCTGGAGAGATCACGGAGAAGGCATCCCAAATTCGACCGCAATACCTGACAAAATGTGGGGGAATATATTCATCTGAGTGGTTCTGGTCCAAGATACTCCACTGTTTGCGGGTTGCTCCCAAAGTCTACGAAGCTGCTTATACGTGGGTGGAAATCGCCGATTGGATACCGGCTTTGCTCACAGGTACCATGGAACCGTCATTGCTGAAGAGGGGAATATGTGCGGCAGGCCATAAGGCTATGTTCAACTCAATTTGGAATGGCTATCCGGATGTGGAATTCCTCAGCACGTTGGATGCCAAACTCTCCGAAGTGAGACAAACGCTGCCGGATAAAGCATATACCGTAGCTGACGCGGCTGGCAAACTGACGGAAGAATGGGCGCAGGAATTGGGAATACCTGCGGGAATACCCGTTGCTGTGGGAGCATTTGACGCGCACCTGGGCGGAGTAGGCTCCGGAATAAAATCAGGCGCGCTGGTTAAAATCATGGGAACCTCAACATGCGACATGATGGTTTCGCCGCTTGAGCAGGAACTACCCGATATACCGGGACTGTGTGGCATAGTACCCGAATCAATACTACCAGGATTCTATGGTTTAGAGGCGGGACAATCCGCCGTAGGCGATATATTTAACTGGTTTGTAAGCCGTATACAGCCCGGGGGAAGCGCCGAAAGCACTCATGATGTGTTACGCCAAAAGGCTGGACAGTTGAAGCCCGGAGAAAGCGGCTTGCTGGGACTTGACTGGCATAATGGTAACCGAACGGTACTGGTGGATCAGCGCCTTACCGGCGCACTAATAGGGATGACACTTCACACGACGCCCGCGGAGATATACAGGGCCTTGATAGAATCTACGGCATTTGGCGCGCGGATCATTATGGAGAGATTCGAGGAGTATGGCTTAAAAGTTGAGCGAGTTCTGACCTGTGGTGGTATTCCAACCAAAGACCCTTTGTTGATGCAGATATACGCTGACGTAATGGGTAGAGTAATGGAGATCTCACGCAGTATACAGACCTGTGCTCTGGGGGCAGCGATGGCGGGCGCTGTGGTCGCCGGGAAGCAGGCTGGCGGGTATGATAACTTCGCTGAGGCAACTGATAGTATGACCGGCATTCATGAAACAAAATATACTCCGAATCCAAAAAGCGTCCGAGTATACGACCAGCTTCACAGCCTGTATACACAGCTTCACGATATGTTTGGAACGCGGGACTACAGCGAGAATCTCTACGACTTGATGAAGAAGCTTATGAATATCCGCGATGAGGTGGTGGGCAAATGAGCTTTGAGGCACTGAAAGAATCGGTTTGGCAGGCGAACATAGAACTGGGAAAGAGCGGGCTTGTAGTCCTCACCTGGGGTAACGTCAGCGGAGTCGATCGTGAGGCAGGAGTGATGGCGATAAAGCCCAGCGGCGTTGACTATGCAGGGCTAAAACCTGAAAATATTGTTGTATTATCCATTGATGAGGGTAAGGTGCTGGAAGGCTCCTTGCGTCCATCCTCGGATACGCCGAGTCACTTGCTGCTTTACCAGGAATTTGAATCCATAGGCGGCGTAGTCCACACTCATTCCGCCTATGCCACCAGTTGGGCGCAAGCCGGCCGCGAACTCCCTTGTTTTGGCACGACACATGCCGATTATTTTTATGGCTCTGTCCCGCTGACGCGGCAGCTTACACCGGAAGAGATCAAGGAGGCATACGAGCGTAACACCGGGAAGATTATTGTGGAACGCTTCTCTGAAGGTGGGTTGCATCCCGACGAAGTGCCCGGAGTGCTGGTAACCGGGCATGGCGTGTTCACATGGGGTAGCAGCCCAGCAGCGGCTTTGGAATCTTCCATCGTGCTGGAGGAAGTGGCAAAGATGGGAGCATACACCGTGCTCCTGTCTCCGCAGATTGGCAGCATTCCCCAGGTACTTCTGGATAAGCATTATCTTCGTAAACACGGTCCTGGCGCCTATTATGGCCAGAAGACCAGAAAGCCGGAAGGTCGAAAAGCCGGAAAATAAAGATACGGGGCGCTGTGGTGAAATACGGATAACGCTGATTGGATGGATTAAGGGGCTATGCAGGCAGGATTCCTGTGCTCCCAGGGGCACGAAATTCGTAGATTGTTATCTCACCAAAGCTTGGTTAACCATAAAGCCCCGCCAAATAGTGTCATGATGGAGCCTGCATATAAAACGAACTCTACTCTGATCTCGCTTCCTTTCCTTCTATATGCAAGCCGGGTAACTATTACACTAAATATTATGATGGCACATATAAGCGACTTGCAGATCGCCAGTCCGCTCCCTACTCCAAAGATGTCTATGTATCCCTGCACCACCGGATTAGCTTCCTGAGATGCATTGTTCGCAATGCCATATACTGTGAAAAGATAGTCAGCTATATTAGCTAGAATATACGCCAAACTTGCGAGTGCAACATGGAGCCAACAATGCCATTTACCATCCCCGGCTGACTTCAGATCACTGCTCGGATATTCTCGCTTCCTTCGGCTCTCAGTGTCTAAGTAAATCATAAAACCCATCCCTATATAACTGTAAAAGTCAAGAAAAAGAGAAACAGGTAACTCCAGATTAGATCAATCGGTTTTTCATAAATTATACGACCTTTTCACTTATGCAATGGGTAGAGCTGTAGGGCGAGTAAACGTTCTTTGATTGGTAAATCAAAGAACGTTTACTCGCCCCTATCAAGACTTTGCTTCTCTAACTGAAAAACTCATATAGATTAAGTCGCTCAAAGCGGTGTTACGCGGTCAAAGAATCAAATCGAATTGGTTGTGTATAGTCCACTATCAAAGATTTCGATATGGGCTTTGCTATACTCAATCGACGCAGCATAATCCTTAACACCGGTAGTTTTGCGTTTTTTTCCTTGACTTTTACAATTATAATATATATAATATATATAATATATATAATCAACTAGTGCAGAAATTATGTTCTTTGCCTTTTCCATTTTTGGAGTCTTGGACTCTATCTGGCTTGCTGTTCAAGACTCCAAGCACTATATTGTTCGTGCATTATTTAGTTTTGTACATTGCTAGAGCTCCCTGTTTTCTTCGTGGCGGGCATTAGTTTGATACCTGTGTGAATGTTAAGGGAGAGTATAAAACTGGACTCTGGCGAGACCTGGTTATGCACCACACACAGAGTTAAGACTAAGGCCCGCCACATTCTATTTCCCGCACCCTTAGCCATCCGTTTCAACCCCTTTCATTGAATTCTTCGATCGTTATACTATTTGAGAAAAGCTGAGGCTTTGAGCAGCACTACTATGATGTTCCAGGTCAAGTTATGCCTGGACAATTGTGGCAGTTGACGGCTGCTGGAAATGTTCCCATTGGCGCGGCAGGGATATACTGATTATTATTAGGATATTAGGAACATTTCTCTCTTGACCATCCACGAAAAATCCACTCTCCAGAAACTAAAAAGGCTTTGGCAGTAGTTTTTCGCCTTGACTTTTCAGATATAATTTGGTAAACTATATTATCAAAGCCGGATAATAGTGATTTTATGGAAAAGGTAAGGGGCAAAAGTCCTTCCCAAGATCTTTCCTTTTAGGGCTAACAGCCTCTTTTCATGGCAAAAAACTTGAGAATTTTAGTCTACAGTTTTTAGTCTACAGTAATTTAAATTAAGAGTAAGAAATCCTATAATATTGTGTTCTGTATTTGTAGATAGCAATTGCAGCGTTTATGGCATAGATAAATTTTTATCTGTAATCTGTAAACAGACATTTTCTCGCCAGAGTCCCCACGTTCACAAATATAAATCTGCTATAGCATATTTCTGCTTTTTTGCGGGTGTATGCCATCGGAAGAAATGTTTCGCTCTATGCGCTTCTACAGGAGTCTGGATCTAATTTTCATCCGATTCTGTAGATTCGTATGAAATATTAGCTTTCGATTATTTTCTTCTAAGACATGCAGTTGCGTTTGGCGTCGGCAGATATAAGCATACTGTATGTCCGTAGATGTGCCAGGCTTTGCTGTAGAATTCAGATGTCGAGGTTTCAGCTACTGCATATCACAGGCGAGATTGAGTTGGCATAGTATCTGCCTATGCTATAGCAGAACCAGTATAAGAATTGTGGAATCAGAACGACTAACCTGAAGCGTTGCGCGAGGTAGAAGATGGCCAGAAGCAGGATACTTATTGTATACGACGATCCTGATATAATCAAAGCAATATCACCTATACTTCAGGCTCGGGGCTATACGGTAGAGGTTGGATCGGGTGGTGTAGAGGGGTTGGAAAAAGCAAAAAGTGGACGTCCTAATCTAATCCTTTTGGAAGCAGAAATTCCGGACATTAGTGGCTATGACGTGTGTACACAATTGAGGGCGGATAGGACGACGAAGAATATCCCCGTGATTATGATGTCTGCTGACGGAGAAAGTAACTCAGTGGTGAAAGCCAGTGTTTGTGGCGCTAGTGATTATATAGTTAAACCGTTTAATCTGTTCACATTGTTGGGCAAGATGAGGAGATTCCTTGAGGATTAAATCATAGGGAATGTTCAGAGCGGTTGGTTTTTGTTTTTCCGAGGGACAGAGGGACACAGCAACACCTTTGACGTTTGTCAATGGCTGTTGCCTGTGCATGAGCAGAAGGGGGGAGATAGAACATTTGATGTTATGGTTCAGGATTGGTCGGCGAATATGAGTGAGAATTCTCTTGTTCGACCATCGCCGGATGTTCCGGCGGCGCAAATTGTAGTCTGGAGGCAGGATAAAAAAGAAGCAAGCGCAAGTTTGTTGTCTTTGACGAGTATTTGCTGCTTCGGAACGCTGTGATGAACTTGCCATAGGCTGCATTTGACTCAAACAAGAAAAGGAGTAGTAGAAATGATGAAGTTAATGAGAAGGAGAGAAAAGGGCTTCACACTGTTGGAAGTCATGCTGGTTGTGATAATCATTGGTATAATCGCGATTATCGCGCTTCCCAAGCTGCTGGTCACGAAGACGGTAGCCCAAGAGAAGAGTTGCGATAGTAACCTGCAGGCCATAAGGACGCAGATGGAGCAGTATAATTGGGATGTTGGGAACTATCCTAGCACGACTCTAGCCAATTTCATGACCCTCGCTGCATACAATCGCTGGTGGCCTGAATCGTCAGACGCCTCAGCTCTTTGTCCTGCTGGTAGTAATTATAATTACTCTCAAGCCAGTAACAACGGCAATGTTAGGTGTTCTACACACGCTAGCAACTAGCTGCGCGTAATTTACCTGGTATTCAAAGCCGGGTTGAATTTGTGGGATGGGTTTAGTCTCATCCCACAAATCACAAAAAGTCGATCAATTGGTTTCTAAGTTTGCAGTCCTGCGGCTTTGGCCTGGATCAGGTTGCGGGGATAGTTATTATAATTATTGCTTATAACTCGATTCTATACTTTCGCAGTTTTTTGTAAACGCTTGTTTCATGCGGGTTTGCAGGATCGGGCAGAAACTGGGTCTGATCTCCGTAAAACCGCATGAAATGGGCATTTCTTCCGGTGGCATATGCCAATTCGGGCAAAAAGTGCGAAACTATAGCTCGATTAATCATTCATATATCGATCTAGCTCCGGTGTCAACGAGCTATATGAATCATAATATGTGATCTCTATATGTGATCTCTGAGGACAGGGGAAAATGAATTACGAAAACATTGAAGATCTAATGGAAATAACTGTCGAGCAGGGAGCTTCAGATTTACACATAAAGGCCGGCAGTCCTCCCAGCATTCGATTGAGTGGCGGGGAGCTTGTGGCTATATCGGAGGATATGCCGCCTCTCACTGCTGACGATACAGAATGCCTGATTAAACCGGTAATGGCGGAACAGGACAAGCAAACGTTTCCTGAGCTGAAAGAGCTGGACTTTGCATACGATTACTCCGAAGAATACAGGTTCAGGGTGAATGTCTTCCTGAATCGTGGGTCTATGGGGGCTGTATTTCGCTCTATTCCTACGAAGATACGA